>Ga0302326_10033480_pt1 | contig 10210 bp, 8 predicted proteins | sample Palsa_T0_3_FD_202264 | JGI IMG/M metagenome (GOLD analysis project Ga0302326, IMG submission 202264) | Peat permafrost microbial communities from Stordalen Mire near Abisko, Sweden - Palsa_T0_3 | ecosystem: Environmental > Terrestrial > Soil > Palsa > Peat permafrost | place: Sweden: Abisko... | reverse complement strand
CCGCCGGCGCCGTCGGGAAAATGTTCCGGTGCGGGCCAGAGCACCTTTACGGAATTGACGTTCTGCGAACTGCTAAAATCAAAGGTCGGGGGCACGCCGGAATCGCCCGGCTGTCGCCAATAGGTTTTCCAGCCCGGATCGAGTTTGATTTCAACGCCGGCGCGCAAGGAACTCGCGTCGGGGGTCTTGATCATCGAGCCGGCAATCAGGCGCGCTTGGGCGTGAGGCTCCTTGTCCCACGCCGACGCGTCCTGTGCGCGGGCGGTAGACGCGCCGATAGCGCATAGAGCGGTGGTCGCAATCGTTAACCGGAAAACCAGGGTAGCGAGCATGGTCTGCTGTTTAGGAGAACGTGCGCGCCGGCGCCACTGACATGATTGTGACCGCCGACGAATTGCCATGGAGCCGCCGTGCTGTAGCCCGAAAGCCGAGGGCAATTCATGAACCTTTTTCGGTTTCATTCGTTTGCAAAGCCCAATTGATAGGCTAACTTTCAGTTATGAAATTGCCGCGCGGCAAGTCGGGGAAACGTGGTTATCTGGACGGTCAGATGCTGATCGCCATGCCCTCGATGCTGGACGAACGTTTCGTGCGTTCATTGATCTATATCTGCGCACATTCGTCCGAGGGCGCGATGGGCATCGTCGTCAATCATCCGGCGTCCAACATCAATTTCTCCGATTTGCTGGTGAAGCTTGACGTGGTGCCGAAGTCCGAGCGCATCCAGCTACCTACGCGCGCCGAGGGCGTGAAAGTCATGCGCGGCGGACCGGTGGAAACCGAACGCGGCTTTGTGCTGCACAGCGCCGATTTTTTTATCGAGAACTCCACGCTGCCGATCGCCGAGGGTATTTGTCTCACCGCGACAATCGATATTCTTAAGGCGATCGCCCGTGGCGAGGGACCGGCCAGCGCGATACTGGCGCTTGGTTATGCTGGCTGGGCGCCGGGGCAGCTTGAAAACGAGATCCAGGGTAATGGATGGCTGCATTGCACGGCCGATCCGGACCTTGTTTTCGGCACCGATATCGACAGCAAATACAACAGAGCGCTGAAGAAAATCGGCATCCAGCTCGGTATGCTCTCGAGCGAAGCCGGGCACGCTTAAGCTTCAACGTTAGCGCGAAGCCACTTCAACGTGACGTTCGGGCTGCAACAAGTCGCGCGCCTTTTCTGCGGTCATCGGAGCACCGAATACAAAGCCCTGGGCATATTCGCAGCCGAGCTGGGACAGCTCCACCGCGTCCGAGTCGGTTTCGGCGCCTTCCGCAACCACGTCCATGCCGAGATCGTGCGCGAGCGCCACGATAGAGCGCAGGATCACCGGACGAGTGCCTTTGGGGGTAGTTCGAACGAAAGATTGGTCGATCTTGATAGTGTCGAACGGGAAACGCTGCAGGTAGGACAGCGACGAGTAGCCCGTGCCGAAATCGTCGAGAGCAAGGCCGGCGCCAAGTTCGCGAATCCGCTGCAGCATTTGTGCGGCGTGCTCCGGATTTTCCATCACCACTGATTCGGTGAGTTCAAGCTTGAGCGAACCGCGCTCAACGACTGATCGCGACAGCACCGAGCGTAAATCCTGGAGGAGGTCGTGCCGCAGCAACTGGCGAGACGATACGTTGACGCTGGCAAACAGCGGATTGCGATGGCGGACCGTGCGCTGCCAAGTGCTGAGCTGCCGCGCGGTCCGCTCGAGCATGAAAAGGCCCAGCTCGACAATCAAACCGGTTTCTTCGGCAATATTGATGAATTCGGCGGGTGACATCCGGCCGAGCTTCGGATGGTTCCAGCGCGCCAGCGCTTCGAAGCCGGCAACCGAACGGTCGTCGAGCCGCACAATCGGCTGATAGAGAATGGAGATTTCTTCGCGCTCGATGGCGCGACGAAGATCGGATTCGAGCGTCAGCCGGTCGGTCTTGCGTGCGCGCATTGCCGGCTTGAAGACTTCGATGCGATCGCCGCCGCCACGCTTAGCGTGATACATCGCAAGCTCGGCGTCTCTGAGCACTTCTTCAGCGTTTTGAGACTCGGCGTCGCCGAGCGTCATGCCGATCGAGCCAGTGACGAAGATCTCGCGGTCATTAAAGGTGATCGGCGCGCGGAGCGTTCGCCGGATAGTTTGCGACACTGAGGTCACGCGCGCAGCATCAGTCTCCGAAAGAAGAATTAAGCCGAATTGATCGCCGGCCAGGCGCGCCAGGGTGTCTTGCGGCTTGATGACGCGGCCAAGGCGGCGCGCCAGCGTCAGCAGGATCGAATCGCCGACCGCCATGCCGACAGAATCGTTGACCGTTTTGAACCGATCGAGGTCGATCACCATCACTGTCGGCCGTATTGCCTTGTCGTTCTTGGCAAAGCCGAGCAGCGCGCTGAGGCGATCAAGGAATAGCTCCCGGTTCGGCAAGCCGGTCAGGTTGTCATGGACGGCATCGTGCAGCAGGCGTTCTTCGGCGGTTTTGAATTCGGTCACGTCGGTCAGGGTGCCGACCAGGCGTATGACTTCGCCATCGGAGCCGACCACAGGCCGCGCGCGCAGGGCAAACCACAGATAGTGTCCATCCGCCGTACGCAGCCGGAAATCCTGCGAGACGCGGCCGCGTCGTTGTTCAAGCACGTTGTCGAGCGTGGCGCGAAAGCGATCGCGGTCGAGTGGATGCAGGACTTCGAGCCATTTTGCCGCCGGGCCATCGAGCGTTCCGGTTTTCAACCCAAGTGCCGCTTCGGTTTCGGCGCTGGTGAAGACTTTATCGGCTGGAACGTCCCAATCCCAGATCATGTCGCCGGCGCCGGTCAGCGCCAGCGCACGCCGCTCAACGTCGGAGACGATGCCCTGGGTGATGCCGCCGGCGAAGGCGTGCTGCATGACGGTAAAGCCGATCAGCATGACGATCAGCACAAGGCCACCAAGCAGGGCAGGGCCGACGATGTCATTGGTGACGAAGCCCAGCACGGTCAGTGCCGCGCCGAATACCCAAACGACCAACAGAAGCCAGGTCGGAATCAGCATTACCGCGCGGTCGTAACCATGGGTGGAGAGATAGACGACCAGACCGAAGCCGAGCAGTGCGACAAAGAACAGTGACATGCGCGCAATGCCCGACGCGATATCGGGTGAGAAGACGGCGATGCCCACCAGCGCGGCAAGAAAGGCAAGCCAGCCGACCGTGATGTGTGCGTACCGCACGTGCCATCGATTGAGATTGAGATAGGCGAACAAAAATACCAGCAGCGTGGCGGCGAGGATCGCTTCGCCCGTAGCGCGCCATATGCGCTCCGCGCCCGACGACATGTCGAACACTTTGCCCCAGAAGCCAAAGTCGATGCCGATATAGACCAGCACTGCCCAGCCGAGTGCGGCGGCGGCGGGAAACATCACGCTGCCTTTCACCACAAACAGGATGGTCAGGAATAGCGCCAACAGTCCGGCAATGCCGATGACGATGCCCTGATAGAGCGTGAGTGAATTGACCTTGTCCTTGTAGGCGTCAGGTTCCCACAGATACAGTTGGGGCAAGCGCGGCGTGCGTATTTCGGCGACGAACGTGATGACAGTGCCGGGATCGAGCGTGATGCGAAAAACGTCGGCGCTCGGATTATCCTGCCGCTCCGGGGGATCGCCCGATGACGGCGTGATGTAGACGATGCGGGACTGGCCAAGGTCCGGCCAGATCAGTCCGGAACCTACCATGCGATAGTGCGGAGCAACGATCAGGCGGTCGATTTGCTCATCGCCGTTATTAGCGAGTGCAAATACCGCCCAGTTCTTTCCGGCTTCGCGGGCGCGTACCTCGATGCGCCGCACGATGGCGTCAGCCCCGGGAGCGGTCGAAACCTGGATGCGATCGCCGTCGGTGTGCTGGTACTCAACAGCGTCAGTGAGGTCGATCGCGGCAGTATCAGTCCGCACATTGACGGCTTCGACGGCATGGGCAGTCGAAATGCCGACAAAGATAGCCATTGCGGCGGCGAGCGCGCGCAAAAATGCCAAGAATCGACCTCCAAGGCCGGCGGCTGGCGCCAATCGCGCCACGACGGTCACGCATCCCCCGAAAGAATAGCTACCCGGATTTGTGCCGAATTCGCGGCCATTGGCGCGCTGTGTAGCACTTCCAGCCAAGACCCCTGCACCATAACGGACTTAGTAGCCGTTGCGGCTTGGCAGGGCAAGAATTTCTCCGTTTGTTTCAATGGGTCAGCGCTGCTTGGTGAATGCGTCCCGGCCGCTGGGAGAGACAAGCGCAGCCAGCCTCGGTAGAATTTCGGCATAAGGAGCCGCCATGCCTGCCATCGATCCGGACGATCTGCCGAAGAAGAAAATTCTCCACGAGATAGGGCAGGATCTTTCGCTGCTTTCGGTTGGCGAACTAACCGAACGGGTGGAACTGCTGAAGGAGGAAATTGCCCGGCTGGAAGCCGAAATGAACCGCAAACGCGCAACGATGTCGACCGCCGACATGTTTTTCAAGAAATAGCCAATATTTTCCGTGTTTTAGAGTCTGCCGCCACAGACCTCGCTTAAAACTGCAAAACAATTCGGCAACTGTCTATGATTCCTTAACCTTTCATTAAGCTTTCTCGTTCATTACAGACGCTGTCCATCTTCTGGACATCGAGTGGCTCCTGTCCACTCTGTTTGACGCCTCCCTGTTATCAACTTCGAGCCGCCGGAAACGGCGGCTCTTTTTTGTTTACCATTTGAAACGTCACGAGCTTTTCCGCTGGCAACTATGTCGGAAGCTTTTGGCTAGCGCGTGCTGGACTTAACGGCCGGAGCGGGCGATGCTGCGCGACGGGTGTAAGGCGTAGGCGTAAAAAAATGTCCGAGAAGCGTTCGATCGAGACTGGTACGGTCTCTTTCAGCGAGCGGCTGGCAAATTCCCAGGTGTTCGCGAGCCTATTCCGCGATGGAATGGCTCTGGTCGAGGAAACCGCAACCTATCTGGACGGTGCGGGCCGGCAGGAATCCAAAAAGCTCGAGCGGTCGGCCGCCTTAATCTACGCCACCGAAAGTATGCGACTGACCACGCGGCTGATGCAACTCGCCTCCTGGCTGCTGCTGCATCGCGCGGTCAAGGAAGGTGAGATGACGCTCGCCCAGGCCAGCAAGGAAAAGAGCAAGGTCCGGCTCGCATCTTGTGAACCGGGCGACGCGAGATCGCTCGTTCAGTTGCCGGCCAAACTCCAGGAACTGATCAAGCGCTCGACCAAGCTGCAAGGCGAAGTGCGGCGCCTCGATGCCACCATGCACTCGCCAGCGCCGGTGACGGTCGCGGTTGGAAATCCGGTCGAACGCCAAATGGGCCTGCTCCGCGCCGCGTTCGAGCAGGACGCCGTTTAAACGCAGTTATTTCACCGGCGCTGCGTCGGGGATGAAGCGCTGTCCGAACACAGGCTCCTTGTGAGGCGTCGGCGGCAGTTCCCACGCGCCGGTCGAGGGCGGCCGCACTTCGGCATCGACATGTACGTCGAGCAGGAAGGGCTTATTTGATTTTACCGCGTGCTCGAGCGCTCCCCGGAAGTCTTCCGATTTGGTAACGGTGATTGCATCGACGCCGGTCGCTTTGGCCCAGGCCGCGAAATCTGGATTAAACCGTTTCTTGTTGGCGCCCTGGTGAAACATTGTGCCATATTCGCGTCCGCCGAACATGCCGAGCTGGATGTCGCGGATCGAAACCCAGCCGAAATTATTCCAGATCACCCAAACGACCGGAATGTTGTATTCGACCGCGGTGCAAAGCACGTGCGGCACCATGGTGAAACAGCCGTCACCAGTGACCGCGACGACAGGCTTGTCAGGCGCAGCGAGCTTTGCGCCGAGCGCGCCGGCGGCGCCGAAGCCCATGCCGGAGAAGCCCCAGGAATTGAGCATGGTCTGCGGCTTCCGCGCGTTCCAGAATTGCATGTACCAGTTGTGCGAGACGCCGACGTCGCAGCAGATGATGGCGTCCGGCGGCAGCACCGCCTGACAATCGGCGACCACGCGTTCCGGCCGCATCGGTGAAGCATGTATCTCGAAATTGGGTCGCACGAATTTTTCCCATTCGGCGCGCCACTTCGCGATGTCGGTGAGCCACTCCCTGGTAGCGCCGGCTTTCGCGCCGCGCCGCTCAAGTTCAGCCATAAGCTGGCGCAGGAACGTGCGCGCATCGGCCAAAATACCGAGATCCGGCGGATAATTGCGGCCAAGCTCCGCCGGGTCGACATCGACGTGAATGAGTTTTGTATTCGGGAAATTCCACGAATAGCCAGGCATCCATGATGATGCGGACCGGTCGTCGAAGCGTGCGCCAATCGCAATGACAACGTCGGCACGGCGACCGGCTTCGTTGGCAGGAAACGCGCCGTTGCGTCCGATGAAGCCGACCGACAGCGGATCGGTCATATCAATGCATCCCATGCCGTTAGGCGATGAGATGACCGGAATGCCGAGCTTTTTGGCAAATTCGGTAAGTTCGTAGCTTGCTTCCGATAGTGTCACGCCGTGACCGATGAAGATCACCGGCCGCTGGGCGCCAAGGATCATGTCGATGGCGCTACTGATCCCCTCAGGCGATGCGCCGCTGCGCTGCGTGTTGAACGGCGGAGCTGGCGGTGGCATGTCCACGTCATCCGTTTCCTGAAAGACGTTGAACGGCACGTCGATATTCACCGGGCCCGGCCTTCCCGACAGCATCGTGGTCATGCCCTGCCGCAAGGCGAGCGGCAGCATGTCGACACGGGTTGGCTGAAAACTTCGTTTCACGACCGGACGCAGTACATTGACGAAATCGGCCTGGTAATGCCGGTTGATTTCCTGAAACGGACTTCGATTGAATTGCGAGGTCGGCACGTTCGCAGTTATGGCGAATACAGCCGAGGAGTCGGTCAGCGCGCAAGCGAGCGGCATCACGATGTTGGCTGAGCCGGGACCGCACGACGTGAGTGTCGCGACCGGCTTATGTTTCACCCTGAAATACGCGTCGGCCATATGCCCCGCGACCTGCTCATGCCGTGGCGAAACAAGCTTGATCTTGTCGCGTGCCTCATAAAGCGGATCGAGCATGCCGACATTGCCGTGGCCGCAGATGCCGAACACATAGGGAATGTCGTTCGCAATCAGGTATTCGGTAATAAGCTCGGCGCCCTTCATGCGTGGCATTGAAAGTCCCTTTAGTCCTGGAGGTGATTGTGCCGAGCATAGACTGCGGTAGAGTCAGTGGGCAACACGGGACCCAAAGAATTGGGACGAAGGATTGGACGATGATTCTGCTCTCCAACGGCGGATCGAATTCGCACCGGAGCGAGACGCGCTCGAACACGATGGTGATCGGCACTGTCGACGGCGTCGTTTTGCTGGAACGTGGTCCGCAATTCTGGACGGTTAAACATCGGGCGCTCGGCGGCTGTTCGGTCAGCGCGGTGACGGCCTCCGATGACGGCATGTTGTTTGCCGCGACCCATGGCTTCGGCGTCGCACGCAGCGAGGACGGCGGTTATTCATGGACGTGGGTGCTCGACGGCCTCGATCACATGGATCTGTGGTCGGCGCGCGCCGGCAAGTTGATGGGGCGAGATATAGTCGCGGTCGGCTCACTGCCGGCGCATCTCTACGTTAGCGACAACCGTGGCAAGTCCTGGCGCGAACTGAAAGCATTACGTGATGTGCCGAGCGCCGCAAAATGGTGTTTCCCGCCGCCACCGCGCATCGGCCATGTCAAGGATATCGTGTTTGACGGCGACCGGCTGCTGGTCGGCATCGAGATCGGCGCTCTTCTGGTGTCGAAAGATTTTGGCGAGAGCTTTACTGACCTCCACGTCGATCCCGATCCTGTCGAGTGCGATATTCATCGCGTGCTTGTTCATCCAGAGCGTCCGAACCGCTTTATCGTCGCCAATGGCATTGTCGGCGTGGTGTCGAGCGAGGACGGTGGCGCGACTTGGCGCAAAAATCCGATGCCGCCCCATGCCGATTATCCGGACGCGATCGTTCTCCATCCCGATGAGCCGGATACGGTGTTTCTCACCGCGGGCGTCGGCTGGCCGTCGCAATGGTACGAGATCGGCAAAGCGCGCGGCAAAATCGTTCGCAGCCGTGACGGTGGCAATACTTGGCAGCATTTGCTTGGCGGTTTGCCGAACGGGCAACGCGCCGTGTACAGCGCGCTGACGATCGAAGCGTGGAAGGGCGGTTCCGCGCTTTATGCCGCCGACACTGATGGCCTTGTGTTCGAAAGTGTCGACGGCGGCGAGCACTGGACTATCGTCGCCGAAGTGCCGCCGGTATCGAAGGGCGAATTCTACCGCGCGCTGGCGCGCGATCGCGGTAAACTTGCGGTAGATGACATCGTTTTCAGCAAATCTGCGGCGGATCGGGTCGCGTCCGTTGCCGCGCGGGTCACGGCCTAGAATCGCGGCCTGTAAGACGATCCGGTCTTTTCGATGTAACCGGCAAACGGCGCGCCGACATGTCCTGGAAAGACCATGGAGCCGGACGCGGCGGCTTCATCGAACACGCGCCGGCGGCTCACGCGCGCCTCCACAGCGTCAGAATTCTTCGGAAAATTCCAGTACGGATAGAAAACCTGCAGCAGGTGATGAAATACATCGCCGGTAATCATGCCGCGGTTCCCGTCGACATTGAGCCGGAAATAGAAATGCCCTGGCGAATGACCGCCAGCCGGCAGAATTTCGATGAATTCGTTGAGACGGTGCGGTCCGGTCACAAGATCGGCGCGGCCGGCTTCGACGACCGGCACAACACATTCGCGGAAGGAGCCGAATTCGGTCGGCTCGTTCGCGGGATCGCTGTCGAGTTTCTGGAAGTAATCGAAATCGAGCTTGGAAAAGACGTAGCGTGCGTTAGGAAAGGTCGGCACCCATTTGCCGTCCCGCAATTGGGTGTTCCAGCCGACGTGATCGTGGTGCAGGTGCGTGCACATCACGAGGTCGATCTCGCCCGGCCGTGCGCCCGCGGCGGCAAGACGATCCAGCCACGGCGTGTTGAGCATGTTCCAGAATGGGCGCTGCGGCCGCGATTTCTGATTGCCGCAACAGCCGTCGATCAGGATCTTGTGGCCATCGAGCTGGAGCAGCCAGCTATGGACGCTGAGCTTGATCTTGTTTGTTTCGGGATCGTAGTGGTTGGGCGCGAGCCAGTGCCCGTGCTCGTTGAAAAGCGCGTCGGTCAGCTCGGGAAAAATATCCTTAGGCGGATAAACCGCGAGATAGGTTTCCTCGATACGGGTCAGTGTCGCCTTGCCAACCTTAAAGACTGACATCGGCGTGGCGAACCCGGCTATTTCTTGAGGAAGCCTTCGAACTTTTTGTTGAAGCGCGACAGGCGGCCGCCACGATCGAGCAGCTGCTGCGTGCCCCCGGTCCAGGCCGGGTGCGACTTCGGATCGATATCGAGGTGCAGCGTATCGCCGGGCTTGCCCCAGGTCGTCCGCGTGGTGAATTCGGTGCCGTCGGTCATGAGGACTTTGACGGTGTGGTAGTCGGGGTGGATATCGGATTTCATGGTCTGATCTTTAAATCCTGGCGGCGCGCTGGGCGCTCCGGTTCCTGCTTGAGTTCCTTGGAAAATTTGGCGGTTCTATAGCCTGCCGGCAGTGGCGATACAAGCCGACGCTGCGGCAGGCGCCCACGTTGCCAGAACAGCCTTACCGGGGCATTGTCCGGCCGCCGCTTGGCGGCGGCGAAAAGGTGTGACGGCCCATGAACTTCAATGCCGGACCGGATGCGCCAATCGAGGCAAGAATCAAGGCCAGCGCGACGCCTCTGCCGCCTGAGCCGGAGCCGCAACCGGCCCCTGCGGCCGACAAGCCCAAGGTTAAATTGCGACCGCTTGCGTCGCTCTTGCCTTACGTCAAACGCTATCGCTGGCGGGCGATCTCTGCGCTTGGTGCCCTGACGCTCGCCGCACTGACGACATTGGTCGTGCCGGTCGCGGTGCGCCGGATGATCGATTTCGGCTTCACCGGCCGCGGTCTCGCGCTGATCGACAGCTATTTCCTTGTCATGATTGGCGTCGCGGCGCTGCTCGCGTTCGCCAGCGCCATGCGTTACTACCTCGTGATGACGCTCGGCGAACGCATCGTCGCCGACCTGCGCGGCGATGCGTTCGCGCATCTCACCGCGCTCTCTGCCGCATTTTTCGATGAAACCCGAACCGGCGAAGTGATCTCGCGGCTCACCGCCGACACGACGCAGATCAAGGCCGCGGTCGGCT
>Ga0302326_10033476_pt1 | contig 10211 bp, 6 predicted proteins | sample Palsa_T0_3_FD_202264 | JGI IMG/M metagenome (GOLD analysis project Ga0302326, IMG submission 202264) | Peat permafrost microbial communities from Stordalen Mire near Abisko, Sweden - Palsa_T0_3 | ecosystem: Environmental > Terrestrial > Soil > Palsa > Peat permafrost | place: Sweden: Abisko... | reverse complement strand
GCCGGATCGAAGCCCGCGTCCATTCGATCCAAGCTATAGGCCATAGGCATGAAATCATCAGCCAAGACCATTTGAGCGCGTCCGGCCCGAAGGCCAGCGCGAGCGTGCCAATCAGCGCCACCCATTTCGCACGGCGGTAAACGCGACTGCGCGAGGGGGTGTAGACGGGCAGGAGTGGCGCCGCAAACAACGGACTCAGCCCTATTCCCCCAACGAGCGCCACCCGCGCCAGCGCGAATGCGCCGGTCAGGAACAGTACGGCAGCCGCCAACACCGCGGCTACGGGCGCCGCCACAAGCAGCCACTTCAGCCATGAGCGGGAGCAAACAACCCGGGCTTCCCACTCGCCGTCGCGCAACATCCTCGCTTCGGCGGACGTCAGCAGCACGTGGCGATATTGGCAATTCGCGGTTTTCGCATTGCCAAGGGCAGTCAGAGCTAACCGGTGCGCTTCATCGATGGTTGCGCCGCCGCTAATTGCCGCTTCTCGCGCCGATTCGTAATGCTCCTCGATCTCGGTTCGGACCTGGACGGCGGAATCCTTCGATAGATGCCGCGTTGCTTGTTTCAACCAACTGTCTAATCCAGTCATCGTTTATGCCCTCCCCAGAATCATCGTCACCGCTCGTGAAAGTTCGCGCCACTCGGCCCGATCCCTGGTCAACGTCCCGCGTCCGGATTTCGTGATGCGGTAGTAGCGCCGCGGCCGGCCTTTCTCAACGCCGTCATAGGACTCCACCAGACCTTCGTTCTCCAGCTTGTGAAGCGCGGGGTAAAGGGTACCTTCCTTGAAATCCAATACGCCCTGGGAGCGTTCCTTGATCGTCTGGGCGATACGGTAGCCGTGACTCGGCTCGTGCATCAGAGCCTCCAGAATCAATGTAGGGAGTGTTCCCTTAAAATTCACTAGATGCCTCGCAATCCTATGCATAGGATACAGGCTGCTGGCTTGCCTGTCAATAGAAAACCGAAGCGGTTGGAATTTTTCGGGACCTGGCGGCCCCGCCAGTCTGACGCGTAACGCGATTCAGTTGAAGTGCAGCCGGCGAGAGCCGCCGAAAAAATGCGGTTGGGGTTGCGACGCCGAGTCCACCGGGCGCATCTCGCCGATTGCTCTGGACGTCCGCTGCCTTGAAGTCTGCGAGGGCGAAAAGAGCGCAACGCACGGCATGACATCGCGTCCGTACAGAGCGCCAACATCGGAAGGGGAATCTCTTTCCGGAACCCCCGTTTTTTGAAAAGCGTCAAGTTCTATCGCGCACTCCAGCACTCCGGCATGCCATCCGCCGGCTCCGTCAGAATTGCAACCGGGCTGAGAAGGCCATCACACGGGCTGGCAATGTGCCGGTCGGAAGGCCGACGGCAGTTGCATTGGACACGGCGTTATTAGCGGGATTGAATTGAATACCGGCATTCATGGCGTTGAATTCCGGATGGTTCAACGCATTGTATGCCTGAACCTGAAACTTCAGCACGCGCTTTTCGCTGCCTAATGGGACGCTCTTAGTTACCGTCAGGTCGAGGTTGGTCACATGCGGATAGGTCAGAGCTCCGGCGCCGCCGCCCTGGTTGCCCAACACGGGCGGTCCCACCATCGAGTTGTCAGGGCCGGTAGCCAGCGCGGGCATGGCATATGCCGCCGGATTAAAGTAAGTACCCGCGGGGATATTGGCTAGCGGATTGCCAATCACCTCGCACCGCTGAGTGACGTCCCCAGTACCGGTAGGCGCACATAATCGATCGGTTTCATACCTTCGGAAGTGGATCAACTCCGGATTGATTCTCTCACGCCCGCACGGCTCGACGCGGCGAGATCCGGAGTCCGGTGGCTGCACGCGCCTTGCTTGGGCGGGTCGATTGCGTGATAAACAAAATAAATAATGTCGTACTTGTCGATTTCACTGTCCCTCGTTCGACATATAAATGAAGGCTGGGTTCCGGCGGCCGAAGCGGTTCGGAGAGCCCAGCCCGAAATCAAAAGGAGATATGACGATGCGATTCATGATGATGGTCAAGCACGCCGAGAACACGGGCCGTCCGCCCAAGGAGTTGATGGAGGCCATGGCGAGCCTCAGCGAAGAAGCGGTCAAAGCCGGTACGATGCTCGGCAGCGGAGGGCTCGCCCCAACTGCGCAGAGCACCCGCGTCCGGATTTCTAACGGTGAGCTGACCGTGACCGACGGGCCTTTCACTGAGACCAAGGAGGTGGTCGGGGGCTATGCGCAGTTCGAATTGAAATCGAAGGAGGAGGCGATCGAAGGGGCAGTGCGCTTCATGGAACTGCACAAGAAATACTGGCCAGGGTGGGAGGGCGTGACCGAAATCCGCCAGATATTCGGGCAAGAGGACTTCGCTCAGCAGGCAAAAGAGCTGTTGGGGACAGCGGCCGGATAGAACCCGCCAAGTGGCTAATCGCGACAGTGACCCGCCGGCCGAACTACGCCGGACTCCAGGCCGTTTTTCCTTCGGGAGAGCGGCCTGGAGACGAATAGATCGCCCGGAGCGCCGCAACTCTCCAGGCTGCAGCTCTCCTCCCGCGCCGATTGGAATAAGCGGTGATATACTGGCTCCACTCGAACGGAGTCCGGGATTGAATCATGTCGAAACAGACCTTGCTACTTGCATCTTTCCTGCTCGCCGCCTCAGCGGCAAACGGCGCGACGGGCGCTTCCACTCGCCTTCTCCGCATGCCTACTGTCAGCGCGACGCAGATCGCTTTCGTCTACGCCAATAATCTCTGGATCGTCGAACGCGCTGGCGGCAATGCGCGCCGCCTCACGAGCTTTTCCGGCCAGACCACCAATCCGCACTTCTCGCCCGACGGCAAGTGGATCGCCTTCAGCGGCGAGTACGCCGGCAACGTGGACGTCTACGTCGTCGCCTCCGAAGGCGGCGAGCCCAAGCGTCTCACCTGGCACCCCGGCGCCGATACCGTGCAAGGCTGGATGCCCGATGGCAAGTCCGTTATGTTCGCTTCGGCGCGCGCCACCTCCGCTCCCAGCGCTGCGCCGCGCTTCTGGACTGTCCCCGTCGAAGGCGGAGTCGAAGAGCCCCTGCCGTTGCCGCGCGCCTATCAAGGCAAAGTCTCCGCCGACGGCGCGCGCATCGCGTACCGCATGAACAATTCCTGGGACGAAGAGCGCCGCAACTATCGCGGCGGCCAGAACCGGCCCATTTGGATCGTCGATCTCAAAACCTATGCGCTGGTCTCGCCGCCATGGACCGATTCCAAAGATATGGACCCGGTCTGGTCCGGCGATACCGTCTATTTCATCTCCGACCGCGATACCGTCGCCAACATCTGGTCTTATGACACGAAATCGAAGAAACTCGCACAAGTTACTAAGTTCGCCGACTTCGACGTGAAGACGCTCGATTCGGGATCCGGCGCTGTGGTCTTCGAACAGGCGGGCTACGTTCATGAGCTCGACGTCAAGAGCGGCAAAGAGCATCTGGTCAATATCACTGCCACAGGCGACTTCCCGTGGATGATGCCGCGCTGGGAAGATGTCACCAGCCGCATGACCAAGATCTCGCTCTCGCCCACCGGTAAGCGCGTGCTGGTGGAAGCGCGCGGCGAAATATTCACCGTCCCCGCCGAGAAGGGCGATGTGCGCAACATCAGCCACTCGAGCGGCTCGGCTGAGCATGAGCCGGCCTGGTCGCCCGATGGCAAGTATATCTCGTATTTCAGCGACCGCACCGGCGAGTACCGGCTGGTGATCGAGACTCAGGATGGCCTGACGCCGCCGCGCGAAATCGCCCTCCCCAATCCCAACCACTACTACACGCCTTCGTGGTCGCCCGATTCGAAGAAGCTGCTCTACACCGATACCAACCTCAAGGTCTGGGTGCTCGACATTGCCAGCGGTTCGGCTAAGGTGGTCGGCAACGATCCCTGGATGGTGCCCTCACGCACGCTCAATCCCGTATGGAGTCCCGATTCCAAATGGGTGGCTTATTCCAGCCGCCTGAAGTCGCTCTATCACGCCATCTTCATCGCCGATGCCGAGACGGGCCAGACAAAGCAGGTGACGGACGGCCTCGCCGATTCCGTGTGGCCCGTTTGGGACGCCGGCGGCAAGTACCTCTGGTTCTTCGCATCGACCGACTTCGGTTTGAAATCGCAATGGTTGGACATGACCTCGTACGACCACGACGAAAACTTCGGGCTGTATCTGGCGGTGCTCAAGAAAAGCGAGCCGAGTCCTTTATTACCCGAAAGCGATGAAGACCGCGGCGTCGGCAGCGCTCCCGCCGGTGGCGGGCAGGGCGGCGGCCGCGGTGGCCGTGGCGCTGCTGTTGGCGCGGGCGCCCCGTCCGATGGCAATCAAGCCGACGCGCCTGCGCCCGCGCCGGCCCCGCGCACGCCGGTCAACGTCCAAATTGATTTCGACGGCCTTCAGCAACGCATCGTCGCCGTGCCCGGCATCCCCGAGCGTCAATACACCGAGCTCCGCGCCGGAGTGGCAGGCTCCGTTTACTATCTGGAATCTGCCGGCCGCGGCGGCAATGCCGAAGGCGGCGGCGCCGCCGGCGGGGTCTTACAGCGCTATCGTTTGAGCGACCGCAGAGCCGCGCCCTTTGTCACCGGCGTTGCCGCATACGACCTCAGCGCCGATGGTCACAAACTGGTGTATCGCGCGGGCGGTGGCGGCGGCCGCGGAGGCCGTGGCGCAGGAGCCGCACCCGCCGCTGCTGCCGGTCCTTCCCTATTCCTGGTGGATGCCGATCGTGTGCCGCCAACAGCCGGAACGGGCCGCCTCAATGTCTCGCTGCGCATGTATCTGGAGCCCAAAGAGGAGTTTAAGCAGATCTTCTATGAGGGTTGGCGCAACCAGCGGGATTATCTCTACGTCCCCAACATGCACGGCGCAGACTGGCCGAAGATGAAAGAGATGTACGGCCAGTTGCTGCCCTATGTGAACCATCGCGCCGACCTCAATTACCTGCTCGACGAAATGGGCGCCGAAATCGCTATCGGCCATTCATTCGTACGCGGCGGCGATATGCCGTCATTGCCCGCGTCGCCCGGCGGCCTGCTTGGCGCCGATTTCGAAATCGATGGCGGCCGCTATAGAATCACCCGCATCTATGACAACGAAAGCTGGAACCCCGAGCTGCGCGCTCCCCTCGCCGGACCCGGCGTGACGGTATCCACGGGCGACTACATCCTGGCCATCAACGGAGTGGAACTCAAGGCGCCAGACAATATCTATCGCCTGCTCGACGGCACAGCCAACCGTCAGACCGTGCTCACTGTCAACACCCGGCCGGCAATGGACGGCGCCCGCCAGGTAACCGTGGTCCCCATCGCCAATGAGCAGGGATTGCGCACCCGCGCATGGGTGGAAGCCAACCGCCGCCTGGTGGACAAGCTTTCTAACGGCCAACTCGCTTACGTCTACGTACCCAGCACCGGGCAACCCGGCTACGCCAGCTTCAACCGCTATTACTTCTCGCAGCAGGATAAACAGGGCGCCATTATCGATGAGCGCTATAACAGCGGCGGCTCGGCGGCCGACTACATTATCGACGTATTGCAGCGCGATTTCGACGGCTACTTCAACAACGTGGCTGGCGACCGCTACCCCTTCACCAGCCCATCGGCCGGTATCTGGGGGCCGAAGGTGATGATCGTGAATGAGATGGCGGGTTCCGGAGGCGACCTCATGCCGTGGATGTTCCATCATCGCAATGTCGGTCTGCTGGTCGGCAAACGCACCTGGGGCGGCTTGGTCCACACAGCCGATACGCCGCCTTTCGTCGACGGCGGTTCCATGATCGCGCCCCGCGGCGGATTCTTCTCCCGCGACGGCAAATGGGCCGTGGAGAACCAGGGTACTACGCCTGACGTAGATGTAGAGAATTGGCCGAAAGATGCGATCGCCGGTCACGATTCGCAACTGGAGCGCGCCGTCCAGGAAGCCATGCGCATGCTCAAGGAAAAGCCTGTGACCCGACTGACCACCGAACCGCCGCCACCTACCTGGGGCCAGCGCAAGCAATAGCTTGGAGGCCGCATAGAATGCCACGGCAGGAGCGTGCACATGATTTCACGTAGATCTCTTATTCACATGGCCGCCGGGGCGGCGGGCGCCGCGGCGCTAAGCCCTTCCTCCAGCGCCCAGACAAGCCGACGGCGCGTGCTGGCGCTGATCGGCGACCGTTATCACAACGCAGACTACATTCGGGTGGCTCTCGATCGCGTCCTCGATGGTCTCAATGTGACCGTCGATTACACCATCAATTGCGACCAGCTCTCACGCAGCGTGCTCGGGAATTACCAGATCTTTCTCTGCTTGCGCGACGGCATGATCTGGCCGGGCGGTTATTTGGGACCCGACGCGTACTCCTACCAACAGGGTCTGGAAAATCGCAGCGATGCTCCCGAGCCGAAATCTCAGACCTGGCTCAAGGAGGAGCAGGCTCTGGCTCTCAAAGATTTCGTGACCGCCGGCAACGGATTCTACTCCTTGCATAACAACAGCCACGTTTCGCTATCCTCGAAAACGTATCGCGACGTCATGGGGGGAGCCTACATCGGCCACCCCACGCTGCGGCCGTTCAAGGTGCGGGTGGTAAACGCCTCGCATCCCATCACCCAGGGCGTTCACGATTTCATGGTCAACGACGAGCAGCACTTCGTCGAGTATGACAAGGACAGGAAGGACATCCTGCTTGAGGCCGAGAACATCGATGGCCTGACCTTTCAGAATCTCGGCGCCAAATCCATTGCCGGATGGGCGTATGACTACGGCCACGGCCGCGTCGTGTTCACTTCCGTCGGCCATACCATCCACGCCCTGTGGAATCCCGAATACGTGAAGATACAGAAGCGGGCGGTGCAGTGGCTGTTGAAAGAGATCTGATCCATGACGTGGTGACTCCTCCGCGAGTTCCCACTACACGCCCGATTTTGGCATGCGGCGATCCAGCCATTGTTATTATGGCTGCTGGACTCTTTGGATCGCACAATGATCGGCGAGATTCTCGACGCCAAATACCGGATCGACAAACAACTGGGCGCCGGAGGAATGGGGAACGTTTACCTGGCGACCCATCTCGGAACCACTCGCCTCGTCGCCGTCAAAGTGATCGCTCCGCGGTGGGCCGCGGAACCGCAGTTTCTCGCCCGCTTCCAGCGCGAAGCGCAGGCATGCGGCCGCCTGCGTCATCCCAACATCGTCAACGTCACGGATTTCGGCATCGCCAAGGCCGCCAGGGGCGATATGCCGTACCTGGTAATGGAGTTTCTCGACGGAGAGACGCTTTCGGATTTCCACAAAGCCAATCCGCGTATCGCGCTGCCGCTAATCGCGGACCTTCTGGATCAGATTGGGCTAGCCCTTGCGGAAGCCCATCGGCGTGGAATCATCCATCGCGATCTGAAACCTGACAACATCTGGTTAGAACCAAACGGCCGCGGCGGATACACGGTGAAAGTGCTCGATTTTGGAGTGGCCAAGATGAATTTGCTGGGCGATTGGGCTCCGTCCGCGCAAGAGGCGTCGCAGCTAAGTAGTCTGAAGACGGTTACCCCTTTCCATGCTATGCCGGGTGGCGAATTGGAAACGGCAGTGATCGACATGGCCCATGAGGCACGGCCGACCAACGTCCGGCTCCGCGCCGACGAGATAGAGACAGTCGCTATCGAGCAAACTCCCTCCGATCCGTCTTCCGGATCGTTCGATAGCAGCGCAAGCGCGCAGACCATGCCAGGCAGCTTGCTCGGAACCCCCGCGTACATGTCGCCCGAGCAGGCGCTTGGGAAGGGAGTCGATTTCCGTTCCGACATCTACAGTTTAGCCGTCGTAGCGTACTCGCTTGTCTGCGGCGAGCTGCCCTTCGCTGGAAGGCCAAGCCAGTTACTCGAATATCACCAGAGCGGTAATCCTGCTGCGCCCGCCAGCGCCCATAAGATTCCCCGCGACGTCTCCGACGCAATTCTCGCAGGGCTCGCGCGTGATCCCGCGGATCGCCCGGCCTCGGCGATCGAGTTTACACGGCGATTTCATAACGCAGTGGACGCCGAATTTCTCGCTCTGCGAAGATCGAAGGCATTTCTGCTACAGCATCTTGCGCCATATGCTCTGCTGCTGATGCCCATTTACACCACCGTCTTGGCGATCACCGGCCTGCTGGTTGGATTCAGCCGGAGACTGCTGCCGGTTACCGCTGTACGAATGGTGCTGGTCCCGCTAGTAGCGGCGGCGCTTTTCATCTTTTCCGACAACCTGCTTCGCGCAGCCGCAGCGCTGATGGCAATGGACGAGCGAGTCCGCATCCGTCGATTCCTATCGTTCCGGGTCTTCTGGAAGCTGGTTAGGATGATACCGGTTCTCATGACAACACAGGCCCGATCGGTGCTGTTCTTCGGACCCGGGTGGGTTATCGGCGATTGTTTGTGGCCGGTCGTGTGCGTGGTTGAGAAGCTATCGGGCAAGGCGGCCATTCAGCGCTCGCGCGATCTCATGACTGGCTTGCGGTCCGCGGGGCGCGCCCTCGCGATTCGTCATCTCGCGCTAGCGGCATTCGCCATTGGCGAGGCTGTCAAGTCTCTCGGTTTCCTCTTGGGAAGTGGACCGGTCAAGCAGGCGAATGTGGTTATTACCGCAACCTGGTTCCCGATCTTTGCGCTCTTTGCAGGGGCTCCACTATTTCTGTACGACCGGACTGCCGCTAATGAAGGCGGTCCGTTGCTGCAGTTAGACCGCACGCCAGAAGTGCGAATCACTGCGCGAACGTTCTCCGTCAGCTCAATGCTCTGGTTGGCGGCCGGGGCCATCTACTTGCTATATGAGCCGATCAAGCTATGGCTGTTCGGGGCCCGCTGAGAAGATCATGGCCGGGCCGCCAGTCACTACAGCCGCGGCCAGCCAACGCGCTCTCGTTTCCGCAGGGTACGGTGGATGGCACAGTGGACGTCGCGCGCAACCAATGCAATCCGCTGGGGTTGATTGAGGGTATGAGATGGATGGTGGTTGGGCTGTGTCTCGCAGCCGGTCTCCGCTCGCAACCCGCCGCAGTTCCCTGGAGCAGTTATGCGCACGACCCGCAACACACCGGCCTTTCCACCATTGGCGCGCAACGGCTTGAGCGGATCAAGTGGACCATTCCGATTGATCTGGTGCTGCAGGGCGCTTCGGGCGACTTACTGATTCACTACGGCTCGCCGCTGGCCACCGCGGGCAATACGGTGCTGGTTCCGGTGCGGACCAGCACGTCGAACACTTACCGCGTGGAAGCGCATAGCGGCGCGGATGGAACGCTTATCTACACGCTCGCCACCGATTTTACTCCGCCTCCCCACAACTGGATTCCCAGTTATAGCCCGGCGCTAAGTCAGGGCACGCGGCTGTATTATGCAGGCGCGGGAGGCACGGTGTACTATCGCGACCGGCCGGCTTCCGCCAGCGGACCTTCCGGCCAAATTGCTTTCTATGGCAATGCCCTTTATGCCGCCAACCCGGAGGCCTTCGACGGCAGCGTCATGATCTCTACACCCATTACCGCCGATGCCAACGGCAACATCTACTTTGGATTCGACGTCGTGGGATCGAACCCGGCCGGTCTGACCAGCGGCCTGGCGCGGATAGGCGCCGATGGGGCGGGATCGTGGATAAGCGCCTCCGCCGCGGCCCAAGGCGATCCTTCCATCGTCGAAGTGGCCCTGAATTGCGCGCCCGCCGTCGGCAACGACGGCAGCACGCTGTACTTCGCCGTTTCCGACGGCCCGGCCGGCATGAACAATTCCACCGGCGGCTACCTGGTTTCAGTCAACAGCACGAGCTTGGCGCCAGTCGCGCGCGTCCGCCTGAAGGACCCCGAGACCGGACTCGACGCCATTGTGATGGACGACAGCTCCGCCTCCCCGACCGTAGGTCCGGACGGCGACGTCTACTACGGCGTCTTCGAATCGTCCTGCTGTACCAATGACGACCGCGGCTGGCTTCTGCATTTCGATGCGGGCCTGTCGCACATCAAGCCGCCCGGCGCCTTCGGTTGGGACACCACGGCCTCGGTCGTGCCGGCCAGGCTGGTTCCCTCATACCACGGCGCTTCCTCTTATCTGCTCTTCACTAAATACAACAACTACCTGGGCGTGGGACCCGGCGGGAACGGCCAGAACAAAATTGCCGTGCTCGATCCGAACACCACGGAGATCGACCCGATTACCGGCGCCGCAGTCATGCGGGAAGTGATCGCCA
>Ga0302326_10033475_pt1 | contig 10211 bp, 10 predicted proteins | sample Palsa_T0_3_FD_202264 | JGI IMG/M metagenome (GOLD analysis project Ga0302326, IMG submission 202264) | Peat permafrost microbial communities from Stordalen Mire near Abisko, Sweden - Palsa_T0_3 | ecosystem: Environmental > Terrestrial > Soil > Palsa > Peat permafrost | place: Sweden: Abisko... | reverse complement strand
TCTCCCGCAGTGCTTCTGCGCGGTCGTCTTCGCGATGCACCATCGCTCGCACGGTCTGGCCGGAAGCCAGCAACTCGTCGACGACCATCCGACCGACTCCGCCGACGCCCCCGCCGGCGCCAGTGACCAGGTAGGTCGGTGTTGCCGTCATTGCGGTTCTCCATCGGCGTCGTGTGTCGCGTGGTGAGCGCGCTGCACCAGGTAGGCCAGCGCGTCGTCGGAGTTGGCGGGCAACGCGTCGATGGGCCACCACTGCAGGTCCACCGACTCGTCGCTGAGCTGAATCTGCGCCCCGGCCGGCGCGCGGGCCACGAACTGCAAGTCGAGGTGGCGGGTCGGCACGCCCAGCGAACAGGTCAGCGCGTGGACATGGATCGCGGCCAGGTCGGGCGAGAGCCGTAGATCGTCGACGCCGGACTCCTCGGTTGCCTCCCGTAACGCCGCCGCGAGGATGTCGTCGTCGTAGTCCTCGCAATGCCCACCCAATTGCACCCATCGGCCCAGCCGCGGATGCAACGTCAGTAGCACCTGACTGCCGGTGTGGTCGAGCACCAACGCCGACGCGGTGATGTGCCCCGGCGCGCACTCGCGAAGGCAGGCGTCGTCACGCGCATACAGGAACGCCAGCACCGCGTGCCGCAGCGAATCCTGCCAACGATCGGGCGCCTGCCAGTCCGACAGCACCTCAATCGCCGTGGACCGCACGCTCACTTGCGCACCAGCAGGTCGTTGACCGGCACCGGATCGCGAGGCTCATCGACAGGCTGCTCGGAATAGCCAATGGCGATGGCGCCCAACGGTTCCCAGTCTTCGGGTAGGTCGAGCTCATCACGGACCAGGTCGGCGGCGAAGATCGTCGAGCCGATCCAGCAGCTTCCGACTCCGCGCACCGCCAATGCCACCAGCAGCGCCTGCACGGCAGCACCGACCGCGACGGTGAACATGGTGTGCTCGGCGTCGGTCCGGGCGGCGTCGGGGTAGCTGTGCGCGCCGTCGGGAACCATGAAAGGAATCACGACTTCCGGTGCGTCATAGAGGATTTGGCCGCGCGCCACCCGACGGTCCACCGCGTCGGCGGGCTTGCCATCGCCGGACAGGTCCGAACGCCACTTATCGCGCATCCGCTCGAGCAGCCGGGTGCGGGTCGCCGGTGTCTGCAGCCAGACGAAGCGCACCGGCCGGGTGTGGTGCGGCGCGGGCGCGGTGAGCGCCTCGGCGACGGCATCCTCGACGAGCTGTGGTGACACCGGTTCGTCGCTGAACTGGCGCACCGAGCGACGCAGCAACTGAGCCTGCTGGCGGCCCAACTCCAGTGCTTCGGCGGTGCCCAGCCAGAACAGGTCGTCGATGCCGGAGCGCACGAGTTGCCGCGCGGTGGCGTCGGTGTCAGACACGACGCCGGCGGGCAGACCCCGCACGACGGCCACCGGTATCGAGGTCAGCTTGCCCTTGACCAGATCGGCTGCCGCGGCGATCTCGTCGGCGACGGCGACCTCGGTGACCAACAGCTCGTTACCGTGCCGGTCGACCGCGCCGGCATAGCCGTGCAGCACGTGAATACCGGCGGCGCCGACGGCGGCGTCGGTCTGACCGTTGCGCCACGCGCGGCCCATCGTGTCGGTGACCACGACGCCGACGGTGACACCGAGGCTCATCCGGAGTCCGGCGCGCAGCACCGCCGCGCTGCCGTCGGGATCGACGGGCAGCAGCGCCAATTCGTCGGTGCCGATGTTGGATCCGTCGACACCGGATGCGGCCTGGACCACGCCGAGCTTGTTCTCCGTGATCAGCGTGCGACCCTTGCGGGCAAGCGTGCGAACGGCCTCGGCGTCGACAAGCTTGCGGCGCAACGTGTCTCGCTCTTCTGGATCTTCCGGCGCGGGGACCAGGCGGCCTTCGCACTTGGACAGCACCTTGCTGGTGACCACCAGCACATCGCCGTCGCGCAGCCAGGGCGCGGCGGTGGCCAGCGCATCACCCAGGTCGTCGCCGGGGCGGAACTCGGGGAGTCCCGTGACAGGCAGGATCTCGATCGGCGACGCGGTGCCGTGTTCGGCGGCGGTCATGAGGCCACGCCCGCAAGGTCGAGACCGGCGCTCACCATCTCGGCGGTGGCTTTCGGGTCAGTCATCAGCAGCGGCACCGATCGCACTGCGATGCCGTCGATGTCGGCGTGATCGCCTTCGTGGACCAGCCAGCAATCCAGGATGCCCGTACCTGCGCGCGCACCGTAGTACCGCCCCACCGCGTCGGCGGTCGACTCGACGCCGATGACGTCGAGGCACTGATCGGCCATCCCGCGCAATGGTTTTCCACCGATGATCGGGGAGTAGCCGACGACGGGCGCGCCGGTGGATCGCAGTGCAGCGCGGACACCGGGAATGGCCAGCAACGCGCCGACGCTGACCACGGGGTTCGACGGCGCGACCAGGATGACGTCGGCGTCAGCGATCGCATCGGTGACTTCCGTTGTGGCGTTGGCTTTTTCGGAGCCGACGAAGGCAAAGCTGTGCGTCGGTACCTGCGCGCGGTAGCGCACCCACCATTCCTGGAAGTGAATCGCGCGCCGGCTGTCGTCGGCGGGATCGGTGATGACGGCGTGGGTTTCGCATCGGTCGTCGCTGACGGGAAGTAGCCGCGCCCCCGGTTGCCAGCGGTCGCACAGCGCCGCGGTCACCTCGGACAGGGGATAGCCGGCCCGCAGCATCTGGCTGCGCACCAAGTGGGTGGCCAGGTCGCGGTCACCTAACTGGAACCAATCGGGCTGGACGCCGTAGTGGGCGAGTTCCTCTTTGGCATGCCAGGTTTCATCTCGATGACCCCAGCCCCGCTCGGGATCTACACCTCCACCTAAGGTGTACATGCACGTATCCAAGTCGGGACAGATGCGCACGCCGTGCATCCAGGCGTCGTCGCCGATGTTGACGATCGCAGTCAGTTCGTGATCGCCCGCCGGTGCTGACGCGGAGGCGAATTGGCTCAGGCCGAACAGTTGTTGGACCCCGAGCAGGAAGCGGGCGCCGCCGACGCCACCCACCAGAACCGTCACCTTCACACCGCACGACAGTACGCGTGAGGACACCCGGCGATGTGTTCAGCGGCGGCCCGGGGGCAGGTGTGACCGACACGCCACCGAAACATTGGCATCAGTGTCGCAAAGAAACGGTCACGAGATGATATGGAATTCTTCCGAATCGCTTGCAAAGCGTTGCTTCCCAGTGTGTAATCACAGCAGTGTCATTTCGGAAAGCCAAACCGGATTCGGTGTCGCAGACCGAGATTCGATCATTTGTTCGAATCGGGATGGCCGCACATCAAAACAGTGGTGACATTCGCGATCAACAAAAATCAGATTGAGGAGGGCGGAGCATGTCCTTAGAACACCTTCGGGGCCTAATGGGAGGCACCCCGCACACCACTACCGGCGCGCCAGTAACAGGCGTAACCCCAAGGCCCCATTTGAGTTTGGTCCCTTTGGTCCCCTTGGTTCCCGATATCGTCGTCGACGAATTCGAGTCCACAGAGATCGAGGCCGACAGCTGGCAGGACCAGGCGTTGTGCGCTCAGACGGATCCCGAGGCGTTCTTCCCCGAGAAGGGCGGCTCCACCCGCGAGGCCAAGAAGATCTGCCTTGGCTGCGAGGTACGGAGTGAATGCCTCGAGTACGCCTTGGCTCACGACGAGCGGTTCGGCATCTGGGGCGGGCTTTCCGAACGGGAACGCCGCCGCCTCAAGCGCGGAATCATCTGACCCGCACGAGCTGACGCCGGCGGGCTACCCGCCGGCATCGCGTCCGGCGTCTACTCGTCGTCGATCGTCGGGTCGATGACCGAAGGTTCGACGTCCAGATAGGTGGCCACCTGAGCCACCAGAATCTCATGCAGCAAGTCAGCCAGCTCGACGGTGTCTTTAGCCCGTCGCTCAATCGGCTTGCGGAATAACACAACTCGTGCGCGCGTCGCGCTTCCGCGGACATCGACGCCGGCGCCGATCAACCGGGCCAAAGCGATCGGCCCGTCTGCCACCACCTCCGGCGGCCACTGCACGCTGTCAGGATCCTTCGCCGAAATCCGGGGGATCTCGTCGACCGCGACATCGAGCCCGGACAACCGCTCCTGCCACCGTCGCTCGATGGGCTCGTAAGCCTCGAGGACGGCCATGTCGAAGCGTTCGGATCGGCTGCGCCATCCAGGCACAGTCGGCGGCAGCAGCGGCCCGCGCATATCGCGGCCGCGGCGCGAGACTCTTCTTCCCACTGGGCGGCCGCCGCGCGGGACATCGCGCGAATGGCTCACTCGGCGATGGTAACGGTTGGGCATACCGTGCCGACTGCTTGCGCGTGTCCGACGCGGCGCAAGAGTTTTTGCGCGATAACCTCTCGATCGTGAACGTTCCGCGTCGCTGTTGCCGACCCGGGTGTCCGCATTACGCGGTGGCGACGCTGACCTTCGTATACTCGGATTCGACGGCGGTTATCGGTCCGCTTGCGATTGCCCACGAGCCGCACTCATGGGACCTCTGTGTCAACCATGCCGGCCGCATCACCGCGCCTCGAGGCTGGGAACTCGTCCGGCACTCCGGCCCGCTGTCCGCCACCAACCCCGACGAGGACGATCTGATCGCGCTCGCCGAAGCGGTGCGAGAAGGTCGCGGCGTGGCTGTCGGAGCTGCGCCGGTCACCGGATTCCACGAGGCGGGCGGCCAGTGCAGCGCCGCTCCGGCCGAAGTGCCGTCCGCAGCTGTGCTCACGTCGGCCGCTGCGCGCCCGGCGGGCACCGGACGCCGCCGCGGTCATCTTCGGGTGCTGCCCGACCCCGCCGACTAGCGACCCGTCCCGGCTGCCCAGCGGACCGTGCCGGTCCGCCCCGTCGCCCGGCTAGGCTGACGATACTCAGATCATTGTCGTCGTCAGGAGCCTTCGATGTCTCGGCCCGCTGCGGCTGTCCACCGTGTGATCAAGGCGTATGACGTGCGGGGTCTGGTCGGTGCAGAAATCGACGAGTCGTTCGTCGCCGAGGTCGGCGCGGCGTTCGCCAGGTTGATGCGTGACGAGGGCGCGCAGCGCGTCGCCATCGGCTACGACATGCGGGACAGTTCGCCGTCGCTGGCGGCGGCCTTCGCAACCGGGGTCACCGGTCAGGGTCTCGACGTAGTCCGCATCGGCCTCGCGTCGACCGATCAGCTCTACTTCGCCTCCGGGCTCCTGGACTGCCCCGGTGCGATGTTCACCGCGAGCCACAACCCGGCCGCCTACAACGGCATCAAGATGTGCCGGGCCGGCGCCAAGCCGGTCGGCGCGGAGACCGGGCTGACCGTCATCAGCGACGACATCATCGCCGGGATACCCGCCTACGACGGGTCCAACGGAACCATCGTCGACAAAGACGTGCTGGCCGAATACGGCGACTTTCTGCGTTCGTTGGTCGACATCTCCGAACTGCGCCCGCTGCGGGTCGCCGTCGATGCGGGTAACGGGATGGCAGGCCACACCACGCCTGCGGTGCTCGGCGCGATCGACTCGATCACGCTACTGCCGTTGTACTTCGAGCTCGACGGCTCGTTCCCCAACCACGAAGCCAACCCGCTGAATCCGGCCAACCTCGTCGACTTGCAGGCTTTCGTGCGCGACACCGGCGCCGATATCGGGCTGGCGTTCGACGGCGACGCCGACCGGTGTTTCGTCATCGACGAGCGCGGCCTGCCTGTGTCGCCGTCGACCGTCACTGCGTTGGTGGCTGCGCGCGAACTGCAGCGCGAGATCGGCGCGACGGTGATCTACAACCTGATCACGTCGCGGGCGGTGCCCGAGCTCGTGGTCGAGCGCGGCGGCACGCCGGTGCGGTCGCGGGTCGGGCACTCCTATATCAAGGCGCTGATGGCCGACACCGGCGCGATCTTCGGCGGCGAGCACTCGGCGCACTACTACTTCCGGGACTTCTGGGGCGCCGACTCCGGGATGCTGGCGGCGCTGCACGTGCTGGCCGCCCTCGGCGAGCAGCACCGCCCGCTGTCCGAACTGACCGCCGACTACCAGCGCTACGAGGCCTCCGGCGAGATCAACTTCACCGTGGCCGATGCCGAATCATGCGTCGACGCGGTGCTGAAGTCCTTCGGTAGCCGGATCCACTCGATCGATCACCTGGACGGGGTGACTGTCGACATCGGTGATGGCAGCTGGTTCAACCTGCGCAGCTCCAACACCGAGCCGCTGCTGCGACTGAACGTGGAAGGTCGGTCCGTCGAGGACGTGGACGCCGTCGTCGAGCAGGTTGCCGGTGTGATCCGGCGACAGGTGGACCAGGTCGGCCAACCCGAGGTCGTCATGTGAGCGCCGCACAAGCCACGATCGACCTCGACGACACCGAAGCCCTGCTCGCCGCCGATCGCGACGGCCTGCTGCGGGCGGCGTCGATGGCCGGCGCACAGGTACGCGCGGTCGCATCCGCGCTGGACGAGGGTGCGCTGGACTCCGTGCGTGGAGAGGACCGCCCCCGCACCGTGATCTGGGTTGCCGGACGCGGCCCCGCCGAGACCGCAGGCACCATGCTGGCCGCGACGTCAGGCGGCTCGGTGCCCGCCCCGATCGTGATCGCTGCCGAGGCGCCGCCATGGATCGGTGCGCTGGACGTGCTGATCGTGGCCGGCGAGGACTCCGGCGACCCGGCACTGGTCGGCGCCGCCGCGAGTGGAGTGCGTCGCGGTGCACGTGTGGTGATCTCGGCGCCCTACGACGGCCCGCTGCGAGACGCCACCGCTGGCCGGGCGGCGGTGTTGGAGCCCAGGCTGTCGGTCGGCGGCGACTTCGGTCTGTGCCGATACCTGGCCGTCGGGCTGGCTGTTCTGCAAACCATCGATCCCCGGTTGCAGATGGACTTGGCGGCGCTGGCTGACGAGCTGGACGCGGAGGCGTTGCGCAACAGCGCCAGTCGCGAAGTCTTCACCAATCCGGCCAAGACGCTGGTCGATCGCATGTCGCGGCGCCGTGTTGTGCTGGCCGGTGACTGTGCCGCGACGCTGACGCTGGCCCGGCACGGCTGTGGAGTCCTGCTGCGGATCGCCCACGAGGTGGCTGCTGCCGCCGGCTTGGCGGACGCACTGACGGCGCTGCGGGCGGGAGCCGGATCGGGGTTCGTCGACCCGACGGAGGCCTTGTTTCACGACGAGGAACTCGACGGGCCGATCGCCGAGCGCCTGCGGGTGCTGGCGTTGACATTGGCAGCCGAGCGCGCGGTCGTCGGATCGCGGGTCGCCGCGTTCGACGACGTCACCATCGTCGGCGCCGAGGACGTGCCGGATCTGCCGGACGGGCGCCGGGCCCTGGCCAGTGCGGGTCGGGCCGAGCAGCAGCTGGCTACGTTGGCGGTCCGGCTGGAGATGGCGGCGGTTTATTTGCGGCTGGTACGGGGATAACTGGTTCTGAGGTAATGCAAGTGCAATTGCTGCGGGGAGCGATACGGACGTACGCGTGGGGGTCACGGACCGCCATCGCGGAGTTCACTGGTCGCCCCGTGCCCGCCGCCCACCCCGAAGCCGAGCTGTGGCTGGGTGCCAATCCGGGTGATCCGGCCTTCCTGGAAGAGCCGGGCGGCGAAGTCTCGTTGCTGCAGGCGCTGGTCGACGACCCCGATGGTCAGCTCGGCCCGGCCGCTCGCGCCCGGTTCGGCGACGCCCTGCCGTTCCTATTGAAAGTGCTGGCGGCTGACGAACCGTTGTCGCTGCAGGCGCATCCCAGCGCCGCACAAGCCGCCGAGGGCTACCAGCGCGAGGAACGGCGCGGAATTCCCGTTACTTCGCCGGTGCGCAACTATCGCGACTCCAGCCACAAGCCCGAGCTGTTGGTGGCGTTGCATCAATTCGAGGCGCTTGCGGGATTCCGTCCCGTCGCCCAGACCATCGAACTGCTGCGCGCGCTGGCGGTGTCCGATCTGGACCCCTACATCGACCTGTTGGACGACCAGTCCGACGCCGACGGCCTGCGGGCGTTGTTCACCACCTGGATCACCGCGCCGCAGCCCGACATCGACGTGCTGGTATCCGCGGTGCTGGACGGTGCGATCCAGTACGTCAGCGCTGCCGCAACGAAATTCGAGGCCGAGGCCAAAACAGTGCTGGAGCTGGGTGAGCGATACCCGGGCGACGCCGGCGTGCTCGCCGCGTTGCTGCTCAACCGGATAACGCTGGGACCAGGCGAGGGCATCTTCTTGGCGGCCGGCAATCTGCACGCCTATCTGCGCGGAGTCGGTATGGAGGTGATGGCCAACTCCGACAACGTGTTACGGGGTGGCTTGACCCCCAAACACGTCGACGTGCCCGAACTGCTGCGGGTGCTGAACTTCACCCCGACCACCGAGTCCCAGCTGCGGGCCCAGACGCATCCCGATGGTCTGGGACTCGTCTACGACACGCCCACTGAGGAATTCGCCGCGGCACTGCTGACCCTCGACGCCGACCATGTGGGCCACGAAGTCGACGCGCCGTCGCGCCACGACGGTCCACAGATCCTGTTGTGCATCGAGGGGTCGACGGCCGTCTGCGGCAAGTCCGGGATGCTGACGCTGACCCGTGGCGCGGCAGCCTGGGTGGCCGCTGACGACGGCCCGATCCGGCTGATCGCCCACGAACCGACGAAGATCTTCCGGGCTACCGTCGGCCTCTGACTAGCGGGACGCCAGCGCGCCGTGGCGTTGGGCCCGGGCCGAGCGGCGCTCCGCGAGCCACAACCGCACGTTGTGCCTGACCGTGCGACCGACCAGGCCCGCTGACGGCACCATGTAGAGGCTGTCCAGCAACGAGAACCTGCGCAGAAACCATTCGGCGAGAACGGGATCGGTCTCGGCCGCGCCGAGAAACTGGTCGAACAGACTGCCCACCGGGCGGTACCAGCGCGGTTGGTGGCCGGTCGCGTGGTGGAAGGCGAAGTCGCCGATCGCGGTCATCATCCACACCGGATAGGTGGTCTTGGACGTAGCGATATTCACCTCGCGAGCAATGTCCTCGTCCGACTCGTTGGCCAGCGCCCGGCGCAGATGACCGGCCTGCAGCGAGGTCATCGTCATGCCCTGCCCGTAGGTGGGATCGAAGCTGGCCACCGCGTCACCAAGCGGCAGAATCCCGGCCGGAAACCGGTCCAGCTTGTGGTAGCGGCGCCACCGGCTGGTGGGGTAGCGGTGGAAGGCCGCCTCGCCGACCGGCTCAGCCAGGTCTAATGCAGTCGAGATACGTTCGGGCAGAATCTTTTTGGCGAGCGCAAGCATCTCGGCAAAGGTTTGTGGAGGCTTGACTTTGCCGACGCCGAAGGTGGTCAGCGTCCACGTGCCGTCCTCGTAACCGAGCAGTCCCAGCCCGAGCGGTTGCTGACGGGACGCGCCCGCCACGATCACCCGCTCGCGCACCGCCCCCTCCGGCAACCGAAGTTGGTGTGACGCATAGCCGATGCCGACCTCGACGGTCTTCTCCGGCGGGCGCTCAAAGCCCCACTGCTCCAGCCAGACCGGCAACCTGGTGCCGCGACCGGCCGCGTCGACCACCAGGTCGGCGACGACGAAGTCAGGCTCATCGTTTTCGCTGTCGAGGTACACCCCGGTGACCCGCTGCGCGTCGACGTCGAACCGCGGCTGGGCTACCGAACGACGCTGGATCTCGACGTTGGGAATCTGGTAAACCCGTTGCCGTATCTGCCATTCCAGCTGCGGGCGGCTGGGCACATACGCGGTGAACTCGTCGCGCAGCGTGTGCCCGGTGCCCAGCACATGTCCGGCAGCGCCGAAGTAGATGCAGTCCGGCCGGTTCTCCAGGATGGGAACACCGGCGGCCACCATGTCGTCGAGCAGACCGGGGAACAGCCCGTCGAACTCCATCGCACCGCGGGCCATCAGCAGGTGCACGTGACGGCCCTGTGGGACGGCGGTGCGGTTGCTCGGCGTGCTCGGGAGTTCGTCTCGCTCGAACACTGTGACGCGACCGTAGAACTCGGACAGCACCCGGGCCGCGCACAGCCCGGCAAGGCTCGCACCGATCACGACAGCATGCTTACGACTGCGCTCCCCACCCATCTGGCCACCGTACTAGGTATGGTCCGGGTATATGGCCGGGCGCTGGCGCACGAAATCAATTGAACAGTCGATTGCCGACACCGACGAGCCGGATACCCAGCTGCGGAAAGAGCTGAGCTGGTGGCATCTCTGCGTATTCGGTGTGTCGGTGGTGATCGG
>Ga0302326_10033474_pt1 | contig 10212 bp, 12 predicted proteins | sample Palsa_T0_3_FD_202264 | JGI IMG/M metagenome (GOLD analysis project Ga0302326, IMG submission 202264) | Peat permafrost microbial communities from Stordalen Mire near Abisko, Sweden - Palsa_T0_3 | ecosystem: Environmental > Terrestrial > Soil > Palsa > Peat permafrost | place: Sweden: Abisko... | reverse complement strand
TGGGGCTGTTTGCATTCTTCTATGGAACGATTCACATGCTGACCTATGTGGCGCTGTACGCAGGATTCAACGTGCAGCAGATGCTGGACGACATCGCCAAGAGGAAGTTCATCACCATGGGCGTGGCGGCGTGGCTGCTGCTGCTGCCCCTGGCGCTCACGTCGACCAACTGGGCGATACGCAAGATAGGCGGGAAGAACTGGAATCGGCTGCACAAGCTTGTTTATGTGGCGGCAGTGTGCGGGGTGATTCATTACTGGTGGCAGGTGAAGACGGGGGTGTTGAGCCCTCTACGGCTGACCTTGGTGCTGGCGGTGCTGCTGCTGGCGAGGCCGGTGCTGGGGTGGTGGCAGCGGCGGAAGGTTCGGGCACTCGCGGCTTGAGGTGCGTGGTTATAAAGTGCTTTAAAAAGCTTTGAAATCAAAAAACCTTAGATATAAAGAACTATCCCCACCCTAGCGACCTGTCACTGAAGTCCCTAGAAAAACGCACGAAAGACAAAAGCAGATTCTTCGACTCACCACCCCCGAACTGAAAAACGTTCGGGGTCCCTTTCGCTCAGAATGACAGCTTCTGTTTTGTTATGAACTTTAGAGACAGGACACTAGCGACCAAAACAAGAACGTCGTGCCCCGACCCAGAGGGTCCCCCGGCGTCCAGATGGGGCACCCAGATTGGTGGCGGGTCTTCAATCGAATTGAAGAATGGACTGCGATACCGGGCTGAAGCTTTTGCGGTGCAGCGGCGTGGGGCCAAGGCGGGCGAGGGCGTCGAGGTGCTGGGGGCATCCATAGCCTTTGTGGCTGGCGAGGCCGTAGCCGGGGAACTGGCTGTCTAGCTCGACCAGCATGCGGTCGCGGTGGACTTTGGCCACGACGCTGGCGGCGGCGATGGAGAGGCTGATGGAGTCGCCCTGAATGATGGACTGCTGCGGACATTGCCAGTCGATGGTGTCGCGGCCGTCGATGAGCAGATAGTCGGGGCTGAGGGCGAGCTGCTCGACTGCCAGGCGCATGGCCAGCAGCGAGGCTTGGCGGATGTTGATGCGGTCGATGGTTTCTGCGTCGACCACGGCGACGGCCCAGGCGATGGCGTTGGCGCGGATCTGGATTTCGAATTCTTCGCGTTTCTTTTCGGAGAGCTTTTTGGAATCGGTGAGGCCGTCGAACCGGCAGCCTTTTGCAAGGATCACGGCTGCGGCAACTACAGGGCCGAAGAGCGGGCCGCGGCCAACCTCGTCGAGGCCGGCGATGCATGTGGCGCCTTGCTTGCGGGCGGCGCGCTCGTGCTTCCAACCGCAAACGGGCGGGACCTTGGGCATGAGATCAGTATAAGAAGAAACGCGGGATTGCAGATGTTGAATTCCGGGGCGGAATTGTGGGCTGTCTCGGCTATTCTGGGTGCATTCGAAAGGGCGGGCGGGGAATAGGGGAGTTCCCTCGGGGGCTGAAGCCCAGGTTTATTTGGAGACATTCGATGTACGGGCTTAAGCCCGTACCCTTCAACTTAAGCCCGTACCCTTCATGGCTGAGGCTGGCCCGGGCAAGTCTGGGTCGCTTTAAAGATGCAGATTGGAGAATGCTGTTGCTGCTTTGGAATTCTTTCTTGATCGCGTTCAGCGTGCTGTTGCCGCTGATCAATCCGCTGGGGTCGGCGCTGGTGTTTCTGGGGCTCGCAGGGGATGCGCCGCCGCAGGTCTACCGGCATTTGGCGCGCAGGATTGCCTTCAACAACATCGTCTTTCTGGCGGTGATTGAGCTGCTGGGCGCGGCGATTCTGAATTTCTTTGGGATATCGCTGCCTATTGTCCAGTTTTCCGGCGGCATTGTGATTGCAGCGATGGGCTGGGGGGTCTTGAACGAGAGAAACGCGAGCGCGAATTCAAAAAACAAGCAGGAAGAAACAGATACGCGGGACGATGTGCGGTTGCGCGATCTGGACGAGAAGGCCTTTTACCCGTTTACATTTCCGATCACATCCGGGCCGGGAACTCTGGTGGGGGTTTTGACCATCACGGCGCACATTTCAGACAAGGTGGTTTCGCGGAATGTGCTGGCGCACCTGGGGGTATTTCTGGCGGTGGTTGTGCTCAGTGTGCTGGTTTATTTCTGCTACGCGTACGCGCCGAAGATCACCAAGGCGATTCCGCCGAATACCGCGCATGGGATTCTGCGGGTAGTGGCGTTTATTTTGCTGTGCATCGGGGTGCAGATTGCCTGGAATGGGCTGGCGCAGTTGCTGGCTACGGTCGTCAAGAGCTAGCGGGCTTGGGGAGGAAGCAGGTTCGCGACGCCGCTACGGGGCTTCGGGGATTTCGGGCGGAGTTTTCCCGGGACTTCGTCCTGGGCTATTATCCACGGCTCCCTCCGGGAGCGGGGCATGTGGCGTTTATTGGGGATGACGCGGTGTCATAGTCGCGCCTAAATGCGGGTCCTTCGGCTCCGCTGAAGTACGCTTCGCTCAGGATGACAGGTCGATTTTTTGAGAGAAGAACGCGGGCAATGAAAAACCCCGACCGAGGAGGCCGGGGTTCAATGGAGAGAAAACCTACAAACAGTGTGATGCGGGGATGCGCGGTGGGGTTGCTTAGGCGCGAACTTTTCCTGTTACGCGGTCCACTTCCTTGAGACGGGCAGCCTTGCCACGCAGTCCGCGGATGTAGAAAAGCTTGGCGCGGCGAACCTTGTAGCTCCGGATTTTCTCAATCTTATCAACAACTTTGGAGTTAAAGGGGAAGATGCGCTCCACACCCTGGCCAAAGCTCATTTTGCGGACGGTAAAGGTACCCTGCGGGCCGCGGTTGATGGCGATGACCAAGCCCTCAAAGGCCTGAAGCCGTTCCTTGTCGCCTTCTTTGATCTTGACCTGGACGCGAATCTGGTCGCCAGGGACGAATGCGGGGAGATCGGTGCGCTTGAGCTTGTCTGCGAGGCGCTGCATTACGGGATGAATAGACATTGGGTCTTCCTACTGTTGGACTCAGAACTGCCAGTTTATCAGAGATTCGGCGGCACGCCTAATCGGGCATGCGCGGGAGTTGCGTTATAGTTTCGGGTATGGATGAGAAACGGGAATTGCTGCGGCATATGCTGGCTACGCTTGCTTATCGAGCGGCGCGGGCGCTAGATGGGGCGCCGGATCACTTTGCTGGATTTGCCGGTGCGGGGCGCATGCCAGTACAGATTTTGGCCCACATGGGCGACCTTTTCGACTGGGCGCTGAGCGCGGCGGTGGGCAAGGAGCAGTGGCGTACCACGCAGCCGCAGAAATGGAAGCAGGAGCAGCAGCGGTTCTTTCAGGCGCTGGGGACTTTCGACGCTTTTCTTGCGTCGGGTGGTGAGTTGAAGGTGCCGGTGGAGCGGTTGTTGCAGGGTCCGGTGGCCGACGCGCTTACGCATGTGGGGCAGTTGGCGATGCTGCGGCGTTTGAGTGGGAGCCCGACGCATGGAGAGAATTTTGTCGTGGCGGCGATTGTTGTGGGGCAGGTTGGGGCGGTTCAGCCGGCGGCAGCGCAGCCGTTTAAGTAGTTTTTATTAAGTAATCTTTGGGATCGTGCTTTCCCACCCTTCGCAAACTGCGCGAAGGATGGGGCACCCGGCCTTAGTTGCTGTCGCGAATCGACTCCAGCAGTTTGCGGTCTTCTTTGCTTAGTTCAGCATTTTCAAGCAGGTCTGGGCGGTTGGCCAGGGTTTTGCGGAGTTGCTGCTCACGACGCCAACGGCGAATTTGCTGGTGGTCGCCGTTGAGCAGAGGCGCGGGGACGGACAGGCCCTGGAAATTGGCGGGGCGGGTGTAGTGCGGATAATCGAGCAGTCCGCCGGCACCGTGCTGGGAGCGGGGAACGCCTTCTTCGTCCGAGCTGATTTCCGCGTCGGCTACGCCAAAGCTCTCGAACTCGCCCGACGCTTGGTTGCCTAATACGCCTGGAATCAATCGCATGGTGGCGTCAATGACAACGGCTGCGGCGAGTTCGCCTCCGCTGAGCACGTAGTTGCCGATGGAAAGCTCCATGTCGCAATAGAGCTGGTTGATGCGCTCGTCGACGCCTTCGTAACGGCCGCAGATGAGGACTACGCGGTCGAGAGAGGCTATTTCGCGGGCGATGGCTTGGGTGAAGGGGCGGCCTTGGGCGGAGAGCAGTATTACGGTTGGGCGGACCTCCGCAGGGGCTAAAGCCCAATCTTCTTTTTTGTGCACTGTCGGCACGACTGAAGTCGTGCCCTGACACTCCGTGCTTCTCCCGTCAAGGATTTCTTCGAGCTCGGAATTCGTGTCGTGGGACACTTGCATGGGATAAGACAGCTGCTTGGACCGCTTGGGCTCAATGCCCAGCGACGAGAGGCATTCTGCGATGGGCTGGGGCTTCAGGACCATTCCTTCGCCGCCGCCGAAGGGGCGATCGTCGACGGTGCGATGACGGTCATGCGTGAAGGCGCGGAGATCGTGGACGGCCACCTCCACCAGGCTCTCGGCGATGGCCCGGCGTAGAATTCCATTCTCCAAAAAACTGGAGAAGAAGCCGGGAAAGATGGTGACGATGTCGAAGCGCATGCTGCTCCTGATGATAACGGCTGGGGAGTGCGAGCTTGGTGCTTTGCCGCCCATTCCGCGATGGGGCTGCGGAAAGGATGGGGCACGGAGCGTCCGTGGCAGGTCGGTGCTACTTGGGCGTGTTGAGGTCGATCAGGCCTGCGGGAAGTGCCATCTCTACACGCTTGGCTGCCAGGTCGATGCTGCGGATGAAGCTCTTGGCGAAGGGGATCAGGATTTCGTCTTCGGAGCCTTTGGGCACTACGACGAGAAGAGCTACCGGGCCGGCGGTTCGGTCTACTTCTTCGATCTGGCCGACCGCGATTGGCGTGGGGCCAGATACGTCGAAGAGCGCGCAGTCGATCAAGTCGCCGATGTAGACTTCGTCGGCGTCGAGCGGGGCGCGCTCGGCGAGAGGGATGGCGACGATGAGTCCGGCGAGGGTTTCGGCAGTGGAGATTGAGTTGGAGCCGGCGAAGTGCAGAACGATGCCGCCTTTGTGCGGCCAATGAGCCTGGAGCTCAACTTCGCGCGGGAATCCCTCAGGGGCTAAAGCCCCCTTTCTTGAGGCTGATTCACCGTACGGGCTGGAGTCGGTACCCTTCACCGGTTGGGATTTCAATTTGGCGCGAGGCGAATCGGGGTCGGCGATTAGCCAGAGCCTTTTGCGGTCGGCGAATTTCTCGGGGAAATCGGTGAGGATGTCGGCGAAGACTTCGCCCTTGCGGCCTTGAGGCCGGCGAATGCGGGCTAGCCAGGCCCATTCCTGCTGGGCGGTGTTGGCCAAGCTAATCGTCTTCTTCGAGAATGTCGAGGGTGTAGCGGCGATGAAGCTTCATGCTGACCGCGCCGAGAATGGTGCGCACCGAACGGGCGGTGCGGCCCTGCTTGCCGATCACCTTGCCTACATCCTGCGGCGCGACGCGGAGGCGGAGGACGGTGTTTTCATCCCGGCTGACCGACTCGACCTGGACGGCGGACGGCTCGTCGACCAAGGCCTGCGCAATCTCGCGGACCAGCTCGGCGACTGAGGTTTCTGAAAGTGCTTCGTTTTGGGTCATGCTCGTGCCTCTGACCTGACCGCAAGGGGCCTGAAATTAGCCGGGTGGAATTTGCCACTTGGATCAGTGCGCAGAATCGTACCACCGGAGACGGGTCGCCGTCAGCAAATGTGTGAGGGCCGAGTAAAAACCCGATCACGGATAGTGCGGCGGACCTGATGGGCGCCCGAAGGCGCCTTTGGTGCGACGTGCAAGATCAGGCCTGGACGGCGGCTTCCGATTCAACCGGGGCTTCGACGGCGACCGCGGCAGGAGTTTCGACTTCGGCTTCAACCTTGGCTTCCACCTTCGCTGCTGGAGCGGGTGCGGGCTTGGCTGGTGCTTCAGCTCTGGTCTTGCGAGACTGAGGAGTTGGGGCAGCGGGTGCGGCTCCGGCGGGATTCTTGGCGACCAGCTTCTCCACGATGGTGGAGAACTGCGCGCCGACTGAGCGCCAGTAGGCGATGCGGTCGTGCTTCAGGTCGACCGTGGCGGGGTTGGTGCGGGGGTTATAGGTGCCGACAACCTCGATGGAGCGGCCATTGCGGGCGCGGTCCTTCTCGATGGCCACAATGCGGTAGTAGGGCTGCTTGCGGGCGCCGAAACGCGCCAAACGGATCATCACCACGGCGATACGGTTCCTTTCGAAATCCTGTTACTTGAATCAGGGTACTTAAATCAAGCTCTGTTAAGGTCTTAGGGGGTTTCCGGCCGGCGGCGGCGTTGCTGAAGGCACGCAGGACCAAATCAACGGCCAGACGGGTGCGCCCAGCCACACAAGACTCAACATCTAAGTATCGCCGAAAACGGGGTTGGGGGCAAGTTCAGGCCGCGCGTCCCGCAAAATGCGGGCCGCGCTCTGTAAAACGCATAACAAAGCGAGGTAAGGAAAAAAGTGCCATAATGTAAGGAGCCGGAGAAAGCCATGCCTCCAAGAACCGCAACGAATGCCGCCGAAAATGCCTCCAAGATAATCGAGGCCACGGTCACATCCAAAGGCCAGGTCACTCTTCCTAAAGCCCTGCGCAAGGAGCTTGGGATCGACGCTGGGAGCCGAGTGCGATTCACTCTGGGAGCCAACGGCAAGGCGCAGGTGGAGAAAGTGATGCACACGCTTGAGGACTTGTGGAGAATGGCCGAGGCGCGCGAGAAGCCGAAAGCCAGAATGAGCTTCGAAGAGATGGACGAGGCTAAAGAGCGGAGAATCTGGTGATCGTTGCCGACACCAATGTCTGGGCGCGCGCTTACTTGCGAGATGATGCCGTGCAGACCCCCAAAGCCCAGAAGCTGTTGGCTGAGGCCCAGGCAAGCGACGGCGTGTTTGTGCCCCTGATCGTGCTGGCCGAACTGGCATGGGTACTGCGCGCGAAGTGGAGGCGCGAAAGCATCCTTGCCACGTTTGAAGAACTGCTCAGCGCCCGTGGTGTAACGGTTGAGTCGGTATTGATTGCTCAGACAGCGATCAATGCTACGCGCGAAGGCAGCGGCGGCTTTACCGACCACCTGATCGCGCAAGTCGGCTTTGCGAACGGAGCAACTGAGACGGTGACTTTCGATGAATGTTTCGGTAAAGCTGCGAGAGTACGACGGCTGCGTTAGAAGGCGGCTTTTGGTTTCCTTCTCCTCAGCGAGAGACAGGGCCCTTCAACGATTGAACGCAGTCCATGAGGGTGCCAAGGGCAGGGGAATCGCCTTTTCGCACTCCGTGTCTTTGTAGATTGGAGCAGATGCGCTATCGAGCTGCCACCATTGCGACCAATTTTCGTATTCGGTTTGCGTGCCGTGGCTTTGCGGATCCTGGCCAGACGTATGGTGAGTCAATTGCCTCAGACTGTATTCGGCGCCGTAGAAGATATCGCGCTCCGGACTTTTCAGGAATTCGAGCAGAATCGGAACCGCTTCGCGCGCGTCCGTGGAACCCAACGCCTGGATCGCTGGCAGGCGAGTGTTCGGATTTTTTGTGAGATCGGCCAGAACCGGAAGCATTCTTGGGCCCCCAAGTTCGGCCGCATAAATTGGGAATCCGACTATTTTTCCATTCTTCACGGCGGCATCGAGGAGTAGCGGGTACCACTTCTGGTCGCCGGTTTCGGCCAGATAGCGGGAAGCCTCCATCTGCTCCCAGGTCCCGGGGCCGTTCGTCTTGACCAGGTCCGCCATGGCCTGCAGACTCTCGGGGGTGTTCAAGCGGTGAAACGCCAGCGGCGCATATCTTGAAAACTCAGGATTGCGGGCAAAGCCGAGCAGCGTAGCCTGTAGGGAAACCGGCGCAATGCTGGCCAGCGTCATAGCGGCTTCCGCACGCTTTTCCTCGTCGGTCGATTTGAGCTGGTCGACCCAGAGCTGAAGTTTGCTGGGCGGATAGGCGGAAGCGTCACTGTCCACACGAAAGCTCAAATCCGCGTGCGCGTCCCCGGAAGTGAGGAATGGGAACCCCGCATGGCTGGCCGTTACCTGGTATTCGTCTGGACTGTTGATCTCATAGCTGAAGTTCAGCAGAAAGCGATCGACGTGGGAGTGGCCGGGCGGGACCGGAATGGCTTGCCCCATGGAGTTGTTGAGCGTGCAACTATTGAGGCTGAAGTCCGGGCATGACGATGGCGGGGGCGACGAACTTGTGACTTTGATCAGGACGCCGGAACAGCCAGGTTGTCCGAGGTAGGGAGCTACGACCTGGATTGTGCCCGGCCCTTGGTTGGAGACCTTGAAATAGAGGAAGACCGGTTCGCCGCGAGCAAACTCCGACTTCTCCAGATAGAACTCTCCGGTGACTTGAGCCGCGGCAGAGATCGACAAGCAGGCAAATAATCCGGCGATGAGGAGCCGCGTTTTCACGATTGAATTCTACGCCAATTAAACCGCTTCATTCAGGAGCCTGAAGGCTCCTGCGCCCTCCGTCTTCCGTTGCAGGGAACAAAAACTTCAGCATGGGTCGAACGCGGCGTGACCAGCTTGGTTCGTCGTGTGTGCCGCCCGGTGCCTTTTCGAAATGCAGCGTCTCACCGGGTACCCAGTGGTTGGCTTTGAGGCGGCGATTGAGGGCTTCTACATCGGCGACGGTGCGGCGGCCTTCCTTGTCGCCTACGTCGAGCCACACGCGGGGACGGTCCCAGATTTCTGGCGCACGCTCGTTGAGGTAGCCGAGAATGCTTTTATGATTCCACCAGACGCTCGGACTGAGCACGGCGAGCTTGCCGAATTGCTCTGCGTGGCGGAGACCGAGATAAAGCGACACCAGTCCGCCCAGTGATGAGCCGCCCAGGCCGGTGGAGTCGCGGTCAGTGCGGACGCGATACTGCGCGGCGATGAAGGGCAGGATTTCACGCGTCAGCGTTAGGCCGTATTGGGCAGCTTCGCCGCCGCCCATTTGCCAGTTGCGTTCGTGGGTGTACTCGGCCATGCGGGCGGGGGTGTTGTAGATGCCGACGATGATTAGCGGCTCAACTTCGCCGGCGCGGATGGCGGCGTCGGCATGCTCGCGGACCTCCCAGGTGCGGCCGGGGATGAACGAGGTGCGTGGGTCGAATAGATTTTGGCCGTCGTTCAGATAGAGGACAGGATAGGTGCGTTCAGGATGCTTGTCGTAGCCGGGCGGCACGTAGACGATGAGATTGCGCTTGTCAGGCAGATAGGCGCTGGCGAAATCGCGATGCAGGCGGAGACGGCGGTGCGGCGTGGCATCGTCTTGGGCGAGCTGGCTCTTGGGCGCGGGAGTTGCGGTGGTGTCGTCGGAGGGGCGTTCTTCCAGAGGCAAGTGTTGCGGTCCTTTATGGTTTATTGGCTCTCATATCGCTTATCGGCTGGTTGCGAACACGCGGCGGGGAAAAACAGCAAGCCCGGCTGTTACAGTATCAAGAAATCGGCGGTTCTCCAAAATTGCAGGGATTAGGGACTAGGGGTTAGGGATTGCAAACGGGGATGGGCGAGGACGAGAAATGAATCGTGAGTATCACAAATGGTATTCGAGCCGGCTGGGGCGCGATATGGAACTGCTGGTCTTCGGCCATGCAGGGCTGCCGGTGATGGTGTTTCCGACTTCGGGCGGCAGGTACTACGAGTTTGAGGACCGCGGCATGGTTGGCGCGCTGGCCGGCAAAATCGATGCGGGTGAGTTGCAGATTTATTGCGTCGATTCGGTGGACATGGAGAGCTGGTACAACAAGCAGGTTTCTCCGCGCTGGCGCATTGCCCGCCATGTGCAGTTTGACGACTACCTGATTCATGAGGTGGTGCCGTTGGTGCGGTTGAAGAATCACGACTGGCATCTGGTGACCCTCGGTTGCAGCTTTGGCGGATTCCATGCTGTGAATACGGCTCTCAAACATCCGGATGTGTTCTCTGGATTTTTGTCGATGAGCGGGGCGTTCGATCTGCGCAATTTTCTGCACGGATATTACGATCAGGATGTGTATTTCAATCAGCCGTTGGATTTTTTGCCTAACCTGGGCGATACCTGGTTTCTGGAACGCTACCGGCGCAACAATTATGTGCTTGCAACCGGTTGGGATGACCAATGCCTGGGACAGAACCAGAGGCTGGATGGAGTTCTGAATGGGAAAGGGATTCCGCATAAGTTGTTTGTGTGGGATAGTTATAACTCGCATGACTGGCCGACTTGGATGCGGATTGTGGATCAGTATCT
>Ga0302326_10033463_pt1 | contig 10214 bp, 8 predicted proteins | sample Palsa_T0_3_FD_202264 | JGI IMG/M metagenome (GOLD analysis project Ga0302326, IMG submission 202264) | Peat permafrost microbial communities from Stordalen Mire near Abisko, Sweden - Palsa_T0_3 | ecosystem: Environmental > Terrestrial > Soil > Palsa > Peat permafrost | place: Sweden: Abisko... | reverse complement strand
GTTGTTGCTCAGCATGCCGCTCGTGACGTTGATCGCCGTCTCGAGCCGGAAGAACACCTTCTGGCCGGTGCTGAATTCATAGGAGCCGCTGACCCCGACGCGCGACATGGAGATGCCGCCGCTGTAGAGACCGGTGAAGCTGTGCGGCGAGCCGTTCAGGTTGTAATCGTTGACGGTCGAGGCGAACACGTCGCTGCCCGCATAGGAATGCTCGAGGTAGCCGATGCCCACATCGAGAATGCCGTAGATCTCGAACTGCGCACCGTCCTTGTCGTAGACCGTCGCGGCCTGCGCCACGTTGACGGCGCCGAGGACGGCCAACATCGTCAGGAAGAGGCGCACGAGCGAGGCGCGCGGCTGCTGCTGCTTCATGGATCTGGCCCGGGTAAGTGAGACGGCGGATCGTTATATTCGAATGAACATATCGTGACAGAAGCCGCACCGCCGCTGCAAGCCATGGCAGCTGCGCTGCGCTAGGATTGGGCACGGAGGTTGCCATGACCACGCCCGCCATTTCTTTCCGCGTTGACCTCGGCCGCGATGAGGCGGTAGGCCCGGGCAAGATCGCGCTGCTCGAACACATCGAACGCGGCGGCTCACTGTCGCAGGCGGCGCGTGACCTCCACATGAGCTATCGCCGCGCGTGGCAGCTGCTGGACGATCTCAACGGCTGTTTCCGCCAGCGCGTGGCGCTGACCGCGAAAGGTGGCCGCGGCGGCGGCGGGGCGACGCTCACCGCGTTCGGGCAGCAGCTGGTGCGCATCTACCGGCAGTTCGATGCCGAAATCCAGGCGCGCGCCGCTGCGAGCTTCCGCCCGATCGTGCGCCAGCGGCGTCGCCGTGCCAGCGCGGCGCGCCGCGCCGCCGCGCTCTAGAACTTGAAGCGCACGCCGACCGTGCTCGTGAGCGTCGAGGTATTGAGGAAGCCGCTCGCCAGCCCATCCTGTACACCGGTCCAGACGGTACCAAGGTACGCATCGAAGCGCGCTGAGAAGCGGTAGGCGCCGAGCAGCGAGAACGCGTTCTCGGTACCGCTGCAGCCGGCGTTGACGGCACTGCTGCAGCCGGCGTTCTTGCCCGTGGCGAAGCTGTCCTGTTTGTAGCCGTAGTAGGACGCGGCCAGGTAGAAGCTCGGCGTGACGTACCATTTCGCGCCACCCCAGAAGATCTGCAGCGTCTTGTCGCTCGGGTAGGCGTTGTTGTTCACATACGCCAGGACGTAGCCGCCGATGTCGACGTAGCCGGGGGCGAGCGGGGTGTTGGGGTTGGCGAAGCGGATGTGCTCGTAGCCGGCAAAGAGCTTCACCGTGCCGAAATCGTACAGCCCCATGAGTGCCCAGGCCGTGTTGTCCGAGACCGTCGCGGCGAGCGAATTGCTGGCAGCGTAAGCCGGGGCAAGTCCGGTGAGCTGTTGCGCCGTCAGCGAGCTGGCCGAGATGGCGTCGTACTTCTTGGCGTAGAAGGCGTCGAGAGATGCGCCGGCCACGCTTGCGCCGAGCTGCGCCTGGATGGCGCTGCCGGCCGAACCGCTCGCGCCGCCCAGCTGGTAGAGCGCGCCAAGGTGCAGCCAGTCGTAGCGGGCCGTGTACCTGATCGAATGATCGAGGCGGGTATCCTCGGTAGTACCACCGCCGGCGGCGGTGCGCGAGCCGCCCAGCAGCGAAAAGGCGTGGGCCGAGTCCTGCCCATCCTCCATCGCGTCGTATCTGACGATGCCATCGGCGAGCACCGTCTGCTGGCGCCCGAAGGTCAGCGTGCCCCAAGTGGACGAGCTGACCCCGACGACCGCGCCGCCGCCGAACGCCTGTCCGGCCACGCTGCTGTCGAGATTGGCGCTCTGCGCGGTGAGGCTGCGGCCGTTGTTGAGTGTCAGCGATTTCAGGCCGTCGCTCAGGTTGCCCGAGGTCGGATTGAAATAGACTTCTGCGCGGAACACACCCGACCAGTCGCCGATCAACGGTTCCTTGCCGGCGATACCGATGCGCGACCAGCTCAGGGGGCTCGAGGTCAGCGCCGACACCGAGCCGTTGCTGTTCTTCTGGATCACGGGCTCGGTGCTGTAGGCGATGTAGTCGGACGCCGGCGCGCCGTGCGTCTGGTACTGGAAGCCTAGGTCGACGACGCCGTAAACGGTGATGCCGTGCCAGCTGAGTGCCTCATCCTGGGGGGCCGGGTAGGGGGTGTTCTGCGCCTGGGCGAGGCTTGCAGCCGCAAGCCCGGCCATCGCCAGAGCGGCGCGAATAAAGCTCATCCTTCTTAGGTCCCTGTGTTGTTGCGGGCAGGACAAAAACTACCCGACGGGCGGTTATGCAGTCGGTGGCCGCGCGGTCACAGGGCGGTAGCAGCGGCACCCTCAGGGAGCCCAAGCGAAGGGTCAGGTGGTGTCGGCGCTGCGCAGCAGGTCGTTGATGGAGGTCTTGGCCCGCGTCTGCGCATCGACGCGCTTGACGATCACCGCGCAGTACAGGCTGTAGCGCCCGTCGGCCGAGGGCAGGGTCCCGGAAACCACTACCGAGCCTGCCGGGACGCGCCCCTGCAGGATCTTGCCGCTGCTGCGGTCATAGATGCGCGTGCTCTGGCCGATGAAGACGCCCATGGAGATGACCGAGCCGGCCTCGACCACCACGCCTTCGACCACCTCCGAGCGGGCGCCGATGAAGCAGTCGTCCTCGATGATGGTCGGGGATGCCTGCAGCGGCTCGAGTACCCCGCCGATGCCGACGCCGCCGGAAAGGTGCACGTTGCGGCCGATCTGGGCGCACGAGCCCACCGTCGCCCACGTGTCCACCATGGTGCCGCTGCTCACGTAAGCGCCGATGTTGACATAGCTCGGCATCAGCACCACGTTGGGCGCGACGTAAGCGCCGCGCCGCACCAGCGCGTGCGGCACGACCCGTACGTTGCCGGCGCGCAGCTGTACCTCGGTGGCATGCGCGTACTTGAGTGGCACCTTGTCGTAGAAGCGCGTGAAGCCTGCCTCGAATACCTGGTTGTCGCGCACCTTGAACGACAGCAGCACCGCTTTCTTCAGCCACTGGTTGACCACCCAGCCGCCCTCGCGCGGCTCCGCCACCCGCAGCTCACCGCTGTCGAGCAGCGTCAGGCACTCCTCCAGCGCCACGCCGAGCTCGCCGGGGAGGTTCGCGGCGCTTAAGTCGGCGCGGCGCTCGAAGGCGGCCTCGATGAGGCCCTGCAGGCGTGTGAGTTCCTTCATGCGAGGCGCTTGCCCGGCAGCGGGCCGCGCAGCGCCGCCTGGCGCGCATCGAGCGCCTGCACCAGGCGCTCCTTGAGCCGTGCGGCGGCCGGCTCGCTGAGCGGCTGATTGTCGAAGTCGGTGAGGTAGAAGACGTCCTCGGCGCGCTCGCCCACGGTCATGATCTTGGCGGCGTGCAGCTCGATGCGCTCCTGCATCAGCACCTGGCCGACTTCGCACAAAAGTCCCGGCCGGTCGCCGGCGGTCAGTTCCAGTACCGAGCGGCGGTTGCGCTCATCGACGCTCACGCCGATCTGCGTTGGCGTGTTGAACATGCGTGCCTGGCGCGGCGCGCGGCGCGACACGGCGAAAGGCGCATCGGCGTCGCCCTGCAGCGAGCGCCACAACGCCTGTTCGATCTCCAAGAGCCGGTCCTGGTCCTCGATCGGCGCGCCGTCGTCCTCGAGCAGGTGATACAGGTCGAGACTGAAACCGTCGCCGCTCGGGGTGATGCGCGCATCGACAATGTTGAGACCGAGCTGGTCGAGCGCTGCGGTGGTGCGCGCAAAACCGTGCCGGCGCGGGCGCGTGAAGATCAGCGCCGCCGTGGTGCCGCGCACGCTGCGCGCATCGAGCGCCACCAGCGGCTCGTCGGAGCCTGCGGTGCGCTCGGCCAGCAGGCGCGTGTGCCAGGCGACTTCCTCGGGTGAGTGCTGCAGGAAGTAGCCGGCCGAGAAGCGCAGCCACACCGCCGCAATCTCTTCTTCCGCGACGCCACGTTGGATCAGCAGGCTGCGGGCGGCATCCTGCGTCTCGCGCACCAGGTGCTCAGGATCGATCGGACTCTCGAGTCCGCGGCGCAGCGCGCGCTTGACGCGCTGATAGAAGTCGCTGAACAGCGATGCCTTCCACGAGTTCCACAGCTTCGGGTTGGTACCGCGCACGTCGGCGCAGGTGAGTACGTACAAATAATCCAGGTGTGTCTCGTCCCCGACCTTGCGCGCGAACGCTGAGATCACCTGCGGGTCGCCGATGTCCTGCTTCTGCGAGGTGATGGACAGCATCAGGTGATTGCGCACCAGCCAGGCGACCAGGCGCGCATCGTACGGTGACAGGCCCTGCTCGAGGCAGAAGGCTTCGGCATCCACGGCCCCCAGTTCCGAATGATCCCCGCCGCGGCCCTTGGCGATGTCGTGAAACAGCGCGGCGAGGTAGGCCACTTCGCTGCGCGGCAGCGACTGCATGACGCGCGAGGCCTCCGGCAGCTCGTGGTCGTAGCGCGCTATGGCGAAGCGGCGCAGATTGCTGACCACGAACAGCGTGTGCGCATCGACCGTGTAGGCGTGGAACAGGTCGTACTGCATGCGGCCCACCACGCGCCCGAAGGCCGGGATGTAGCGCCCCAGCACGCCGTAGGTGTTCATGCGCCGCAGCTCGTGCGTCACGCCAACCGGCGAGCGCACGATCTCGAGGAACAGGCGGTGATGGCGCGGGTTCTGGCGGAACTCCTCATCGATCAGCCACAGGTTCTTGGTGACCGCACGCATGGTGGAGGCGCGTACCCCGCGGATGCTTTCGTTCTGCTGCAGCAGCGCGAACAATTCCAGCAGCGCCGAGGGGGCGCGCACGAACACTTCCTCGTTGATCGCCTCCAGCGAGCCGTTGCGCACCTGGAAGCGGGCATTGAGCGGGCGCGGCGGCTCGCTCTCGGTCAGGATCGCCTCGCGGAACAGCTGCAGCAGCAGCTCGTTCAGGAGGCTCACGTCCATGACGGTGCGGTAGTAGCGCTGCATGAACTGCTCAACCGCGAGGGTGTAGGAGGCGTCCTCGTAGCCGAAGATCTGCGCCAGCCGGATCTGATGGTCGAACAGCAGCCGGTCCTCGTGCCGCCCGGTGAGGGTGTGCAGCCCGAAGCGCACCTTCCACAGGAATGCCTGTGCCTGCTTCAGGCGCCGCAGCTCCGCCGGCGTCACGAAACCGTGCGTGGCAAGTCCGTCCAGCGTGTCGGCGTCGAATTGGCGCTTGGCCACCCAGGCGATGGTCTGGATGTCGCGCAGGCCGCCAGGTCCGGTCTTGACGTTGGGTTCGAGGTTGTAGGCGGTGTCGTTGGCCTTGAGGTGCCGTTCGCTCTGTTCGCGCACCTTGGCTTCGAAGAACTGCTTCACCGGCCAGATGCGGTCAGGCGCGAGCGCCACGCGCATGGCAGCCAGGAGCGGCGCGTGGCCGGCGAGCAGGCGCGCCTCGAGCAGCGTCGTCATGACGCTCACATCGCCGACGCAGGCCTCGCGGCACTCGGCCACGGTGCGCACGCTGTGCCCGACCTCAAGACCGATGTCCCACAGGAAGGTGACCAGCTGCTCGACCGCCGCGCCGCCGGCCAGGTCCGGCGCCCCGGGCACCAGCAGCAGGATGTCGATGTCGGAACAGGGGTGCAGCTCGCCGCGGCCGTAGCCGCCGACGGCCGCCAGCGCCCAGTCGGCGTGCGCGGCGCAGTGCAGACGCCAGGCCTCGCGCAGCACGCTGTCGATCAGGATCGCGCGCGCGTGCACCAGCTGCTCCACCGGCTCCTCGGCCAGGAAGCGCTCCTTGAGTTCGTCGTGAGCCTGGCGCAGCAGGTCCCGCCAGGCGAGCGGCGTGACATCGGCCGCCAGCAGCGCCGGCAGGCGCATGAGGAAAGGCCAGGGTGCGGGCGCGGTGCCCGGCAGCGTCGCTTCGAGCAGCTCGGTGTCCGAAGCTCCCATCAGTGCGTCCGGCGCTTCAGTGCCGCGCGCCGTTCGCGCCGAGCGTCAGCACGTCGAAGCCGCTGTCGGTGACGAGCACCGTATGCTCCCACTGCGCCGACAGCGAGTGATCCTTGGTGATGACGGTCCAGCCATCCGGCAGCAGGCGCACGTGGCGCTTGCCGGCATTGACCATCGGCTCGATGGTGAAGGTCATGCCCGACTTGAGCTCGAGACCGGTGCCCGGCTCGCCGTAGTGCAGCACCTGCGGATCCTCATGGTAGATGCGCCCGATGCCGTGCCCGCAGTACTCGCGCACGACGGAGTATTCATTGTCCTCGACGAAGCGCTGGATGGCGTGGCCGATGTCGCCCAGATGCGCCCCGGGCCGCACCACCTCGATGCCGCGCCACATGGCGGCAAAGCAGGTGTCGGCGAGGCGCTGGGCGTGCGGCGGCGCCTTGCCGACGAAGTACATGCGACTGGTGTCGCCGTGGAAGCCGTCGCGGATCACGGTGACGTCGATGTTGACGATATCCCCGGCCTTGAGGCGCTTGTCATTCGGGATGCCGTGGCACACCACGTGGTTGACCGAGGTGCAGATGGTCTTGGGAAAGCCGCGGTAGTTGAGGTTCGCCGGCACCGAGCGCTGTACGTTCACGATGTGGTCGTGGCAGATGCGGTCGAGCTCCTCGGTGGTCACCCCGGGCACGACGTGCTGGCCGATCATGTCGAGCACCTCGGCCGCGAGCTGGCCCGCAATCCGCATCTTTTGCTGCTCTTCCGGGGTCTTGATCGTGACGTGCATAGCTTGAGGAAATGGGGCCGGCGACCGGGCCCGGCAAGGTGTACCGCGGGGACGCGTAAGACATTGTTCCGACGAGGCCTTCATGGTATAAAGCGCGGCCTTTTTTGGCAACGCAACCCACACGCGCGTCATTAACTTCGTCGGCTGGGTGTCCAAGCGGGGGCTCTAGGGCCTGCAGGATGGTCACGAGGACGCGCGGAGGCTTAACCCAAACAGGAGTTTTTCATGGCCAGCGTGTCCATGCGACAGATGCTGGAAGCGGGTGTCCACTTCGGACATCAGACCCGCTTCTGGAACCCCAAGATGGCGCCGTTCATCTTCGGTGAGCGAAACAAGATCCACATCATCAACCTCGAGAAGACGCAGCCGATGTACATCGAGGCTGCCAACTTCATCAAGGGCGTGATCGCCGATGGCGGCAAGGTGCTGTTCGTCGGCACCAAGCGCTCGGCGCGTGAGTCGATTCAGAAGGAGGCCGTGCGCGCTTCGCAGCCGTTCGTGAACCAGCGTTGGCTCGGCGGCATGCTCACCAACTTCAAGACCATCCGCCAGTCGATCAAGCGGCTCGCGGAGATCACCGAGCTCGCCGCTTCCGGCGCGCTGGACAAGCGCGGCAAGAAGGAAGCGACCCAGCTGCGCCGCGAGATGGACAAGCTCGAGAGGAGCCTCGGCGGCATCAAGAACATGGACTCGCTCCCCGATGCCCTGTTCGTGGTCGACGTCGGCCACGAAAACATCGCCATCCACGAGGCCAAGAAGCTCGGCATCCCGGTGGTCGCCATCGTCGATACCAACTGCTCCCCGGATGGCATCGACTACGTGATCCCGGGCAACGATGACGCCATGCGCGCCATTCAACTCTACGCCACCGGCATTGCCGATGCGGTGCTCGAGGGCAAGGAGTCCGTGCCGCAGGTTGCCGTCGGCGAGGACGAGTTCGTCGAACTGGACGAGGCGGGCAATCCGCGCAAGAAGGCCGCACGCGGCCGGCAGCGCCCGCAGGCGCAGGTGCGCAAGAAAGCCCCGGCGCGGCGCAAGGTGGCGGTCGTCAAGACGCCCGAGGGCGCCCCGGCCGAAGCCGCAGCCGAGGACGAGGACATCGACGCGGACGAGACCATCGAGGCGGTGGCCGTGGCAGGCACCGTGCCGCCCCCGGAGGCCGTAGCGCGCCGCCCCGGCCCCGGTGCGGGCCGTCGCAAGGGACGCGGTGCCGGTGCTGGATCGCCCGAGTAAGGCCACGGATCGGAGTTTTGTCATGAACATCACGGCAGATGCAGTGAAGCAGCTTCGCGAGCGCACCGGCGCGGGCATGATGGAGTGCAAGAAGGCGCTGGTGGAGACCAAGGGCGACCTGGATGCCGCCGCGGAGCTCATGCGCAAGCAGGGCCTCGCCAAGGCCGACAAGAAGGCCGCGCGTGTCGCTGCCGAGGGCGTCGTCATGGTGGCAAAGTCCGCCGATGAACGCACCGCCGCCATGGTGGAGATCAACTGCGAGACCGACTTCGTGGCACGCGAGCAGGACTTCCGCGCCTTCGCCCATGCGGTGGCGCAGTGCGCGCTGCAGTCGAAGGCCGAGACGGTTGCCGCCCTGGGGGAAGCCAAGCTCGCCAGCGGCGAGACGGTCGAGGAGCGGCGGCGCGCGCTGGTGGCGAAGATCGGTGAGAACATCTCCGTGCGGCGCGTGGCGGTGCTCGCCTCGGCCGAGCATCTCGGCGCCTACGTGCACGGCACGCGCATCGGTGTGCTGGTCGCCGTGAGCGGCGGCCCGGCGCATCTGGCGCACGATCTGGCCATGCACATCGCTGCCAGCAACCCGCGCTACCTGAGCCAGGCACAGGTGCCGGCAGAAGTCGTGGCCAAGGAGCGCGAGATCCTCACCGAGCAGGCGCAGGGCGAGGGCAAGCCGCCGGAGATCGTCGCGAAGATGGTCGAGGGCCGGCTGCGCAAGTCGCTGGGCGAGATCACGCTCGCCGGCCAGGCTTTCGTCAAGGATCCGGACGTTACCGTCGAGAAGCTCCTGAAGAATGCCAAGGCGCAGGTCGTCGCCTTCGAGCGGTTCGAGGTGGGCGCCGGTATCGAGAAGAAGCAGGACGATTTCGTCGCCGAGGTGATGGCGCAGGTCAAGGGCGCGAGCCCGACGGTCCGGCACTGAAGGCGCGGGCACTGGGAAAAGGAATAAACCCCGCCGCGCGCGGGGTTTTTTCCATCGGCGTAAGGGGATTGCTATGACGCAAGCCAAGGCAGCGTACTCGCGGGTGCTGGTGAAGCTGTCCGGTGAAGCCCTGATGGGCGGCGGGGACTACGGCATCGACCCGGCGGTCATCAAGCGCATCGCAGGGGAGCTGCAGGACATCATGCTGATGTCGGTGCAGGTCGCCGTAGTCATCGGCGGCGGCAACATCTTTCGCGGCGCAGGACTGGCCCGCGCCGGCATGGATCGCGTGGCCGCCGACCACATGGGCATGCTCGCGACCGTCATGAACGCACTCGCCATGCAGGACGCCCTCGAGGGGCTCGGCGTGCAGTCCCGGGTCATGTCCGCCATCCGCATCAACGAGGTGTGCGAGGACTACATCCGCCGTCGTGCGGTACGACACCTGGAGAAGGGCCGCATCGTGATTTTCGCCGCCGGCACCGGCAACCCGTTCTTCACCACCGACACCGCCGCGGCGCTGCGTGCCATCGAGATCAGCGCCGACGTGCTGCTCAAGGCGACCAAGGTCAACGGTGTCTACTCGGACGATCCGGTGCGCAACCCCGCCGCGGTGCGCTATCCGCGCCTGACCTTCGACCAGGTACTCACCGACCGCCTGAACGTGATGGACGCCACGGCTATCGTCATGTGCCGCGACAACCGCTTGCCTTTGCGGGTGTTCAGTCTCAACAATCCCGGCGATCTCACGCGCATCGTGCGTGGCGATGAGGTGGGCACGGCGGTTACGTTCGAGTAGGCGACAGCGGCGCAAGGAGAATTCCCATGCTCGAAGATCTCAAGAAAGACGCGCGCGAGCGCATGGCGAAGTGCGTGCAGACCTTCCAGGCTGACCTCAAGAAGCTGCGCACCGGGCGCGCCCATCCGAGCCTGGTCGAGCATCTGAAGGTGGACTACTACGGTTCCGACGTGCCGCTGCAGCAGGTGGCCAACATTGCGGTCGAGGACGGACGCACGCTGGTGATATCGCCCTGGGAGAAGTCGGTCGTGCAGGCGATCGAGAAGGCGATCTTCAAGTCCGACCTGGGACTGACACCGATGACCGCGGGCACGGTGATCCGCGTCCCCATGCCGCCGCTCACCGAGGAGCGGCGCCGCGAGATTACTAAAATGCTGCGGCACGACGCCGAGAACGCCCGCGTCGCGGTGCGCAACGTGCGCCGCGACGTCATGAACGACATCAAGGAAATGCTCAAGGAGAAGCTCGTCTCGCAGGATGACGAGCGCCGCGCCGAGGCCGAGGTGCAGAAGCTCACGGACAAACACGTGGCCGACATCGAG
>Ga0302326_10033462_pt1 | contig 10214 bp, 9 predicted proteins | sample Palsa_T0_3_FD_202264 | JGI IMG/M metagenome (GOLD analysis project Ga0302326, IMG submission 202264) | Peat permafrost microbial communities from Stordalen Mire near Abisko, Sweden - Palsa_T0_3 | ecosystem: Environmental > Terrestrial > Soil > Palsa > Peat permafrost | place: Sweden: Abisko... | reverse complement strand
ACTGACGAGACCATCGAAAGCGCGGTACCTTGAGCATTCTGCCTGCCAACTTCTCACCTGACTGCAGAGTGTGACTCCTTTGTAAATACTGGATGCACCTAATCCAGGTCGAATTGTCTCGAATTTGGACCATTCTTGTCCCGATTTCCGATCTTTGGCTTTTATTTGGATTTGTCCATATCTCTTCTGTTTTCCTCAGTTTTTTCCGATTTTTTGGGGACAGGTAATCCCTTATCGATCTTATCGGCAGAAAAAATATTATGTTTTCAGTACTTTTGTTGTAGATTTCGTGCACCTTTTGGGTTAGTCTTTCCCTGCGTGCCTCTCTCCTCGGCCCGCAAGGAGTCTAACTTCATGCAATTGAGTACGTTGAAAGTATCAGCTGTAGTACTTGGAGCAATCGTTGCCCTTTCCGCGGTTAAGGCCAGCGCGATCCCGATGGGGCCGTTCCCTGGAAGCGGCGGCAAGGTGGTGCTCAGCGCGATTCCGATGGGGCCTTTCCCTGGTAGCGGCGGAAAGCTTATCAGCGCGATTCCGATGGGTCCGTTCCCTGGTAGCGGTGGCAAGATCAGCGCGATCCCGATGGGTCCATTCCCAGGTAGCGGTGGCAAGATCAGCGCGATCCCGATGGGTCCGTTTCCCGGAAGCGGTGGCAAAGCACGGACGTAACATCGGGTCGCAGTAGCCGCAGCCAAGTTACTGTTACACTCACCTCATCGCATCGATTGGTTCAGACAGGATGTCGGTGATGAGTCTGGACAATACGCTTTGGTTGGCTGGCATACTCACGGAAGCCTTCGTAGTCGGGCTGCTGTTCTATAGGCGCGTATGGCGGCTTTTGCCGCTTTTTTGTATTTATTGTGTTTGGGATGTGCTGAGCAACACGGAAGGCTTTGCCAGCGCATATTTGTTCGATCCGAATTCTCCCAATTACCTCACAACGTATCTTATACAAACTGCAATCGATTCGGTGCTGCAGTTTTGCGTGTTGGTCGAGCTCGCCTGGTCGGTGTTGCGTCCAGTCCGCTCGTCGCTTCCCCGCTACACGCTTGTCGGACTTAGTGCCATAGTCCTCTTGATAGGTGCAGCAATTTGGCCTTTTTCTGCAGTCACAGGCAATGCTCAACTTCCGTCCGATGCTCAACTTGTCGTCCATCTTCAGCAGACCGCAGCGATTCTTAGAATCCTTCTTTTCCTGGGAATGGCTGGATGCAGCCAGTTGCTTTCGATCGGATGGCGAGACCGCGAGCTGCAAGTGGCAACTGGTCTTGGATTCTATTCACTGGTCAGTCTCGGCGCCGCGTTCCTCAGCAGTCATCAGCAAACGGCGCACCAATTCGGTCACGTGAATCAATTCGTCATAGGGAGTTTTCTTTGTGCGCTCTTCTACTGGGTTTTCAGCTTTGCGCAGAAAGAAGCCGAGCGTCGCGAATTCACCCCACAAATGCAAAACTTGTTGCTAGCCGTCGCCGGTGTCGCGCGTGCGGAGCGGACAGCCCTGAGGGCGAACTCGCGAACCGGAACCGAACAGCGCGAGAAGCAGTAACTTACTGCCTCACCCGCCACCGGGGTACATCGAAGGAAGCAGTCTTGTCGAGAGCGCTAAATCGGCTTGCTTGACCTACCATATAACTAGTTTAGGTTCTTATATTTAAAGACTCTTAATGGGTCACAGATTCTCACCGAAAAGTATCATTGACCCCAGCGCGGGGTTACTTTAAGTTACTCATGTGTCAAGATTCTGTGAGTACTGATCGGAGAAATATACGTGGAATGCGAATGCATTATTTCTCAACAGGCATCGTTTTCTGCTAAAAATAGAGGATCAGTTCACAGAATACCGGGGGTGGCCTTCGAAGAAAGGCCTCCAGCAGTCCGGTTTGAGGACGGCAAATGATTTTCCCTTTGATTCAAATCGCCACTCTCACGATTGTGGCTCTTTACCTTGGTCGCTGGCGGGAAAATGTACGCCGGCGGAATATTCAATCTTGGGATTCCCTCCTTGTGCGGCTGCGGCCTGACTGGAGTGCCCGGGAGTTGAGTGACCACTTCCTTTGGAAGGAAGGGGTAAACGCAACACCAGAAGAAACCTGGAAGCGCATTCAAGGCGCACACGGGTTGTGGGCCATGTACCAGAACTCCCGCGTCATGCTGGAAATGGCCGACTATGCCACGCGCCACTGCGAATCGGTCAGCCGAGAACTGGTGGAGACGCTGCGCAGCGATGCCATGCAGATTCGTGTATGCGTCCTGATGGCGCTCGCACAATATGCATGCACCCAGGCCAGCGAAGGTGTCCGCGTCAATGCGTTCCGCGCCGCGTCGATGTATACCGGCATGGCAGCGCGTATGACCCAACTGCTTCAGGAAAACGCGGCGATTGTGGTTCCCGACTTTGTCGCTGCGATGTAAATCACAATCTTCGGCTTCCCGCATCGCAAAAAACCCCGGCTTTGGCCGGGGTTTTTGCTTGCGCGCGATTAGACGCAATTACGCAGGGTTGGATTCCAGGAACGCGTTGATCTGTTTGTACTCGGCATCCGCGAGACGGAAGGTCAGTGCCGGCGCCAGGCCATCGACTTGCTCCGCGCTGCGGCCACCGACGATGGCAGCGGTGATCGCTGGATGATGCAATGTCCAGGCGACGGCGACTACGCCGGGAGCTACATTGTGCTGCTTCCCTATCGCGCGCAGATATTCGACCAGCTTCAGGTTGCGGCTCAAGCGGGGCTCGTTGAATTCGGGTGCGCGCTTTCTCCAGTCATCGGCGGGCAGTTGCGCCACGCGCTCCGCGGTCATCTTGCCGGTCAGCAGGCCGGAGAGCATGGGCGAATAGTTGATAACGCCGATGTTGTTGGCCTGCGCAAAAGGCAGAATCTCCTGCTCGATGGCGCGGCGCAGCATGGAGTAAGGCGGCTGCAGGCTGGTGATGGGAGCAATCTTCTGCGCGCGCTTCATCTGGTCGACGGAGAAATTCGAGACGCCGATCCAGCGGATCTTGCCCTGCTTCTGGAAGCGCGCCAGAGCTTCCCAGCCTTCCTCGATCTCGGCATCGGGTTTGGGCCAGTGAATCTGATAGAGATCGATGGTGTCGCGGCCGAGGCGGCGCAGCGAATTGTCCAGTTCCTCCTGCAACGACGCGGCTTTCAGGGATTGATAGATGGAGCGGTCCTCGTGCCAGCGCATGGAGCACTTGGTGAAGACATACGGCTTGTGGCTCGTGGTCTTCAGTGCGCGACCGACCATTTCTTCGGAGTGGCCAAGGCCGTAGATTGCGGCGGTGTCGATCCAGTTGACGCCGAGGTCGAGGGCGCAGTGAATTGCAGCGATGGATACGTTGTCGTCTTGCGGACCCCAGGCAAATTCCCAGTTGCCGCCGCCGATGGCCCATGCGCCAAAGCCGATGGAGGTTAGTTTGAGATCGGAGTTGCCGAGGGTGCGGAGTTGCGAAGGGGAAGAAACAGTCGTCGTCATAACACTGTGTTGGATGAGTGCGGACGCAAGCGGTTGCACGATTTCCTGGTTGTAGTGCGCTCTAAGGACTGGCCGTCCCGTAGATAGCTTCGCGATCCGCGCAGCAATCGGCCGCTGCTCTAATCACCGGACTTTTGCAAATCCGCCCAAACGGGACTCGCGAGCTGAATCGTCATCATCGGCCCCTCCGGATAAAGGGGGCCGTATTCTCTGACGAACGTTGGCGCTTGCCCGCCGATGGTCCAGATTTGAATGTCTGGAGGCTCCTTACCAACAAGGGGTGCCACAACGCCCGCGACTCCACCGAGTTCGATCTTGATCGTATAGTGGATCGCCTTTCGAGGCGAGCCGACGATCGAAAACGGCTCTTCGCCACGGTTCGAGATAACAAGTTTCACAATGCGCGGCTTGGGAGTGGCCACCAGCATGGAAACTGCTGTATCCGGCGCATCCGCCTGCATGTTCTCTACCACCTGGGCAACCATCCCGTTCGCCAGGTCCGCCGGCAGGTCAAGATGATCGGTCTTAACCTCCTCCTTCCCATCTTTGCCTGTCGAACGAATCGTGACTTGACCGCTGCTCGCGTCAATCAAAATATCCATCGGATGAGGAAAGGAGGGCCCTTTCTGAATATGGTGATCGGTGATGAGCCGCAGCGTGCGGCCTTGCGAGAAAACCGTGGTTTCATCGTCAATGGAGCCATCTGTAAAACGAAAGGTCGTTTGCGAGGTGACACGGCTGCCATGGGCGACCTGAATAATGTCGCCTGAAGCCACCACGCGGCCCTCTTCCGAACGCAGTTCGAGGAAGCCGTGAATGCTCCCTTCCACATGGCGAACGGGTATCGGATCCGCTTGGGCGCTCTGCTCCCAGGCACAGGCCAACAATAGGATCGGCAACAAGGATCGGAAGAGTTGCTCGAAAGGAACCTTCATGCAATACCTTCTTTCCGGCCGACCGGAGGAGACCGCATCCCGCCCCGAGGCTTGTCGCATCAGCAGGAGCAGACGGCCTCATCCCCGAAGTTCTCTTCCCGCCGCTCAAGTTAGATGCAAAGGGGAACGGTGGCGAAAGTTGGGACTAGCCCTCCAGGCAGATGCAGCGCGGAACATGCGCACGCTCGGTCCACGTCAGCCGCCCCATAGGTAACCCGCAGCCGGTTCCTTTACGGGCAGCGTAAAAGCGCTGAAGTTGCGGGGCTTTGCAACTTCTACGGGAGAGCGAAAGCTCTGCAGGCGGACTAAGATCGATTCATTCTTCGGAGCGGTCCAGCCGGATCGACTGCTCTTTGAGGTGAGGTGCCGCATGAGCTCTGCCAGTGAAATGAGTTTGAAAGGTCGAATCACCCAGATGTTTTGGGTGGGGAATGCCATCGTTTACGCCTTCCTGGCGCTGCAGGGCGCACTGCTGTACTTCGGGGTCTTCCGCTTCGACGCGCAACTGCCCGAGCTGAGCATGCGCCTCGGCGCACTGCTCGGAGCCACAAGCGCGACGCTCACTGCCCTTTCGTTGCGGAAAGTCCGCTCGCTCTCCGCGTCGCGGGGCTAGTCGTCCAGACAGGACTGGCCGTCCAGGCGATGGCTTCGCGTGGGAATGAAGCGATGTGTATCAGCCGTCACAATTGTTTCACGTGGAACAATTGTATCGGCGATCACAATCGTTACCCATGCAATTGTATCGGCCATCACCGGTGTTCATGCGGGTTTCGCGGCATTTACATTCTTCAAAATTGTTCCACGCTTCAAGAATGTTCCACGTGGAACAATTTGAAGTAACGTGACCGCAACGCCGCATTGCTTCGTGGCAACGCTTCTTGGATTGTTCCACGCCGGGAAATTGTTCCACGTGGAACAATTGTGAAAACTGACACAGGTGTTTGGTGGATTTGCGAAGAATTAGGGTGACCTAGGTACTGAACAACTGCACCATTTCAGAGGCATGCGGTGACCTGCGCAATGTTCTGCAAATTTGCTGTGGATGAATGCGAATTTAGGAGGGGGTGGGGTGCCTCTCACCTCTGCGCGCGGACTGGGCGGATGCCTGACTTCGCGAATCCGGCCTCATCCGATTGTGCGCCGATGGCGGGAATTGTTCTGCAACCGGTAGCAAGGGCCCATTAGTTATTCAAAGCTTTCGTCTCTCTCCATATCCGCCATTCTCTCGACCCGCCTTTCATCGACGACTATCTTCTCTATGCGGGCCTTCTGCTGGTCGATGTACTTATTCAGTTCGATGTCGTTAAGGCTGCGGACTTCGTCGAGCAACTTCGCGTCCGCTTCCATTATGGTGGCCAGCGATCCGCACCAACTCCTCGGACTGAAGCGTCCAATAAACTTCTCCATCACCGCGATCCGATCAGGTGTTCGGGCCAACAAGTTAAGAGCAACTTGCGACCATCTCGTGGGAGTCTTGTCCGGTCCAAGCTCGAAGACGTCGATCCCAGATGCGGCAATCGGATAACGGGTCGCCGGATCGACATCGCACCAGCTAATGAGCAAATCCTCGTCCAGAAAATGAAAGAGAGAGCTCAAAGATCGGATTTTGACTCAATTTGCCTTGATCTCGTGTCGAGTTTTGTGATGCACCCCCGAAGAACCCATCAAGCGCGGCGCGTGGCTGGACGAAAAAAAGCGCGGCGCATAGGTCGTTGTACTGATCCAAAATGATCTCCCTCCGAAAAATGGCGCCGCGGAAATTCGAACAGATTTCTTCGACCGCATCGGCGTCCGAATCAGCTGCAAGGCAGCGGCGAGCCACCCTAGCTAAGTTGTAGTCTTCGAGATCATGGATGTCTCCGAATTTGTAGCCGACTAGAAGTTGCTTGCCAGCACTTATCAGTTCTGTCTCGCTTGCTTGGCCCCGTCGTGCTCCGTGATCGAGGTTCATGACGAGAATCTCAATTGCGACGTTAATGCCACCTGGCATTGACGCGATTCTTATGATCAATTGACGAACTTGTTCCGCCACCAGACCATCCGTCGACGCACAATAATTCAAGCTTGAGTAGGCATGGATCGGCGTTCTCGCTCGTTCAAGTGAGCGCATAAGGCGATCAAATCCTTTTTTCCCAATTTCAATTGAGCACTCCAGCGATGGAATATGCTCCGCCAGCGCATCATCCTCGAGGGCGGCATCCAGGAATGAGTCAACCAGTGCTGGGTCGGTTTTCCCCACCACGCTGAGATAGCCCCGGAGCACCTGTGGGGAGCGTTCCTTGCTATCAGCTAATGAGAATTGCCGAACCAGTTGATTCCAAGTGCGGGCGATATCCGTCGCCCCTTCGGCAAGGCCGGCTCCAAATGACCCCGTTCTGCCATTTCGCGGAAACATTTCGGGGAGAAGCTCGTCGAATGCTGCTTCGTCCCGCGCCACTGAGGTGCCAAGAGCTCTCGCGAAACCCTCCATCCGTGCGGCTCTTGCCCCATAGTCGTCACCTAGCGAGTCATCAAGGTCGAGATGCCACCGTGCGAAACCTGTGGCGAACACGGTTGCCCGCACCTGCTGTAGAAGGTCTCGCGGTCGAAGCAGGCTTTCTAGTGATTGCAGCCTCTCGGTAACCTCCGGCTGAAAGTGCTTCGAATCAAAGTGCTGAATCGAGCGTACCGCCGCCCAACCTGTCGGCCAGAATCGTTTTGCAACCACTGTTTTGCAGAATTGTTCGATCTCGTCGAGTATTCCAGCGTGCCTCCAGAGCCCCCGCAAATGATCCGCGACTATAGCATTGACCGCCTCGGCCGAGCTGGAGCCGGAGCTAACGATCGATTCACAGAGGGACAGAGTGGAACCGTACCAATGCAGAATCTTTTCGTGGGTGTCAGGCGAATATCCGAAATCTCGTGAGCGCGCGCCGAAGTCGAAGCCGTAATGGGAGATGAAATCCTGCGTCTTGAGTGCAGCGTCCAGTGCGCGCTGCCCGAGAATTCGCATTTTGGCTTTGTCGGAAAGCAAAAGATCCCTAATCACTGCGAGCCGCTGTTCGACCGTCGCGTAGGTCCCCGAAAGGTAAGGCGAAAACATGGAGGCGAACATTTTCGCCTCTTCCGTCGAGCCATCGTTGAAGTTCCCAGCCAAAACCACCGTTCGCATCATTGCAATGCAGCGATCGAATAGCGACGGATCGTATGCAAGCGAACGAAGAACTGCGTTGCACCTAAGGAGGGTGCGCGAATTTGGAATGTTCGCGGACTGCAATGCTCTCTCAATAACGGCCACTGCGGCCTCAGGAGCTACAGGAGCTGCATTTCTGAACATCTCCAACCCAAGGTCGTTGAGGTGGGCAATCTCTCCGAGAAGTCCATCCGCCGAAAGCCACTCTCGCACAATCGAAATTGCCTCTGGGCTTGAATGTAGAAAACCGAGTCGGTGCGAAAGCGAACGGTAAATATGCTCGGGTCCATCCTTCAGCAACAGTTGCTGCAGCGTCGGAATTGGAATTTCTTCAAGCGCGCGCGCCGCAAGCCGATTGGCGATGGCATGCGGCAGGATTGCACGCCACCGACCACGGTGCTGTACGAGGTCACGACGGGAGATGCGAGAAGTCAGAACTATCTGTCCCGTCGAATGAAAAGAGCAACGAACATCCCTTGCCCACGTCCAGCAGCGAAGCGTCCGGGGACTGCCTTTGATAAGCGCGATCAACGTGAATAGGCACGCGGCGATATCGGCGCGGGCTCTGATTGTCGACTCGGATTCAGATGACTGGAGGTTCGTGCTTTCCCACCCTCGACCACCCCACGAACATGGACCGGTTCGCGGGGACCCCGGGAGCTTGGATGGGGCACCCATTGTCGTGCTGATTGCAGCTTTTAAAGGCAACCGCAGGTCCTTCGACTTCCCCTTCACTCCGTTCAGGGTTCGCTCAGGATGACAAACTTTATGGTCGTGCTGATTGAGTTGAAAGATTGCTGATTTATGCGGCGATGAGGAAGCGGCCTTCGCGCATGATCTGTTCTGATCCTGTTTCCGATTCTAGCCAGATGTTGAAGCCGAGGCCTACTACATCGATGTGGGTGCCGGAGCGCCAGGGGGCTCCGGTGTGTTCGCCGTAGGGGTTGCCGAAGGCGATGTGGATGCCGGGGAATTTTTCGTCCTGCAGGATGTTTCCAATGACGCGCTCGACGCCGAGGTTGGTGCCGATGGCGAATTCGCCGACGCGGTCGGAGTTTTCGTCGGTGTGGGTGTAGGCCCAGAAGTCGGACTGGAGCTGCGCGTTCGAGCTGGCGCAGGAGACGATGCGGTTGGCGGCGATCTCGATGGTGAGCGGGGTTGCGGCGAGGAGGCCGTAGCGGGCGCAGAGCCAGTCGCCGACGACGCCATCGACGACGAAGGTGCCGTTGACTTCTCCGGGAGAGGTGAAGCACTCGCCGCCGGGGAGATTGCCCCATTTCTCGGGAGAGATGATGCCGGAGGTTTTGAACCACTTATAGCCGGGGTTCATGTCGGCCACGATGTTAGTTCCAGCCGCGGTGGTGGCGCGTATTCTTGTAGCCTGGCGGACGCGGTCGAGGACTTTTTGACTTAGGCGGTCGACTAAGTTGAAGTCGGCGCGCATGCCCTGGCACATGATTTCCGGAGTGATGTTGACCATGTGGGCGTGGCGCATGTGGCGGCGGTTGACGATGTCTGTCATCTGCATGCGGGAGCGGAGCTCGTTGGGCTGGACCTGGACGGCGAAGATGGAGACCTGGGAGGTTTCCATGTCGGCGAGGACGGGGGCGGGCATGTCAGCGAGGGGGCGCGGGGCGAGGTCTTCAAGGAGGAAGGCGGACCATTGGCAGCCAGCGGCGGCGAGTTGGGCGGCGAGGGCGGCGGCGATGGGGGCAGTGGCGGTGTCGGTGATGAGGGTGACTTTTTCTTGCGGGGTGATGCGGAGGCAGGTGGTGACGGCGGAGCGGGCTCCTTGGGTGAATTCGGCGGGGTAGGGTGTGGCCAGGAGGTGGGCGGCGGTTTCGGACATTGGTGGAGTGATTTCTCCGATGTGGATTCCGCGGTTTGCTGTCTTGCGGATGGATAGTTTGAGGGTATCGAAAAATTCATGGAATTGAAACCACCTGCCGCCTGCGGTGGGCTGGCGTGGGGATGGTGGATACGACGCTCCTTGCCCAATCCGGGATCAGATGCTGGCGCGGGCCACCCGGGGTGGCGCTAACTTTCTGAGGCTTTACGACGTGGCCAGGCGCGCGGCCCGGAGAATGGCTGCGATGCTTTGGTCGACGTCGGCGTCGGTGGTGGACCAATTGCTCACGCTGATGCGCATGGCGGTTTGATTCTTCCAGACTGTGCCGCCGCACCAACAGGTTCCTTCTTCTTGAATGGCGGCGATGGTGCGCTTGGTTTGTTCGGGAGTGCCGAAGGAGACCAGGACCTGGTTGAGGACGACTTCGTTGAGGACTCGATGGCCTGCGGCACGTAAGGCTTCGGCGAAGCGGCGGGCCTGGCGGCAGTGGCGCTCGACCATTTCGGCTAGACCCTGACGACCCAGGGAGCGGATGGCGCTGTAGACGGGGACGGCGCGGGCGCGGCGGGATTCTTCGGGGACGAATTCGTGGGCGTCGCGTTCGGTGCCGGTGGCGACGATGTAGGCGGCGGCCAGGGACATGGCACTGCGGTGGGCAGCCTCGTCGACACAGAAGACGACGCCGCAGTCGTAGGGGACATTGAGCCATTTGTGCGCGTCGGTGGCGATGGAGTTGGCCCGCTCGATGCCGCGGACTAAGTGGGAGTGGGCGGGCGATGCTGCG
>Ga0302326_10033461_pt1 | contig 10214 bp, 6 predicted proteins | sample Palsa_T0_3_FD_202264 | JGI IMG/M metagenome (GOLD analysis project Ga0302326, IMG submission 202264) | Peat permafrost microbial communities from Stordalen Mire near Abisko, Sweden - Palsa_T0_3 | ecosystem: Environmental > Terrestrial > Soil > Palsa > Peat permafrost | place: Sweden: Abisko... | reverse complement strand
GGGCCGCGATGCCCGCGCTCGCGGCGTGCACTTTCTGCTGGCGCTCGGCGTCAACATCGCGCGCTCTCCGGTAAATGGCCGTAACTTCGAATACTTATCCGAAGACCCATTTCTCAACGCCCACCTTGCGGTTTCTTACATCGAAGGCGTGCAGTCCCAGGGCGTGAGCGCAACCGTGAAGCACTTCGCCGCTAACAATCAGGAGTACGACCGCCACAATGTAAGTTCGGATGTCGATGAGCGCACTCTGCGCGAGATATATCTCCCGGCCTTTGAAGCCGCCGTCAAAGTAGCCCAGGTCACGGCGGTGATGGACTCCTACAACCTGCTCAACGGCGTTCACGCAACGCAAAACGAGTTCCTGAACCTGAAGATACTCAAAGGCGAATGGAACTTCCAGGGCCTTCTTATGTCCGACTGGGACGCGACCTACGACGGCATCGGCGCAGCCAATAACGGCCTCGATCTCGAAATGCCCTATGCCAAGTTCATGAACAAGAAAGAACTCCTGCCAGCGGTGCAGAGCGGCAAGGTGAAAGAAGCAACGATCGACGATAAGATACTGCGCCTCCTCCGCGTAGCTCTGCGCTATAACTGGATCGGTCCCGACGCACATTCTCAGTACGTCGACTCGCTCTCAACTTACTCGATCCCGGATCGCGCCGCAGCTCTCACAGGCGCTCGCGAAAGTATCACTTTGCTCAAAAACGAAGGACATATCCTCCCGCTTAATCCAACCAAAGTCAAGACCATCGCAGTCATCGGTCCGGACGCCTGGCCGGCCGTTCCTGGAGGCGGTGGTTCCTCGCAGGCTCAGGCCTTTGACCCCGTGAGTATTCTTACCGGCCTAAGCAATCTCGCCGCGCAATCCGGAGCGAACGTAGTCTACGCCCGCGGTCTGCCGACAGTCGCGGATATCTTCGGAAACACGAACTTCGACGGCGACGTCCGCGTAGAGACCTTCGCCAATCACGAATTTTCCGGTAAAGCAGAAGAAAGCCATCAGCGTCAGATCAACGACCTCAAGCAGGCAATGTGGGATGCAACGGATCCCAATCCACGCAGCCTGCGCTACACCGCGACTTACAAGCCAGAGAAGAGCGGCAGATATCTTCTCTTAGCCGCCGCATCCGGCGAAGACTCCTTCACCGTCAAGGTTGATGGCAAGCAGCTTCTCGATCAGCCGCATCGTGAGGGCCAGATTCCGCTCTCCACAACCATCGACCTCACCGCCGGCCAGCCCATCCACATCGTCGCCGACTACGTGCCGCACACTCCCGGCGTGCGCCTCGCCCTCGGCCTCGCTCCCGAGTCCAGCCTGATCTCCGACGACGCCCTCCGCCTCGCCAAGACAGCCGACGCCGTCGTGCTCTCGATCGGCTTCGATGCCGATACCGAAAGCGAAGGCTACGACCGCACCTTCGAACTGCCCTGGGGTCAGGACGCTCTCATCGAAGCCATCGCCGCAGCCAATCCGAAGACCGTCGTCACCCTGACCGGCGGCGGCGCAGTGGACACACACCGCTGGCTCGACAAGGTTCCAGCTCTGCTCATGACCTACTATCCCGGCCAGGAGGGCGGCACCGCGATCGCAGAAGTCCTGTTGGGCAAGCAGAACCCCGAAGGCAAGCTTCCCGTAACCTTCGACCGCGACTGGAAAGAGAATTCCTCGTACGACTACTACTACTCGCATAAAGAAGCCGACGGCCTACAGCACGTCCACTACAAAGACGGCCTGATGGTGGGCTATCGCTACTGGACGACCACCGGCAAGCACGCGCTTTATCCCTTCGGATACGGCCTCAGCTACACAACCTTCTCCTTCGCGAACCTGACTGTACCGGAGTCCGTGAAGGTCGGCGGCACTGCCTCCGTCAGCTTCGACGTCACCAACACCGGCGGCGTGGCAGGCGCGGAAGTCGCGCAGCTTTACGTCTCCGAGCCGGGTGCGAAAGTAAAGCGTCCAGAGCGCGAACTGAAAGGCTTTGAGAAGGTTCGTCTCGCTCCTGGCGAAACCAAACATGTGACACTCAATCTCGACGCGCGTTCGTTCTCCTACTGGGACGAATCCGCGAAGAACTGGAAAATGGACGCCGGCAAGTTCGTCATCCATGTCGGTGATTCATCGGAATCCACACCGCTGGAAGGCAGTCTGACCGCAGTCGAATAGAAATCAACAACTCCCCGATACTACAGTTGTAGATCGCAGATTCCGGAGGGAGCCGGGGCCTCCAGCCCCGGACTCGGTCCAATTTTGCTGGGACTTTAGGCCCGGGCTCTTGCTCTATTCGCACAACGGACAACAAACACAACTGTAGTACTAAGAAAACCGCGGCCCGCTGAGAATTCCTCAGCGGGCCGTTTTTATGTGACCAGAAGAATCTTTTACGCCGTGTACCGCAAACAGGAATTGCGACGCCGGAGCGCGTTGCCAGGATATAAGCTACGTATATTCAACAAGATGCATATTTATATTGACAGTAAGGCGATGATATCGCAAGAATGATGACGGGCACTATCTAGCAAATCAAGAAAAATTTGTCGTGAAAGGGGTGCAGATGAGATATCTGCGCTTGCGGGAGTTCTTTGTCTGGACGGCGATTGCAGTTACCTCCCAGTTCTGCGGGGCCAGGGAACAGTCAACTCAACCGCCATCGCCGCACGCCTGTGCCCCACCGACACGAACCAGCTCAGCCCCACTGGATCTGCACCACGGAGTCCCGTTCGTCAAAGTGATGATTAACGGCAAGGGTCCGTTCACCTTCATCATCGATACCGGCACAAGCTCCGACGCCATCGTGACTCCCGCTCTTGCCGGCGAGCTTGGTCTCCCCGTCGTAGCTCGCCGCCACCTCACCGACCTAGGAGGCCAGAATGTGCAGGGCGTCGACGTCGTGGCAATCCATTCGCTTACCGTAGCAGGAGTTGATTTCCAGTCCGTGCCTGCAGACGTGCATGCAGCGCTCCCCTCCCTCGGATCCTATGACGGTATCCTCGGCTTCAGGCTCTTTCGCGACAAGCTGATGACCCTGGACTACCCGCAGCGCCGCCTCGTCCTGAGCGACGCCGATTCGCTCCAAATCAGCGATCCAAATGTGCTTCCAATCCGCATGTGGCGGCTCGTGCCCACCGTTATGCTGGAGATCGGCAACGAGCGCGTCGAAGCTCAAATCGACTCCGGCGGCCATGGATTATGCCTTCCCGAAAGTGTCGCGCAGAGCCTTAAGTTTGAGGGCAGCCTCGACGTCGTAGCTCGCGGACACACCCAGGTCAGTACCTTCCCCATCCTCGGCGGCAAAATAGACGAAGAAGTCGAGTTTGCCGGTCACACCTTCGACAGGCCCTTTATCGAGATCATCCCCAGCTTCCCTGTCGCCGACGTGGGCTCCGGCACGCTACAGGATTTCGTCGTCAGCTTCGATCAAAAACACTGCCTCGCCCGTTTTCTCTCCACCAAAAAGACCATTCGCATCGGTTCCAACTGGCAATAAAGTGTATCGGACCTGCCGGCAACCGCAGCCGTTGTATCAGGCCAGTCGATCGCGTTCTGAGCGATGGGAATCTTGTCATCAAGCTCCGGCTCGATATGGATCGCCGCATCCGTAATCACCAGCGTGCGAGCGTACCGGGAGTGTCCATCATAGCCCGCTTCAGAAGCATTCTCTCCTCTTTCCAGCCATTGAGATAGGACGCGCGCCACATCGCTGATTTATCGTTCCGTTGTAGAGCCCTATCTTGCATGGTGGGTCAGTTTGAAGGGTACGGGCTTCAGCCCGTACATTAAGTCCTGCAATATCAGGGAGACTTAGCCCCCGAAGGTTGGCACTTTTTTCAAACTGACCCACTGCCCCTCTTGTCGCCGAGGGCAAGTTGCGTCGCGATGGGCCCATGACCCGTCCAATAAAACGAGAGAACTTGTTCGATGAGGAGTCGAAAGATGAAAACATATCGCATCGCCACCATTCCGGGCGATGGCATCGGCAAAGAAGTGATCCCGGCTGGCCGGCAACTCCTGGAAGCGCTCGCCGCAACCGAGAACTCCTTCGCCTTCGAGTTCGAAAACTTCGACTGGGGCGGCGATTATTACCGACAGCACGGCAAGATGATGCCCGACAACGGCCTCGATGCCCTGCGCAACAAGGACGCAATTCTCTTCGGCTCCGCCGGCGATCCGCACATCCCCGACCACATCACGCTCTGGGGACTGCGCCTCAAAATCTGCCAGGGCCTCGATCAATACGCCAACGTGCGCCCCACGCGAATCCTTCCCGGTATCGACGGCCCGCTCAAGCGCTGCAAACCAGAGGATCTGAACTGGGTGATCGTCCGGGAAAACACCGAAGGCGAATACTCTGGCGTCGGCGGCCGCGTGCATCAAGGGCACCCGATAGAGGTCGCCACAGACCTGTCCCTGATGACCCGCGCCGGGGTCGAGCGCATCCATCGCTTCGCCTTCCGCCTCGCTCAATCCCGTCCGCGCAAGCTCCTCACCGTCATCACCAAGAGCAACGCGCAGCGCCACGCAATGGTCATGTGGGACGAAATCGCCGCCGAAGTCGCCAAAGACTTCCCCGACGTCACCTGGGACAAGGAACTCGTCGACGCCGCCACAGCCCGCATGGTCAACCGCCCAGCCTCGCTCGACACCATCGTCGCCACTAATCTCCATGCCGACATTCTCAGCGATCTCGCCGCCGCATTAGCAGGCAGCCTGGGCATCGCACCCACCGGCAACATCAATCCCGAGCGCATCTACCCTTCCATGTTCGAGCCCATCCACGGTTCAGCCTTCGACATCATGGGCAAAGGCCTCGCGAACCCCATCGGAACCTTCTGGTCCGTAGTCATGCTCCTCGAGCACCTTGGCGAATTCGAAGCCGCAAAGCTGGTAATGCAAGCCATCGAACATGCCACAGCCGACCCATCACTGCACACCCGCGACCTGGGCGGAACAGCCACAACAGTGCAAGTCACCGCGGCGGTCTGCAATCAAATCGCTGCTACCTCCAGAAGCCATCTCACAACAGCCTGAACACGTCATCACTTTGCTCCGAAGGGGCGCGGCTTTAGCCGCGCCATAAGTTCCGCAAAATCGATCGGCCTTTAGGCCCCGAGGGAAATCCTCATCGTTATCAGCAGTCTGAATTGAGGTTCATGGCTCTCGATCTGCAAACCAGCCTGGAAACCCGTGTCGTCCGCAAGATAAGCCGGCGCATCCTCCCCTTCGTGATGCTGCTGTACTTCGTCAGCTTTCTCGACCGCGTCAACGTAGGCTTCGCCGCTTTCAGCATGAACAAGGCCATCGGTCTGACCTCCGCCATGTTCGGCTTCGGAGGCGGTATCTTCTTCGTGAGCTATTTCCTCTTCGAAGTGCCGTCCAATCTCATCCTCTATCGCGTCGGCGCAAGGCGGTGGATCGCCCGGGTCATGGTCACCTGGGGCCTGGTTTCAGTAGCCTCGGCCTTTGCAACCGGACCCCACAGCTTCTACGCATTACGCTTCCTCCTCGGCGCAGCCGAAGCCGGATTCTTCCCGGGCATCATCCTCTACCTGAGCCTCTGGTTTCCCGCCCGGCACCGGGCCGTTGCCGCCGCCGCATTCATGGCCGCCGCGCCATTATCCACAGCCATCGGCTCGCCCATCTCCGGAGCGCTCATGCAGCTCCCAGCCTTCGCAGGCCTAAGCAACTGGCAGTGGCTCTACATTCTCGAAGCGCTGCCCGCAATCCTCCTGGGCTTTGTCGTTCTCTACTTCCTCACCGACAGTCCCGAAAAAGCCAGCTGGCTCGCGCCCGAAGAACGTTCCTGGCTCATCGACACGCTGATCGCGGAGCGCGCAGGCAGGGATGCTCATTCAGCGCACACCTTCGGTATCTGGAAGACCCTGCGGGATTCCCGCGTCCTGGCGTTGTCTTTGATTTATTTCGGTAATTCCGCAGGCCTGTACACCCTCGGCCTCTGGGCGCCTCTCATCCTCCGCCAATTCGGCTTCTCCCCGCTTGCAACCGGTTGGATCAATTCCGCTCCCAACTTCATCGCCGTAGCAGCCATGATCGCCTGGGCTCGCCACTCCGACCGGACGCTTGAGCGTACCTGGCACGTCGTCCTTCCCTGCATCCTCGCCTGCCTCGGACTCGCTTGGGCCGGCACCACGCATTCCGGAGCCGGAGTGATTCTCGCCCTCATGTTCGTAAACGTCGGCATCAGCGCCGCCAAAGGCCCGCTCTGGACCATGCCAAGCACCTTCCTCACCGGAGCCAGCGCCGCCGCCGGAATCGCCCTCATCAACTCCCTCGGCAATCTCGGCGGATTTATCGGTCCATTCCTGATCGGCTGGCTAAAAGATAAGTGGGGCAGCTACACCGGAGGCCTGTACGCCGTCAGCGCCATGCTCGCCGTCTCTGCCGCAGTCATGCTCGCCCTCAGCCATCAACTTCGCCAGCGCGGCCCAACCCAGCCCACGCGGTAACACCTCTCCGTAGGGGCAGTCTGAAGGGTACGGGCTTCAGCCCGTACATAAAACAAGCCATGTCAAAGGGGCTTTAGCCCCTGAGGGCAGGTCCAAAGCCAAATTCACTCACCAGCCACCTTTCGTTTGACTTTCCCACTCCGGGCAAACCCTGCTATGCTGGCCTGCGCAGCTATACAATTGTTCCAAAACGATTGAGAAAAGCGATTTAGGAAGGCGGTAAAGCAATGTGGTTCCTAGGCATGGATGTGGGCACAAGCGGCACCCGGGCAGTGCTGGTAGATGAGCAGGGGCGTGTCGTCAGCTCCGCCTCTGAAGAACACGCACCCTTCCGCACGCCGCATCCCGGCTGGGCCGAGCAGGACCCCGAAGACTGGTGGCGCGCTGCGCTCATCGCCATCCGCGCCGCAATCGCCGCCGCTCCCGAGCCGCATCAGCCCATCACAGGCGTCGGCCTCACCGGCCAGATGCACGGAGCTGTCCTGCTCGATAAAGACGGCATCGTCCTGCGCCCATCGCTCATCTGGTGCGATACCCGCACCCAGCCCCAGTGCGACTGGCTCACCGCCGAAATCGGCTACGATCGGCTCATCGAACTCACCTGCAACCCGGCCCTGCCCAACTTCACCCTGACCAAGCTCCTCTGGGTCAAAGAACACGAGCCGGAGATCTTCGCCCGCACCGCGCACATCCTCTGCCCCAAGGACTACGTCCGCTTCCGCCTCACCAACGCATACGCCATCGACGTCCAGGAGGCCAGCGGGACCCTCCTGCTCGATGTCACCCACCGTCGCTGGTCCTCCGAAGTCGCCGCCGCCGCCGGAATCCCGGAAAACTGGCTCCCCGAACTCTTCGAATCTCCCGAAGTCTGCGCGAAAATCTCGCCAGAAGCCGCCAGCCTCACCGGCCTCACCGCCGGAACTCCCGTCGTAGCCGGAGCCGGCGACCAGGGCGCAGGCGCAGTCGGAATGGGCATCCTCCAACCCGGCTCAGTCTCAGCCACCATCGGAACCTCAGGCGTCGTCTTCGCCGCAACGGCCAGCCCCATCAAAGATCCGAAAGGCCGCCTGCACACCTTCTGCCACGCCGTCCCCGGCCGCTGGCACGTCATGGGCGTTACCCAATCCGCAGGCCTAAGCTTCCGCTGGCTCAAGGAGACCTTTTTCTCCGGTCAGGACTACGACAAGCTCACCGCCGGAGCCGCCGCCGTCGCTCCCGGAAGCGGAGGTCTCGAATGGGCTCCCTACCTGCTCGGCGAACGCACCCCGCACCTCGACCCCGAAGTCCGCGCCGCCTTCGCAGGCATTTCCACCACCCATACCGCATCGCACTTCGTCCGCTCCGTCCTCGAAGGCGTCGCCTATTCCCTTCAGGACACCTTTTCTCTCTTCGCCCAATTGGGCATCCCGGTCAGCGGCATCCGGCTCGGCGGCGGCGGCGCACGCGGCCCACTCTGGCGGCAGATCCAGGCCGGCGTCTACGGCCACGCCGTCGAAATACTGGTCGCCGAAGAAGGGGGAGCCTTCGGCGCAGCCCTGATGGCCGGCGTCGGAGCCGGTGCATGGACCGATCTGGACGCAGCCTGCGCCCAGGCAATCACCGTAGCCGAGCGTATCGACCCGGATCCCACCTGGCAGGCAGCTTACGCCGCGGGATACAACCAATGGCGAAAGCTCTACCCAGCGCTCGCGACCCTGCGCTAGTACCACAGTTGCAGATCGCAGAATCCGGAGGGAGCCGGGGGCCTAAGCTCCCGCACCGAAATCGGGCATCAAGCCCTCGCCGCATGCCTTGTCAACCGGCGGCGTCCGCGGGTCGGCCACCGTAACCGCAGCCCCATGCAGACGCAACGCCAGCGCAGCAGCTAATCCTGCCGGACCACCCCCGACAATTTCGATCCAGACATCGTTCGTCTTGCCCCACGTACCGAGCGCATAGTATATTTCGCCAGCGGCCTGCGGAAGTAACGCCCCTCCACGTCAGTGCGCGAGTGCAGCCGCTCCAGCACCGCGGCATTCGTCAGCCCCTTGTCCCAATAAGTTTTGAGCGCGGTCAGAACTTCGTCCTGCGTGAAGTAGCAAGGCGGAAACGCAGTCGTGGTGCCACGATCTTCATGCGGAGCGTCTCATTGGCGTATCAGCCTTCTCTCGCCCGGATCCTCTAGGAACAGATCCAAGGCAGCCTGTCGCGGGAACCGGTTAAACCAGCTTCTGAGAAAGGCATCACACCATTCTAGAAACGAACTTTGCAAACTCTGGGTGCGACGACAAAACAATGACAATCAAGTTGCAAAGGGACAACCTCAATCGCGCCAGATCGGTTAGCCGCGGAGGCTCAAAGTCGAAATCTTCATCGCCGGGCATTGCGAGCAACTCGAGGATAGTCTTCCCCTTGCCGCTGATTTTTTGATACTCCTCGATCGTTAGCAGTACATGCGCCGTGCGCCCACGATCAGTAATAAGACAGGGCCGCTTTCGGCAGCCTTCTTGGCGGCGCTTGCATTCTGATTGAATTCGCGGCTTGAAATCGTGGTGATCGCCATGAGCGCTTCCTCAATGTAGGTACATATCTACATTTGTAGCGGAATTACGAGAGAATTAATCCAACGTAACCCAAAATCGCCCTAGTCCGTAGCCAGACTCAACTCATGCCGCACATCCGCGCCGCGAATCCAGAAGATCACGTCCGTCGCAATATTCGTCGCATGATCGGCAATTCGCTCCAGGTTGCGCGCAATCAGCAGAGCGTTCAACGCCTGGTGCGTCTCCTCCGGCGTCCGTTGGATGCGAGCCAGCAGATCCGCCTGCGCCCTGTGATTCATGCGGTCAATCTCGTCGTCCATCAGGCGCACCGTGTCGGCCACCTGCGGATCGCCATCCAGCAGCGCCTGCAAAGCCGTCCGGATCATGCGGCTCGCGTATTCACCCATGGCAAACAGGTCCACAGGCAGATCTGCCTCCGGCAGTTCCAGCACGTCGCGGGTGCGGACAGCAATACTCATGGACTGGTCCCCGATCCGCTCCAGATCTGCGTTGATCTTGATCACCGCCAGAATGAAACGCAGATCGATGGCCATCGGCTGCTCCTTTGCGAGCAACTCGTAAGCCATTTCGTCCAGAGCACGTTGCGCTGTGTTGATCGCCGTCTCATTCTCGCGCACATACTGGCACAGCCCCGCATCGCGATTCAGATAAGCGTCCACCGACGCCTCCACGGCCTGCTGAGCAAGCGCCGCCATTGCGAGAATCTTGTCCTTCAATTCGGCGAGCTGTAGTTGAAAATGAATTCGCGGCACGGCGGGTCTCCCTCGGCTTACAAACAGTGCAACTACGATTGTGCATGAATCCTTGTTATCATCTCGCAAATTTCCTATAAGGCATTTCTATTCGTGCATCAAAACCGTCACAGCCGAACCAGCTTTCCGGAAACGGAATCTCGGTTCGTAGTTTGAAGGGTACGGGCTTCAGCCCGTACATTGAGTCCCGCAAAATCATCAGGGCTTTAGCCCCTGAGGGCCGCTGTTTCTCAAACTGACCCGCTACCGAATCACGACCCGCCTTCCGGCAAAGCCATCCGCGCGGTTAAGCTGAAGGAATGTCCCAGCCTTCCAACCCGACCTTGAACCCGCCCGCAACAATGCTCACCATCAATCCTTCCGAACACTCTGTCCTCGAAGTCTACAAGCTGATGACCGGACTCATCGTCCCGCGTCCGGTTGCCCTCGTTTCCACCGTTGATATCGACGG
>Ga0302326_10033460_pt1 | contig 10214 bp, 8 predicted proteins | sample Palsa_T0_3_FD_202264 | JGI IMG/M metagenome (GOLD analysis project Ga0302326, IMG submission 202264) | Peat permafrost microbial communities from Stordalen Mire near Abisko, Sweden - Palsa_T0_3 | ecosystem: Environmental > Terrestrial > Soil > Palsa > Peat permafrost | place: Sweden: Abisko... | reverse complement strand
CTGTCTCCACCACAGGTGAAAACGCGATCACATCCACCCCTTCGGCGATGAATGACCGGATCGCTTTGATCTGGTTCTCTTCCTTTTGTTGGGCATCCGAGAAACGCAGGTCAATGCCTCTCTTGGCCGCTTCCGCCTTGATCGAATCCGTGTTGGCCGTGCGCCAACCGCTCTCGGCGCCAACTTGAGAAAAGCCGACAACGAGCTTTTTGTCTGCGGCAAATGTCGCGGCCACTGTGCCGGCAAGCACCGCCGAGAGACCAATCAGGCTGATAGAACGATTTAAAACATTGATATTTTTCATTTTTCTGGGGAACTGTTTTCGCTGACCACCGCTAAGAGAACGGCGAAATGCGACAATCCCAAATACTTTCTTTCGCGGAAAAATCAATACCTACTTTCTGCAACGCGCATGGGGAGACGGACTTATTTCAGCTCGCGAAAAAAACGCACGAAATGCAGTCGATCGAAATGCTGACAACGGCGGGATAGGCTGAGCACCATGGCTCGGGTCCTGATTCTATTCGCTCATCCGGCTCTCCAAAAATCCCGGGTCAATCGACGGCTCATCGATGCGGTGCAGAATCTGAAGAATATGACTATAAATGATCTCTATGAAGAACACCCCGATTTCTTCGTTGACGTGAAGCGCGAACAGGACCTGTTGCTGACTTACGAAGCTCAACGCGCGGTAAAAGCGTTCCGGGATTACGATGAACAGACGGTGCTCACAAGGGCTCGGTAATAAGGCAGGATCTTCATTAGGGAGTGGGATCCTACAGTTAATTTGTTGCGAGCTGCCCTAGGAAGGAATGAAAAAATGCGTTTCGATCCTTGCGAAAATCCTAAAGACGGATTAACCGAGTGAATCGTTACGAGACTTGCAACGATCGCAGTTGTTTGATGAATTAGAGCCTTAACCAGGTTGCTGCCATCCCACAGCAACCACTTAACCACATTTGAAATATGTCCAGGGAGTCCATTCACGCCCAAGGTGTGCCCAAATGCCGTCGACGTTTGACGCCGGCAATGAATTTTTCGTTTTGGGGAGACGTCTGTCTAATGCCATTAACCTTTAACGTTGTTCTTGAATCATACCGCACTGCGGATAGCTTGCGTCGCTCGTTCGAAAAATAAAATATGCGCTTTCCTTTGGCACTGACGATGAAAATAGCTGGTCATCTTTTGCGGCATAAGCTGCAAGGGACGAAGAGGTTTGCCACGGTCCTGCAACTTGAACCATTGCATACCTGCAATCTGACCTGCACCGGCTGTGGGAGAATTCGAGAGTATTCGACCTCGATGAAGGATGTCATGCCGCTCGACGATTGTCTCAACGCAGCGATGGAGTGCGATGCTCCAATGGTCTCGATCTGCGGGGGCGAGCCATTGATTTATCCCGAGATCGAGGGACTGGTGAACGGACTGTTAAGCCAGCGCCGGATCGTTTACATCTGCACGAATGGCATGTTGATGCGGAAGAAGATGCGGGATTACCTCGCGGTTTCGTTTGCCCGCCAGCCGGAAATGTTTTTGCCCGTGTTGAATCGTCTTGGTGCTGAGAAGTTGTTGACGCCGAGCGAGATAGAGCAGGTTAAGAAGGGCCCGAAGGACCCAGCCAAATCGGTGATTGCCCCGAGTGGCTGGATGTATTGGAACGTACATTTGGATGGTTTGGAGAAAACCCACGACATCATCGTCGAGCGGGAGGGCGTGTTCCGGGAGTGCGTTCTTGCAATGCGCATGGCCAAGATTCTTGGATTCCAGGTCGCGACCAACACGACCGTTTATCGAGAGACGGATGTCGCGGAGATCGAGCACTTGTTCGATTACTTGGCGACGTTGGGTGTCGATGGTCACACGATTTCTCCCGGCTACGACTACGATGCGGCCAAAAAAGATATGGCCAAACGCCTTGGGTTGGACCCGGCGAACTTCTTCCTGACGAGGCGGGCGACGATCGAAAAGTTCGCGCGGGCGACAATCTGGGGTAAAAAATACCCTCTTTTTGGAACGCCGGTTTATCTGGAATTCGTGGCCGGTCTGCGAGATCTGACTTGTTCCGCCTGGGCGATTCCGACGCGGAACATCAAAGGCTGGAAAGCTCCATGTTACTTCATGACCGACGGCCACTACGCCACCTTCAAAGAGTTGCAGGAGAAAGTCGATTGGAGCAAATATGGGGTCGTCGACGGCGTTGCCAGAGACCCTCGATGCGAAAATTGTATGGTCCAGTGCGGTTATGAACCTTCCGCAACAATCGGTTTGCAAGGTAAACCCGGTGATACCTGGAAGAACATTTGGTTTAACTTTGGCCCCCGGCCCACGCCAAAGAATCGTCCGGATCCCAGGATCGTGTTCAATGGGATCTCGGCTGCCGCAGCCAAGCCGAAGCAGGAGGCGGTTGTTGCGCGCAGCTAAAATAAATTGTTCAACGGGAGAACATGGTGAATGACGATGCAGGAGCACACGGACTCCTAAAACAGGCCATTTCCAGGGCGCAACAGCATTTAGTCAGTCTTCAGCATCCAGAGGGGTATTGGATAGGCGAGTTGATCGTAGACTCCACGCTCTGTTCCGACTACGTGACGTTTATGCATTGGTTGGGAGAAATCGATCTCGATCTCCAACAGAAGTGTATCGATCACATTCTGTCCAGACGGTTGCCGGATGGTGGGTGGAACATTTATCCCGAAGGGCCCTCGGAGGTGAATGCGTCGGTGAAAGCGTACCTCGCGCTAACGCTCGCCGGATTCTCCAAAGAAGATCCGATCCTGGCTCTTGCTCGGGCAAAGATCCGCGAACTGGGCGGGATCGAAAAGACAAACACTTACGCACGACTGTACCTCGCTTTGCTCGGTCAAATCCCATGGGACGCCGTACCGACGATACCGGTCGAATTTCTACTGCTTCCCCGATGGTTGCCGGTTAACCTCTATGCGGTTTCCTCCTGGACACGGGCGATGGTCGTGCCGCTGGCGATCATCAACCATTACAAACCGACGCGGGTGCTCCCTCCTGAGCGCGGGATTTCTGAACTCTATCTCGATCCGACGAAGGTGCCGCACACGAAAGCGGCGGGATTGAAGCAGTTCTTCATTCTGATCGATAGGTGTCTGAAAATTATCGAGCAGAACGGGATCCTGCCGCTGCGGAAAACGGCTTTGAACGTCGCCGAGCGCTGGATGCTCGACCGGATTGGGGACGGATGCAGCGGGTTGGCCGCGATCTTTCCGGCGATGTTGAACTCGATGATCGCGTTGCGATGCCTGGGTTATCAGACAAGTCATCCGATCTATCAAAAAGCCGACGCAGATTTTCGAGAACTTTTCGTCGACGACGAGCAGGGGTTCAGAATCCAACCCTGTTTTTCTCCAGTGTGGGATACGGCGATCACTCTTGTCTCTCTCGCACGTTCCGGGATCGGTGAGTACCATCCCGCTTCCCGTAAAGCGGTTGGATGGCTTTTGTCCCAAGAGGTGCGAATTGCCGGAGACTGGGCGGTGAACAATCCGACGCCAGAACCGACAGGTTGGTGTTTCGAATTCAACAATCCGTTCTGCCCGGATGTGGACGACACCGCCATGGTGTTGCTGGCTCTCCATGCTGCAGGCTACCGGGATGACCCTCCTTTGTACGACCGAGTGGTTCGGTGGCTGCTGAGCTTTCAAAATAGAGACGGCGGTTGGGCTGCATTCGACAAAGATGTGCAGAACCCGCTTCTCGAGAATGTTCCATTTGCAGATCACAATGCGATTCTGGACCCGAGCTGCTGCGACGTCACCGCACGCGTGCTCGAGATTCTTGGCGATATCGGATTTCGGCCTGCCGACCCGGCGATCGATCGGGCCACAACATTTTTACGCGAGATGCAGGAGCCCGATGGCGCATGGTACGGTCGCTGGGGTGTGAACTACATTTACGGGACTTCCCAGGTGCTGCGGGGACTCCGGGCGGTTGGCCTGGACATGGATGAACCGTGGATCCAGCGCGGCCGCGATTGGTTGGAGGCGTGCCAAAATGAAGATGGCGGTTGGGGCGAAACCGTAGCGTCGTATGATGACTCGAGCTTGCGAGGCAAGGGGGTCAGCACACCGTCACAAAGCGCGTGGGCCTTGCTCGGTCTCTGCTCCTTTCCGAAGGTTAATCGATCAAGCGTCGAACGCGGCGTCCACTCTCTCATTTCTTCTCAAAACCCGGATGGTTCCTGGAGCGAAACCTTGATCACCGGGACCGGTTTCCCGCGGGTTTTTTATCTCAAATACGATATGTACCGTAATAATTGGCCGCTCATGGCGCTCGCCCGGTATGCCGTGGAAGTTTCGGCGACTCAACACGAAGCAGAGATTGGTTCCGGCGTGCTGAGCAAAGCGCACTTGGATTGTGCGCTGCAACCGACCCAGGAAGCAGCGTTTTCCTCTTTGATCTCAAGCTTCGCTTCTCTGCCTGTGTTTGTATTGGTTAAGGATTTGTTGACGAAGTTGAATCATGGATAAGCCCAAAGTCCTGGTAGCAGATTCGATCTCGCCGAAAGGGGTCGAATTGCTGGAAAGCGGAGGGCAGCTCCTCGTTGAAGTGAAGACGGGGCTAAAAGAAAACGAACTCCTCGCGATCGCAGCGGAGTATTCTGCGATCGTCGTTCGGTCGCAGACGAAGATCACTGCAAAAGTAATCGAGGCGGCGAAGCAACTAAAGGCAGTCGGACGGGCAGGCGTTGGAGTGGACAACGTGGACGTGGAAGCCGCAACCCGCCGAGGAGTCATTGTTATGAACACTCCGGGAGGCAATACTGTCTCCACGGCTGAGCACGCCTTTTCGCTGCTGGTTTCCATTGCTCGCAATATCCCGCAAGCGAACGCGAGCATGAAGGCCGGCAATTGGGATCGAAAGAGTTTTGAGGGTGTCGAACTTCACGGCAAAACGATCGGGATCTTTGGAATGGGCCGGATCGGAACAGAGATCGCCCGGCGAGTCATCGCCTTCGGAATGCGCGCGATTGCCTACGATCCATACTTGTCCCCAAGCCGCGCACGATCACTGCAAGTGGAGCTTTTTGACGATCTCGATCAAGTGCTTGCTCAGTCCGATTTCGTGACGATGCATATGCCGTTAACGACGGAGACCAGGCACTTGATCAACGCGGATCGTCTCGCGAAGATGAAGCGAGGCGCGCGGATTGTGAATTGCGCTCGGGGTGGCCTGATCGATGAACAGGCTTTGTTCGAAGCGCTTCAATCCGGTCAGGTCGCGGCAGCCGCTCTGGATGTTTATGAGATTGAGCCGCCACCTGCGGATTTTCCTTTGCGATCACTCGCGAACGTTGTTTTCACGCCGCACTTGGGGGCTTCTACAGCAGAGGCGCAAGAGAGTGTGGGCATTGAGATCGCCGAGGCGATCCGCTCGGTCCTCCTTGAAGGAGTCATCCGAAATGCGGTGAATGTTCCGAACATTGACGCGAAGACGCTCGCTGTCATCGCTCCCTACCTCGCGTTCGGTGAAAAACTCGGACGATTTTTGCGCCAGGTCGCGCCCAGACGCTGCGAAACGCTTTCGATCAATTACAGCGGGAGGGTTAACGATTTCGAAACAAGCCCGATTTCTCGCTACATTTTAAAGGGATTTTTGGAGGAAGCCGGAGGCGGAGAAGTCAACCCGGTCAACGCCACCTCCCTCGCGAAGACGCTCGGACTGAAGACGATCGAGACCAAAGACAGCGCCGCCGGTGAGTTCACGGATCTGGTCGATCTTCAGGCGGTGGGCCATGGAGAAACCGTCTCGGTGGCGGGAACCTTTATCGGGGCGTCGCCACGAATTGTCCGGATCAACGGGCGCCACGTCGAGGCGCGATCGGTCGGAGTCCTCCTTCTCTTGGAAAATCATGATGTCCCGGGAATTGTCGGCCAAATCGGCACCGTTCTGGGCGCCCACGCCGTGAACATAGCGAACATGTCCTTGAGCAGAGATCATCGCGGCGGCGAAGTTCTCACCGTTTTGAACTTGGACTCGGTGCCCGACGAAACAATCATCGAATCGATCCTGGCCAATCCTAATATCCGGAGTGCCAAGGTCGTAAGGTTGTAGCAGGAGAACCGAGACTTTCAGGAGATGCAGACTCCGAGCGCCATCCAGTTTGTCTGGAAAAATCTTCAAAAAGCGTTTTGAGTGGGCATTGCCTTCAGTGGTCCTGACTCCCTAATTCAGCGAGGGATCATCCGGCGCAATTGCAAGCAGGTGATAAGCCGGTCCGAGATTTTTCATCAGCTCGAGCCAAGTCGCGTGATTCGATGCGTCGCCCAGGATCGACTCGGTTGCCGGATGGACGATCCACGCACTCTGCTGGAGCTCGGATTCGAGTTGGCCCCCTGCCCAACCGGCGTATCCGACAAACGCGCGAATCAGCTTTGAACCGCTTCCAGCCAGGTTTTGCACTTGATCCAAAGAGAGCTGCGAATGAAACGTTACTTTCGCTTCGCCGGCAACCCAATCGAAGGAAGCAATCGTCAACTCCTGCGCGCCAACCGGTCCTCCAAGGTAAACAGGAACTTCACCAAGCGCGTCGAGTTCGTGGTCCGGGAGAAAGTCAGTCAGGCTCTTGTTTGTCGGACGGTTGAGAACAAGCCCATGGGCGCCTTGCTCGCTGTCGTGAGCGGAAAGAAACAATACGGTCTTACGAAAATTCGGGTCACGTAAGTTCGGATGCGCGACCAATAGCTGACCCGCTAGATTTGGAATTTCGCTGCCGGATGAGCGCATTTCAGAATCTAGGAAGCGATTACTTGCTGTTCAAGAGCGGAGTCAGTAATTGTCCTGAGGTTCCATTACATGACTAGCCCACCTTCGAAACTAAGAATCGCGGACCGCAGCTTCGAATCCCGTCTTCTCGTCGGCACCGGAAAATTTGCAAATAATTCGCTGATGCGAGATGCTCTGGAAGCGAGTGGAACGCAGATTGTCACCGTGGCGTTGCGACGAGCTGACCTTTCCGGAGGTCACGATCCGTTCGCGGACATTTTGGATTACATCGACCCGGATCGTTACCTGCTACTACCGAATACGAGCGGCGCAATGACCGCAGAAGAAGCGGTCCGCCTGGCCCGACTCGCAGCCTCCGCTGGTCTGCCAAAATGGGTGAAACTCGAAATTCACCCCGATCCGCACTATTTGCTGCCCGATCCGATCGAAACCTTAAAAGCCGCCGAGCAACTGGTTCGGGAGGGGTTCGTCGTGATGCCATATATAAACGCCGATCCTGTCTTGGCCAAAAGGCTGGAGGAAGTCGGCACGGCAACGGTCATGCCGCTGGGCTCGCCGATTGGAAGCAACCGCGGAATCCAGACCAGGGACCAGATCCGGATCATTATCGATCAGGCGACCATTCCTGTGGTAGTGGACGCAGGGATCGGGGCGCCAAGCCACGCGGCAGAGGCGATGGAACTTGGAGCGGACGCAGTTTTGGTGAACACCGCGATAGCGATTGCGACCGACCCCGGGCGGATGGGGTCGGCATTCCGGAAAGCGGTAGAAGCCGGGCGGGCTGCGTACGAGATAGGCCTCCACGATCCCAGTGCGCAAGCGGTTCCCACGAGTCCACTTACTGCTTATTTTACGCATAATATGTGAATATTCTTGAGGTCCGAAATCTTACTGTCTGGTTTCCCAGGCGCTCATCTTTCTTGAGCCGGTCGACTGGTGCTGTCAAGGCTGTGACCGACGTTTCGTTTGATGTCCCACTAGGCAAGAGCGTGGGGCTGGTTGGCGAAAGCGGGAGCGGTAAAACAACGATCGGAATGGCGATTTTGAAGCTCGTGGCGATCACCAGCGGAAGCATCCTGTTTCGCGGAGCAGAGATCACGAACCTGTCGGAAAGAGCATTTCGGCCGTTGCGTCGGCAAATGCAGATGATCTTTCAGGATCCATTCGGATCGCTCAATCCCCGTTGGGACATTTTGAGCATCGTCACCGAACCTCTCCGTGTGCACTTCCCTTCTCTCAATATCTCTCAGCGAGAGGACAAAGCAGCCGATCTCCTGCAAAGAGTCGGGTTAAAGCCCGAGCTTTTGCGGCGATTTCCGCACGAATTCAGCGGCGGCCAACGACAACGGATCGGGATTGCGCGCGCACTCGCCGCGGAACCTGCGCTCATCGTCTGCGATGAGCCGGTCAGCGCGCTCGATGTCAGCGTTCAAGCCCAGATTGTCAACCTGCTCGCTGATCTCCAGGCGGAACTGGGGATCACTTATTTGTTTATTGCCCACGACCTTGCCGTCGTCGAGCATATCAGCGACGAGGTGGTCGTGCTGTGCCGGGGAGAGGTCGTCGAAGCTGCGTCGGCTGAGATGATCTACCGCGAACCTAAGCACGAATACACTCGAAACTTGCTCGCGAGTGTTCCAACCCTCGATTAGTACAAACTCACGCCTATGAATTTACTCCTGCGAAAATTAATCGGACTGAACTGGCTGCTGTTAGCCGTAGCGGTCGGTTTGTCCATTTTCGGGGTGATGGCCATTTACAGCGCCACCTACATGCGGGAAGAGGTTTATCTAACCGAAATGTGGCGCCGGCAGATTGTCTGGCTGGCAATTGGGATCGTCGTGTTCTTTGTTGCCGCTCTGGTCGATTACCGGGCCTGGCTGAGTCATGTTTCTTTCCCCCTCATCATGTACTTGGGCGGCTTGGGATTCCTCGCGCTCACGCATTTCATCGGAAGAACAACATTTGGCGCGCGCAGTTGGCTCGAAATTGGCCCAATCAGTTTCCAACCGGCCCAGCTTGCGGTTATTTCCACTTTGCTTCTCATCTCCTGGTTGCTCGCGAATACGGAGAACTGGGTCGGATTATGGCCAACGGTCGGGCGAATCTTGAGCTGCGGCGCAATTATTGCCCCACCGTGGATCCTCATTCTGATTCAGCCCGATCTTGGCGAGTGCCTTGTTTGGATTCCCGCGGTACTAGCGCTTCTTTACGTCGGCCGGGTTCCGAAGCGGTATCTCCTCGTGATGATCATCCTGGCGATCGCCGTCGTGCCGGTGGTTGCGAATTTTGGCTTGAAGCCTTATCAACGCGAACGCCTGACAACGTTTTTGAACCCGGATTACGACCCGCAGGGTGCCGGTTGGACGATTAATCAATCGTTGATCGCGATCGGGTCTGGAGGCTTTTACGGCAAAGGATTCACCGCCCCGAACACACAGGTGCAGCTAGGATTTCTGCCATCGACGATCGTGCATACCGATTTTATCTTTGCCGCCATTGGAGAGCAGCTTGGTTTCGTGGGGACCATCACCTTGGTTGCGGCTTTTGGCGCCCTTCTGCTGACGGGCCTATTGATCGCGGCATCGGCAACAGACGACTTGGGACGACTTACTGCCGTCGGAATTATTACACTCATTTTTACGCACATTTACATGAACATCGGGATGACGATTTCGATTACGCCGATCACTGGCGTCCCCTTGCCGATGATCAGCTATGGCGGATCGTTTCTGGTGCTGGTTTTGTTTGCGCTCGGCGTCCTGGAAAGCATTTGGATCCATCGAAAGACCCGCGGCAACTCGCAGGTACTTCGGCAGGGAGCCGCGTAATAAGTCGTCTGCGCTCCTGTCCGGCTGACGGAACAAATTTGGAGTTGTATTCAAGTGTTCTTTTGAACATCTTCGCACGAGCGGATGATGGACCTGAACGAAAGCCAACGGGCCGCGGTCGAATACGGCATCGACGCCGGCCGATCGTCTGCCCCGCTTCTGATCATCGCGGGCGCTGGTACCGGCAAGACGAGCACGCTTGCCCACCGAGTCGCTCACCTCGTCCTGCAGGGTGTGGATCCCCATCGCATTTTGCTGCTGACTTTCACCCGCCGCGCGGCAGCGGAGATGACACGGCGTGCCGCGAGGATCCTCGGCGAGGCGCGCCGTGCACCTGAAACGGTTCGGGCAAGCGGCCTCGCAAATGCGTTGAATTGGTCCGGGACCTTTCACGGCATTTCGAATCGGTTACTGCGCTTTCATGCCCATGCGATCGGGCTCGACCCCTCTTTCACGGTTCTGGACCGTTCCGATTCGGCCGACATGATGAATTTGCTCCGGAACGACATGGGCCTCGCCAAGAAAGCAACGCGCTTCCCAAAAAAGGATACGTGCCTGGCGATCTACTCCCATACGGTCAATGCCTGCTGCGAGTTAGAGAAGACGCTCGACGCCGCGTTTCCGTGGTGC
>Ga0302326_10033459_pt1 | contig 10214 bp, 7 predicted proteins | sample Palsa_T0_3_FD_202264 | JGI IMG/M metagenome (GOLD analysis project Ga0302326, IMG submission 202264) | Peat permafrost microbial communities from Stordalen Mire near Abisko, Sweden - Palsa_T0_3 | ecosystem: Environmental > Terrestrial > Soil > Palsa > Peat permafrost | place: Sweden: Abisko... | reverse complement strand
TCCGTCCGGTCGCCCGGCGCGCCAGTTCCTTCGACAACTTGATGCGCTGCGCTTCGCCGCCCGACAACGTGGTGGCCTGCTGTCCCAAAGCAATATAGCCCAGCCCGACTTGTTGCAGAATACTCAGCCGGTCACGGATGCGGGTCTGCGCGCTGAAATATGGCACCGCTTCGTCTACCGTCATTGCCAGCACTTCCGCGATCGATTTGTCACGGAATTTTATTTCGAGCGTCTCACGATTGTACCGCCTGCCCTTGCAGGTGTCGCACGTCACGTAGACGTCGGGCAGAAAGTGCATCTCGATCTTCAGGACGCCGTCACCCTGGCACGCCTCGCAGCGGCCGCCCTTGACGTTGAAGCTGAAGCGCCCCGCCTTGTAGCCACGCGCCCGGCTGTCCGGCAGTTCGGCGAACCAGTCGCGGATCGGCGCGAACAGGTCGGTATATGTGGCCGGGTTCGACCGCGGCGTGCGCCCGATCGGCGACTGGTCGATGTCGATGATCTTGTCGAGCTGGTCCAGCCCCGTGATCCGTTCGTGCGGCGCCGGCACGTCGCCGGAGCCCATCAGCCGGCGCGCCGCCGCCTTGTAGAGCGTATCCACCACCAGCGTGGATTTCCCCCCACCCGACACACCGGTCACGCAGGTGAATGTGCCGAGCGGAAACGCCGCGGTAATCGACTTCAGGTTGTTGCCGCGCGCACCGACCACCTTGATGCAGCGGTCCTTCTGCATCGGTCGCCGCATCAGTGGGACCTCAATCCGCCGCCGGCCGGACAGGTAGTCCCCGGTGAGCGATTTCGGATTGGCAGCGACTTCGGCCGGCTTGCCCTCGGCGACGACGTAGCCCCCATTGATGCCGGCGGCCGGACCCATGTCCACCAGATGATCGGCGGCGCGGATTGCGTCCTCATCGTGCTCAACCACCAGCACGGTATTGCCCAGGTCGCGCAATCGTCGCAGCGTCGTCAGCAACCGTGCGTTGTCGCGCTGGTGCAAACCGATCGAGGGCTCATCCAGCACATACAGCACTCCAGTCAGTCCTGAACCGATCTGACTGGCCAGTCGGATACGCTGGCTCTCGCCGCCCGACAGCGTGGCCGATCCGCGCGACAAGGTCAGGTAATCCAGCCCGACATCGACCAGGAACTGCAGCCGCTCGCCGATCTCGCGCAAAATCCGCCCGGCGATCTCGGCGCGCTGCGGCGTCAGCGTCGGCAGCACGGTCTGGAACCAGCCGAGGGCGGCACGTATCGACAGCTCCGAGGCCTCGGCGATGTGCTTGCCGGCGACTTTCACCGCGAGCGCCTCGGGCTTCAGCCGCGCGCCGCCACAGGTGGCACAGGGTTTCTGCGCCTGGTAGCGGGACAGTTCTTCGCGCACCCAGACGCTGTCGGTCTCGCGCCAGCGGCGGTCGAGGTTGCGCAGCACGCCCTCGAACGGTTTGGTCACCGTGTAGGCGCGCACGCCGTCCTTGTAGGTGAAGGCGACAGGCGTCTCGCCGGTGCCATACAGGACCGCGTCACGCACCGGCTGCGGCAGATCGTGCCAGGCGGTGCTGGGCGAAATGTTGAAGTGCTTGGCGAGGCTTTGCAGCGTCTGATCGTAGTACGGACTCTGCGCCCCGGTCCATGGTGCGATCGCACCGGCGCCCAGGATCAGGCGCTCGTCCGGCACTACCAGTTCGGGGTCGAAGAAGCTCTCGGTGCCCAGCCCATCGCAGGCCGGGCAGGCGCCGTGGGGCGAGTTGAAGCTGAACAGCCGTGGCTCGATCTCCTCGATCGTGAAGCCCGACACCGGGCAGGCGAAGCGCGAGGAAAACACCGTGCGGTCATCTCCGCCCTTGGCATCGGCGTTTTCCGCGTAGACCAGGCCATCGGACAGCGCGAGTGCGGTCTCGAAGCTGTCGGCCAGCCGCGGGGCGATGCCGTCCCGCACCACGATGCGGTCCACCACCGCCTCGATCTCGTGCTTGGTCTTGCGGTTGAGCGCGGGGACCTCGCCGATTTCATACAGCTTGCCGTCCACCTTGGCGCGGGTGAAGCCTTTTCGTTGCAGCTCCGCGAGCTCCTTGCGGTACTCGCCCTTGCGGTCGCGCACCACCGGCGCCAGCAGCAGCAGCCGCGTGCCCTCCGGCATCGCCAGTACGCGATCGACCATCTGGCTGACCGTCTGCGCCTCGATCGGCAGGCCGGTCGCCGGCGAATAGGGCACGCCGACGCGCGCCCACAGCAGGCGCATGTAGTCGTGGATCTCGGTGACCGTACCGACCGTGGAACGCGGGTTGCGCGACGTGGTCTTCTGCTCGATCGAGATCGCCGGCGACAGCCCGTCGATCGCATCGACGTCCGGCTTGCCCATCAGTTCGAGGAACTGGCGCGCGTAGGATGACAGCGACTCGACATAGCGGCGCTGGCCCTCGGCGTAGATGGTGTCGAACGCGAGCGATGATTTTCCCGAGCCGGACAGGCCGGTGATCACCGTGAGCTGATCGCGCGGGATAACGACGTCCACGTTCTTTAGGTTGTGCTCGCGTGCACCACGCACATGAATGGAGCCGGTCATGGTCAGACCTGGCACAGGGACGTAAGGAAGGCTGGGGCTTCGCCCCAGACCCCACCAAGGGGCGCTGCCCCTTGGACCCCCGCCAGAGGCGGAGCCTCTGGACTCCGTCCATTGAGGTTTGGTGAGGGGGTGGGGGGACTGAAGGCACGGCGGTCACCGCCCGTGGGGATGGACGGTGACGGCTGTGCCTTCAGTCCCCCCACCCCCTCACCAAACCCCAGTGAAGGGTTCCAAGGGCTCCGCCCTTGGCGGGGTTCCAAGGGGCAGTGCCCCTTGGTGGGGTCTGGGGCGAAGCCCCAGCCCTCCTTACGTCCACGCGATCGGCTTGCGGCCATTATGGGGTCCCGCTTGTTCGCAGAATGTTCCAGGCGTATATGGCAAGTGTCGGGCGCTTGGGAAGCGGCGTTAACCTCCCGTTTGGCCCTTCGGGATATATGATGGCTGTTCGCGACGGCAGGGGCTAGCCTGACGTACTGGAAAGAAAGGGTCGTTCGATGGCTGGTAGTGTCAACAAGGTGATCCTGGTCGGCAATCTGGGCAAGGACCCGGAGGTGCGCAGCACGCAGGATGGCACGAAGATCGTCAACCTGGCGCTGGCCACCAGCGAGACCTGGAACGACCGCGCCTCGGGCGAGCGCAAGGAAAAGACCGAGTGGCACCGGATCGTGATCTTCAATGACCGGATTGCTGACGTGGCCGAGCGCTTTCTGAAGAAGGGCGCCAAGATCTACGTCGAGGGATCGCTGCAAAGCCGCAAATGGACCGACCAGACGGGCCAGGAGCGCTACACCACCGAGGTGGTGATCGGCCGCTTCAACGGGCAGATGACGATGCTGGACACGCGCAGCGGCGGTGGCGAGGCCGGCGAAGGTGGCGGTGGTGGTGGCGGCTACCGCGAACGCGCCCCGGCGGCGGCGCGACCGGCGGCCGCGGCCGGTGGCCGCGCGACCGGCTCGCCGTCCTGGGACGCGCCGAAGGGTGGCGACCTGGACGACGAGATTCCGTTCTAACCCGCGCGGCGGCGCAACATCACGCGGTCTTTATGTCGCGGTCCGCTGGATCGCGTCGCGATCTTGGTTGTACCCTGGCCTCTGGGGGGGAAGTCCGTCGCATCGTCGATTCGACGCATCGTCCGCCGAGATTACCAGGAATACCATCGATGACATCACAACTGCTTCGTCGGCTCTGGATGCCAGGCATCCTGGCGCCCATCGTCCTGTTGGCCGCCTGTGCCCAGCCGCCGATGGGGCCAACCGTGCCGGTCATGCCTGGGCCCGGCAAGTCGTTCGATGCGTTCCGCTACGACCAGTCCGTCTGCGAGCAATATGCGCAACAGATGGTCGCCGGTCAGGTGCAGAATGCTAATATGCAAGGCGTCGGTGCTGCCGCGGTGACCACGGTGCTCGGGGCCGGACTTGGGGCTGCGATCGGCGGCGGTCGCGGCGCCGCCATCGGTGCGGCCAGTGGCGCCGGAATAGGCACCGGAATCGGTGCTTCGTCGAGCGCGAACGCGCAATATTCGATCCAGCAGCAATACGACAACGCCTACGCGCAGTGCATGTATAGCAAGGGCGAGGCGGTGCCGGGCTACGGACCACAATGATGATCGGGGCGCCGCCTGCTTCACCTTGAGCGCCGCGACTCTCCCCCCAGCCTGGTAGGAGCGATCGACAAGCAGTTGGTCCGGCCGGGTTACTTGAGCGCACAGGTTCGACGGGGTCATAGGACCAACGAGCAGCTGTGCGATCGGTCAATTCGACGTGGCCACCTGCTACGATGTGGGACATGCGGGGGTCCTCGACGGCCTCCGATAATCGCCGCGGTTCATGGTCCGGGCCGCCGTCCATGCTATCCTGCCCGTCCGATGGCGTTACCCCTGATCAGATACGGATAGCAGAACCATGACCGAGCACAGCATCGCCTCCATTCCCGCCGATGGCATCGGGCCAGAGGTGATCAGCGCCGGGCTCGAGGTGCTGGATGCGGTGGCGGCGCGCGACGGCGGCTTCACCCTGAAGGTCGCGCATTACGACTGGGGATCGAACTACTACCGCAAGCACGGCCGCTTCATGCCGGCCGACGCGATGGCCTGGCTGCGCACCGCGGACGCGATCTATTTCGGCGCGGTTGGCGACCCCGACATCGCGGACGACGTCACGCTGTGGGGACTGCGGCTGCCGATCTGTCAGGGGCTCGACCAATACGCCAATGTGCGCCCGACTCGCATCCTGCCGGGTATCACGTCACCGCTGCGCGATGTCGGGCCGGGCGATCTCGACTGGGTGATCGTCCGCGAGAACAGCGAGGGCGAGTATGCCGGGCACGGCGGGCGAGCGCATCGCGGCCTGCCGATCGAGGTTGCCACCGAGACGGCTATCTTCACCCGCAGCGGGGTTGAGCGGATCATGCGCTACGCGTTCGAGCTGGCGCGTGGCCGGCCGCGCAAGCTGCTGACCGTGGTTACCAAGTCGAACGCGCAACGTCATGGGATGGTGTTCTGGGACGAGATCGCCGCGCTGGTCTCGCACGACTACCCGGACGTGACCTGGGACAAGGAATTGGTGGACGCGATGACCATGCGCATGGTCCGCCATCCGCGGACGATCGATACGGTCGTGGCGACCAATCTGCACGCCGACATCCTGTCCGATCTGGCGGCGGCACTGGCTGGCTCGCTCGGCATCGCGCCGACTGCCAATGTCGATCCGGAGCGGCGCGGCCCGTCGATGTTCGAGCCGATCCATGGATCGGCGTTCGACATCACCGGCAAGGGCATCGCCAACCCGGTCGCCACTTTCTGGACGGGCGCGATGATGCTGGAGCATTTGGGGGAGAAGCAGGCCGCCACGCTGCTGATGCGCGCGGTGGAGCAAGTCTGTGCGGCGGGGATTATGACCCCGGATATCGGTGGCAAGGCAACCACGAAGGAGGTAACGCGCGCGGTGTGCGAGGCAGTGCGCGGGATGAACGCGTAGCGCGCAAGCAACGCGCGAACGTCACGAAGAAGGGGCCGTCACCAAAAAGGGGGCCGGTCGCCCGACCCCCTGTCTTCAGACTTGCGCAAAAACGCGTCAGGCCGCCTTGGTGCTCGCTGTCGCGTTGACCGCCACATCGTTGGCAATTGCCGTCGGAGCGGCGCCGCTGATCGCGATCTTGCGCGGCTTCAGCGCCTCCGGCACCACGCGCTTCAGGCCGACATGCAGCAGGCCGTCGCGCAGGTCCGCACCGTCCACCACCATGTGGTCGGCGAGCACGAAGCGGCGCTCGAACGCACGGCCGGCGATGCCGCGATATAGCACCTCGGTCCCCTGCGATTCGGCGGTCACGCGGCCGCTGACGAGCAACGTGTTGTCCTTGACGGTGATGTCGAGGTCGGATGGGCTGAACCCGGCCACCGCCATCGTCAGGCGATATGCATCCTCACCGGTCCGCTCGATGTTGTAGGGCGGATAGCTCTGGGGTTCCGCAGTGGCGCTGGCGGTGTCCGCCAGGCGGGCCAAACGGTCGAAACCGATGGCGGTACGGAACAGTGGCGCAAAGTCGAACGTCGTCATGGAAAAACCTCCTGCAGGTAGCAAGGTCTATGGTTTGGGCCGCCCGGATGGGCCGGCCCCGCTCAGTCCCCGAAACCCCGGTCGGGCGGTTCGGACACCCGCAATCTGGGCAGTGCAGACCGGCAATCAAGAGGCTGGCGCGCCGTCCTCGGCAATCATTTGACCTGAAGCCAGGTCAGGTCTTTGCCCGGAAAAGTCGCGCCACGGGCTTGGTCGCCCGATGGTTCCACCCCATGAGTCCGTTGTGTGCGCCGCCAGACGCGAAGCCCCCTGGCCTTCCCTTCCCTCCCGCTCCGTGCTTGGAATCGCCCGCCAAGGTCGGTCGAACGCCAGGCGGGGGAACGCATGAAGATCGCACGGGTTGAAACGCTGCAAGCAGATGCCGGCTGGCGGATGTTCTCCTTTCTGAAGATCAGCACCGACGATGGTATCGTCGGCTGGTCGGAGTTCAACGAGAGCTTTGGCTCGGCCGGCCTGTCGGAGGTGATCCGCCTGCTGGCCCCCGCTCTCGTCGGCCAGGATCCGCGCCGATATGAGCAGGTGACGCAGCATCTGCATGTGCTGACACGGCAGTCGCGGGGCGGGATCAACCAGCAGGCAATCGCGGCAATCGAGAATGCGCTGCTCGATGTGACCGGCAAGGCATATGGGGTGCCCGTCTATGCGTTGTTCGGTGGTCCGATCCGCGAGCGCATTCCGGTCTACTGGTCGCATTTCGGGACCTACCGGGTGCGCAACGCGCAGATGCTGGGCGTGCCGGTGCTGGGCAATTACGACGATCTCGCGCGCCATGCACAGGAGGTACAGGCGCGCGGTTTCCGGGCGTTGAAGACCAACATCATTCCGGTCGTGGACGGCAAGCTGACTTCGTATGTGCCGGGGTTCGGGCGCACCGCCGGCTGGCCGGAGCTGAACTGGGACAACCGGCTGACGCGCGGCGTGACCGAGCAGTTGATGGCGATCCGGTCGGCCGTGGGGCCTGACATGGGCATCCATCTCGACATCAACTTCAACTTCAAGACCGAAGGATTCAAACGCATCGCCGAGGCGGTGGCACCGGCCAATCTGACCTGGCTGGAGATCGACACGCATGACGCACCGGCGCTGGCCGAGATCAAGCGCGCCGCGCATTGCCCGATCGCCTCATGCGAGACGTTGCATGGGCGGCGCGAGTTCAAGCCGTTCTTCGACAATTACGCGACTGATGTCGCGATCATCGACGTGATCTGGAATGGCTTGAATGAATCGCTGAAGATCGCGGCGATGGCCGATGTGTACGAGGTGAATTGCGCGCCGCACAACTTTTATGGGCACCTGTGCAGCGCAATCAGCGCGACGTTCAGCGCGGTGGCGCCGAATTTCCGGGTGATGGAGATAGACATCGACAGCGCGCCGTGGCGCGACGAATTCTACGAGACGGTGCCGGTGATCGAGAACGGCGAGTTCGTTCTGCCGAAGGGCCCGGGCTGGGGGATCGATGTGAACGAAAAGGCCGTGCGCGCGCGACCGCCGAAGGGGTGATGTCGTTCTTCTCCCACCCCTTGCGGGAGAAGTGGCACTCACCGCCACCCACTACATGCCGCTGCAAGCCCGCCCACTTTCCGTTGAAGCGCTACAACCGAGGAGACTGAACTTGGCCAAATTCAAGATCGCGACGCCCGCCGGGGCGAGCTTTACCGTCGCGGGCGGCGGTTACGACTACGAGATGGAAGACCTCGCTGGGCTCGACGCCGAGATCGTCGAGGGCCCCACCGATGAAGATGGCTTCATCAAATTCGCCCAGGACGCCCATGCGGTCTATGCGAAGGGCATGCGCTTCTCCAAGAAAGTGGTGGACGGGCTTCCGGCCAAATGCCGCGCCATCGTGCTCGGCAGCGTCGGTGTCGATAGCGTCGATGTCGTTGCGGCGACGGCGCGCGGCATGCCGGTAACCAACTGCCCCGACACCTTCATTGAGGAGGTCGCCGATCACGCAATGATGCTGCTGCTGGCGTCGCATCGACGGACGCTCGAGCAGGATCGCATGGTGCGCGAGGGCAAATGGCGCGAAGGCCGCCCAGCACTGTTGCAGATCCCGCGGCTGATGGGCCAGACGCTCGGCCTGATCGCCTTCGGCCATGTCGCTCGCGCGGTGGCCAAGCGCGCCAAACCGTTCGGCCTACGAGTGATCGCCTACGATCCGTTCATCGAGGAACTGGTCATGGTCGAGCACGGGGTACTGCCGTCGACGCTCGAGGAAGTACTGACCCAGTCCGACTTCGTTTCCATGCACGCGCCGGCCACGCCCGAGGCAGAGGGCATGCTGATGGAGAAGCATTTCCGGCTGATGAAGAAAACCGCCGTCTTCATCAATACCGGCCGCGGACCAACTGTGCAGGAGGTCGGGCTGATCAAGGCCCTGCAGGAGGGTTGGATCGCGCATGCCGGCCTCGACGTGCTGGAGATCGAGCCGCCGGGCAACAACAACCCCATCCTGGGGATGCCGAACGTCACGCTCAGCGCGCACACCGCGTCGGCCTCCGCCCGGTTCGATCCGGCACGGAAGCGCCATGTCGGCCGCGAGCTGGCACTGGTTCTGAACGGCAAGTGGCCGATGAGCTGCGTCAACCCGGCGGTGCTGATGAAGTCCGATCTGCGGCGCTGGCAGCCGGTTTCGATGGAGCGCGGGCCGAACAGCTAGAAGCGCTAAACGTAAACCTCGTCCACGCCGCGCCGCCTTGGGCTGCGTGGCCGAGGGATACGCCGGATGCACCTGTTCATGGCTCCTTCTTGGTGAAGAACATCTGATGCGACGCGGCGGACAGCCAGACGTGCCGTCCGTACAGGAAGTCGCCGCCGATCAGCGCATCCATCTCGCCGCTGGGCAACGGGCCCACCGCCAGGCGCGCGCCGTGCGCCGTTTCGGTACCGATTTGGACCGTGTCGAAGGCATGCATGTGGAACGATACCGCATCGCGGGAGGCACCGCGCATCATGCCCTTGGGATCCGCATCCAGCATGGCCTGGGTGACGCCGCCGCGCGCGGCGAACTCAGGCCGGATCACGCTGCGCTGCGCCCCGGTGTCCAGTACGGCCCGCCCATCGATACCATTGATCGACAGCGGCACGATCAGGCGGTCCCGCCACATGGTGACGCCGGTGACCGAGGCGAATGGTTCCGTCCAGGGTGGTCGTGCGTCGGCACAGGGGCGGGCGCGATAGATCGTCAGCCGGTGCGCCGGCAGATCGATGTCGAGGTCGAATGCCAGCAGGATATCGGCCCCGAGCAGCCCGTCTGGCTGGACACCGCCGAACTCGGGCAGCGTAAACGTGCCAACCCTGACGCGCGATACCGGTAAGCGAAAGGCGCCGACCGCAAAATCATCCAGCACCGCCTCGTAGCTCGCGCTGGCACCGCCAATACCGACGGTGTCGGACGCGTGCTGCAGATCACGCCGCAGACGCATACGAGTTACGGCAGCCTCAGTCAGCGTCGTGCGTTCGGCGCCTGTGTCCACCACCATCACCGCGGGCTGGTCGTTGAACGTTGCGCCGATGAAGATCAGATTGTCGCGCGGCTGGATCGGCACGTCGGCGCGCCAGACCAGCTTGCACGCGCCCTCTGGCGACTGCGCGCATCCAGCAAGCAGCAGCGCCGCGAACAGCAGGCAATGTCGCAGTGTGGCAACCCTGGTGTTCGTTGCCGATTGCGGTGGACGATGCTGATCGCTGCAAGGGGAGCCAGACCGGGAATGGCCACTCACCTCACGGCCAGCCTGTGGCAGATAAGCACGCGACCGAGCGCCCAGCGCGATCCACCTCATGGCGCCGGGCGGACCTGCACGCCGGCATGGGCGGCCTCGCCTTCGGCGTCCAGCACCGTCAGCCGATAGAAGCCGGGACCGGGTGGACGCCACGTCGCCTCCCGTCGTGCCGCCTCTGTCGTCAGCGGCGCGCCGTCCACCAGAAAGCTCAGCGGTCGGCGTCCACCCATGGCACGGATCGTCACCGCACCATCAGCCGACAGCACCGCGCCCGGCGGCGGAAACAACATCTGCAGCGCGTCGGTCGCCGCCTGTTCGGGCTGCCCCGAAGGACGACCACCGGCATTCCCATCT
>Ga0302326_10033454_pt1 | contig 10215 bp, 8 predicted proteins | sample Palsa_T0_3_FD_202264 | JGI IMG/M metagenome (GOLD analysis project Ga0302326, IMG submission 202264) | Peat permafrost microbial communities from Stordalen Mire near Abisko, Sweden - Palsa_T0_3 | ecosystem: Environmental > Terrestrial > Soil > Palsa > Peat permafrost | place: Sweden: Abisko... | reverse complement strand
GCGCGCCGGGTTCTGCTCGAACAACTGCCAGATCAAGGGCTCGCTATCCACACAGCGATCGGCCGATAGAAGCGCCTGGGCATATAAGTCGCGAAGCTCAACCGACGCCTCTTCGGTTTGGGACTGCACCAGCGGCTCGAAAATAAAAATTGCGGCGCCCGCCTCGCCTCGAGTCAACAGGCTCTTGCCGTAAGCGACCGCGATCTTCGAATCGGACGGGTTCTCGGCGTAGGCCCGCTCAAACCAAGCGCCGGCGCTTCCGCCCGCGGTTTCGATCAGTTCCGCCAGCCGCAGGAATGCCTGCGACGCCATCACGTGCTCGCCCAGTTCCGCGGACAATTCCGCCACCCGCAAGTAGTTGGTCTGCGATGGATCCAGCGTCACAACCCGCTGTAGAACGAGCAGCGCTTCTTCTTTCTTTCCCTCGCGCTCCAGGTCTTCCAGCGCATTTTCATATGTCCCGACCGCCACCTTTTTGTTGGTGTGCTCCAACAGCTGCCCAAAGCGCACTTTCTGTTCCCATGTCGGATTGGCGTAGCGCGCCAGCTTCTTATAGGTCAGGCTCGCCCGCGTCCCATCCCGGGCTGTTACCTGCCGATCAAACAGCTCTCCCAGCAGACGCACCGCTTGTGCACCTTTATTTAATGAGAGAGAGAGGTCGGCCGCCATCTGCCTTACATTGTCGTTTTGCGAGTCGCTTTCCAGGATTTGCAGGTATTCCGCCAGGGCGTCGGCCGTTTTACCCTTCTGCAAAAGCTTCTCAGCTTTCTCTACGCGGCGGGTTACTTCGGTACGATTAGGATTTTCCGGCATGGGCGGTCGTGCGGCAGAGGTTCCGTCTTAATTCTAAGATTGGTCCCAGGCACCAGCAACGCGGTTCGCCCGTTGTGCGATTACGAAAGTCATGCGACGCGCTCGGACCGTGTTTCCCCCTATAAAGACGATGAATAAACAACGGAGCGACGGGCGCCCCGCCCGTCCCACGGGAGTCTTTTCCGGCACTTGGCCCCGCTTCTGATATACAGTACGAGGCTTCATGCCCTCCCCTTCCTCGAACGCGGAGTCCGGGCTTCGCCACCACCTCACCGCCGGACAGATGACGATGGTCGCCGTCGGCGGCTCCATCGGCACCGGACTGCTCCTCGGCACGGCCGCCGCCATCGAACTCGCCGGACCCGCCGTTATCCTCAGCTTCGTCCTCGCTGCCCTTATCAGTTGGACCGTCACGCTTGCGCTTGGCGAACTCGCCAGCACTCATCCCGCCGCCGGTTCCTTTGGCGTCTATGGAGATCTCTACCTCAACCGCTATGCCGGATTTATTTCCCGCGCCGGATACTGGCTCGTTCTCGCCTTCTCCATCGGCGCCGAGATGGTCGCCTCGGCCACCTATATGCAGCTCTGGTTCCCCCACGTCTCCCCGGTCCTCTGGGTTTTTGTCTTTTCTTTTTTCCTGCTCTCCGTCAACTTTCTCGGTGTCCGCAGCTATGCGCGTTTCGAATTCTGGTTCTCCATGATTAAGGTCGCCGTGATCGCTTCCTTCATCCTGCTCGGCGCCGCACTGCTCCTCACCGGACGCGTTGCTCCCCAATACACCACCCACGGCGGTTTTTTTCCGCTCGGCATTGCCGCGCCGCTTCTAGCCATCACATTCGCCATCTATACCTTCGCCGGCGTGGAATCCGTAGCTATCGCCTCGGGCGAGTCCAGTTCCGCCGAGGCCGTCGGCCGCGCAACTCGCATGACTATTCTCACTCTCACCTTCCTTTATTTAGGAGCCGTCATCATCCTCGTCGGCGTCATGCCATGGAACCGCGCCGGGGTGACCGAGAGCCCGTTCGTTACCGTGTTCCGGTCCGTCAACATCCCGGGCGCCGCGCATTTCATGAACTTTGTCGTGCTGTCGGCCGCGCTCTCCGGAGCCAACGCCGCCCTATACTTCTGTTCCCGCATGCTCTTCTCGCTGGCTCGCACCGAATGGGCTCCTGCCGCGCTCGGACGGCTCAGCGCAAAAGGTATTCCAACGCTGGCCTTGCTCGCCTCTTCCTACGGAATCATCGTCGCCCTCGGGCTTGAACTCTGGGCCCCGGCGAAGGCCTTCGAATACATTCTCCGAGGCGCCTTGTTCGGCGTCATGCTCTGCTGGATCATTTCTCTAGCCGCCCACATCAACTTCCGCCGGCAACTCACCGCCGCGCAGACCGCCGACATTCCCGCCCGCTCACCTCTGGGTAAATGGGGATCCATCATCGGTCTCGTTGTAGTTCTGGCTGCGGTTGGCAAAACCTGGTGGGATTCCCGCGTTAACCTGATCGCGGGATTGACTCTCCTGATCGCACTAACCATCCTCTATTACTGGCTCCGCCCCAATCCGGTTCATCGCCGGAATGAAACGGACTGAATGAACACCCCCGCGAGGAGGAATCAATGCCCTTAACCCTGACGTGGCAAGACATTGCGATAAGACTGGCCCTCTCGATCGTAGCCGGAGGGCTGATTGGCCTCGATCGCGGCGAGCATGGGCGGCCAGCCGGGCTGCGCACCACTCTACTCGTCTGTCTGGCGGCCGCGATCGCTATGATTCAAACCAACCTGTTGCTGGGCACTACGGGGAAAACAACGGATTCGTTCGTAACCCTCGATCTGATGCGTTTGCCACTCGGAATCTTGACGGGCATGGGATTCATTGGGGGCGGCGCGATCCTCAGGCGAGATGGCTTCGTCCTCGGTGTAACCACAGCCGCCACATTGTGGTTCGTCACCGTGGTTGGCCTTTGCTTCGGCGGCGGGCAGATTATGCTCGGGATAACGGCGTTCGGGTTGGGCATGTTGGTGCTCGAAGGTCTGCGTTGGTTCGACTACCGTATGAGACTGGAGCAACATGGAACCCTGCATTTAACGACAGAACGCGACGAGCCGCAGCAAGAGGCAATCCGAGCCGTCGTCCAGAAGGCCGGATATAAGGTCAGTGTTGCCGCGGCTGCTTATTCCAATCAGACGATGCAGCGCGAGCTCGAGTTCAAGCTGCAGTGGCGAGGCCTGGCGCAAGCTGAGGTTGTGCCACCGTTCGTCAGAGATTTGTTACAGGATCCGCACGTGCTGACGGCTCAATGGAAAATCGTCTAGCAGGTTCTCCAGGAAATGAAAGAGATGGCTAGTGTAGGGACGGACGCATTCGTCAGTCCAAGCCGAGCGCAGCTCGGCCTGACCTCCAGCGCTCGCGTCTTACACGCCCGAGGCCACCGGCCCCCCGGCTGCAAGGTTCCAAAGCGGGAAATCGCACCTGTACTTTCGGTTGGCTTAAGTCGAGTTTTGTATTGATAACTCCAACTGTTTTGATATTCTCAAAATGTCTTCGGGACCCATCTGAACGGCGGGACGACTCCGGATTTTCCACCCTGTGCGACTCCCAGTCGCGACCAGTTCCCGGCCGCTCTGTTCCCCCGAAACGAAGGAGCAAACCGTGACATCCTCTCGAAAACTCGTCGTAATTTCAGGCAGTGAACGTAAGTCCGTCCGTGGTGCCCGCCTGATTCACAATTCGCATCCGGACCAAACCATTGAAGTCTCCGTGAGAATTCGCTCGAAAGCAGAAGCCAAGCGTGAAGAGTTGAAGCGAGCGCTGGAAAAACCCGGCTTCAAGCACATGTCGCGCGCCGATTTCGAAAAAGCCCATGGCGCCGATCCTGCCGATCTGGAGAAGATCAAAAAATTCGCGCAGGAATCTGGCCTGAAGGTAAACGAAACCGGCACCGAACTGGCGCGCCGCACCGTAATGCTGTCAGGAACGGTAAGCAATCTCGAAAATGCGTTCAATGTGGAACTGAAAGAGTACAGCCATCCCAAGGGAAATTTTCGCGGGCGCGTCGGGGCGATCAGCGTGCCAGCCGAGTATGCGGAAATCATCACTGGAGTGTTTGGGCTCGACAACCGGCCGCAGGCAGAACCGCATTTCAGACGCCTGCAGTCGACCGGCGAGCATAAGCATAAGACCCACACCCCCACCACCTCGTACGATCCCAATGTAGTGGCGGAAATCTACGACTACCCGACAGGAGACGGGACCGGTCAGTGTATCGGCCTCATAGAACTGGGGGGCGGCTTTCAGCTCGATGACATAAGCACTTATTTCAGCGGACTCGACATCAACCCTCCGCAAGTCATATCCGTGTCGGTCGACGGAGGCACCAATAGCCCGACCACTCCGGATAGTGCCGACGGCGAAGTGATGCTCGACATCGAAGTGGCAGGCTCAATTGCTCCGGCGGCGAAGATCGTCGTCTACTTTGCCCCGAACACGGATCAGGGTTTTCTGGACGCGATCACCACCGCCGTACACGACAGCACCAATCAACCTTCGGTCATCTCCATAAGCTGGGGCTCGGCCGAGTCGGATTGGACCGCCCAGGCCATGACCAACTTCGATGAGGCGTTCCAGGCGGCGGCCGCCATCGGTGTGACCGTTTGCGTCGCCTCGGGCGACAACGGTTCGTCCGATGGAGTCAATGATGGCAAAAACCACGTCGATTTTCCGGCGTCCAGTTCCTTCGCACTGGGATGCGGAGGCACGACACTGCAAGCTTCCAACGATGAGATCGTCGACGAAACCGTCTGGAATGACGATCCGAGCGGAGGGGCAACTGGCGGCGGGGTAAGCAATGTGTTTCCGCTTCCAACCTGGCAGGATGGCTTCGACGTTCCGGCGCCAACCGTGCAAGGCGGTGGTCGAGGCGTACCCGACGTCGCCGGCGATGCCGACCCGAATACCGGATATAACATTCGCGTCGACGGCGAGAATGCTGTGTTCGGTGGAACCAGCGCGGTTGCGCCTCTATGGGCCGGGCTGGTGGCGCGGTTCAATCAGAAGATCGGCAAACCGATCGGCTTCCTGAACCCGTTAATCTACGCGCAAGCCGTCGAAGCCGCAGGCTTCCATGACATAACGGAAGGCAACAACGGCGCTTTCAGCGCAGCCGTGGGATGGGATCCATGCACCGGCCTGGGCAGTCCCGATGGAGTCCCGTTAGAGACAGCGCTTACAGAAACTCCGACAGCACGGTCCGCTGCATCCGCGCACGCCGGCGGATCCAGGAGAACCGCCTGAGACCAACTGGGGGCGAGCCAAGCTCGCCCCCAATTTTTATCGTGTGGAGCGGACACTCCTGTCCGCTGCCTTTGACCTTCTCGTGTGGAGCGGACACCCTCGCCCGCTGCCTTTGCCCTTGACTCTTCTCGTCGGTGAACCCGCGCTGGCGCATGGGCGGGTGGCAAACGTCTCCGCCGGAACATAGCTCAAGCTCTCTTACCGCAGAACAAAATAATAGGGGTGCGCCACTTCTCGCCTTTGAGAAGTGGCCCCGCCCCAGCATCGCCATCGCTAGGCCTTCGCAAGCGCTTTTTTCATCGCACACGTGGCTCGCTTCCGTTTTTCAAAGTGAGCCACCACTCAGATCACAGATCGACAATCGCAGAACCCATTACAATGTCCTTCATGCCCGACGATCTTCTGCAAGACGATCTTCTGCGCTATCGCCCCGAGTTTCCCATCCTCGAGCGGACCAACTATCTGATCTCGAACTCCCTCGGAGCCATGCCGCGCGCCGTTTACGACGCGCTCCGCGCCTACGCCGATATCTGGGCAACTCGCGGCGTTCGCGCCTGGGAAGAACGCTGGTGGACGCTCGCCCTTGAAGTGGGCAACGAACTCGGCGCTCTGATGAATGCGCCGAAAGATTCCGTCTCTCTCCACCAGAACGTCACCACCTGCCAGGCCGTGATCGCATCGTGTTTCGATTTCGGAGGAAAGCAACAAGCCAAGCGCAACAAGATCGTTTACAGCGACATGAACTTTCCCTCCGTAATGTATTTCTGGGAAGCGCAACGGCAGTACGGCGCGCAGGTTCACATGGTCAAGACGGATGACGGCATCACCGTCCCCACCGATCGCCTGCTCGACGCCATCGACGAGCACACGCTGCTCGTCCCTATTTCGCACGTTATTTTTCGCAGCTCCTACATTAATGACGCCAAGGCCATCATCGACAAGGCCCACAAAGTTGGAGCCCACGTCGTCCTCGACACCTTCCAGTCGCTGGGCACGGTTCCCGTCGACATCCAGTCTCTCGACGCCGACTTCGCCTGCGGAGGCGTTCTCAAGTGGCTGTGCGGCGGTCCCGGTGTTGGCTATCTCTACGTGCGTCCCGATCTCGGCAAGAAACTGGAGCCAAAGATCACCGGATGGTTCGCGCACGAGAATTCTTTCGACTTCGCAACCGGCCCGATCCGCTACGCCGATCCTCCCTTCCGATTCATGAACGGAACCACTCATATTCCGGCGATCGAGGCGGCGCGCCCCGGCATAAAGATCATTCAGGAGGTTGGCGTGAAAAAAATCCGGGAGAAATCGAAACGTCAAACCGCCCGCCTGATCGACTTCGCCGACCAGCATGGATGGCGCGTCAATACTCCTCGCGATCCCGAGCAACGCGGAGGCACCGTTTCCATCGACCTGCCCGATGCCCAACAGGTAAGCCGCGAACTGCTCGCCCGCGACATCCTCGTGGACTGGCGTCCGAAAGCCGGAATTCGTTTCTCGCCTCACTTTTACAACACCGACGACGAAATCGATGCGGCCATGGCAGCCTTGACCGAGATTCTAAAAGCGCGCGCCGTGACCGCTTCGTAGCGACGAGGCCAGTAACAGTTACTTCCGTAAGCCCGTAGCAGCCCTTTCTTCGTGTCGTTCTTGAAATCCTTTCCTTATGCTCATATCACATCACTCGAGGCGATCAGGAACGCACTGTGCTCGTTTGCATTTCCGTTTTCAATCCGGTCAATCAACTAACCATACTTTCGTTGATCGCGATTGCCGGTGGTTTGTATTTCCTATTTCTCGGATTTCAGGTGCTCACCCGCAAGCGACTGCTGCTTGCCACGCCAACCTCCAGAATCTGCGGTGCCGCCACCGGAGTTGTCGAGGTAACCGGCCTGGCAACCGGTCCACACACCATAACGGCGCCCATCACCGGCAAGCCTTGCTTTCTCTACCACACCGCTGCCTGGCAGGAACGCAATGGGAAGAAGCAGGAATGGCAGAAAATCGCGGACGAAACTCTGCACGTGCCCTTCTTCATCGCCGACTCGACCGGACAACTGCTCATCGAGCCGATCGGCGCCGAGCTCGACCTGCTGCGTGAGTATTGCGAGGAATACGCCGCATCGTCGTTCTCTTCCTCTTCCTCCTCCAACCGGGAAGAAGTTCCGCCGCGCATCAGCGTCTTTCTGGCGCGCCACGGCATCGCTCCGGGACTTCGGGTGCGCATCGAAGAACACCTGATCAGGCCCGAAGACACGCTGTTTGTCGCCGGAACTCTCACGGAAAATCCCGGCGTCGAGGTGCGTCCCTTTTCACCGCGCAACGACGGGCAAGCGAATCAGGCGGACCGCGATAGCGCGCGCAACCTGGCGGAGATCGCCGGGCCGAAGATCATCCGACTTCAGAGTGGCGCGGCTCCCACCACGCAAGAAATGGGCCAGCAGGCAAAAATCACTGCCGCTCTGACCCGCGCCGGCATTTCCAAACCAGAGGCGTGGTCCGCAGCCGGAGTCCCCTACCAGGCTTTAGCTGTCGACGAGAACGCGACACCGGCAGCAGTAGGAGATCGAGCTCACGGTGAAGAACGTCCTGGCGAAGAGAGTTCGCACGAAGAAAAATCATCCGACTTCAATCTCCCTCCGCCCCTCGTGATGATGAAAGGTGCGAATGATTCTGCATTCGTAATTTCCTTCCGCAGCCAGAAGGAATCCGTCATCGCCCTTACCCGGAAATCGGCCGCCCTGATCTGGGGCGGCGCAGCCATCACATTGCTTGGCTTTTACATGCTGCTGGCATAGATCGCTGACATAGACGTGGAACTACAGATTCCTCGCTCCGCTCGGAATGACAATTCGTTAAGAATGTCCCCCCGGGCAGAGCCGGAATGACAATTCGTGAAGAATATCGTCCCCCGGGCAAAGCCGGTAGCTAACTGCTCAACGGCAAGTTTGGACTGCTAATTTAGAATATCGGTTGTGACCGAACCCGTCCGGATCGGGATTCTCGGCGATTTCAACCCCGAATTCCGCTCTCATCACGCGACCAACGATTCGCTACAGCACGCGGCTCGGAAGCTCCAGCTCAAAGTGGAATCGACCTGGCTTCCAACGCCGTCGCTGCTCGAACCGGGAGCCGCCGCCATGCTCGATTCCTTCGATGGCCTGTGGGCCTCGGCGGGCAGCCCCTTCAAGAGTTTCGACGGGATGCTGAAAGGCATCGAGTTCGCCCGCGTCCATGACCGGCCATTCCTCGGCACTTGCGCCGGCTTCCAGTACGCGCTCATCGAGTGTGCGCGCAACGTGCTCGGTATTCGCGACGCCACCACCGCCGAAGAAGACCCGACCGCCAAGAACATTGTCATCTATCCCGTGGCTTGCGCCGTTCCGAACCGCGATAAAAAGGCGCCTAAGCTCTCCGGAAAAATCAGTCGAATCCGGCTCCGTCCGGGCTCCTATCTCGCGGCCTATTACGGAAAAGAAATGATCGAGGAAGAATTCTTCTGCAACTACGAACTGAATCCTGAGTTCGAATGGATGGCGATGGAAGCGGGCTTCCCGATTGTGGCCCGCGGCTCCAAGGAAGAATGCCGGGCGATCGAATCCGCCGCGCACCTGTTTTACATCGCGACGTTATTCCAACCGCAACTTTCGTCCCGCGAAGACGACCCGCATCCGCTGATCATGGCCTTCGTACAGCACGTCGCCGACTTTCACCGCAAGCGACTCGACGATTCCATCCTCGCCTGAGGATTGCCTGACACAAGGCCGGTCTTTGCTCTTACACGCCGGGTTTTTACCCGCCGGCGCCGGAACCTAGAAGGCTATACAGCAGAATTGCAAGCACGATCAGGGTGAAGACCACGTACATGCGATCGCGTTCCAGAGCGAAGCCCACGACGGAGAATGCTACGCGGGCGATGGGGGTGGCGATCAAGAACAGCAATCCGAACTGGATTATGCCTCGGCCGCGACCGTTCAAGACGCTACGGATAACTCCGGAGACGGTGCGGTATTCGGAAGGCTCGCCGCGAAAGACCCGGTAATCGGGGAGCTCATGTCCGTGGCGAGTGAGGTAAATACACCCTCCGCAGAGCACTACGGCTGCAGAGAACATGACTCCGGCACGAAGCAGGTTGCCTAAGATCACTTCCATGCGGTGATCGTCCCACTTATGCGGTTGCGGCTGTGGGGCGGGCGCCTGGGCGGCGGGCATCAGATCTTCCCCCACAATCCTTTGTAGAGCATCTGCAAACCCAAAACGAGAATGACCACGCTGAAGACCAGGCGTAGCGATTTGGTTTCGGCTTTGAACAGAATGCGCGTGCCGAGTAAGGAGCCGGCTAGAACTCCGAGCATGACGGGCATAGCCAGGCCGGGATCGACGTATCCACGGCTAAGGTAAATACCGGCGCTAGCGGCAGCGGTCACTCCGATCATGAAGTTGCTGGTGGTAGTGGAAACTTTAAACGGAATCCGCATGGCTTGATCCATGGCCAGTACTTTGACCGCTCCGGAGCCGATGCCGAGTAACCCGGAAAGCGCGCCAGCACCGAACATAAGGCTGAAACCTGTGGGAACGTGCTGGACGTTGTAACTGCGCTCGCCTCCGAGGTCGGGGAAACTGCCATTCAGCCGCAGCCGTGTAGCCAGTGGATCGGGTGGCAGGCTGCGCTGGGCCGGTGGGCGCGTTTTGCGGGAAAGGTAGGCGGAGTAGAGCAGGACCGCTCCAAAGATGGTTCCGAGCGCACTGGTCGGGATGCGGGTGGCGAGGAAGGCTCCGCAAAGCGCGCCCAGGGTGGTGGCGATTTCCAGAAACATGCCGATACGAATGTTGGAGAATCCTTCTCTCACATACGCGGCAGCGGCGCCGGAAGAAGTCGCGATAACGGAAACCAGCGAAGCTCCGATAGCGTAGCGAATATCGACGTGGAAGAGGAGGGTCAGCAAAGGTACAAGAACGACACCACCACCTAAGCCGGTGAGCGATCCCAGAAGTCCCGCTACGAAGGAGACGATCGCAATGATGGCGGTGAAGGCCAGAATGGTCATTTCAATTTCCATTAGGTTAACATTTCTTGTTATGAACGAGAGTCGGCGGGCGACAAACGGAATCTAGGCGAGGAG
>Ga0302326_10033452_pt1 | contig 10215 bp, 6 predicted proteins | sample Palsa_T0_3_FD_202264 | JGI IMG/M metagenome (GOLD analysis project Ga0302326, IMG submission 202264) | Peat permafrost microbial communities from Stordalen Mire near Abisko, Sweden - Palsa_T0_3 | ecosystem: Environmental > Terrestrial > Soil > Palsa > Peat permafrost | place: Sweden: Abisko... | reverse complement strand
GAAAATACCGCGGTCGAGCAGGACTTTCAGCAGTTCCTTCGCGCGGATATCGAGCTTCTCCGCGAGTTCGCGGACGGTGATGCCTTCCGTCACGGTGATTTCGCGAGGCTCGCGCTTGACCGGCGCGACGGGTTCGGCCTGCACCGCGCGGCCGCCCGAGCCTGCGCCCGAGCGCGCGCGAACCGGATGCAGCTTTCGCTCGCCTTCCGCGAATCTTTTTTCGATGAGCGGACGCCCGCGCCCTGCGGGAGGTTTGCGCGCATAAAGAGGCTTGCCCGGTTCCGCTTTGGGGAGGCCTGCAGCACCCGTTGCACCGGGGCGCTGGCTGCCGATGGGAGCCTGCGCTGCGCCACCTCCACCTGGACGGCCGCCACTTCCGGGACGCTGCGGGAATCTCGAAGGAGTCCCTCCCGGACGCATGGGAGCTCCAGGGCGTACCTGACCTGGCGCCGCAGCCGGACGCATTCCCTGGGGCGCGCCGGGGCGCGAGGGTCCGCCGATGGGCTGCCCTGGCCGCACTGGAAATCGCTGACCCGGAGCAGTGCCGGCGGGCCGGGCTGCTGCGGGTGGGCTTGGAGGAGTTGGACGAACACCGCCCGCGCTGCCGTCAGGACGCAGCGGTATAGCTGGTCGTGCCGCGCCCGGCGCAACGCCGGGTTTAACGGGAGCTTGGCCCGGTTTAGCGGCGGCTTTTGGCGCTGCCGCCGTCGGATGAGTTTGGGTGGGTGCAGGCGTTACACTCGGCGCTTGCGGCGCCGCTGCCGCAGGACGAACTGGTGCTGGCGCAGCGTCGGGCCAAGGAGCAGGCGCCGCCGGTGAAACCACCGCGGGGCGCGCTCCTGCCGGAGAAGCCGCAGAAGCAGGTGGCGCCGCAGGCCGGGGCGGAGCCGCCGGAGCGGGCGCGGCAGGCTTGGCTGCCACAACAGGTGGCGGCGCAGGCGCGGCTACGGGCTTCGGTTTGGCCTTCGGGGCGGACTTGGCGGCTTCGGCCGCAGCCTCTGCGTCGGCGAGTCCCTTGAAATACTTGCGCGCGAGCTCGGCGTGTTCCACATCGATCGAACTTGAGTGCGTCTTTTTTTCCGTGACGCCGATCTCGGGAAGGTAGTCGATCAGCACCTTGGCCTTGATCTCGAGTTCTCGCGCCAATTCATTGATTCGAATTTGATTTGCGTCTGACATCAGCCTCTATTCTGTGAATGTTTCCCGGCGCGTTGCCGCTAGGACTCCGCCGGCTCCCCTGATTCTTCCGTCTCTGCCTCGGGTTCGCCCTCGACGGCCTCGCCCGGCTCTGCCGCCTTGGATGCAGCCTCTTCGGACGCCGCTTCCTCGGCTGCCGTTACGTCGGTCAAGTCGGCCGCTTCCGCCGACTCTTCGGCCGCTTCCTGCTCGCCTTCGGCAACAGCTTCCTCCGGCGTTTCTTCCGCCACGGCTCCTTCCAAAGTAGCCTGGGTGCCCACTTCTTCCGTCGCCTCGGCCTCGAGCACGCCCTCCTCGGGCAAAATCACTTCTTCGGCCGGAGCGGCAGCGGCGGCTTCCAGCGCTTCGAAATGCGCGGCGACGGACTGGTGAATCTTCTCTACCATTTTCTCGCCGATGCCGGGAATCTCGACCAGCTGTTCGGGGGTCATGTCCGCCAGTTTCTCTATAGACGTAATTCCCGCCGCTTCCAGTTTCTCAATTGTCTTGGGACCCACACCAGCCAGTTCGGCCAACGGAGTTCCCGGAGCCGTGAGCGCCGCCATCTGGGCTTCGATTTCCCGGCGCTTCTCTTCCTCGCTCTTGATGTCGATGTTCCAGCCGATCAGCTTGCTGGCCAAGCGGACGTTCTGGCCCTTCTTGCCGATGGCCAGCGACAACTGCGTATCCTCGACAATCACTTCGAGCCGTTTTTCTTCCGGGTCGACAATCTGCACGCGTGTGACTTTCGCGGGACTCAGCGCCTTTTGCGCAAATGCGACCGTCTCTTCGTTGAACGGGATGATGTCGATTTTTTCGCCGCGCAGCTCGCGGATGATCGACTGCACGCGCATCCCCTTCATCCCCACGCACGCGCCAACGGGGTCAACATCCTTGTCGCGGCTCTCGACCGCAATCTTGGTGCGTTCGCCCGCCTCGCGAGCCACGGCGCGAATCTGTACGGTGCCATCATAAATTTCCGGCACTTCCATTTCGAACAGGCGCTGTACCAGGGCGGGGTCGGCACGGGACACCACCACCTGCGGCCCCTTCGCGGCCCGCTCGACGGCGCGAATCGTCACCCGCAGCCGGTCGCCCACGTTGTAAGACTCCAGACGCGATTGTTCGCGCTTGGGGAGTCGCGCTTCGGTGCGGCCCAGGTCCACAACCATGTCCGGGCCTTCCATCCGCTTGACGATGCTGTTCACGAGTTCCCCCACGCGCGTATGGAACTCGTTGTAGATCGTGTCGCGCTCCGCCTCGCGCACCTTCTGCAGGATTACCTGCTTGGCGGTCTGCGCCGCGATCCGGCCCAGCACGTCGGTGGGCTTGTTCTCGGTGATTTCCCCGCCGACCTCGACGCCCGGCACCTGCTTGCGCGCGTCAGCGAGCGAGATTTCGCGCAGCGGGTCGGCCACTTCCTCCACCACCACGTGCACCGAAAACACGTCGATCTGCCCCGTCTCCGGGTTGAATTTCGAACGCAGCTCTTCTTCGGTCCGGTAGTATTTCCGGGCCGCTACCACCATCGCGTCTTCGATGGCCGCAACGATGATCTCCGGCTCGATATGCTTTTCCCGGCTGATCTGCTCGATTGTCTGGAACAGCAGACTCGCCATCTGCGTTTTCTCCCTCAGAACTTGGACCGCCGCGCCGCGCTGCCACTACAGTTCGACTACCAGGTTGGCCTTCTGAATCGCGGCGTACGGCACCGAAATCTCGCGATCCTTTACGGACAATTTCACAATCCCATCCGCGTAGCCGGCCAGCCGCGCCTCCAGGAACTTCTGATTCTCCACCGGCTCATTCAGCCAGATCTTCGCGCGCCTACCCGCGAAGCGCTCGTAATCTGCCGGCTTGATCAGCTTTCGATCCATCCCCGGAGAACTGATCTCGAGGATGTACGCGGGCCCGGGCACCAGATCCTCCACGTCGAGGATCACGCTCAGCTGCTCGCTCACCCGCTGGCAGTCGTTGTGAGTCACGCCCAGGCCTTCCGGATTCCCCGGCCCGGGTAATCGGTCCAGATAGACGCGCAAGAGGCGCTGCTTGCCTATCTTCCACTCGACGTCAAAAATCTCGAGACCTTCCGAGCGGGCTACGCGGTCAGCCGCCTCGCGAATCGGCACAAGATCCATTCTATTCTATCGACGGCCTTTATCCGGCGGTGGATACCCCACCCGGCCGTATGTCGCTCCCAACAAAAAAGTGGGCTCGCGCCCACTCGACCATGCGACCATTCTGGAAGCAGTTCATTATAATTTCGTCACCCCTGAAACGCAACCCTCAACTGACCGCGCACCAGCGCCGAAAAACCGACTATTCCAGTGAACATTCGGATAACCGCAATCGCATGAGGAGATTAAGAACGATTCCGCGTTTTCGAGAGGCTCCTACACGCTCAAGACGGGAATTTGAGAGTTGGAGATGATCCCGTATCCATTCGATCCGAGCCGTCCACCGGAAGCGTGGCACCCGACTACCAGCAGGTCCGCCCCGATCTGGCTGGCGATTCGGCTCAGCCCTGCCCCGGGATCGCCGCTCTCAATCCTGGTGTCCGCTTTTGAACCGACCTGTTGCTGAAGCTTTGCCAGTTGCTCGGTAGCGCCGAGGACAAGTTCATCCCGCCACGGCCGGTCGACGTAGTTTCCTCCCGGTCCGTAAAGCTCCACACTGGGGGTCACGATCCCGAGAGTCAGTGTCGCCTTGAATTCGCCGGCCACCTCCACGGCCCGGCGCAGTGTCTCCACGCTGTGGTCGCTGTAAGTGACGCCGCAGAGCAGATGCTTGATGGGGAGGTTCGGGGCGGGTGCATCCTCCAAGTGGGCAGAGGTCAGCACGGGGCAATCGCTGTCGTGAATCACTTTCGCCGTTACCGACCCGATGAGAAACCGGTAAAAGCCATTGTAGCCGTGGGTGGGCATTACGATCAGGTCCACCGATTCCTCGCTGGCGATTTCCACGATCTCGCTCGCCGCGTCGCCTTTGCGCACCAGGCACTTTACTCGAAGCCCTTCGAACTCTGGGCCTATCGACTCGTGCAAATCCTTCTGCGCGTACTCGACGATTTCACCCAGTAGTTCTTCGCTTTGTAACGGCCGCCCGCCCTTGGTCTCATGCGGAGAGTAGTCGTGCTTCGTTACCACGTGCGCCAGAATCACCTCCGAGCCGAACCTTTGCGCCAGGCCGGCGGCGAGATGAACAATGCGCAGCGATCCCTCGTGAAAATCAATCGGAAGCAGTATCTTTCGAATGGGTAGCATCGATCCTCATTTCACCTGTTGACGCATGCGTGCCGCGGCCGCCGCCACTGGCCGGTGCCTCCAGCTCGATCCACCGACATCTTCTACTTATATCCAGGTTTATCCAAGCGGACCGGCGGAAATATGATGGCCGTCACGCCCTCTTGTGACTCTCAAGCTGGCCCTCCGGTTTCTCCGAGCTGAGTTTCTCGCGGCTCGAACCGCCGCAATACCTCGCTCTTCCGTCCATGATATTCTCGGTCGAGAATCCGGGAATGGGAATGTTGAAAGCAGCTTCACTCTTCTGCTGTGCCTTGGTGTTGGTAGGAGCGCTCTACGCGCAGCGCGCCTTCCGCGAATATCCCTCCGTCGAGTATGGCTACATGCAGGTGCCGCCGGACGCGCAACAGAGAGCCGAGTGGACGTTCGCCCGCCTGATGTACCCGCCGGGACCGAATGACGGCTATCGCGGCCGCTTCGACGGCGATTGGCGCGAGGGGCTTTCCCTGTGGACGCAGGATTATCCGCGCGCGGACCGCGCTTTTGCCACAGCTGTGCGCCGCCTTACCCGCGTGCAAAGCCGCTCGGTCGAAGAATCCGTCAGCCTCGAAGATGGCGGCGAAGTCTACAACTGGCCGTGGCTCTATGCCGTGCAGGTGGGCGAATGGGGCCTGACGCCCTCGCAGGGAAAAGTGCTGCGCGATTATCTCCTGCACGGGGGATTCTTCATGGCCGACGATTTCCACGGCGCGGAAGAGTTCGAAGTTTTCGTCCAACGGATGAAGTACGTGTTCCCGGACCGCCCGCTCGTCGACATTCCCGACAACGATCCCATCTTTCACACCGTCTTCGATCTGAACGAACGTTACCGAGTCACCGGCGCGGAACATCTCGACATCGGCTATAAGAACGACGGCCGCGTGGCTCGCTGGCTGGGCATCTATGACGACAAGGGCCGCGTGATGGTAGCCGCCTCCTTCAATTCCGATATCGGCGATTCCTGGGAATGGTCCGACGAGCCGCGCTATCCCCAAAAATTCTCCGACCTAGGAATCCGCATCGGCGTGAACTACGTAATCTACGCGATGACCCACTAAGCTCCGCGCCTCGCAAACGCTCCGCAAATAGTTCCAGCCAAAAACAAAATGGCCGGTCCGTTTCCGGACCGGCCATCAACTTTTTGCATCGGGTGCTTCAGGCAGTGCTGATCAGCTTATCCCTTCTTCTTCGGGACTCCCTTGCCCTTGCCAGCCGCCTCGGGAATCACGGTGGGGTCGACCTTCACCTGGTCCCAGTGCAGCAGGAACGGCGATGGATCGAAGCTCACCAGAGTGCCGGAGAAGCGGATTCCGTCGTCCTTCGAAAGCCTCACTACATCCGGCTGCGGCGGAATCGGAGCCGCCTGGGTTCCACCCGCCGGAGCGGCCTCGGCCGGGTGCGCGCCCGTCCACACTTTCACGTCCATGTTCGGCATGGTGCCCGCCTGCATATCCTCCGGCGTGGCTCCCGTGTAGATCATGAAATCGATCGAAGCATCCGTTTTCTGCTCGTCAATGACCTTGCCCACCACCTCGGGGAATTCCGCGCCGCAGATGGCGAGCCACGTCATCTTGGACTTGTCGCCGCCGCCCTGAAGGTCGCTGATCACCGTAATAATGTTGCTGGCCTGGCGGATCTTGTTCAGATCATCGGCGCTGGGGATCGCATAGCTCGACGGCCGGTCCGGCGCATTTGCGGCCAACTGCAACAACTCGCTCAGCTGGGCGTCCACCTGGCTGTCGCAGCCGGGCTGCTCATAGGCGAGAAGCTTCTGTTTCAGATACTCCTTCACCTTATCGCTGTCGGGCACCTTCAAATTCACCGCCCGCGCCAGCGCCCAGAATCCGTCGAGAGTCTGCGGGGGGGCCATCGCCAGATAAGCCAGTCCCAGCCTGTAAGCGGACACAGCATCGTCCGGCTTGTTGGCCAGCGCGGCCTTGAAGGCATTCACTGCGCCGGGATAATCCTTCATCTGCAGCGCCGCCGCGCCGGCCGAAGAATCGAAGAACGCTATTCCTGGCTTCTTCTGCTTGGCGAAATCGTCGTCGGACATTTTGGCGGCGGCAGGCTTCGGAAAAGCGTCCAGCAATTTCGCGCCCTGCAATGCCGCGTCGCGTTCCTTGGCCAGCTGATCGTTGGCATCCGGCGCGGAGGGGTTCAGTTGCAACCCGGAGAAAGCCTGCACGCGAGCCTGCAGCGCTCCCAGCACCACCGCCGGGTCGACCTTATCGCCCATAGCCACCAGTTTGTCCGCGTATTCGATGGTCTTCGGGTAATTCTTCGTCTGCATGTACGCCTGGTAATATAATTGATACACGTACTGCAGCAGGGTCGAGCCGGGGAACTTCGCCACGAAATCGTCCAGCAGCTTGATCTTGGCCGCCGGATCCTTTTCCGCGTTCGCCGCCTGGAACGCGTTGTACTCCGGAATGGTATACGATAGCTTCTGATCCTGCGCCGCAGCCTGGACGGTAATCGGGCGGGCAAACAGCGGCACCAATGCGAGAGCGACGATCGTTACCGCTGTCAGCTCGAGAATTCTTTTCTTCATAACTTCCCTGCCTCCTGGGCCAGCATCGGGTGAGCGGTCAAAATCGCAGCCATTCCCCTTCGGATCAATAGGACAGATAAATCGACGGGATTATAGGGAAAAGCAGCCCGTACGCGCAAGATCAAAACAGCAAACGCTTTCCAGCTTCCGTCAATCACTGGGTCCGGCCGCCCGGCACTTACAGTGATACGATGACGAAGCAGGCTAACGTGTCGCCTGATGAGAGTCAATCGATGAATAATCCCATGAATCAGCCGGTGAATGATCCGAAAGCCGCAGCCCTCGAAGGAAAGGTGACGCTGATCACCGGCGCAAGCCGTGGCATCGGGCTCGCCATCGCCGAAAGCCTGTCGCGAATGGGAGCGCACGTGGCGCTGTGCGCGCGCGATGAAAGGCGGCTTCAGGCCGTTGTAAGCGAATTTGGGCGCGACGGACGCAGGGCGATAGCGGTGGCAGCCGACGTTTCACGGGCGAGCGATATTTCCGCCGCCGTCCGCAAGACCGAGCAGGAACTCGGCCCCATCGAGATCCTCGTCAACAACGCCGGCATCGGATATTTCGTTCCGGTGCAGGATGGCACCGAAGAAATGTGGGACGCGGTGCTCGATACCAACCTGAAATCCGTGTTCCTGCTCAGCAAAGCCGTCGCGCCAGGGATGATCGAGCGCGGCAGCGGACACATCATCAATATTGCTTCGATGGCGGGCAAGAGCGCCTTTGCAGGCGGGAGTATTTATTGCGCGTCGAAGTGGGGCTTGCTGGGATTGACGCAATGCATGGCCGAGGATTTGCGGACCCACGGAATTCGCGTGAGCGCGGTCTGCCCCGGCAGCGTCAACACGGAATTTTCTCCGCACACGGGCAAGGATCCCCGGAAAATGCTGCAACCCGCAGACGTCGCTCACGCCGTCGAAACCATCGTTACGCAGGAGCCGCAAAGCTTCATCAGCGAGATTTCACTTCGCCCCGCGCAGAAGCCATAGCCGCCCAAATATTTATTGCAAGGTTACAAGCGATGCCGGATAATCCAGCCTACCCCGAGGGTCGTGAGCCCCGCTGACGTTTTGCGATATGAACTGCCCTCAGTGCACGAACGCAAATCCTGATTTCGCCGAATCTTGCTCTCACTGCGGTACCCCCATGCCCGTGAGCGACTCCGTAACAATCCAGTTCACCGACGCCACCGTGCTCTCGCCCGGCAAGGATTTCGGCGCGCGCTACCGCATCGAAGCCCTGCTCGGCGAGGGCGGGATGGGCCGCGTCTACAAAGCCTACGACAAAACGCTCGACCGCATGGTCGCCATCAAGGTGGTCCGGCAGGGAGTGATGGGCGACGCGGAGACGCTGAAGCGCTTCAAGCAGGAGCTTCTGCTGGCGAGCAAAATCTCACACAAGAATATTCTTCGCATTCACGACATGGGTGACGTGGGAGACGTGAAGTTTATCTCCATGGTCTACGTCGAAGGGCCCGACCTGTACCACATTCTTCGCGACACGCCGAAACTCCCCTTCCCACGCATTGTGAGTTTCGCGCGCCAGCTCGCCGATGCGCTGGCGGCGGCGCATTCGGAAGGCGTGGCCCACCGCGACCTCAAGCCCCAGAACATTCTGGTGGCCAAAGACGATCACCTCTACGTTTCCGATTTCGGCCTGGCCAAATCCTTCGAGGAAGACGCCCTGGCCATGACGCGCACGGGAGCCTTCCTCGGCACGCCGCGTTACATGTCTCCCGAACAGGTGGAGGGTAAGCAGGCCGACCAGCGCAGCGATCTCTACGCGTATGGATTGATCCTCTACGAAATGGCCACCGGCGACGTGCCGTTTACGGGCGATTCGACGCTGAAGGTGATGTACCAGCGCATCAAAGAAAAGCCCGCGAACCCCAAGTCGCGCAATCCGGAGCTGCCCGATTGGTTCGCTGCCGTAATCATGCGCTGCCTGGAAATGGATCCGGCCAACCGCTACCAGACCGCGGACGAAGTTCTCTCCGACCTGCAAGGCGGCAGGAGTTCCGCGGGCGCGAGCTTTGCCGGAGCCAGCTACGCAGGCGCCACGCGCACGGTTCAAATCCAGATTCCGCAATTCGTCGAGCGCCGCTGGACATGGGCTGTGGCCGGCGTCGTGCTCCTGGCGCTGATCGCGCTGGCGATCCCCCCGGTCCGGCACAAGATTTTTGGCGGCGGCCCAGCGAACCCGGCGACTTCCGCATCCGGCATTCCGCCTCTCTCGGAAGGCAAGTTCGTAGCGATTCTTCCCTTCCGCATTCTGGGCGACTCCGAGGCCTTGGGGCACGTAGCCGAAGGATTGAACGAAGCCCTCGCGGCAAAGCTCTTCCAGTTGAAAGATCTGCTCCTGGCCTCGGACGCCGCCGTCTCGAAGGTTTCGGATAGAGACCCCATCGCGAAAACCGCGCATGCCCTCGGCGCCAACCTGCTGGTAACCGGCATGGTACAGGGCTCGGCGGACAACATGAGGATCATCGTCAATCTCGACGATGCCGCGGATGGCACCCGCATCTGGACCCAGGAATTTTCAGGCATCACCAAGGATTTGCTGACAATCGAAGACCAGATTTCCGCGCAACTCGTCAGCGCACTCGACGTAAAACCCACCAACGAGGAACTCGCGAGCGCCGCCGAACGTCCCACAAACAACGAAGAGGCCTACGACCTCTATCTCCGCGGCCGGCAAGCCCTGCGCGCCGTCCAGAGCGAGAAGAATACGCAGGCTGCCATCGATTATTTCAACCAGAGCATTCAGAAGGATCAGGGTTTCGCTCTGGCGTATGCCGGCCTCGCCGACGCCTCCTTGAACATGTACAAGGCAAAAAAGGACAGCTTCTGGTCTGAGAAAGCTCTTGGCGCCGCGCAGCGCGCCGAACAACTCAAAGACAAACTGCCCGAAGTGCATTACGCGCTCGGCGACGTCTATTCGGCAACCGGCAAATCCGTCGAATCCATAGTCGAGCTGAAGCGCGCCCTGCAACTCGCTCCGAAGTCCGACGAAGGCTATCGCCTTTTGAGCCGAGCTTATCTCCACAGCGGGCAAAAAGAAGAAGCGATCGCGGCTTCCAAAAAGGCCGTCGAAGTGAATGCGTATTACTGGGCCAATTATCGCGCCCTCGCGGTCGCCTATCTCTCCATCGGGGCCAACGACAAGGCGCTCGAGAACTTCAAGCGCGTAACCGAACTCGAGCCAGACAGCATC
>Ga0302326_10033450_pt1 | contig 10216 bp, 7 predicted proteins | sample Palsa_T0_3_FD_202264 | JGI IMG/M metagenome (GOLD analysis project Ga0302326, IMG submission 202264) | Peat permafrost microbial communities from Stordalen Mire near Abisko, Sweden - Palsa_T0_3 | ecosystem: Environmental > Terrestrial > Soil > Palsa > Peat permafrost | place: Sweden: Abisko... | reverse complement strand
CCTTTCTTTAGTACGAAAGGCGATTTAGGTAATGGGCTCGGTCTTTACATCTCAAATGAAATCATGGAGCGGCACGGCGGTCGCTTAGCGGTCGAAAGCACATTGGGAATTGGAACAACGATGCGGATCAGTTTGCCGAGTGCCGCTGCTGAAACCTATTGAGTTGCCCGGGCTCAGCGGTGCACTGCGGGCCCGGTGGCAGCGGGTGTCGGTGTATTGTCCATCGCTGTCTACATGGAACTGCTGCGCCTTCCTCCTGGCGTTCATTGGGCCATGGAACAGGCTTCAAAACCCTCCTGGTTGCACAGCAGGTCCAGCCTTATCTCTCTGTCCTCGGCATGGTCCGCGTCGGCCTTCTTATCCTGGCCGAGATGGGCATAATCGTCGCCCCGCTCCTTGTAGGTTTGGGCTGTTTCGTCGGGGCCGAGCAGATTGAGATCCAGGATCTTCGTGTAGTCCGCGATTGCCTGGTTATATTGACCTTTGCGCTCCTCAATCCTGGCCCGGGAATCATAGGCATACCCGAGATTGTCGTTGGGATCGTGCCAGCCCGATGCAGGCGCGGCAATGGCGGCGGTTAGGTCCGCAATCGCCAGATCCTCCCGACTCGCCTGCTGCTCATCGTTTCCGCGACGATAGTAGACATCAGCCGCTCCAAAGTGCTCGGCCGGCGCATCTGCCACCAGCGGCAACGCAGAGCTGTAATCGGCGATGGCAAGATCGCGATGACCCTGTTTGTCATAGAGCTTGCCGCGCTCGTAGTAAGCAGCCGCATAGTTAGGGTCGAGGCTCAACGCCGAGCCGTAATCGGCGATCGCTGCACTGGGCTGATCGAATTCATAGTGCTGGCCCCTGGCGAAGTAGGTTTCAGCCGTTTCCTCCGGACCAAGCGAGTTGAGCTTCAGCGCCGCCGTGAAATCCGCGATCGCTTTGCTGTCACTGTCCCACTCGGACTCGCCACGAGTGCGATAGGCTTCGGCGTTGCTGGGATCGGCTGCGATGGCTGCTCCAAAGTCCGCGATGGCAGCGTCGCCATCCTCATCCCCGAGCTTCTCATTGGCTTGGTTTCCTGCCGCGGTGCTGGCAAGGTAGTTATCGACTCGCGCACGATATTGATAAACCCGGCCGCGATAGTAATAGAGATAGCTTTTCTCCGTGGCCGTGAGCGCCGGATCCCTAAGCCTTTCGCTTCTGAGCTGGATCGCATTGGTAAAGAGCTGGAAGGCTTCTTCAACATGATGGGCATTGGCGGTGAGTATGGCGTCCCGGATATCGTCGACGCCGGGAATTCTCTGCGTGGTTTGCTGAGCGGGACAAGAACCGGCTCCTGCCAGTAGAAGAACAAGAAGAATCGCTTTCATGGATGCCTCCGACACCATTGAAAAATTGGCTATGTCGATAAAGGCGTAAACGCCGGCGCCTGCTGCTCACCCCGCTGGAGACGGCTGAAAGTAGTCCAGGACCCAGTCCTGGGCCTGGCCGGAGTTCGTCCCGGGATCAAATGGCAATTTCCCCGAATCCCGTGAGACGATTACCCCATCTCCCTCACGGCCAGGAGCGAGCCATGCCCACCTGAGCATCGGTGATCGCTTTGCCGCCTAATTTGAGTGCCAGATCACGTTGCCGCCACGGATCGTATATTTGATCCTGGTGAACGCCTCCGGGTGCCCCGACGCCGGGTCTTCTGACAGAATCGTCAGATCACCGCGCATTCCCGGCATCACCTTGCCTTCGCGCTGCGATAAATGAAACAGCTCCGCCGGAGCCGTCGTCAGCATAGCCAACACCTCGCGAAAGCCAAACCCGGCCTGCATCAGCTGACGAAATTCCTCGCTCTGGTCGTAATCTGGGAGAAACCCGGTGTCGGTGCCATACACCAGGCTTCCTCCAAGGTGATGGAACCGGTAATCGAGCCCGCGAATGCCTGCGATATCATCGTCGCGGGAGAACAGCTTGAGTGTGGGGATGATCGTCATGTGTTGCGCAATCATGCGCCGCAGCATCGCCTCATCGATTCCGCTTGTCACCTCCGGCGTATGCGCCAGAACGTCGACACCGGCGTCGATAGCCACTTTCGTCCCTGCAAGGTTTGAGGAATGCGAAAAGACGAGCTGCCCATGTCTATGGGCCTCATCGACCGCTGCACGCGCGATCTCCACTTGCATTGGAGTGATGTGGCCGGGACTGACAATCGAACCGGTGAAGAGCTTTACGATGTCGCATCCAGCCGCTCGGTTTTTATCGACAATGGCCACTGCGTCTGCCGGCGTCTCAGGCTGCCCCAACTTTGCCTTCAATTCTGCTGGAAGGTCCGCTAAGTAGAACGGCAACGCATGCGCAGGAAAGATAGGGAGACCGGCGGTAAGGATGCGCGGTCCCAGGACCTCGCCGCTCTCCACGCGCCGCCGCAATGCAATCGTATTCTCCGTGTCCGATGCGGTGTCTACCACTGTCGTAAAGCCCGAGTGGGTGAGCATCTCGCTCATCTGGCGCGTCAATTTATCCGCAGGCTGATTCGCGGCGTCGTTCCACTGCGGCTGCATGAAATGCACATGCGCATTCCAGAAACCGGCAAGCACGACACAGGCCTGGCAGGAAATCGTCTTGATGTCCCTGGGGATGCGCAGATGTTCACCGACCCCTGCGATCACTCCATGACGGATCACAACCGTCACATCCATCCGCGCCGGCGCGTCTGGCGCGGTGTAGACAGTGGCGCCGGTGATCGCCAGATCCTGTGCTCGACCCATCGCACTCGGGCCGAGCAGGAATAACGCGAGGAAAATAGTTCTGATACACAAGATTCTGATCATTACATTCCCGTTTATACAGCAAAAGCATTCCCTCAGAGGCTTTAGAGTCTGCGTGAGAACTCCAGAATTTGGGAAGGCCGAAGGGCGCACCGCAGATCCCTCCACTCCGCTACGCTCCGGTCGGGATGACAATTTTGTTTGGGAACGCTAAGTATAGTTTCCAAGATGAATTGTCATCCCGACCGAAGCGTACCCGGATTTCCTGCCACGCTGCACTGGACGGGCCGCGTGTGCGCCTTTCTGTAAGGGAAAGGCGCATGGAGTGCACCAACACCACCAAGGCCGTACGAGCTGAAGCTCGTACCCTTCATTCCTCTCGTTGCCAGAGGCTTCCCACCCGATGGGGTTGACAAATCGTTCGGTACCTATCAATATTTCGTAAGGTAGCTATCGAATGGGAGCGGATGGCAAACGAGCGAGAGAACCTGAAGCATGATTCGGTGGGCGCATGGGCGAAGCGGTTATATTTCGCAGCCCGCTCGATGATGGACTCTGTTTTGCGTCCCTACGGCCTTGGATCTACCCAGTGGTATGTGCTGCATCAGCTGGCCAATGAAGGACCAACGATGCAGCGGGATCTGGTGCGTATGCTCCAGATTGAGAGGGCCACGCTGAGCGGGATCGTGGCGACCCTGGTGCGCAAGGGTCTCGTCGAGCAAACGCCGGACTCCGCGGACCAACGTCAACGGATGCTTCGCATCACCCGTTCGGGCAGGAAGCTTTGGAAAGAGTTGCCCGATCCTCCCAGCCTCATCCTGGCAATCGCATTCGACGGTGCTGACCCGGTGGAGTTGGCGACCGCTCGTCGTGTGCTGCAGGCCGCAACGCAACGCCTCAACAAACACATTTCAGAAGGCAATCAAGCATGACAATCTTAGTTACTGGCGGAACAGGACTCGTGGGCTCGCGCCTTTTGCGGCAGTTCGTCGCTGCCGGCGTCAACTGCCGTGCGCTCGTACGGCCAGGCAAGGAAGTTCCCGCTGGAGCGACGCCTGTGGAGGGCGATCTTCTCGATGCGGATTCGTTGCAGCAAGCCGTGGAGGCCGTTTCGGCGATCGTTCATCTTGCCGCGGTTTTCCGGACTCAGAATGAGGATGACATCTGGCGAGCCAATCTCGAGGGCACGAAGAATCTGATCGCCGCTGCGAACGCTCATGCTCCCCAGGCTCGCTTCGTCATGGCAAGTACCGGATTGGTCTACGATGCGGATGCAGCCCGTCCCGGCCTCGAAGACGACGCGACCCATCCCAAACTCGCGTATCCGGCAAGCAAGATCGCCGCCGAGAACGAACTCCGCAAGAGCGGACTCAACTGGAGCATCCTCCGTCTCGGCTTTGTCTACGGCGACGGGGACGGACATCTGGCGGCGGTACCGCCGATCGTCGCGAGGTTTAAGTGGCACCCCGCGAAGACTCTCAGCCTCGTTCACCAGCGAGACGTTGCACGCGCGGTCGAGCTTGCTCTGACCGGGGCAATGGACGGGCGCATCGTCAACATCTGCGACGACGCGCCAGCCACCCTCTACGAGATGGCCAGCCTTGTCGGCTCCCCCATCGAGCCGTCAGCGGAACCCTTGACCAATCCGTGGATGGGCCGCATGGATGGCTCACGGCTTCGCAGCCTCGGCTTTCAGCTTACGGTTCCGACTCTTTATCAAGCGATGCGACAAGGAATTCTGTAAGAGTCAGTGAAGGACAAAGGGGGTGCACCGCGCCCTTCGCCTTCCCAAATTCCAGCGCGAGGTTCTCACGCAGGGGCTAAAGCCTCACGCTCTTTTGCTCCCTTACGGCACGACTGAAGTCGTGCCCTAATACCAAGCAAGAACGCGAAATCATGAGGAGGAACCTGATCGAGCGAGAACCTCAGTTGCCTATCGAACGAATAACTCTCGCTGGATTTCCTCCGACTGCGGCGGTGAGCGCGATCGTTCGTTTGACGTTTGCCAACATGGCCGCTGATTTCCGGCGTACTGCGGTAAATTATCCTGGTGCGATCGTCTTGGGCACTCGTTATTTTCCTCGGGCTACAGTTGGTCAAACTCCAGCCGCTTCTTGCTATAGTTTCTTGCATGAAAATTCTACTGTTGAGCTTGTACCTGGCGACCACGGTACTGGCCACCGCGCAGTCCGTTCAAGTCGGCGCCTACGTCCCGCCCAAGGAATCGACTGTCCTCGCAACTACCTTCGTTGACTGGGACTCACTTGTTCCCAACTCGACCCCGGTCGGCCAGTTGCGGCATGTCTTCGACAACCCAACCGTCGCCATGGACAAGCTCGAAGTTCACATCACGACGCTCAATCCAGGCAAGGAATCTCACCCCATCCACCGCCATCCCTGGGAAGAAATCCTGCTTGTGAAGGATGGCGACTTTGAAGTTTCTGTCAACGGCCATAAGCAGCACGCCGGCCCGGGAGCTATGGTCTTCCTGGCATCCAACGATCCCCACAATGCCCGCAACGCCGGCAGCACGCCGGCCACCTACTACGTCATCAACTTCGTCACCGATCTCTCGCACTCCGCATCCGCTAAGTCCGCCGCGGAACAGGCCGTTCCCGGCAAGCTTGCCTCCTCTGTTATCGATTGCAACCGCCTGCCTTCCACACCCACGCCCTCTGGTTCCCGCATCGTCTGCGTCAACTCGCCCACCCTCACCTTCCTCGCTCTTGAGAGTCATATCACCACTCTCAACGTAGGCCAACAGACGGCGCCCAATATCATCGATGCAAACGACGAGATCGTTGTCATCAAATCCGGTCAGGTTGAGGTTACGGTCAACGGAATCGCCTCGCGCATGAACGAAGGCTCGCTCCTGTACTGGGCTCCCAACGACAAGCGGACCTTACGCAACATAGGTTCTACGCCCACCTCGTATCAGGTCATTCGTGTCACCTCAGCCAGATCGCCAAAGCCCATCACCAACTGACCAGTCGAGCGCTTTATTGATTGACACGGCTAGAGGGTGAACGGCTTCCCGGGCCGCTCAGCAGCGTCGGCTGATAAGATAGGTACAGCCTCCCTTGGACTGTCCGGAAGTAACTATGCGTCCAACCGAGCCATGGAGCAGTGCTCCATGCTTCCTTTTCCGCATCTCAGCGCATGGAACACAATTGAAATAAGAGGTGGAAAGCTTGGCGAACCACGGATTCCACCCAAAAGCAACCGCAAAGATTCGCAAAATCGCATTTATCGGTGACCACCTGCCTCGCAAATGCGGGATCGCCACCTTCACCACCGATTTGCTCTCGGCCGTACAAAACCAATATCCGCAAAGCCAGTGCCTGTGTGTTTCTGTCAACGACATCGAAGGCGGCTATGACTACCCGGAGGTCGTTCGCTTCGAGATCGAAGAACAGGACTTGCCGTCTTACCTGCGAGCTGCCGATTTTCTCAACATCAGCGACGTGGATATCGTGTGTCTGCAGCATGAGTTCGGCATCTTCGGCGGCCCGGTCGGCGGTCACATCCTGGCCATGCTCCGCGAGCTGAAAATGCCGGTCGTCACCACCCTGCATACGATCCTGCGCGATCCCAAGCCAGACCAGCGGCGCGTCATCGAAGAGCTGATTGCCCTCTCTACGCGCCTGGTCGTGATGGCGGACCGCGGACGGCAGATGCTACACGAGATCTACCAGGCTCCGCTGAGCAAGATCGATCTGATCCCCCATGGCATTCTCGATGTCGCGTTCGTAGATCCGGCCTATTTCAAGGACCAGTTTCAGGTGGAAGGGCGCACCGTGCTGCTTACCTTCGGCTTGCTCTCACCCAATAAGGGCATCGAATATGTCCTCAATGCCCTGCCCGCGGTTCTGGCCGAGTTTCCTAATGTCGTTTATATCGTCCTGGGCGCTACCCACCCCAATGAGTTGCGCAGGTATGGAGAAGCCTATCGGCTAAGCCTGGAGATTCTGGCCACCAAGAACAAACTGGAAAAGCACGTTATCTTCTACAACCAGTTCGTGGACCCGGGGAACCTGACAGAGTTCATGGGTGCGGCGGACCTATACATTACGCCGTACCTAAGCGAAGCCCAAATCACTTCCGGTACGCTCTCGTTTGCTTTCGGCTCGGGCAAGGCGGTGGTTTCTACACCGTACTGGCACGCCGCAGACCTGCTGGCCGACGGCCGGGGTGCTCTGGTGCCCTTTGCCGATTCGGCGGCCATGGCGGAGCAGATTCTTGGGTTGCTGCGTGACGACAACCGGCGCAATACCATGCGCACCAATGCTTACCGGCTGGGGCGGGAAATGATCTGGTCCAGTGTGGCCCAGCTCTATATGCACAGCTTCGAACTGGCTCGCCTGGAAGGCGCGCCTTTGTCGCGCAAGTCGCTGGCGATCAAGACGCTTGACCAGAAACATCGAGAGCTGCCGGAGCTGAAGCTGACGCATCTTTCCCGCATGACGGATTCGACCGGCGTCTTTCAGCATGCGATTTTCAGTGTTCCCAATTTCAACGAGGGCTACTGCACCGACGACAATGCCCGGGCCTTTATTCTTGCGGTGCTGATCGCGGAACTCGCCGACGACGCGGAACGTGAGCGCAGCCTGGCCACCACCAGCGCGGCCTTCCTTCATCACGCGTTCGACCCGGCAAGCGGGCGATTTCACAACCACATGAGTTTCGAGCGCGGTTGGCTCGACGAACAGGGATCGGAAGACAGCCATGGCCGAGCTCTGTGGGCGCTTGGGGTAGGCGTAGGACGATCACAGCTGCGCAATTTTCAGATGATGGCCGGTCAGTTGTTCGCGCGGGCCCTGCCGGTGTTAACCGCTTTCAGCTCGCCCCGAGCCTGGGCCTTTGGCCTGCTGGGCATCCACGAGTACCTGCGGCGGTTAGGCGGCGACAGCCAGGTAAACCAGGCACGCGAGACACTCACGGCACGGTTGATGGAGCTGTACGACCGGCATGCGCATGCCGATTGGCACTGGTTTGAGGAAGAGCTTTCCTACGACAACGCAAGGCTCTCCCACGCCCTGATTGTGAGTGGACGGGCGATGGGCAACGAGGCTGTCCTGAGCCGCGGCATCGAGACCCTGCGTTGGCTCACAGAGCAGCAGACCACCGAACAGGGATACCTGCGGCCGATCGGCAGCAACGGGTTTTATCAACGTGGCGGCGCACGCGCCAACTTCGACCAGCAGCCAATTGAGGCCCAGGCCACGGTGGCGGCTTGTCTCGAAGCCCATCGGGCAACGGCAGACCTGTACTGGTATCAGCAGGCGGAGCGCGCCTTCGACTGGTTCATCGGAGGGAATGATCTCGGTCTGGAGCTTTACGTGCCTGAGACTGGCGGCTGCCGCGATGGATTGCATATCGACCGGGTGAACGGCAACCAGGGGGCTGAGTCCACGCTGGCCTTTCTGCTGTCACTGGTGGAGATGCGCCAGGCGCAGAACATGCTGACCAGCTTCAAGCAGCCCGTGACCGCGGAAGACTACCCTCCCCTGCCTATCGCCGTTCGCTAGACAGGCTGTGTACCGCGAGAGCACGTTTACGGGGCTGATCTTGAAACAACCAGCTGAATTGAAGCAAACCCCGCAAAGCCTGTGATTCACTGATAGCTGCCGCTGTATCCGCGCGGCAGGAAATGGGACCTGAATGGGAAGCGGGACTACACTGGCGATTGCTCTGAAGCGTTCTACCACCGTGTTGAGGCCGGATCCGTCACGCGTCCTTTTGCGGCAATTCGAGCCCGGGAACGCGCAACGCATGAGCGGGATCATTCAAAGAATTATGGCGGTGCCGGAGGCCCAGGTTGCCACGCTGCTGAAACAAGTATCGGCTGATTTTTCCCAGCGCCACCTTAATCTGCCGCAACGTTTCCTGGATCGCTTTGCAGATCTGGAGGAACTCCTCCCGGAGGATGCGGCGATCACGGACCAACGGCGCTTGCTGATCGGGTCCTATTTTCTTTCGGAATACTCATTGGAATCGGCTGCGCTGTTCAATCCATCGATGGTGCCGCACCCGGACCAGACCAACGTGCCTGCGGGCGCAGTGCGTTTTATTCTCAGCCTGCGCGCCACCGGAGAAGGACACATATCCTCGATCACGTTTCGCAGCGGAATCGTGCACAGCGATCTTCGCATCGAAATGGATCCGGCGGGGAGCCTGCTTACCGAGCCACGCCAAATCGCCAACACCGTGTATGAAGGTCCGCTGTTCCAGAGGAAACTCTGGGAGTTGGGACTAGAGAGTGACTTTAGCCGCCGTGTGCTTCAACGGCTGGGCCACTCGTTTGGATTGGCGACGCTTCGCGATGCCCTCGCCTCCGAGTTGAAAGCCACTGGACACGAGCAAGGCGAATTCGGGGAAGATGAGCTGCGAGCACAAAGCATCTGGATGCTGGCCCGATCCAACTACGAGGTACAGTTTGATGCGGAGCAGGACCTTTCTGAGCGCATCATCTTCCCCTCCACGCCCTCGCAACGCAACGGCATTGAGGATGCGCGGTTTGTTCGCTTCCGCAAGGACAATGGCGAGCATGTTTACTTCGCGACGTTTACCGCCTATGACGGCAGGGTCATCATGCCGGAGCTGCTCGAGACCTCTGACTTTCTTCGCTTCCGTTTCATTTCACTGAACGGCCCGGAAGCAGAGAACAAGGGCATGGCGCTGTTTCCGCGCAAGGTGAACGGCTCCTACGCCATGATTTCGCGTCAGGACAACGAGAATATTTACCTCATGTGTTCGGACAACGTGCACTTCTGGAACGAACGCCACTTACTGTTGAAGCCTGCGTTTCCGTGGGAGCTGGTTCAGATTGGCAACTGCGGGTCGCCTATTGAGACCGAGGCGGGATGGCTGGTGCTGAGCCACGGGGTAGGGCCGATGCGCCAATATTGCATTGGAGCCTTCCTGCTCGACCTGAAGCAGCCCTCCCGGGTCATCGGCCGCCTGCGCGAACCGATGATGACCCCGGAGCCGAGCGAGCGTGAAGGCTATGTACCCAACGTGGTTTATTCCTGTGGCGCTTTGTTGCACCAGGGTGAACTGATTATTCCTTATGGCTTGGCCGACCTGGCGGCCGGCTTTGCCACGGTTGCCCTGGACGATGTGCTGGCGGCCATGGTGTAAGGAATGGCCGCGAACAGAAGAGTGGCTATCCTGTCGCCGGTCGCCTGGCGAACGCCGCCGCGCCAATATGGCGCCTGGGAGACGGTGGCAGGCAATATTGCCGAAGGCCTGGTGGAGCGGGGATGGGATGTAACCCTCTTCGCCACCGCCGACTCGATCACCCGTGCTCATCTGCATGCAGTGGTAGACCGGGGCTATGAAGAGGATCGTTCGATCGATCCCAAAGTAGCCGAGTACCTCCACATTGCGGAAGTCTTTGAGCACGCTGCGGAGTTCGACCTGATCCACAGCCACTATGACTTTATGGCATTGGCCTACACACGCCT
>Ga0302326_10033449_pt1 | contig 10216 bp, 11 predicted proteins | sample Palsa_T0_3_FD_202264 | JGI IMG/M metagenome (GOLD analysis project Ga0302326, IMG submission 202264) | Peat permafrost microbial communities from Stordalen Mire near Abisko, Sweden - Palsa_T0_3 | ecosystem: Environmental > Terrestrial > Soil > Palsa > Peat permafrost | place: Sweden: Abisko... | reverse complement strand
CGTCAAAAACGCCACCGATTTCGAGTAGCACCGCATGAGAAACGCCCCCGCGATTCACGCGGGGGCGTTCTGCATTTCCGGGCAAGAACGCGCGAGAGCGAGACCGAGCTGTTATTGTCCGTGGTTACGCAGGCCGGACGCGGGCTGACGCCCTGGCAAGCACTCCCCGCCGCCGGCAGAGCACCCGAGAATAGGGTATCCGTGAGTGGCATCCTTTCACGCGTTCGCGCAGGTGTTAGCCGCTTTTTCTCGCCCCGGTCATTCGCCGGGCTCGCCCTGGCCCCCGCCCTGGTCATGGCGGCGCACACGAGCGCGGTCCATACGTACACCGTGCACCGGGGCGACACGCTCCGGGGCATCGCCCAGCGCTACTGCGGGAGCGCGGGCGACTGGGGCTCGCTGGCCCGCGCCAGCGGCATCCGCGACGCCAACGACATCAAGGTCGGCCAGCGGGTGACGCTGGACTGCCACGACGGCAGCGCCCCGCCCGCCGTCCACGGCGGCTCCGACCCGAGCGGGGACCTGTCCCGCGCGCAGGTGGGCCAGCTGTGGCTCGGCGCGGGCGGCCCGGCCTGGGCTGAGTACGACGCCGAGCAGGTCGCGTGGTGCGAGTCCGGCTGGAACACGCATGCCTACAACCCGTCTGGCGCGTCCGGGCTCTGGCAGATTCTCGGCCAGGTGTCGCCCGGCTGGATCTTCGACGCGCGGGTCAACGCCCGCAACGCGGTGATCAAGTTCGACGACGCGGGGCACAGCTTCGCGCCGTGGGTGTGCAGGCCGTAGCGCGAGCACCGACACAAAACACACAAGGGAGAAGACGATGATCGACATGCCGAGGGGGGGCGGCGGGGCGGGGCGGGCGCTGTCCCTCGGGGGGCGGGCCGCGGCCGGGCTGCGGGCGGCGCGCCGGGAGCGCGCCGCCCCCGCGCTGTGGCAGACGGCGCTGCTCGGCGACCGGCCGATGCCGCCGTGGGACGGCCAGACCTGGGACTGGCCGGAGGGCCACCTGGGCGAGTACTTTTTCGGTGACCCGTACGCTTACGACGACGAACCACGCCGTGCCGATGCCGAGCGACAGGCCACTCCGCCCCGATACCCTGACCAAGCCACCCTCGCCAGCCCCGGCCCCCACGACGAGCCGGCCCGCCCTCAGCCACACCCTGGCGACGTTCCAGGACCGGCCAGCCCCGACCCGCACGACGAGTCATGCCCTCCCTCGCCATCCGACGAGGCCGATCGGTTCATCGACGCGATGCGCGCCTACACCGACGCGTTTATAACGGCCATGTCACGACCGGCGCTCGCCCCGGCGGGCGCGAGCGCCGGCTGGTAGCGTCCATCCACGTACGACAGATCCGAACAGACTAGGAAGGCAGTCCATGATCAGGAAGATCACCGCCCTGGCGGGAGCAGCGGTCGCAGCGACGGCGCTCTCGGTCGGCGGCATGGCGGTCGCCAACGCGGCCACCGTCCCCCTCATCAACGTCACGGTCGGCAGCTCTCAAGGCGGCGTCGCCGGATATTACGGGGCCGACGACGGGCACACCCACTTCCGGTACACGCAGGTGCTCGTCACCGCGACGCCGACGCTCAACAACCTGAACGGCACCGGCACCAGCCTCGGCGCGGTCGGCACCGAGCTGTGCGACGAGAACGCCGACGGCGGTGACGGGTACGCGGCGCAGATCGGCCTGTACTGGAACCCCGGCACCGGCAAGTACGGCATCGCCTACGCCTGGGGCGACTTCGCCGCCAACACGTTCGACGACGCCTGCATCGACGCCGGGCTGATCAACCCGAACATCGCGTCGGCGGCCCAGCTGCTCGGCAACATCACCATCCACGCCGGGGACAAGATCCTGGTGGCGGTGTACTACAACCCGAGCGGGCACGGGCACCACGAGCTGCAATTCTCGGCTACGGACGAGACGCAGACGAACGAGCACCGCAGCGCCACCGAGTCCATCCCCACCCAGTCGTTCACTGAGTTCGGCGACGGCGTCGTGTCCGACGCGGCCACCGTCACCGCCGCGCTGAACAACAACCTGGAGACGTTCGGCGACGCCGTGTTCACCTGCTACAGCTGCGCCAAGGCGCTGCCGATCGCGCAGGACGACAAGTACTACTCGATGGGTGACGGCGGTCTCTCGCAGGTGCAGTACGTGAACATCAGCGACCAGCCGGAGATCAGCCCGAACAGCTCGCTGGTGAGCAACGCCTTCACCGTGTTCGAGGGCAGCACGACCCCGTAGTAGCAGGGGTATTGCGCCCGGCTCTCAACTCCGATCTAGAGCCGGGCGCACCGCGCCGATCCGGTCGGCCAGCAGCCTCTCAGGGGTGTGAGGCGCGGCGAGGCCGGGGCGCGGCGATCAAGGGAGCGGTGCTTGTAGGGGCACCGCTCCCTTTCGCGTCCATACTGAGGTGATGGTCGTCACGGCGAAGCACGAGACGATGTTCGACCGCGCCACCGACTGGGTGTCAGCGGCGGTGGGGCGGCCGACCAACATCCTGGTCTGGCTGGTCCTGGTGATCGCGTGGACGGCGCTGGGGCCGTACCTCGCGCAGCACCCGTTCCTGCCCGCCTGGTCGGTGTCCACCGGCTGGAACTTCCCGCTGAACCTGGTCACCACCGTGGCCGAGCTGTTCATCGGGTTCCTGGTGGCGGCGGCGTCCAACCGCTCCGAGCGCAACCTGGAGCTGACCCTGGCCAAGATCAAGGACGTGGAGGACGGGGTGCGCTCCGACCTGGCGGCCAACACGGACCTGACCAGGCAGGTGCACGACCTGACCAAGCAGGTGCACGCGCTGCTGAAGACGGCGCGGGAGGGAGACGGGTCATCATGACGGCGACCAGCGGCAGAGGCCGCATGTGCCAGGGCACCACGGGCACCGGCACCCAGTGCACCAACGACGAGATCGAGGGCCTGGAGTTCTGCCTGCTGCACGTGCCCGACGAGTACCTGGAGGAAGCCGAGGACGTCACCGGCATGCGCCGCTGCCGCTACCGGCTCGGCGCTCCGGACGCCTGCCGCGCCTACGCGGTGGAGGGCGCGGTGGCCGGCGTCTGCAACAAGCACGGCATGGGCTCCGGCAGCGTCGGGATGCGCCTGACCATGCAGCGCACGGTGGAGGGCAAGCTGGGCGAGCGGCTGGCGGGCATCATGGCGGACGGCGGCGAGAAGCTGCTGCGGCCCGACCCGGTCAGCGACCCGCTGTCCGAGCTGATGGAGCTGGCGGCCGAGGTGAAGGCGGTCAAGGAGCTGCTGCGGGCGAAGGTCGCGCCGATGTTCGCCAACGACCAGCTGCGCTACGCCCACAGCAAAGCGGGCGAGCAGCTGCGGATGGAGGTGCTGCTGTACGAGCGCGGGCTGGACCGGCTGGCCCGGCTGCTGCTGGACATCTCCAAGCTGAACATCGCCGAGCGGCTGACCGGCATCCGGAAGCAGACCGCCGACATGATCGAGCGGGCCATCGACGCGGCGCTGGAAGAGTCCGGCGTAGGGTTCGAGGGCAAGCAGGTCGCGCGGGAAGCCGTGCGGCGGCACCTGAAGATCGTGGCGTAAGGGAGCAGACGATGACACTGTGGGTCAGCCGTGACGGGCAGGACGTGACCATCCACGGCAACGTCAACCTGCGGGCGGACGTGCGGGACAGCCGCGTGCAGGAGTGGGCCGTCACCGAGCACGCCGGGCACATGAAGCACTTCTGGTCGCAGCTCGGCCGGGAGATCGAGGCGGCCGACGCCGAGGCGACGCCCGTGCACCCGGACGTCGTGGACGCCGGGCCGGGGCCGAGCAGGATCTGATGGACATCACGATCGGCCTGTCACTGCACGGCGAGGACGACGCCCCGCTCTGGAAGTCCACGGTCAGCAGCAGCGCGAGCGGGCAGGATCTCCGGAACTGCTGCGAGCGCGGGCACCACACCCCCGAGGCAGCCGCGCAGCACGGAGGCGAGATCGCCGCCGCCCGGCTGGCGCAGTGGGCGCGGAGCCTGAAGCCGCCGACGGCCGGGGCCGCCGCCCTGGCTGTCGCCGGGGTCTAGAGGTGGGCCGTCTCGGGCTGCTGCTGTTCGCGATGGCCATCGTCGCGGTCATCACCTGGCTGCTGCTGTCCCCGGCGGCGTAGGTGCCGTACGCCGCGTCCGACGCGGGCGCGCTCGGGCTGCTCGACGCGCGGCTGGCGGCGGTGCCCGACGACCCGCGCGTGCACTGGCGGATGGCCGCCCGGCCCGACCAGCTGCTGCCGCCGCTCGACGACACCTGGCGGGTGCTGTACTGGCAGGGCGGGCGCGGTTGCATCGCGCCGTGGACGCGAATCTGGCTGCCGTTGGAGGGCAGGCACGCTCGCGTGGACGAGCTGGCGGAACGCGGGCTGCCCGTCACGGTGATGACCCGGAACGGCCCGGCGCTGACAGACGGAGCGCCGTTCGCCAAGGGCGTCGCTGAGCTATTCGAGGTGACGACGGACGACGGGCACCGGGTCACGGTGACGGCAGAGCACCGTTTCCTGACGCCGCGAGGATGGCAGCGACTCGCTGACGTGCGCGCCGGACAGCTTCTATCCGCCGGGTCTCCCGTTTCCCCGGCGGCAAGTTCATCGTGCCCGTCATGTTTTCTCGCAGATGCTCGGCGTTCGACGCGAACAGTTGAAGATTCAACGGGTCATTGTCCGACGTGTCCCTGTTCTTGTGATCTACCACCTCTTCAGGGGCCAGATACCGGCCTAGTACCTGTTCCATCACCAGGCGGTGCTGGCGGACGTACCCGAGTGACGTGGCGTTCGGATGACTCGGCGTCTTCACCAGAATGTAACCGGCGTCATCCACGGCGTAGCCACCGCGCCAGAAGTGGTTATGCTCCGGCCGGGCCTTCGCCGGCAGGCGCGGTATCCCCAGTGAACGCATCCTCCGGCGCACTGTTTCCTCGCTCACGCCCATCGAGCCGGCTATCTCCCGGCAGCTCATCGGGATCGCGGCCAGTGACCGCAGGATTCCCTCATCTACGGGAATCGCCGGGCGGCGGGTCTTCGCCACGTGATCCGGAGACAGCTTTTTTCCGCGCATCGCGGCAGCGATCTTCGCCCGGTGCTCCGGAGTTTTCGGTTTGCCCACCTGGTGAGCTTACACGGTGGACGCGGATACGTGCAGTACATCCAGCAGGAACAGGAGTATTCTACGACCTGACAGTGCCAGGAGAGGAGCATTATCTGGCCGAGGGAATCTGGAACCACAACAGCGGCAAGACCCGCTCCGGCGCGCAGGCGCTGGTGGAGATCATCCTGGCCGACACCGCCGGGGACGGCCAGTACGGCATCGTCGCGCCCACCTACCGCGACGCGTGGACCGTCTGCGTCGAGGGAGAATCTGGCCTGCTGGCCGCGCTCGGCACCACGGCGGGCGAGATCAAGCAGGGCACGTCGAAGACGGTGCTGTACGCGCACCGGTCCTACGGCGAGATCGGGCTGAAAAACGGGCACACGATCTTCATCGACTCCGCTGACGACGGCGCGCTGCGGGTGCAGGGCAAGAACCTGAGCGCCGCCTGGTGCTCGGAGATCGGGCTGTGGGAGAAGTGGGACACCGCCTGGAACGAGTCGATCCGCTACGCCGTCCGCAAGGGCGTGTCGGTGGTGCTGGCCGACGGCACCCCGAAGGCGTCGCGGCCCGCCAGGGCGCTGGTCCGCTCGCTGATCCGGAACGAGCCGGAGCACGGCGGGGTGATCGTCCGGCGGCTGCGGACGATCGACAACATCGCCAACCTGTCCCGGTCGTTCTACCGCGCGGTGGTGGGCGCGTCCAAGGGCACCCGGCTGGAGCGCCAGGAGCTTGAGGGCGAGCTGCTCGACGACGTCCCCAACGCGCTGTGGACGCGCGACCAGCTGGAGGCCATCCAGGTGCCGCCCGTGGGCGGCGAGGGCGGCATCGGCTTCCTGCACCGGGCGATCATCGGCGTCGACCCCTCCGACGGCAACGAGACGTCCGACGAGCAGGCGTACACGGTGGCCGGGCTGGGCGGGGACCTGCTCGACACGCTGTACGTCGCCGAGAACTGGGGCGGCCAGGAGGCCCCCGCCGCGTTCGCCCGCCGGGTGATCCTGAAGGCGGTGCAGTGGAGCGCGAAGATCGTGGTGGAGAAGAACCACGGCGGCGAGTGGCTGCGCAGCACCTTCCGCCAGGTGATGAAAGAGCTGGTGCAGTCCGGCCGGGTGCCCGCCGACCGCCAGCCGCCGGTCGTGCTGATCTGGGCGAGCCTGGCCAAGCGGGTCCGCGCCGAGCCGGTGTCGGCGCTGTACGAGCGCGGCGTGGTCCGGCACTGCAAGATGACGGAGATTGACAGCAACGGGAAACCATTTTCGGTTTCTATGATTGAGCTTGAGGACCAGCTTTGCACGTTCACAGCTGCGGCCGGCGAGCGGTCGCCTGACAGACTAGACAGCCTGGTCTGGTCGTGCACCCCGTTCCTGAACAGCAGCTTCGCGGTGCCGGGGCCGGCCGGGCGGCGCGACTGGGCGGCGAAGGCGGAGATGGGCGACTTCGCGCCGGACGGGCCGGCGCTGGGCGAGAGCGCCCGGAAGAAGATCGCCGCCCTGCACGGCGGGCTGATGTCCGACGCCGCCGACAGCTGGAGCCTGGAGGACTTCGCGCCGCAGGACGACCGCGAGCCGGAGAAGATCTCAGGACCGCGCGGGGCGGTGCGGCTGTGGCGCTAGGATGCCGGTACAGGAAGACAGGACCGACAAGGGAGATCGCATGTATGGACTAGGCCATCGCTACTGCCAGAACTGCAACCACGCGGTGCACAGCGGCTACGGCCGGAACTGCTCCGGCTGCGGGACGGGCTTCGGCGAGATGATCATGCTCGACGAGGCGATCGACGGCGGCATGTGGAACCAGGGCGGCCCGTCGATCGGCTTCGACCCCTTCGACGGCCAGATGGCGGTCAACGACGGGCCGATCGGCTTCGAGCCGGGCACCGGCCAGATGGACCTGGACATCGGCGGCATCGACATCCCGATCTGACAAGCCTGTCCAACCCCGCGCCGACGAACTGAGCCAAGCCTAGCCAGCTGACAACCCACGCCAACCCGTGCCGCCCCGCGCCGACGAACCGACCCCTGCCAACCCGCGCCGACAGCCCACGCCCGCCCGCGCCGACGTCCCCAGCCATCACAGCCCTGGCCACGCCGACGTGCCAGCCCTGTCCCTACCCAACCACGCCGACGTGCCTCGCCCGTCCACGCTCCGCCGACATGACGTTCCAAGCCTGCGCTGCCGACTACCCAGTTCCCTGCGCTCCGGGCCGCACCACGCCGACCTGACATTCCAAGCCTGTCCCGCCCTGTCCTTGCCCCTCGACGTACTCATCCGTCACTTGCCTGCCCGCGACCGACGTTCCAAGACTGCCCCTGCCAAGCCCCGCGCCGACTAGCCCGCCCGATCCCGTGCCCGTGCCGACTTGCCCGTCCCCCTCCGCCCAATCCTGCCCGCGCCGACTTCCCACCCCGATCCCAGCCGTACCAAGCCGAAACAGGTCGCGCCGCGCCTGGCGTGGGCGCTAGGCTCTGGTCTCGCGCAAACAAGACAAGGGAGAGAGATCATGACCCGTATCAGCCAGCTGATCGCCGTCGTCGGCGGCATCACGGCCGAGGCCGACGCCAAGGTGGGCGAGCTGCGCGCCCTGGCGGCCAACGAGTCGCTGCTGTCCGGCCTGGAGCAGACGTACGAGCCGCGCAACGAGGACGGCGTCCGGCTGCCGCCCAAGTCGCAGAAGGTCCGGCTGACCGAGGACACGGTGCTGGCGGCGCTCCAGCAGGTGCTCACCCGCAAGTGGGACACCGGCCTGACGCTGGACGCGGCCAACAGCAGCGCGTACGCCAGCGTGCACGTCGGCGGCGAGCGGCTGCTGGAGGGCGTGCCGGTCGGGCACCTGCTCTACCTGGAGCGCGAGCTGGCCGCGCTGCACGCCGTGGTGGCCGGGATGCCGACGCTCGACCAGACCAAGGACTGGACGAGCGACGGCCTGGAGCCGGGCCTGCACAAGTCGGCCCCGGTGGTGACCGCCAGCACGGAGAAGCAGCCGTACAACCACGTGCTGGCCCCGGCGACCCCGCAGCACCCGGCGCAGGTCCAGCTGCTCACGCACGACGAGGTGGTCGGGTACTGGACGAAGGTCACGTTCTCCGGCGCGCTGCACCCCCGGCGCAAGGCGCAGCTGGCCGACCGGATCTCCGAGCTGAAGAACGCGGTGAAGATGGCGCGGGAAGAGGCCAACTCCCAGCAGGCGGAGGACAAGCGCGAGGGGCAGTCGATATTCGAGTGGCTATTGCGCGAGTAGTCATGTAGAGTGGCTGGTGTAAGCCCAGACTCAGCATCAGCCAATGATTCGGCCAGCACAGCGTCAGCTTCGCGGCTTGCAGACTCAGCGTCAGCGCCCGTCACGGGCACGGCAGTGTTACAGGTGAGACGGGGGTTCGAGTCCCTCCGGGTCGGCCACATCGACCCGTCGCTTAGCGGCCAGAGCACACCTCCCGATCAGTCGGACTGCCACGACCCGGCATTCAGCGGGCACAACCGACAAGTAGCGCAGTGGTAGCGCACAGTCCTATGGAGACTGGAGTCGCGGGTTCAAATCCCGCCTCGTCATCGGCCCCCTGGCCAGGCAACGGCCAGGGGGCCACCTCTTTGCCCGCCTGCCTGTTAGCCTCGCTGGCAGGAGGTGCGCATGCCCACAGGCCCTGGCTTCAAGATCGCGGGCGGCGGCCAGGTCGTCGAGCTGCCCGACCTGGCCCCCAAGGGAAGCGAAACCTTTGGCGGACGCAAGGCCCTGATGGGCGCAGAATTGGGAACACAGCTCGATTGGGGGCAGCGGCTGTTCGCCTACTATGGTTCCGGGGATATATTCGATTATGGGACTTGGTCTATCAGAGACTTCAAGACTATGTTCTCGCGCAACGGGCTGTGCGCGGCCATCGCCCAGGCGCTGACCCTCCCCGTCCGTGGCGCTCCCATCAAGATCGACCCGGCCAAGGGCGACACGGGCGAGGCCGAGTTCATCGAGTCGGTGCTGCTGTCGCCTGACGAGGACGGCGGCATGCGGACGCCGATCACCGAGCTGGTCGGCCAGATCACCAGCGCGCAGATCTACCGCCGGGCCTTCTTCGAGAAGGTCTACAAGATCCGCGACGCCGACGAGAAGATCATCTACGACAAGATCGCCTTCCGCCCCGGCGCGACCTGCCAGGCGCGGTTCAACGACCGAACCAGCGAGCCCAACGGGTTCAGGCAGCAGGTCTGGCTGTTCGGCGGCAACCTGATGCTGGCCAAGAACCAGAAGGTGCCGGGGTACGTTGACATCCCCCGGATGCGCTCCTACATCTACACGCACGGCAAGTGGCAGGAGCCGCTGACCGGCGTGTCGGAGATGGAGGTCAGCTACTGGTGCCACCAGACGCAGATGAAGCTGCTCTACCTCTGGTACCACTTCCTGGAGAACCAGGCGCTGCCGCGCACGATCGTCTACGGCGACGACCAGCCGGAGGCCAACGCCCGCGCCGATGACATCGCCGCGCTCAAGTCCAGCGGCGTCGTCGGGCTGATCCGCCCGTCCGAGGGCGGCAAGGCGTTCGAGACGATCGAGTCGGGCGGCAACGCGGGCGAGTTCTTCGCCGGCGCGATGACGTTCCTGGAGAACTGGATGACCAGCTCCGTGCTGGCCGGGTTCCTCCAGCTGACCGGCGCGGTGTCCAAGGGCCGCAGCGGCGGCGGCTCCAGCAGCAGCGGCGGGTCCAACGCCATGTCGCAGGACCAGTCGTCCTACTACCTGAAGTCCCGCACCGGCATCGCCGCCGAGATGGCCGACTCCATCTCGCACGACATCATCCGCCCGCTGATCGTGCTCAACTACGGCAGCCGGGCGGCGTTCCCCAAGTGGTCGTTCGGCCAGATCCAGGACGAGAGCAGCCAGGCGCTGCTCACCCTGTTCGGGCAGATCGTCGCCGCCCCCGCGATGAACATCCCCATCCCGGTGTTCGACCTGATCACCGAGCGGATGGCGGGCATCCTCGGCCTCGACCCGGACGCGGTGAAGACTGCCCTGGTCAGCACCGCCAACCAGCGCGCCGACCAGCTGGCGGGCAACCCGCCCCCCGGCATGCCGCCGGAGGCGGCCGGGCAGCTCGGGGCGCTCCAGGGCCTGGCGAGCGCCGCGCACGGCATC
>Ga0302326_10033448_pt1 | contig 10216 bp, 6 predicted proteins | sample Palsa_T0_3_FD_202264 | JGI IMG/M metagenome (GOLD analysis project Ga0302326, IMG submission 202264) | Peat permafrost microbial communities from Stordalen Mire near Abisko, Sweden - Palsa_T0_3 | ecosystem: Environmental > Terrestrial > Soil > Palsa > Peat permafrost | place: Sweden: Abisko... | reverse complement strand
GGTGTCCTCCAGCGCCCTCGCGGGCCACTACCACGCTGTTTTCCACTTCCGGATGGCTGTTCAGAGCGCCTTCGATTTCCGACGGCTCTACCCTGAAGCCGCGGATCGTGATCCGGTCGTCAATGCGGCCAGCGAATTCGATTTGCCCGTCGGAAAAGCGCCGCACCAGATCGCCCGTCCGGTACAACCGCGCTTGCGGGTCCGAAGGATCGGGGATGAACTTGCGAGCGGTCAGCTCCGGCTGATTCAAATAGCCGCGCGCCACGCCCGCCCCGCCAATGTATAGCTCGCCTGACTGGCCGTTGCGCACCGGTTGCATGGATTCGTCGAGCACCGCTACCCGAACATTGTCGATCGGCTTGCCGATAGGCGGATAATCCAGCGGGTTCGCCTGCGGCGGCACCGGTCCGGATGTGGCCACCACAGTGGCTTCCGTCGGGCCATAGTTGTTCACCAGCGTGAAGGGCAGCCCGGCGGGCGGATAATGCCGCAGCAGGTCGCCGCCCGTCAGGAGCGTGCGCAAGGCGGTGTAACTCGGCCATTCGAGCGCGATCAACTGTTCGGCGAGGGCGGTGGGCGCGAAGGCGATGGTGATGTATTCCCTGACCAGCCAATCCCGCAGCGGCCGGGCCGACCGGCCGATCTGGACGTCCGGAAAGTGCAGGTTGGCCCCCACCGTAAGATAAGGCCAAATCTCCCACAAGGCCGCGTCTAAGCCCGGCGCGGCAAGCTGGCTGGCGTTGTCCGCCGCGGACACCTGAAATGCGCGCTGGTGCCAGCGGATCAGGTTCATCAGGTTGGCGTGCGTAATCTCCACGCCGACGGGACGCCCGGTGGATCCCGAGGTGTAGCCGATGTACGCCAAGTTGTTGGGCAAGGGCGCCGGCAGCGGATCCATCGGCTTGCTGAACTGCAACGGCGCGTCATCCATGGGAATCACTTTCCACCTGCCCTTCGGCAGGCGTCCGGCGATACTGCGCTCCGCCAGAACGAACGGCGTCTGCACGTCGCGCAGCACATATTCCAGGCGTTCGGCCGGGTCGCCCGGATCCAGCGCCACGTAGCCGGCGCCGGCTTTCAGAACCGCCAGTGCGGCCACCACTCCGGTAGGCGTGCGATTGGTAAAGACGGCGATGGGCACGTCGGCGCCCACACCCAGCAATTGCAGCCCTTGGGCCAATCCGGCCGAGCGCTCGTTAAGTTGGCCATACCCCAAGCGGAATGAGCTGGCGGCCAAAGCCAGGGCTTCCCGCGGTTGCGCGGCGATCATGCCGGCAATCGAGGTTTCTTGCGATACCAGTGTGCGTCCTTCAGTCGGCATATAGGTCCCGTTGCTGAGGATTCTAGCATCGCCTGTATGGTCGAAACGAGGCTCAGCGGAGCTAGGCGCAGTACCAGCGGGACTACTTTGGAAATAGTGGGGCAGGCTCCCATCCTGCGGCGGCCTCCCAGGCCGCCATCTTCTTTCGGAAAGAATAGATTTCGCCGGTCCCAGAACAGTTCCCGCTGCTGTTCCGGACTTGACCTCCGTCGCGCTTAACAACACATAGAGCTTCGAGATGGAGAGCGCTCGCTTGAGCTGGGCTGCGCCTGAAAGCCCCTGGCCATCGCCCAAACCGTCGGCAGCAAGCATGCGAAACGAAGTTTGGCACGCTGGGTGCAATCGATGGGGTTTGAAAAAAACTGCCCATAGTTGCGCGGTGCTGGCCGCCATCGCGCTCACCCTGCAAACTCTCGCCTTTGCTCAGCCGACCCCCCGGTTTATGAGCTTCGAATCCGCGCAGCCCATTCTGAAGGCCATGCGCGGCTCACTGCCCGCCGGTCTGGACGCCGCTCGATTGGACCCGGCCCAATGGACCAACTGGCTGAAAATCGCGGACGCCGCCGTGCGCAGCCGCCTCGATACGGGCGAAGAGGATACCCTCACCAACCTGCTGCGCTTCGGCGTCACCTTCACCAAGGAATACCGCATCGACGACGAGTACTTCCTGCGCTACGGCGAGAGCACCCTGGTCGATTCCTTTGCCGAACACCGCGCCCACGACCTGGTTCAGACGCTGGCCGCTCCGGGAACGAATCCAGGACTGTTGGAGATGCGCGCCCTTTTGCAGCGCAAAGGCTTCGCGCTCAAAACGGCAGCGGACCGCGTCGCCGTGAAGCAGTATCTGCTCAAGAACCTGACGCGCATGCATCAGGACTTTATGCAGGCCAGAGAACAGGCCAAAACCAATCGCTTTCAGATGTTTCACCAGCGCGGTATTTCGCTCGACACGAACCTGTGGCCGGACTACGACCTCGACCGGCAGTTCGAGCGCATGGCCACCCAAGCCATGCTGAAACCCGGCAGCGTGCGCAGGGTGGCTATCGTGGGACCCGGCCTGGATTTCGTCAACAAGCAAGAAGGCGTGGACTACTACCCGCCCCAGACCGTACAACCGTTTGCTGTGCTGGATTCCCTGCTGCGGCTGGGCTTAGCCGACGCCGGCGCCATCCGGATCGACACCCTGGATATCAGTTCGCTCGTGAATGCGCACATCCGGATCGCCCGCCAGAACGCCGCTATGGCACAACCCTACACGGTCCAACTGCCGTGGTTTTCAAACGGACGCTGGAGCCCGGATTTTCGCGCGGCATTCACCGGTTACTGGCAGGCGCTGGGATCCCGGATCGGCGAACCGGTAGCCCCGATTCCCGTTCCCGATGCCGTCGAAGGCATCGCCACCCGCGCGGTCCGCGTCCGGCCGGACATGGTCGCGCGTGTGCATCCCCTCGACATGAACATCGTGTACCAGGTTCTGCCGGCGCCGCCCGGCGAGGGCTTCGATCTGATCGTGGGCACCAACATCTTCCTGTACTACGGCGCCTTTGAACAATCCCTGGCCCGCACCAACACCGCTGCTATGCTGCGCCCCGGCGGATATCTGCTCTCCAGTGACAAGTTGGCCGAAGGAGTCGCCTCCGGACTCAGTCTGGTGATGACCACCGAAATTCCAATGACCGGAGAGCCCGTAATCGCCGATTACATCTTCTGCTACCGCCGCGGCGCAAGTCGCTGATACGACGTGGCGCAGGCACTCGCGCCTGCCGCGACCGCACTCTTGCGGTCGCCTGGCGCTGGTTTCTGGCGACAGAGAGGTTCCCGAAGGGACCGCCCGTTGCTCTTGAGATCGCACGCCGAAAATTACATCAAACCTGCGTAGAGTTTTACCTCGGTTGTGGGGCATTCCCCCGCGCAGACTGGGTGATATCCCTCAGATCGGATGCGACCCGCCTCCCTCCGGAAGGACTTGGGCGATTCCCACCGTCCGGCTGTGCTGTCTCGCCACACCCCGCTCCAGCACGACCAAAACGCGCACCTGGGCCTCAACGGATCTCAATGTTCGAGTCGCCGCACATCGGCTAATAGGACATTGAATCCTTAATATCTCTTGTGGCCTATAAAATGCATTGGCTCTGGTCTATTTACGTTTTGGTGCACGAGGGGTCCCGACCGAAGCTGGTTCGGACAAGGGTTCTATGGGCTGGGTTCAATGGATTCCGTGACGAGAGCCAACGCCAATCAGGCGTTGGGCTGGCAGCCCATCCGTTGGGCGCGTGCCGGCACCCGGTGCAGCCGGCCCGCCAAAACCATCGCCTTGCAAGGAGTATTGTCTTTACTACTGGTGGTGCTCGCCGGCGCCCGTTCCTCTCAGGCAAAGACGCATCCCGTTCCGCTGGAGCCAGGCACCGATTCCGCAAAGTGCGTCACCTGCCATGAAGACAAAACCAAAGGAAAAGCGGTCCATTCGGCCATCGCCGGCGGATGTTTGAGCTGCCACGAATTGCGGGTCTCCAAAGATGTGACGCGCATCAAGCTGACCGCCGTCACGCCCGTCAAGCTGTGCCTCCAGTGCCACGCCGCCATGGACGCCGCCCAGATCAAAGGCCGCGTGCACGCCCCCGCAGTCCGCGACTGCCTCAAGTGCCACGATCCGCATGTCTCCGAACTGAAAAACCAACTGCTGAAAGCACCGACGGCGCCGCCAAGGACTCCAATCTCTGCCTGCAGTGCCACAGCACCGGCCTCAACGTTCCGCCTGCCGGGAGCCGCCACGCGGCGCTCGATGGCGGCTGCGAAACCTGCCACGTGACCCACAAAACCGGCCCCTCGGCGGACGCTGAATTCCGGTATCACCTGACCAATGCCAGCCCCGCGCTCTGCGCCGATTGCCACGATCCCAAGGACGCGCAGCTCGCCAAGGCTCACCAGGGTCAGCCCATCGAAAAATCCGATTGCCTCACCTGCCACGACCCGCACCAGTCCGCCGCTCCCAAGCTCATGCGCGCCTTCATGCACAGCCCCTTCGAAGCCAAAGCCTGCGACACCTGCCATCAGCCGGCCAAGGACGGCAAGGTGGTGCTCACCGCGCCCAGCGTCAAAGAACTGTGCATCACCTGCCACGGCGAGCAGGCCAAAAAGATTCAGAGCGCCAAAGTCCAGCATCCCGGCGCGCAAGGCGACTGCACCGATTGCCATAGCCCGCACGCCGGAAATTCACCAGGCTTCCTGCGGCCCGATCCGGTGGCCGCCTGCCTGGCCTGCCACAGCGATCAAGCGGAATTGCAAAAGAAGGGACACCTGCACCAGCCGGCGTTCGAACAGGGCTGCGCCACCTGCCACGAGCCGCACGGCGGAGAAAATCCGAAACTGCTGCGCGCCAAGAACGAAAATCAGTTATGCCTGGAGTGCCATGGTCCGGACGCCGCGCCCGCCAAGCTCGATAAAGAACACCTGGTAGCCATCTTCGACGGCAAAGTGAGATTGCCCGAGAACTACTTCGGAAAGGTGCCCGTCCTGCCCATCAAGTACGGCTTGGGGCACCCCACCACGCGCCATCCGGTGCAGGATGTAACGGACCCGGCCACATCCAAGGTTGTGTCCGCCATAAGCTGCGCGAGCTGCCATCAGCCGCACGCATCGGCCAAGCCGGATTTGCTGGTGAAGGATCAGGCGAACAACATGGATTTCTGCAAGACCTGTCATGCCAACGCTCTGGATTTGAAGAGCACGCGCCTGGGGGGAGATTAGGATGCGATTCCGCGCAACATTACCTGCGCTTGCAGTCCTCCTCATCGCCCTACCCGCCGTCTCTGCCGACAAAAAAGCCAAGAATTCGGATCCCGATCCGGGCCCGCCGAAAAGGGTCAACATCGACACCCGCAACCTGGTGTGGCCGCAGCCCCCGGAACTGGCGCGCATTCGCTTTCTGGCCATGTACACCGGCGAGAAGTTCGACCCCGCTATTCTCGAAAAGCCCAAGCATCCCAAGAAAAACTGGAAGGATGTAATGGCCGGCGCGCAATCGCAAGCCGAAAAGAACGTCAAGATACCGTTTCAGTTCATCCGCGTTTACGGGGTGGCGGCGGATTCCAAAGGCAATATCTACGCCGCCGATCAAGCCGTGGGCGCGATCTTCGTCATCGACCCGGCCACCAAAGACGCCACCCTGATCCGCAATGGCAAAGAAGCGCGCTTCGGTTTGATCAACGGACTGGCGATGGACGACAACGACCGGCTCTTCGTATCGGATTCGAAAATGCGCCATGTGCTGGTGTTCAACGCCCAGCATCAGCAGGAGGCCATCGTCGGAACCGGCGTGCTGGCGGATCCAGGCGGTCTGGCGATCGACCGGGAGAACCGGTTTCTCTATGTGGTCGACACCAGCAAAGACCAGGTGGTGGTTTTCGACGCGGATAGTTATAAAGTACTGCGCACCATCGGCACGACCGGCAAGAAACACACGCTGACCGATCCGGGTAATTTCTCTCTCCCCACTAATGTGGCGGTGGATAGCGACGGCAACCTATATGTAACCGACACGCTGAACAATCGCGTGGAAACCTTCGATGCCGAGGGAAATTTCATCGGCGAGTTTGGCAAGTCCGGCGACGGTCCCGGGCGGTTCGCGCGCCCCAAGGGGATCGCCGTGGATTGCGACGGACACATCTGGGTGGTCGACGAGGTCCAGAGCCGCGTGCAGGTTTTCGATCGCGAGGGGCGCCTGCTGATCTATTTCGGCGAACAGGGACAGTATCCCGGGCAATTCCAGGCGGCTTACGGCATCGCCATCGATAGGCAGAATCGAGTCATCGTTTCCGAGCAGTTCCCCGGCCGCGTGCAGGCGTTCCAGTATGTGACTGACGCCCAGGCCGAAGAGGCCCGCAAGAAGGGGGAACTGGGACCGGGGCAGCCGGCCAAAAAAGATATCGCGCCTGTTAACGGGCCCGTTAACGCGCAAGGTTCCGCGGCGCATGCGCCGCGATAGGTATTTGGCTCCGCGGGAGCCAAAACGGATGACGGGGGCGAAGCCCACGTCCGCATTTGAGTAACAAGATGAGGCTTAGGAGGCCTGCATTTTTTATGAATCGATTAGCGCTAATGGTTCTCATCGTCGCCCTGGTGTCGATGACTGCCATGGCACAAACTGACATCCTTGGAGCACATAATGTCTACGGTCGTGGCTGCGTTGCCTGCCATGCTCCGCACAGTGGCGCCAACGGTGGAAACGGAATAGGTAACACCACCGATCCGGGCACAGGTAACATCGCTCTCTGGGGACAGAATCTCTCTCCTTTGTACGGACAAACCATCGACTTCGGCGGCGGCACGTATGTAGTCACTCTTCCTAGCAGCATTACCGGCTTTACTGGCGCACAGGATCCCAACTTTGTGATCATCGCCTGCCTGAGCTGCCACGACGGCAACCTGGCGAAGGTCGGCATGATGCACGGACAAACTGTCGAGACGCTGCCGATCGTCGGCGGGCATGCTCCCACGCTGCTCGGCAACGATGGCTCGACCCTCGCCAATTACGCCAACGACCATCCGGTTGGAAACCAGGCGGCTATCGGTTGCGGCGGCCAGTACAACTGGGACTGCACCATTTCGGCCACCGGCCAAATCCAAATGACCGGACCCGCCAGCTCCATTTTTGCCACCACTAATTACGGCTTCACGGTCTCGCCGGCAACCTACACGGCTACCGGTGGCACCCCCGTCCCCATCGTCACCTGCACAACTTGCCACAATCAGCACAGTGAGATCGTATGGCAGGGCGCCATGGCCGGCCAGCCGAAAACCACGAACTGGCAGACCTCTTTCTTCGTCCGCGGACCGTACACTCCCACCTCCGGCGGCACCACTGTAAGCAATGCGGCCGCGCAATTCTGCCGCAACTGCCATGGCGGCGAGTCGAACGAAATGAACGGTATCACCAACGTTCCGACCACCGGCATCGTCCAAAGCACCCCCACTCCGTAAACAGTCGAGAGGCCTAGGGGGGGACTTCCCCCGGACTTCCCCCCCGTGCTCTCCGAATCTTATGAAAACCCAGTTGTGCATCTACGCCTTTCTCGCTTCCGCGCTGTCCGCCCAGGCCGGCGCGCCCACTATGCCTTCCGCCGCTCCGTCACCGGGCCGGCCTGTCGCGCGCGTCAACGGAGCCGTGCTCACGGATCGGGATCTCCGCCGCGAGATGCTGGCCATCTTCCCCTACGCGGCCCAGCATGGCGGCGACTTTCCCAAGGCCATGGAGCCGAACATCCGGAAGGGCGCATTACAGATGATCGTGTTCGAAGAGCTCTTATATCAGGAAGCGTTGCGGCGCAAGCTCACGGTGCCCACCGCCCAAATGGATCGGGCGTGGGCGGAATTCCGGAAAGAGTTTGCCACCCAGGATGCTTACCGGCAGTTTCTGAAGGCGGAGGTCTCGGGCTCCGAGGATTTGGCTCGAACCAAGATACGCCGGTCGCTCCTGATTGACCAGATGATTAAGATGGAAGTCTTCGATAAGGCCACGGTATCCACAGCCGCGGCGCGCGCCTATTACGACAAACATCCCGAGGCATTCCGCGTGCCGGAATCCTTTGCAGTGCAGACCATTTCCATGGTGCCGCCCGCCAAGGCGGCGCCGGCGCTCATCGACGAGGCCCGCAAAAGGGCCGCCAAGGCGCTGAAGCAGGCGCAGGCCACCAAGACCTACGAACAGTTCGGCCTGCTCGCGGAAAAAATTTCGGAGGACGATTACCGGGTGATGCTGGGCGACCACAAGGCCGTGGAGCGCGCCAAGCTGCCGCCCCCCATCGTGCAGGCGCTCATCGGCATGCGCCCCGGCGAAATCACCGGCGTTATAGAAGTCGAGCAGACATTCACCATCGTGCGCCTGAACGCGCACACCCCCGCCGGCATACGAAAATTCGACGAAGCGAAGGATGCGCTTCGCAAGCAACTGGAGAAAACCAAAACCGAGGAGCTTCGTTCGGCGCTGGGCAGAAGACTGCGTGCCAAGGCAAAAATAGAGGAACTCTAACCGTCGCCGAACGGGTGAGAAGGAAATGCGGCCGTGGGGAGAACATCAGCAGGCGCGATTTTCGTGTTATTGGCAGCCATGACGCCGCCAGTGCCTGCGCAGGTCAGGTTGGGAGACCTCAGCACGGACGTCAGCGGCACCGTCTCGGCCGGTTATACCGCCGATTATGGAAACCTCACCGCCTCCGACCATGGCGTCACCGCGGGCGGCACGGCCAGCCTGACCGGCTCCTATTACAACCCCAATTTCTTTTCCTTCAACATCCAGCCTTTCTATAATCAGTCCCGCACCAATTCCGATTACCAATCCATCTCCGACAGCAGCGGCGTCAACGCCACGGCGTCGATTTTTGGAGGAAGCAACTTCCCCGGAACCATCAGCTATAGCAACATTCTCAACGGCGAGGGAAACTTCGGCGTTCCAGGCGTCGCCAATTACACCAGTCACGGCGATTCCGATGTCTTCAGCATCGGTTGGGGCGAGCATGTCGCCAGGCTTCCCACCCTCACGCTCGGCTATCAACAGGGAACCAGCGATTATTCGATCTATGGCACGGATTCCAAGAGCACCAATGACTTTCATTCGTTCGTAGCCACCACCAACTATTCGCTGGTGGGCTTCAGTCTCAGCGCAAGCTATCATTATTCGACCTCCGAGTCGCAGTTGCCTCAGTTATTTTCCGATCAGCCGCAGGAAAGATCCAATTCAGACACCGGTTCGTATTCCGTCGGCCTAGGCCATCTGCTCCCCTTCCACGGACAGTTTCAGGCCGGCGCAAACCGGTCGGATTTGGATTACACCAGCAGCGAAGGCAATTACAACGGCACCCTGGATACGGCCTACTCGGGGCTCATTTTTAATCCGGTGGAACACCTGACTTTTGGGGCCAACGCACAGTATCTGGATAATCTGACGGGCGAGCTTTATCAATCCATCGTGGCCGCCGGCGGGATCGCCTCCGAAGGCCTGCTCCCCTTGCAATCATCGCACGCCCTGGATCTCAGCGGATTCGCCGGCTACTCGGTGCCGGCCTGGCACATGACCTTCAACGGGAACGAGCAATATCAGGAGCAGCGTTTCGCAGGCTCCGCCTTGGAGTCCAATTCGTTCACTGGAACGGCCACTTATGCGAATGTGGTCATGGGTGGTACCCTGAACGCCACCTTGGGCGCCGTGCGCAGCGCCATCAGCCCCAGCAATGACACCCGCCTGGGCTTCATTGGCGCGGCCAATTATAGCCGCGAGGTTCGGCGTTGGTCCTTCTCCGGCCTGGTCAACTATGCCGCGGACCAACAGACCTTGTTAGCCTCGTATCTGACGAATACCTTCGGTTACTCCGGTAACGTGAGCCGCCACTTCGGCCGAAAAACGACCTGGACCAGCGTGGCCAGCGGTTCCAAAGCCGAATTGACCGGCCAAGAGGGATCGGGAAGCTTCAGCCAGTCGTATTCGACCGCTGTCCTGGAGAAGTGGCTGAGCGGCACCGTGGCCTATTCCCGGGCCACCGGAAACGCCATTCTAACCGGTTCGGGTTTGGTGGCCACGCCGGTTCCGCTCCCCGTGGTAAATGCGGCCGCCGTGGTCCTGTATGGCGGGCACGCCTATTCGTTCGCCCTGGGCGCCACTCCGCTGCGGGGGCTCTCACTTACAGCCGCTTACTCGCAAGCGCAAAGCAATACCGAGAACGGCTCCGCGAGCTCCAACAACACTACGTCGCAATTGACGGCCAGGATCCTATATCAGGTGAGAAAGACGTACTTCCAGGCCGGCTATTCCAGGCTCATTCAGGGCTTCAGCCTCTCCGGCGCGCCACCCAGCATGCTGGGTTCTTTCTACTTCGGTTTAACGCGATGGTTCAGTTTCTTCTA
>Ga0302326_10033446_pt1 | contig 10217 bp, 10 predicted proteins | sample Palsa_T0_3_FD_202264 | JGI IMG/M metagenome (GOLD analysis project Ga0302326, IMG submission 202264) | Peat permafrost microbial communities from Stordalen Mire near Abisko, Sweden - Palsa_T0_3 | ecosystem: Environmental > Terrestrial > Soil > Palsa > Peat permafrost | place: Sweden: Abisko... | reverse complement strand
CTCGCAGTGATCGCCTTCGAAGACGTCCTCGCGGCAGCCGAACGCCTGCAAGGGATCGTCCATCGCACGCCCGTCGTCACGTCGCGCACGCTCGACGAGCGCACCGGCGCTCACGTGCATTTGAAGTGCGAGAACCTGCAACGCATGGGGGCCTTCAAAATTCGCGGAGCGTACAATCGGATCGCGCAACTCACGCCGGAGGAGCGCGCGCGCGGCGTCGTTGCGTTTTCGAGCGGCAACCACGCGCAGGGCGTCGCGCTCGCCGCGCGATTGCTCGGAGTTCGGGCCACGATCGTGATGCCGTCCGACGCGCCGGCCGCCAAGGTTGCCGCCACGCGCGAATATGGCGCGGAGATCGTCAGCTACGACCGCATGACGATGAACCGCGGTGAAATCGCCGCACGGCTCGCGGCCGAACGAGGTGCAACCCTCGTGCCGCCCTACGACGACCCGGCCATCATCGCGGGCGCGGGAACCGTGGGTCTTGAGTTGCTGCAAGATGTCGACGATCTCGACGTGCTGTTGGCGCCGGCGGGAGGCGGCGGCCTGCTCGCGGGTTGCGCCCTCGCGGCAACGGCGCTCCGGCCGGCCATCGCGATCTACGGCGTCGAGCCCGAGGCGGGCGACGACTTCCAGCAATCGTTTGCACGTGGCGAGCGCGTCGAGATCCCCGTTCCCGTGACGATCGCCGACGGTCAACAGACGACCTCACCCGGCAAGTTAACGTTTCCGATTGTGAAACGCTTGTGCGCCGGCATCCTCACGGTCTCCGACGACGCGCTACGCGACGCGATGCGCTTCGCCTTCGAGCGCCTCAACCTCGTGATCGAACCGAGCGGAGGTGCCGGGCTCGCTGCCTTACTCGACGGCGCGATCGACGTCCGCGGCAAGAAGGTCGGTGTCGTCATCTCCGGCGGCAACGTCGACGCGGCGCGATATGCGTCGATCTTGAGCGGAAGCGCGGGATGATGGCGGTCGCAAAAACAACGAAGCAAAGATCGGCCCGCTACAACGCGTCGCTGTACGAGGCGGCCTTTCTCGAACTTGCGCCCCTGGCGCGTACGGCGCCGTGCGCCCCTAGAGCGAGTTCAGAGCCCGTTCGAGCAGGTCGCCAAGTTCGTTCTGATCGGCGACGCTCAGGTTATCGATGGCCGGCGGCGGTTGCTGCATGCGCTCGGCAACGCGCCCGTAGAGTTCGATACCGGCGGGCGTCAACACGAGCGCCTTCACGCGCCGGTCGCTTGCGGCGCTGCGGCGTTCGCACAGGCCGCGCGCTTCTAGGCGGTCGGCGACGGCCGTTACGTTCGAGGCGTCGCAGCCGAGCAGGGTCGCAAACTCGCTCATCGTTACGGCGCGCTCGGTGCTGAGGTTGCGCAGCGCGTACAGCTGCTGCGGCGTCAGATCGAATTCGCCCGCGACGGTTTCCATGAAGGGCTTGCTCGCCCGCAGGATCTCGAACATTAAATTCCAGGCGCGGGCGCCGGGGGTCATCTTCGAGCGGTCGGCTTGGCCTTTCGGCGGGCTCGCGGCAGCAGCGCCGGCCGGAAGGCGCTGCATGGTTGCTGGGTCGTTCACGTGCCTATTCTACCGCAAAAAACTTTCAAGGGCAAGCTATTGACCTTATAAATCTTTGATGTTATAAACTACTTACTTCACCAAATAAAGCTTTCTGGCATCTTGCCAGGTTAGGAGCGGACGTGCAAGAGTCGAAAATGAAGCGCGAATCCGCAATCGCGAGCTGGCTGCGTGAACTCACGCGGGCTCCCCTTGCACGAAACGGCGAGTACTTCGAACGGCTGCGCAGCTCGATCGAATCGAGCGCGCCGGTCTGCATCCAGTGCGCCTAGCTGCAAGCGGTTTCCAGCCCTCGGGCGCGAAAGCGGTTCGCTAACCATGGCCCTTGCCACCATCGACAACCGTGATAGCGCCCTCGTAGACGCGGCGCGCGCCGGTTCTCAAGTTGCCTTCGAGACGCTCGTCGATCGTTATCGCGAGCCGGTCGTGCGCCTTGCCTACCGGCTCACCCACGATGCCGACGAAGCCAAAGACATCGCCCAGGACGCATTCCTGCGCGCCTATCGGCGCCTGGGGCAGTTCCACCCGGACCGTCCCTTCGCGCGCTGGCTCTTCGTGATCGCGCGCAACGCATCGCTCGATGCGATTCGCCGCCGCCGCCGCGTCGCGGCGCTCGTCTTCGCGGAAAGCAACGTCGAAATCGAACCGGGTCCCGAGGAACTCGCGCTCCAGCACGAGGAGGCGATGCGCGTGCATGCGGCGTTGGAGGCCTTGCCGCCGAAGTATCGCGATGTTTTAGAGCTGTACTATATTTCGGGCTTTCGGTATCGCGAGATCGCGATCGAACTCGACATCCCGATCGGCACCGTGAAGACGTACATCTCGAGAGCGAAGCGACGGCTGCGTGAAGAGCTCGAGAGTCCGATGGCGGTCGCGGCTTAAGGCCTCGCGAATCAACGCAGGGCGTATCGTGCCGACGGCGGCGACTCGCGCAGCCGTACCGCGGGGACGCCCGGCTTTTCCCATCCATGGGAAAAGCCTACGAAACGATTGCTGCGGTCTATTCGGCGGCGACGGCTTCTTCTAAGATCGCGCGGGCGGCGCGCATGCCGGGGATTCCGCTGACGCAGCCGCCTGGGTGCGCGCCGCTGCCGCATAGGTAGAGGCCCTCGATCGGGGAACGGGTGGCGAAGCGGTCGCCGAAGATTTGGCCGGGCAAGAGTTCGCCGTGGAAGATGTGGCCGCCGGTGAGGCCGAAGCGCGCTTCGAGGTCGGGAGCGGCGAGGAGCTGGCGCGCCTCGATGGCGTTTGGAATGTTGGGCGCGTACTGCGCGAGCGTGGCGATGATCGTGTCGGCTGCGGCATTTCGCTTGGCGGCGTCCCATGGGCCGTCGGTGCGGTGGTATGGGTAGTACTGCGCGAAGATCGAGAGCAGATGTTTGCCGGGTGGAGCGAGGCTCGGGTCCGTTGGGGTTTGCATGAAGCATTCGAGCATGGGTGCGCGTGAAGTGCCTATCGTGCGTGCATCGTCATGGGCGCTTTGCAGGTAGTCGATCGACGGTGCGACGTGGATGGTCGCGCGGTGATGCGCTTGTGGTTCGCTGTTTCCGGGGCGGGCGAGGAAATTGGGGAGTTCGCCCAGGGCGAGGTTGAGTTTTAGGGAGCAGCCCTCGATCTTCCATGTTGGGAGGCGAGCGGCGAGCGGTTCGGGGAGGTCGGCCGGTGCGACGAGCTTGCGATACGTCGCGATCGGATCGGCGTTCGATAGGACGAGCGGTGCGACGAGTTCGGTTCCGTCTTCGAGGGCAACGCCGTAGGCGACGCCGTCGCGAATAAGGATGCGCGCGACGGTTGTGTTCGTGAGGAACGAACAGCCGGCGGCGCGGGCGCTTAGTGCGATCGCGCGCGAGATGCTGCCCATGCCGCCGCGCACGAAGCCCCACGCGCCTTGCGTGCCGAGAGCGCGGCCCGCGTAGTGATGCGCGAGGACGTAGGCGGTGCCGGGCTCGCGCGGGCCCGCGTAGGTGCCGATGAGTCCGTCGGTTGCAAGCGTTGCTTGGAGGACCGGGGTCTGCACGTAGCGTCCGACGAGCTCTGCGGCGGATGAGGCGAAGATTGCCGCGGTCGCGCGATCGCCGGCGAGCGTGTTCGGGTCGTCCGCTTCGAATGCGTCGAAGAGCAGCGAACCGAGGCGCGTGGCCTCGTCTTCGAACGCGGTGAAGCCGGCGGCGTCGTCCGGGTCGAAGGCGGCGATCTCACGGGCATTGGAGGCGGGATCTTTGCCGAGCAAAAGCGAGCGTCCGTCTTCGAGCGGCGTGAAGGACGACGGGTCTTTGGCATATGCCTCGTAGCCATGTTCGCGCAGTCGCAGATCGGAAACGATGGCGGGGTGCAGCAAGCTGCACACGTAGGACGCCGTTGAGACGGTCCAGCCGGGCCACACCGCTTCGCTGACGGCCGCGCCGCCTAAGATGTCGCGCCGCTCGATTGCGATCACGCGGTAGCCGGCGCGTGCGAGATACGCGGCGGCGACCAGACCGTTGTGACCCGCGCCCACGACGATCGCGTCGTAGGTTCGCGGCTGCGGGACGCCGTTTGGCTGTATGGCGTTCACGGACTTTTCAGCGGCGCGATTTCTTGCGCTTCGCGCGGATCTTGGGCGCGAACGGTGAGCCGGCTTTGATCGGTCTGCCCGGAACGAACGGGTCATCGTGGCGCAGACTCGTATCGACGTCCTCGCAGCCGATCGGGGTGAAGGCGCCGCAATCGTACGGCCGCGCGCTGTAGATGCCGCAGTAGTAGCGGCCGGATTCATTACCTTTGAGGAACACGCACTTGCTCGTGATGTCCTCGGTGACTTTCTTGAGATATCCGACGCAGAATCCGTCGGCCGAGGGACGCTGCACGACGTACTCTTCGAGCGCGTCCGCGTAGGGCATCTTGAAATAATCCGCGATGCGCTGCACGTCGGCTTTGCTCACGAACGGCTCGTAGCCGCTGCAGCATTCGGCGCAGCCGGGCGGGCAAGCGAGGTTTTCGGGCAAGTCGCGCAGGTGTTTGCGCGCAAGATCGATCACGACGCCGATCGCTTTCACGAACTCGGGATCGTCGTTGTATTTGTACGACCATTCGCGGCTCGTGGTCTCCTTGGCGTTGTAGCGATGCGTGATCTTCTCGTCGTAGGTAAGCGTAATGTGTTCTTCATCGATCTCGATCTCGGTGACGTGTTCCATGGGAACGAGATCGAGCATGTCGATCGTCGTGGGTTGGTGGGTACGACGCGTGAAGGCGCGGAGTTCCCGCATGGCGGCGTGCGAGATGAGGTCGATCGGCTCTTGCATGGTCGCCCATTTCGCGGAGCGAGGCCGCGCGACATTTCGCGCGAACGGAGCGTTCAACACGTATGCGCACTTCCACACCGGCGGCTCAGCTCAGACCCCCGCTCCGCAGGCTCGCCGCGATCGCGGCCGGCGCGATACTCGCACTAGGTCCCTTCGCCGCGAACGCTTCCAGCGACGCCCAGTTGAAGGCAAGGATAGAGGCCGCATTCGCCCAGGTACGTTCGTATAAGGTCACGGTACTCGGCTCCGTGCGATCGCTCGGCGTGTGGCAGGCCCCGAACAGCTATCAAATGACGACCGAGTTCGCCGGCAAGACGGTCAAGACGGTCATCATCGGCCGCGACCTCTACCAGTACGAAGACGGGAAATGGGATTTGTCCGGCACCGCTTCCAACAACCTCGACGTTGACATCGCCGGGCTCATCCGCACGATCAAGGCCGATCCGCACGCCACTCTCACCAAGCTGCCCGACCAAACTCAGGACGGCAAGCGCGTGAGTACCTTCGGCTACACGTTCAAAGACGGAACCGAGGAAGCGTGCAACTACGATCCTGCAACCTACCGCGTGACCCGCTGTAAATCAGACGAACTCACGCTGCTGTACTCGGCCTACAACGACCCCTCGAACAAGGTGGCGAAGGTCAAGTAGCTGCGAGGGTGCCCGCCACCGGAGCCGAAGGCCGTTCTCATGGGCAAAAAAGCTATCGGTGTCGATCTCGGCGGTTCGCACGTTCTCGCGACGATCGTTGATGAGAAGGGCACGATCGTGCAGCGCGTCGAGCACGAGATCGCCGACCGCGCGCCCGATGCGGTGGTGGAAACGATATCCCAAGCCATCACCGATGTGATCGCGCTCGGCAAGGAAAAGATCTACGCGGGCATCGGACTGGGGTCGCCCGGCAATATCGATGCCGCGACGGGTACGGTTCGCTACTCCCCGAACTTCGACTGGCACGAAGTCGCGCTCGGCTCCATGCTGCGCGCGCGATTCGATATGCCGATCTTCGTCGCGAACGACGCGCGCTGCGCGACCCTCGGCGAGTACGTCCACGGAACCGGCAAAGGCACGCAAAATTTCGTCCTCTTGACGCTCGGCACGGGGATCGGCGGCGGCATCGTCGCGGACGGCCGCCTGATCTTGGGCACGCAGGGCAGCGCGGGCGAGATCGGTCATCACCAAGTTCGCGCGAAAGACGGATTTTATTGTAACTGCGGAAAGATCGGCTGCTTCGAAGCGCAAGCGTCCGGCACGGGCCTCATCCGGCACGCGCTCGCGATCGCGCACTCGTTCCCGCGCAGTACGCTCGTGAGCGCGAAGCCGGAGAAACTCGGCTCCAAATCGATTCGCAAGGCGGCGGAAGCGGGCGATCCGCACGGTGTCGCCGCCTGGAATCGATACACCGAAGATCTCGCCACGGGCGTTGCCAACGTGATTGCGTTTGTAAACCCGCAAACGATCGCGCTCGGCGGCGGTGTCGCCGCGGCGGGAAAGTTCATGCTCGATGCGATCGTGCCGCGCATCGAGGAGTTGACGACGATGGCGCCGCGCGGTCAGACGAAGGTGGTCTGCGCGCTGCTCGGCAACGATGCGGGCGCGATCGGGGCGGCCGAGATGGCGAGCCGCGGCGGCCTCACGACGGGGGCGGGGTCTCCGAGCTAGCAAACGAAATGTCGTCGCGGCCCCGGAACTTGACGCGATAGAGGGCGGCATCGGCACGCGCCAGTAAGGCCGCCGGTTCGCGTCCGTCTTCGGGATACATCGCGATGCCGGCGCTCGCGGTCAGGCGATACGTTACGCCCTCGAGGTCGAGCGGTTCGCCAATTGCGGCGCGCAAGCGCTTCGCGAGCGTTTCCACATCGCCGCGCGAGCGCACGAAGGGTTGCAAGACCACGAACTCGTCGCCCCCAATCCGCGAGACCGTATCCTCGTGACGCGCCGCACGCTCCAAACGGCGCGCGACGGCGCGCAACACGCCGTCACCGCGCATGTGCCCGTGCGTATCGTTGATGGCCTTGAAGCCGTCGAGGTCGTAGAAGTGCAGCGCGAACGCCGTACCGTGCCGCTCCGCCGATGCGATCGCCTGTTGCAGCCTGTCGCCCAGGAGCGTGCGGTTCGGCAACTGCGTGAGCTGGTCGTAGAAGGCGAGCGCGTCGAGACGGCGGCGTTGGATGCCGCGCTCGATCGCCGACGCGGCGAGCGCGCCGATCAAACGCACGAAATCGCGATCCGCCGCCGAGAACGGTTTCTCACGTGCGTGCGAACTCACGAGGCACAACGTGCCGAACGGAAGGCCGCCAACCGTTATCGGCGTTCCGATCAAAGCGCGAACGTCTTCGCCCCCCGTATCGTCGAGTGCGACCGGCCGTTTCGCTTCGACGACGAAGAGGTGGATCGAGCGCTCGAACGGATGGCTCGATCCAACTTTGTGGCCCGCCTCTCCCCCGACGTGGACATACGAGACGATCCCGTCCTCGATGCGCGTGACGTAGCCGCCCTCGCAGCCGAGCCGCCGCGAGCCGAGTTCCAGGGCTGCGGTAATTTGCGCATCAGAACTCTGGCCCGTCGAAGCCGCGACCAAGTAGAGTTCGCGAATGCGCTCCGTCTGCTCGCGAATCGCCGATTCAAAGCGCGCTTGCTCGGTAACGTCCCGGCAGATCGCGTACACGCCGACGACGCTTTCATCCACCACGATCGGCACCGACATGCCGTCGATTTCGATACGGCGGCCGTCTTTGTGAACGAGCGCGGTCGTAGCGCTCACCGACTCGCCGCGGAGGGCGCGTTCAAAGACATCGTAGGCGGAAAGGCGCGCGTCGGGTGCCAGCAGCGATACGAACGACAGACCGTACAGATGCTCGGCATCGTAACCGATGAGCCGCTCGCACGCAGCGTTGACGTCGATGCACGTACCCGCGCCGTCGAGGGCGAAGACGGCATCGCCGTGGTTGCCGAACAGCGAGGCCAGGGTTTGGATGCGGCGCGTGGCTCGGTCACCTTGCAGCGGAAGCCGCGCCGTGCCGTACACGCCGGCGATCTCCTCTCCGACGCATGCCGGTTCGAGCAGGAGGTCGATGTCGCAGGGCGCGCCGTCGGCGGTCACGCGCATCGGCAGCTCCGTTGCGACCCCGGCAGTGGCGCGTGCAAACGCTTCGCGCAGCATGGAGCGCTGCAGCGGGTCGATGATTTTCCGGTACCGGGTTCCGGCGACGTTCTCGAAATCGAGCCCGAGAAATTCGAGGGCGCGACGGTTCGCGCGCGCGAGTCCTCCCGCGAGGTCGAACAGGAACAGCCAGTCCCGGCGCTGCTCGAACAACAACGGGTACCGGTCCTGGGCAGCGATCAGCTCGCGGAGAATTTCCGAGTTGGGCTCGGCCTGGCTGCCTGGCGGACGCCCGCGCGGAAAGGATCGTAGCAAAAGGCTGCCTCGATTCAGAGGTGTTTGCTCGATTCTTCACGGTCTGTGAGGATGACCTTCGGGGGAGAAGGAGCTCCTACAAGGCCGCGACTTTGGCGACGGCGACGGGTGCAAGTGGCTTGAGCGGCAGGGCGTCCGTGAACTTCCCGAAGGCGAAATTAGCGATCAACTCGGCGATGCGGCGCGAACTCCCGCGCGGGGCAACGATCGCTTGTGCTTCGCGCATCACGACGAGTCGTTCCATGTTGTGCACGATCCGGCGCGTGGAACGGACCACGTCCGAGGCCGTAAGCGCCACGACCCCGATGCCGTTGTTCTCGACGTATTTGAGGTTCCCGTACTCCTGGCCCGGGATAAAATCGTAGACGACGACCGGGACTTCCGCGAGGCTCGCCTCGGCGATGGCACCGGGGCCGGCCTTCGTGACGAGCAAATCGGAGGCGCGCATCAGCTCGGCGACGTTATCGCAGTAGCCGAGGATCGTCATCGGCGTCGGCAGCGTGGAACTCAGCTCGTTCAGTTTCGCGCGGAGTGCCTTGTTGCGTCCGGTTACGACGACGAGGTGCAGCGGCAATTTCGATTTCGCGAGGGCGAGCGTCGTCGGGAGCAGCTTGCCGCCGCCTTCGCCGCCGGCCATCAGGAGCGCGATCGTCTTTTCGGCGGGCAGTCCGAGGCGAGCGCGCAGTTGCAGCTTCGAATCGGAGACATCCTCGAACTTCGGGTGTACCGGATGGCCGAGGTGGTAGATCCGTTCCTTCGGGATGCCGCGTTCTCGAGCGCGATGATGCACTTCGCGCGCCGGGACCACGACGGCATCGACTTCGGGAACGAGCCAACCCTCGTGCACGCGGCCGAGGTCGGTTACGACGGTGATCACGGGGACGTCCAGCATCCCGGCGTCGGCCCGAGCGCGCAAGGCCGCGTGGTTGAGCAGCGGGTGCACCGACACGATCACGTCGGGCTTGTACGAGAGGAAGAGATCACGCAAGCGGGCCCGGTAAAGCGGCTCGCAAAATCGGATCACGCTGCGGAAGCGCCGCTTCCCGTTGGTCGCGTGATAGAGCGCTCCGTAGACAGGTGGCGCAAACCGAAGGGCCGCGCTATAGGCGGGCCCCAGTTGAGAAAGCGGAAAGCTGCAGTGGGCAGCGACGTCTTCAATCCGATGTTCGAAGGTCAACGGCTCCCCGAGGGGACCCGTCGAGACCTCGTCGAGTGCGGCGACGATGGCGTTCGCCGCGCTGCGGTGCCCGCCGCCGGTATCTGAAATCAGTAACAGGACGCGTTTGGTCATCTACCCTCTGTCTTCCGAGAACTACGCTCGCTGAGTTGTTCGCAGCAGCCGTAGCGCACGGATGCGTTGTAAGCGCTTCATCGCCGTTCGGCGACGACGCTGCTCCGAGCGCACATACGTGATGAGTGCGCGCGCCGGGGCATCGTAGAAGCGAAAGATATCGCCAAATTCGATGTCCGGATTCCGATGGTGCCCGTCGTGGTCTTCCGGGAGAACGATTTGCAACGTCGCGCAGATGCGTTTGACCAATGGCGGCGAGTCCCAACCAAGTTCGGTCGTGTGCCGCCACCAAACGTGGAGTTGGCCGAGCAGAAGGCCGAGCAGGGCACCCGCCAGGGACCACGGCCCAAGGAAACCGAGCGGCACGGCGATCGCGATGTACGGCAGCGCGCCGAGAAACCCGTCGAGCATCACGCCGGGATCGCGCGAGATCACGGCGTGATCCCAGTACGACCGGCTCCGATCGTGGTGCGTGCGGAGGTGGAGCTTGCCCCATAAGTGCTGCGGCACATGATAAAGGAACGTCGATGCCATGTCGCCCACGACCAGCACGATGAGAAGCGATATGAAAAACATCATGACGCCGCCTCCTTTAAGATCGGGGCGTCACAGCCCCCCGATCGCCCCCGGAGAATCGCAGCGGCATAGCCGCC
>Ga0302326_10033445_pt1 | contig 10217 bp, 10 predicted proteins | sample Palsa_T0_3_FD_202264 | JGI IMG/M metagenome (GOLD analysis project Ga0302326, IMG submission 202264) | Peat permafrost microbial communities from Stordalen Mire near Abisko, Sweden - Palsa_T0_3 | ecosystem: Environmental > Terrestrial > Soil > Palsa > Peat permafrost | place: Sweden: Abisko... | reverse complement strand
CGTGCGACCCACATACTCGAACTGATCGGTCATGAACGAATCGCGCAGGAGCAGCAGGCGCGTCGGCGGAGCCCCCGGACAAAAGGTCTCGAAGGCGCTGGTCCGATCGAACCCGTCGTTGTCGAGCAAGCGATCGTAGGGATTACGGGATACGATCGCACGCGGGGCGTCCTCGCTGCGTTCCGGCGTCACGAGCACGCCGAGGTCGCCGTACAGGTGCCGGTACTCGAAGGCCACGTCGCGCGCCTCGAGCTCGGCCAGCGCCACGCGCGACCGCAGGGCGTGGCAGAGCGTCTTGTACGCGATGAAGCTGCCGTACTGCGTCCAGTGCGAATCGGTCTTGCGATAGATCTCGAGCGCCCCCTTGGCCGCGAGCAGATCGGGCCGCGGATCGATGAACTCGATGCCGGCAATTTCGCGCATGGTCGCGAGGAACTGCTCGCCGGGCGTGCCCGTTCCCGAGCGCTCGCAGTCCTCGGGCAGATCTTCGGGATACACCGAATGCGCGTCGGGCGCGAGATAGAAGGCGTAGGGAATGCCGCGGCGGCGAAGTTCGCGCGCGCGGCGGCGCAGCGTCCGTTTCCAGACCTCGAGCAAGGGGCGGTTGAAGGGCTTGGGACTGAGGAACCATTCGAGCGCGAATCCGTCTTGATCGCCGAGAAAGAGACGTCCGTTGCGGCCTTCCAGCACGCCGTGAATCTTGCCGCGCTGCTCGGCAATCGTCACGTCCGGCCCGAGGCGGCGGCAAGACGATCGACGAGTTCCCCGACGTTGCGCGGCTCCATGGCGATCTCTTCGCCGATCTCGATGCCGAGCTTCTTGCCGATGCGGGCCAGCAGGACGGCGTGCCCGAGCGAATCCCACCCGTCGACGTCATCCGCCGTCGTGTCGCGCCCGATCGTGCGGGGATCGGCGTCGAACGTCTCTGCAACGAGCGCCAGGATCGAGGCCTCGAAGGCTGGGCCGGTCACGAAACGCTCAGTGCCGCCTGCGCGAAGCGCCGTTCGTTTTCGTCACGGCTGATCTTGCCGCTCGTCGTCTTGATGAGTTCCCCGACACCCCGGATTTCGACCGTTCGCACTTGAAGCCCGAGCACGCTGTACACGTGCGAGCGAATGTGCCGCACGAGCGCGAGCTTGCGCGCTTCGTCCGCTTCCTCACTCTCGGCGAGCACCACCGCTTCTTCGCTGCCGGTCGCGTCGTCGAAGCGGCCGAAGACCGCCACGCGTCCGGGCTTCACACCCTCCACCTCGTTCACGGCTGCCTCGACGTCGTTCGAATAAAAATTCTGTCCGTGGACGACGAGCATTTCCTTGCGCCGGCCGCATACGAATAGCTCGCCGTCGCGCACGAAACCGAGATCGCCGGTCGCGTACCAGCCGTCGACGAACGCATTCGCGGTCGCTTCCGGGTTGCGATGATATTCCGAGAAGAGATAGGGCGCGCGCACCGCGATCTCGCCGACGTCCTGCCCTTCGGTGGCGAGGATGCGCAACTCGACGCCGGCTAGCGGCCGCCCGCACGAGAGAAGTTCGGCGCCGTCCGGTCCCGCTGCTGCGAGCGCGCCGTGCGAGCGCAGCGCGGCAGCGTCGACACAGATCGTGCGGGCTGGTTCGTGCGGTGAGCCGAGCGTGACGGCAAAGACGGTTTCGGCCATCGCGTAACAGGTCCGCAGCGCGTCCGGCGTCACGCCCGAGGCTGCGAACGTCGCGGCGAAGCGCGCGAACGTCGCAGGCCTGCACGGCTCGGAGCAGTCGACGAACGCGCGCATCGAGCGCAGGTCGTAGGTGCGGTCGCCGTCGTGGGTTCGCACCAGGTGTTCGAACGCGAAGTTCGGCAGCCACGCGTGGGTGGCGCGATAGCGTTCGATCGCTTCGAGCAGCGAGGCCGGGTTCAGCAGCCATTCGAAGGCATCGAGCGACACGACACGGCTGCCGACCCACATCGGCAATAAAAAAGCCGCGATTAGGCCCATGTCGTGATACAGCGGCAGCCAGCTGACGGTGAGGTCAGACGTCTGCGCTTCGAGTGCGCGGGCCGCAGCGGCGTTGTGCATCGCAATTGCGCGATACGTCAACGCCACGCCCTTCTTCGCGCCCGTCGTTCCGGAACTGTGTTGCAGCAGCGCGATGCGCTCGGGGCGCTCGACGGCTTCGAGGGGCGGCAAGTCCACCGCCGGCACGTCCCACGGCGTGTCGATGTCGTGCACGATGCAGGGCGGCGGGCAGAGCGCGCCGAGCGGCCCGGCGAGCGCGCTCTCGGTCACAACACACGCGGGCCTCACGCGCGCGAACAGTTCGCGCTGTCCGTTCCAATAGAGGACCGGGTCTTGTTTGGGTGTCGGGAACGGCAAGAACGTGGGAATCGCACCGGCGCGCATCGCGCCGAGAAATGCCGGGTAGAGTTCGTAGCGATGTTCGAGCACGATCGCCACGATCGCATCGGGTTCGAATTGCAAGCTCGTGAAGCGCGCTGCCCAGCGATCGATTTCCCGGGCGAGATCCGCATAGGCGAATTGGCGATAGCGTTTCGAGCCGGCGACGAGCAGAGCCGGCGCCGTCGGCCGCGTCGCCGCGTGACCGTACATGGCACCGAGCAGCTCAGGCATCGAGCCGGAAAATCCGCTCCACGAACTCCCGCGAGAAGATCTCGTCCCAACCCTGCGGCGGGGGAACGTACGCGTTGCGTTCGCGCTCCTCGTAATCGCCCACGCGCCCCACGGCTTCTTCGATCGCACGCCGCAGGTCACGCAGGGTAGGCTCGCACGGTACGAGATTCGCGCACAGCGCCCGCAGGTCGCCGGCCGAGCGATTCTCGTACACGTTGGTGACTACGAGCGCCCCCGTCGTAGCGAACTCGAGCGCGACCAGTCCCGGATGCGGGGCGTACATCAGGCTCAAGCCGATGTCGAGCGACTGGAGCAGTTCGCGGTACTCCGCTTCGCTCGTGCGCTTGAGCAGGACGAGCCGCTGCCCGCCACCCAGATCCAGTGGGGCGATGTCGCTGAGCGCGCCTAGGCCGACGAACGACCATTCCGGCCCGAACGTGCCGCGCGCGCAGAGATCCTGCAACGCCAGCAGCGTCAACTCGAAAAGGTTGCGAGCCGCATGCAGTTCGGGCCGCGCGTAGACCGCGAACACGCGCCGCTCGCGGGCCCGCATCGAGCTTGCGGATTGGCGCTTCAACTGATTGATGCGATGCTCATAGACGGCGTACTCCGAGGCCTCGGCACCGGGTCCATCCGCGAACGCGCCGATCGCGCGCTCGCGGAAATAGCGGAGCAGCTGCGGGCTGCTCACGATCGGAAAATGCGCGATGTCATAGGTTTCGGCGCACAGCGCCCTGGTCGAAGAGTTGTCGAAGAAAACCGGCTCGTATTCTTGCGCGAGCAGATACGGCTTTCCGAAATCCGTCCATTCGGCCAGCATCGCCGCACTCGGAAGATCCCACACCGTGTAGACGACGACGTGGTCGCGCGGGCCGATTCCGATGCGGTCGTCCTCACCACGGCCCAGGACTTCGACCTCGGCGAACGCTTCGCGCAACGCTTCGGAGCGCTCGCGCCAAAGAAAATAGCCCTTGTTCGGACGTGCGTCTTCGGTGCAGTAGATCGCGACGCGCCGGCCGGTCGCGCGCAGGGCACGAATCAACTCGTAAGCCGCGAGGTAGCCTCCGAACGAGATGTCCGGATTGAACGTCGGCAACAGGAACCACGTCGTCGGCACTTCGTCCGCGCCGCGCCGGTGCGCGCGTAAGCGCGTGAACAGGCGCGTCCGCAGGGCCTCCACGCGCGGAATCAACGCAGGCGCCGTGACCCCCGGTATCTGGCGCTCGAGGGCCGACGAGAGATCGAAGCGCGGCAATCGCTGCTCGGCGCGCCCGCGCACCAGATAGTGGTGAAAGCCGCACAACACTTCCCGCGGAATCGCCGCGCGCACGTCGGGATAGAACGCGCGGTACCAGTCTTCTTCGAACCAGCCGGCGGGCGAATACGAGCGCTCGATGCCCACGCGAAGATAGTGCGCGAAGGGATCGGCGAGATCCGCATTGGTACCGGCGCTCAGGTACCTCGACGCGTAGTAGTGAGGATCGAATTCGCTCTGCAGCAGCGCCACAAGCGCCGCGCCCGGATCGGGCGAGGCGGGCTCGAGTCCGGCGACTCGCAAGTGCATGAAGCGGCCGTAGAGATTGTAATGCTCGAGCGCGGAGACGATGGGAAATGCGTCGACGAACGCGCGTGCTGCCGGATTGAGCGTAAGGTAGCGTTCGCCGTCGAGCGAGGAACACGACGGCAGCGGGGCGCGCGCGCCGCCGCCCGCGACCGACATGGTTTCGTTCGGCCAGCGCGATTCGGCCAGGCCGTGCGCCACGTAGTGGAGGAAGGCTGGGCCCGCGCCCGCCGCAACGAGCGCGGCGACGTCGGGGTAGCGGCGGCGGTACCACAGTTCGTCGAAAAGCGGATTTGGCGAAACGTGAGCGCACTCGGACCGGCCGAGGTACGCGCCGACCACCGCATCATCGCCGTCCGACGTAAGGCACAGTCCTTCGGCGGACAGGCGGCGGCGCAGCAATCCGACATCGATGCAGCGTCTCGCGACGTCGAGCTGTTCGGAAGCGTAAGGGAGTTGGTGCGTGTGCGCGACGGTGGCTGCGTCCGGGGGCAAGGATCGTGTCTCGGTCATGCCAGGACGGCCGTGTTGGGCGCGGGAGGCAGGTCTCCTGGCTCGGCTCGTTTCGACGGTACCGCGGAGCCCAAATCGACTTGACATCGAACATACGTTCGAGCATAATCGGGTATATGGTGGGCGTGAATCGTGAGAAGCGAAAAGGCGCGGTCCGAGCCGCGATCGGGTTCGCGGCCGGCGATGCCGGCGAAGGGACCGCCTACGCGCTATTGGGAGCGTCCGGTAACGGGGGCGTCGTCAGGGTTCCTTTCCGTTGCCGTCCCCTTCCGGCGCTCCGCGGCCGCGACATCTCGTACTCCGCGCTGACGGCCGTCGCTATTGAGTTGCGCCGGCGCGGCATCCGCAGCGTGGCGTTGGTAACCGAAGACGAGCGGCTCGTGCGCGATCTCGATGAACGGCTGCCGGTTCCGGCGCCGCTCGCGATGCCGTACGTGGCGCTGCGCTGCGAACTTAATCGCTTCCAGGAAGCGCACGTGACGGCGAGCGACGAACCCGCCATTCGTGACCTCTCCGCGCGGAGTCGAGCCGAAGTCTTCCTCCAGCCCGCCGCCTAAGCCGCGGCTCCTCAAACGCGCGCAGTTGCCGTACGATGCGGCGCTGCTGGCGCGATTTCTGATCGGTGCGACGCTCGTGCGAGAGACGCCGCAAGGCCGAGGAGTCGTCCGCATCGTCGAGACGGAAGCCTACGTGCCGGGCGACGCAGCGTCGCATGCGTTCCGCGGCGAGACGGCGCGCAATCGCACGCTTTTCGGCCCTCGCGGCTACGCCTACGTCTACTTCATCTACGGCAACTACTATTGCCTGAACGTGAGCGCCGAGCGCGCCGGGATCGGTGCCGGCGTTTTGATTCGCGCCGCGCAGCCGTTGTGGGGCATCGAGTCGATGCGCGCGCGGCGCTCGGGCGCGAGCGACGTCGATCTGCTGCGCGGCCCAGGCCGGCTCGCTATAGCGCTCGACATCGATCGCGCACTCGACGGCATCGACCTGTGTGCGCGCGGGTTGCTCTGGCTCGCCGCCCCGCTCGGCGGGCCTGCGAGCGTCGCGACCAGCCGTCGCATCGGTCTCACCAAGGAGATCGATCGGCCTCTTCGCTTCTACGAGGCGGCCAGTCGCTTCGTCAGCGGACCACGCAGCTTGTCGAACATCGTGGCGGCGAAGCCCCCCGATCCCTCTCATGACATCGGGGCGGCGAAGCCCCCCGATCCCCCCCCGTAGAAACGACGCGACGTGTTCCGCAGTGTGCAGCGATTTCGCGTTGAGATTGCAGCTAGCGCGGCGACGGCGTTCCTCGTCGTCTTGCTGATCGTCGTGTTGCCGTTTCCACGATTCGCTGCGGCGCGGGCTCGCGGAGCGCTGCCGCTCGAGGGAGTGACGCAGTATTCGATCGATGCGGCGCAAGTCGACGTTCGCACGATTTTGTTGTGGCCGCGTCCGCAGCCGAAACTCGAGCCATTTTCGGGCGAACCGATCTTCATCACGGGCTGGGCCGTCGACAGCGCGTTGCATGCGCCGGTAAAGTCGATCGTCGCCGTCGTCGATGGGGGCACCGCTTACACGACCACGCCAAGCATCGTGCGCCTCGACGTGGCGGCCAAACTCGGCAGCCCGGCATACGCGCCGTCCGGGTTTTCCCTGACGATTCCGCCCTGCGCGCTCGCGGTTGGACCGCACCTGATCGCGTTTCGATTCGTTGCGAGCGACGGGCACGGATACTATCGCTCGGCCGACTACGTGCACCTCGACGTACAAGCGGCTCCGGCCAACCCGCCGCCCGAACTTAGCGGACTACAGCGATGTTGAGGGGAGCGTCGCCCTGCGGTTCGAGCGACCCCAGACGAACCGCGCGCCCAGCGGCGAGAACCGAGTCGCGCACGGCACGGTCGGTGACGAGGAGTTGCGCGAGCGTTGCGACCGCGAGCAAATCGCTCGTATCGCCGAGCAGGATTGCGGCGCCGCCGGCGACGGCGCGGTTTGCGCTCGTATCGCGCGCCAAGATCGGCACGTCGAACCAAAGGGCGCTCTGTAGCTCTTGCGCGCCGTCTTCGGCCGGGTTGAGTGAGACGAACGCGTCCGCGCCGAGAAATAACGACTGGACTTGCGCCGGCGCGAGGTCGCGGGCGAGCAGCAGCCGGTCAACGATGTCGAGCCGGCGTACCTCGGCTTGCAGCGCAGCGTATACCGTATCGTCGACCGTCGTCGCGGCGATCGTCAAACGCGCTTCGCGATCCATCGTCAAATAGTGCAGGAACACGACTAAGAGCGCTTCGAGATGGTCGAGCAAGACGACGGGGCCCGCGTAGAGCAGGTTGGCTTTGCCGTCTGCGAGCGCGGAAAGCAGCGGTAGATCGGGCATCACGTCCCAACGCTCCGGATTGCCGAGGAGCTCGGCGCGGGGCTTTGCCGCAAACGCGCGCTCGTAGCGTTCGATGACCGCAGGCCACGAAGTGATTTCGTGCGCGTACGCGGCGCCGCGCCGGCCGAGCTCGTCGAGCGCCGCATCCGAAGCCGCGTCGATGCGATGCAGCGCGTCTTCCCACGTGTCGGCGGACGTCGCAAGGTAGCCGCCGCCGGAATGGGTCACGACGCTCGCCGTCGGCGGGCAATCGGCGTGCACTACGACCGGCCGGCCGAACGACCACGCTTCGTAAATCGCGCGGGAGAAGCTTTCATTCACGCTGGGCTGCGCGAGCGCGCGGCAACTCGCGAGCAGCGCCGACTTCTCGCATTCGGAAACCGGACCCAAGTCGACGATGCCCGCCGCCGACTCGCCGTACGAAACGTGGCGTTCGCCCGCGAGCGCGAGCCGCAGCGTCGATGCCGGTGCCCTGCGCCGGAAACGCTTATAGGCCGCGACCAGCGTAGCGATGTTCTTCGCCGGATCTTGCCTGCCTAGGTAGAGCACGTAGCGTTCGCGCGCCGGTGCGAACTCGCCGATCCGCTCCGGGAATTTATCGCGCTCTGCGAACACGTCGATGCCCTCACCGACGACCGACGACTTCGCGATGATGCCGGGGCCGAACAGCCACGCCGCCAATTCGAACTCGCCTTCGCTGTTGAATAGCAAGCCTTTCGCGGCGTGTACGGCGGCCGCGACGCGCGGAAGAAACGCGTACGCTTCGCGATGCAAACACGGCTGGAGGTACGCGCGATCGGCGACCAGCGGTAGTCCGGTCAGCGTCGGCCCGAACATGTATGGAATGAAGATGATGCGATCGTATGCCTTACCTTCGTTTGCGAGATAGGCGTAGAGCGCCGTGCTGTTGATGTTGTTGCGCGAGAACGACTCCGCATCGTCGTCGCCGACGGGCGGGACGGCGCGGTGCAACTGCGCGATATCCAGGCTCAGCAGAATCGCGTTGACGCGCTCGAAGTCGCGCCGGTCGCGCTTGTCGGTGCGGAAGCGCCGGACCGTGACCGCTGCGGCCCGTTCCACGCCGGCGCGCAGGACGTTGCGGCCCCAGTCGTCGCCGAACGACGGGCAGCAGGTGGTGAGCACCTCGACGCGGTGACCGGCGGCGGCCAAGTGTTCCGCGAGCTGCAAGCTCTGCTGCTCCGCTCCGCCGCGAAGCCCCGGGCCGAACCACGGCGTAACGATCGCGACGCGCGTGCCGGAACGTTGCGCGGCTCTGCCGTTACGATTCAATAGCGCCGCGGAGCGCGTCGATCTCGTCGCGAAGCGCGTGCATTTGTTCGATCAACTGGCGGTTGAAGCTGATCTGTTCGCGAAACGCCGCGACGAGTGCGGCGTTGACGTGACGCTGATCTTTGAACAGAAACGCGAGGGCAGCCAGGCACAGCGCGCGCACGCGCTGGAACCCGAACGGAAACCCCGATCCGATGTGCGAGGGCCACTGCATGCGAATCTGCAGCTTCTGATCGGCGATGTTGGTATGGCCCTCGAGCGAGTCGATGAAAACGCTCGAGCGCAAGGTCAGCGCGTCGAGCGGAACCTGACCCGCGGGACGGTCACGAATCTCGCTGACGCGCGCTCGTACTCTCGCGACTAGTTCCTCGACGTTGACGCCGGGAGCCGCGGATTCTATCACCGTGTCAGTATTGGGGAGAAACGGCCCCCGCACCCCCTGCGCGGTCTCGTGCGTGCGGGTGGCGAACCAAAACCTTACAGTGCGTCTTCAGAAGTATCTCGCTCATGCGGGAGTGGCATCGCGGCGGAAGGCTGAGGACTTTATCGTGGCGGGCCACGTCCGGGTCAACGGCAAGGTCGTTCGCGAGCTCGGAACCCTCGTCGCTGAGGGCGATCGAGTGGAGTTGGCCGGCAAGGCGGTCTCGCTCCCCAGCACGCACCGTTACATCGTTCTCAACAAACCCGAGCAGGTGATGACGACGATGCGCGATCCGGCTGGTCGCCGGACGGTGGCGTCGCTCGTGCCGCGCGAGGGCGGCCGGGTCGTCCCCGTCGGCCGCCTCGACTACGACACCTCGGGCGTCTTGCTGCTGACCAACGATGGGGAACTCGCGCACGTGCTCACCCATCCACGCTACGGCGTCGAGAAAACCTATCGCGCCCTCGTGCGTGGCCGGCTTGCGGGCGACGACGTCAAGAAGTTTTTATTGGGTCTGAAGCTCGACGACGGCCGCGCCGCCCCCGCGAAAATCCGCGTCGTGCGCGCCGCCTCCGCTGCCTCCGAACTCGACGTCACGATTCATGAAGGCCGCAACCGCCAGGTGCGCCGCATGTTCGAAGCCAGCACCCACCCCGTCATTTCCCTCTCTCGGCTGCGTTTCGGTCCGATCTCTCTCGGCGATCTGCGCCCCGGCCACTGGCGTGAAGTGACCGAAAAGGAACTCGCCGAGTTGCGAGCTCTTCAGCGCGAAGCCGCAAGCGATTCCGATGATTGATCTCGCGATCGCGCTCGCGCTGTTGCTCGTGCTCGTGGTGGTGCTCTTTGCGGTGGTCGTCAGCCGGAAGCTCGCTAAGCGACCGGCGGCCGGCGCGCCGACGGTGCTGCGCGGCATACGCGGGGCGACGACGGTGACGGAAGATGCGGCGGACGCGATCCTCGCCGCGACGGAGGAGTTGGTGCGCGAAATCGTCACCGCCAATAACTTGCGACCCGAGGATGTGGCATCCGCGCTGTTTACGGTGACGCCGGATCTGCACGCGGAGTTTCCGGCAGCGGCGGCGCGGCGGATGGGGTGGACGATGGTACCGCTTTTGAATTTCACGGAAATCGGCGTACCCGGGCGCCTGCAACGCTGCATTCGGGTGTTGGTTCACGTCAACACGAGCCACACGCAAAACGACATGGTGCACGTGTATTTGCGCGAGGCGGTGTCGCTGCGACCCGATCTCGTACAGCGCAGTTCCGCTCCGCAGTAACCGGCTGAACCGTCTTGCGTCCGCGGGATAGGCCCTTCGCCGCCCCCAATGTTCCGGTAGTCATAGAAAAAACAGCGGCGTTCGGTAATGGGCCCGGGAGTCCGGGCCCGGGGGTGATCGGGGGGCTTCGCCGCCCCGATGTCCGCGTTGTATAAAAAAACCAGCCGGTTTCGCTAATGGGCCCGGGAGTC
>Ga0302326_10033444_pt1 | contig 10217 bp, 9 predicted proteins | sample Palsa_T0_3_FD_202264 | JGI IMG/M metagenome (GOLD analysis project Ga0302326, IMG submission 202264) | Peat permafrost microbial communities from Stordalen Mire near Abisko, Sweden - Palsa_T0_3 | ecosystem: Environmental > Terrestrial > Soil > Palsa > Peat permafrost | place: Sweden: Abisko... | reverse complement strand
ATCCTTGAAAAGGTGCGATGACTTTATTCAGCTGATAACAGACCCTATTGATCGAGCTTCTCGTCCCGCCAGATCTTGGCGAGCAGTCCAGGAGTGTAGAATCGCTGCTTTAATTGGCGAACTTCGATCACATCGTCCCCCGCAACGAAGTGGAGACCTGGCGCATTATCCGGGTCCGAGGCATCATAGCGGCTTTCAGGATCGACCACTGCCCATCCCCCAATCCCCGATGTATGTAAAGACGTCGAACCTCTTGGGAACGAGATCAACGTCGCCAACCAGCGTCCAGTAGCAGCCTTCCACAGACGAGCAGTGCCGTCTGCGCTTCCCGTGATTAAAAAGCGCCCGTCCGGGGAAAACGCCACCGATCTGATCGGTCCGGAATGGCCGCGAAACTGGCGCAGTTCCGTCCCAGTTGTCGCGTCCCACATCCGCACGACTTTGTCCTCACCGGCAGTGACCACGAAACGCCCATCGGGAGAAAACGCTCCGTCGTATACCCATCCAGTATGTCCCACAAAGCGGCGCAGTTCGGTTCCCTTACCGGCGTCCCATAGCCTCGCGGTGCGATCCCAACCTCCGGTTAACAGCAGCCGCCCGTCGGGCGAGACCTTCGCAAAAAAGATCGCCTGAAAATGACCTCGAAACTGCTGGACTTCCGCTCCAGCGCCCGCATCCCAAAGCCGTGCAATTCCATCATGGCCTGCGGTGACGAAATAGCGGCCGTCGGGCGAAAACGCCACGGAGAACGCTGCATCCCGGATCTGGCGCAGTTCCGCTCCAGTGGCCGCATCCCACAGCCTAACTGTGCCGTCGTAGCTCCCGGTGAGCACGGTCCGTCCGTCGGGAGACACAGCGGCGGAGACCACATTTCCAGAATGGCCCTGAAACCGGCGCTGTTCGGCGCCGGTATCTGCATCCCACAGCCGCGCGGTCGCATCGTTGCTTCCAGTGAGTACTCCACGTCCGCCAGGCGAAAATGCCACGGAAACAACCCAATTCGAATGCCCTTGAAACCGCCGCGATTCCGTTCCACGGGTCATGTCCCAAAGTCGCGCATCCCCAGTGGCGGTCAGCAGGAATCGCCCATCCGGGGAGAATGCGACGGAAGGGACATCAAACGATCGGCCTACAAAGCTGCGCACGTCGGTTCCGGTTGCGGTTTCCGAGAGCAGCGGATAGCCTCCGCTGACGACAAAGCGGCCGTCGGGCGAGAAAGCCGCGAATTCACGGTTCCCGATGGGCTCCCCTAACCGGCGTAGCTCGACTCCAGTCGCAGCATCCCACAATCGCACGGTGGAATCGAAACTCGCCGTCAGGACGAACCGGCTATTCGGCGCATACGCCACGGCAGTCACTTTCTTCGAATGGCCCTGAAATCGGCGCACTTCGGCGCCATCGGACGCATTCCAGAGACGCGCAGTGTTGTCGTCGCTACCGGTCAATACGACGCGCCCGTCCGGAGAAAACACGGCGGCGGCAACCGCAGCGGAATGGCCCTGAAATTGGCGGATTTCCCTTCCGCTCGTGGCGTCCCACAACCGCGCTGTCTTGTCGTCGCTTCCGGTCAGTACAAAATACCCGTCCGGCGAGAACGCCGCTGACCTGACATGATCGGAATGCCCCCGAAACTGGCGGATCTCCGCTCCCGTTTGCGCGTCCCATAAGCGCGCAGTGTGATCGTCGCTACCCGTCAGAACTAGCCGGCCGTCCGGCGAGAAAACAGCCGACCGTATGTGAGCCGAATGCCCCTGAAGGCGGCGGATCTCCACTCCGGCCACTTCGTTCCACAACCGTGCGGTATTGTCGTGGCTTCCGGTCAATATGGTTCGCCCGTCTGGTGAAAACGCCACGGAAGTTACAGGGCCGGAATGGCCTTGAAACTGACGGATCTCCGCTCCGCTCTTCGCTTCCCACAAAACTGCCTTCCCATCCATCCCTCCGGTGAGTACGAACCGCCCGTCTGGTGAAAACGCCGCAGAATCCACCTGGTTCACAGCGTATCCGTGCCCCAACTGGATATGAAGCCTTGGCTCATTACCTCGAAGTTCTTGCAGGCCGGCGGCGCTGGCGTCGCCGGAGGAATCGGAAGCAACCTTTTTATCCGGCGCGCGGCTTGGGATCGCTCCGATGATGCCTCCAAGGACCAACGGCGGGCCCAGGTTGCTCTCGGGTGGCGGCTGGAAAACGAAGAGATCGTCAGGAAGCGGGACATCGGTTTCAATGGAGGTGTAGTTGGTCGTAACGGCATGCCTTGCGGCCCTCACACTCGAAACTACGGGCGTCTCCCAATAATCACGAAGGATCAGTTCGGCGTCCTTCGAAATCCAGACACGCCGGACGACGCCTTCGGCCATTCGGTCGTCTGGCGCGCCGCGATACTCCGCTCGTATCACATAACACCCGACGGGGCCACCACGAAAATCGATTGTCTCGTCCTTCTCATAAGAAGCAGCGGAGATATTCGCGGGATTGCGTCCGTAGTCGAGCGTCGCGATTTCTCCTTGGAAGGTCCATGCAGATGCGGTCGTCTTGGTGTACTGATGGCCCAGACTATGGTATTCCCATAGGTTTAAGCCGTCGAAGACTATAAGGGTTATCGTGCTATTACCGACGAGCCACTCGGCGCGGCCGCGGCCACCGCGGACAAAGTCCAATGTAAATGGATTGCCTGGGAGCGGGGGACCGCCTGCGAAGCCTGTCGATCGGGTGGCGGCCAGTCGAACTGTTTTAGCTGTGAAAATGCGCGCGCTGGCGCGGGACAGGAGTTCACGCGCATCCGGACGATCTTGGGCGGCAAAGGCAAGCGGGGCCAACAGAAGGGCCAGTGTTTTCACAAGAGCATCCTCCAGGTCTGAGAGTATACTAAACGCGACCTCAGTGATGTACCGTGAATCTGAGGCGAAAGCAACGCCGGCAGCAATCCCCGACGGTCCGCACTATCCTTTTCCTTCATCCCAGCGCAACAAAATCCACGGCGTAACAAAGAGATTATCTGGACAAACGGGTCCTGGCTATAAAATCATTTCAGAAATTCAAAGTTCGCCGACCCGGGTTCGGGCCGCCATCCTCCAGATCCGCCGCTTGATAAGGGTGGTGATGCAACGTCCGACCTAAGGCAGGCCGCGGCAGTCATCGCGCTTATCAGAGCAGCAAGCTGGTCGCGGTTGATCTGGCTTTGGCAACGCGGACGCCAATTACTTGAGTTGACTGGATCGTTCAGACTGCAAAATCTCGTGCGGCAGGCGGCTGAGGAGTAGCCGCTTTGCTGGGTGACCGTCGCCCGGCTCTGGACTTGGTGCGCGAAAGGTACTCGTGGGAAGCGGTGACGGATGCTTATGAGGCGCTGCTAAAGAAGTTGGCGGGATAGGCGCTCGATTCCAATTGAATTCAGGCCGATCCCGCGTTCTTTCGATTATTCCCGGTACCATTAGCTAAGCTTGCGCCAGCTTTGTTTATAATCTTTTGTCATGGCGGGCATTCAAACCTCGAGACATCGGGTTCTGTGTACGGCCAGACTGATTCTAGAGCCGCTGGAGGTGGAATACGCGCGGGAACTGTACCAGCCGCTGACAGATCCGGAATTGTACCGCTTCCTGCCCCAACAGCCGCCCGAATCCGTGGACGAGTTGAGGGCGCGATTTAGCCGGTTGCTGGCGCCCGAATGCGCGGCGCGCCGTTTTACCTGGTTGGCCCGGTATGGAGGGTCGGCGATACCGGTCGGGATGTTCCAGGCGCGGCTGGACGACGAGTGCTTTTCCCTGGGGTACCGGGTTTTCCGGCCATGGTGGCGCATGGGGTTCGCGACCGAGGCGGTGGACGGGATCGGCGCGCACCTGGACGACGACTACGGAGTTACGGCACTCTCCGCGGTCATCGATACGCGCAACCGGGCATCCATTCGCGTGGCGGAGAAGCTCGGCTTTGAGTTGTCCGGGACCGTGCCCCACGCGGATTTCTTCGCGGGCGCGTGGAGCCACCAGTTCCACTATCGGCGCGGCGGTTTCGCCATCGAGCGGGGGGTAGCCGGTGATTGACGATGACGATGAACCGATTGCTACGTCTGGAGACCGCAAGAGGGTCAGGATCGACGCTACTGCCGGTCAGGAAATTGTTATCCGTGTGCCGGTATGGACTATTCAGATCACGCATCCCGTGAACAACGCAGTGATTCTGGCGGGCGACAGTGTACCGCTGCAATGCATCGTACGCCGGAATGGGGCGGTGCAGGGGGGGATTCCCGTAACGTGGAACGTGCCGCAAGGGCAGGGGTACAACGCGGGAGCTTTTACACTTGAGCCGACCCAAACCACCAACTACATGATTGATGTATGCATCACGGCACTTCCGTTTGTCCAGGCCCAGCACCTGGCGCAAGCGGTGCTGCCGGTTTTGGACCGATTGGAACTTGGCGTACAAGCGGGGGCCCAGTACAATGTCTATTGCCACGGAACCGCTGCGAGGAACACACCGTTATGGGTCCGGGACATGGGCGCGGAACCGTATGGCTATACGGCTCCGGCGCTGGCTGTTCAGGACGATACGGATGCCTGCCCCTTACCGCACCCGGCCTGCTACCGGCTCGGCTCGAGAGCGAATGTCAGGGCACGCTTGACCATACCGGCTGCACTCACCCGGCAGACCCCTATCAGGCTCACTGGCGATTCCACCACGCCCTTTCCTAATATTGGGCCCGCGGCCCAGGTAGGCCAATATGGGAATCAGTTTCTCAGGTTTGAACTGCCCGCGGCACAACTCGGCGCCGGTGTGGGGATGCAGAACCTGCAGACGCCGATCAATCTGGAAAGCTCCTGTCAACTGCCGTTCGTCGTGGGCAAGTACGATCTTTCGGGCCCGTGGCAGTACTGCGTGCAACGCGAATCGGACAATGCCTGGAGCGTTCCCATTGCGCTGGTACCAGTCACGCGCCTGGCGGCTTACTGCATTTTCGACGCTCCCAGGATTGGGCCCGGCCTCTTGCTGGACGCTGAGTTTGACGCGTTTCACGTCGAAAAGGCGGCGTTGTGGGGAACCGGCACCTGGAGCCTGAAACACGACGCGCCCACGAGCATTCCGTTTCGGGTTACGAATATGGTGCGGCACTACGCGTTTCCGCAAGAGTACGACAATATGAACGAGTTGCGCGTGGCGCACTGGAGAACGCAGCTCGCGCCTCTCACACTGGCGCATCTGGATGCCGACGGAAGCCTGTTCTACCCGCCTACGTCCGCTGCCGATCCCTTCGGGGGAAAGCCGACTTTCCGCGCGCACTTTACGAACAACTCGGGCTGGGCGTTGCTAGACAATCCGACGCATCCAGGAGGACGGTGCAACCAACAGGCGGCCTTGCTGGTGGCAATTCTGAGAGTGCTGGGGATCGCCTCCTCGGTATACATAGTGAAGTCGCGCAGGGCCCAGCTTCCCGACAAGGGGTGGCTGTTGATCGAACTGCACGATATCCCGGCCAGGGGCTCTCCGTGCTACACCGCGCTGCGGAGGGCCCCGAAGACCTGGAAGGCTTGGAATTTCCATGGAATTGTGAGGGTGGATGCGTCCCAGGGACCGGCGATCTATCATGAAATTCAACCGACATACTACGATTCGTCGTTCTCCACCCCGCCGGCCGCCTGGCCGCCGACGTCGACTTCCTGGTGGGATGGACACTGCAAGAAGCACGGTATCGGCGCCGCCGCTCTTCGTTCGGGGCGCGACCTCAAACCACGGGGTGGCCTGATTGGCGCCATTAGCGCCGCCTACCGCTGCTTCTGCCCCCATGCCGGAGCCGACGACCATTCGGGCCCTCACGGCCATGCGATGGGCGCGACGGCCCGAATGTGTCCGACGTGCGGCTCTCCGCCGGCTGCCTTCTTCACTTGCCTCAACTGCAACGGGCAGCTCTTTTGCCAGGACGATGTGCAGGCGGAGGCTCCATGGATTGACGGCCAGTGTCCGCATTGCCATGCGCTTTACGTGGGGATGTGGTGCGAGATGATCTACCATGACTGCTCTAACTGCGGCCGGTTGGTGGGAGAAAACGACGCGCATTGTTACGCGTGTAATCAGGTGAATCCGTAGATGCGCACAATAGTGGCACCCGAAGAATTGTCCCAACTTCCGCCGCAACTCGCATCGTGCGCGACATGGCACGAAGAGAATGCACTGATACCTTATCTCGACTGGATCGAAACGCAAGCCGCAGCCGACCGCGCGAGTCTTCGCTTCAATGCGGCCGAGGTGGCGCGCTGGCTGCCGGCCTATTTCGCGCCGCTGCCGGACGGACTGCTGGCTTCGCTCGGAGTGGATGGCGAGGGGCGGTTCGCCATCGATATCGAAGTCGAAGGCAAGCCGGCGCGGCTGGCGCGCGCCTGGGAGTGTTGCGTCGTGGGCGACGAGCTTCAAGCGGCGGTTTCCGAGCCGGCGGCGCTTCTGCTTCGCGTCCGGGGGCTGGTGCGTTTACCTTTCACGGATGAATCGGGGAAAGATCTTATGCCCACAGTGGTGGCGCGGTTTCCCACCTCGCAAGGTGAAGGCACGGTTCTGCGCGTAGACCCGCCGCACGGGGATGCCTTCTTCGACCGGTTTGAGGCTCTGCATGTGTATTTTCGAAATGGCGTGACGCTGCTGGCGCTGGACGAGTACGTCTGGGAGGAGGAGTAAATGTTGACCATCCGCCGGGAACAGGAAAACGTTTTGGCTGAAGACCGCGAGAGGCGCTTCCGCGTCCAGCTGGCGGCGCATCTGGTGGAGTGCTTTCCGGAGCGGTGCCGCGAGCTAGGGGAAGCCCAACTGGACGAGGAAATCCGCCGTGGTATTGGCCGCGCCCGCGCGCACGGATTCGTGGGGGAGCGCGACCTCTGCAAGTACATGAACCTGGTGTTCACATTCGGCCGCGATTTCGACCGTGATGCGGCCCTATCCTGGGCATCGGAACTATTGGAGCTGGGCTGCCTGCCCAGCCAGAAGATGGATCGCCTGTACCAGAAGGCAATTGCGGAGGCACGGACATCATGAGCGAAACGGATCCGGCCGCCGCCCTGGAGCTGAGTGGGCAGCGCGCCGACGCAGCGTTCACAACGGCGCCGCCTAGCCAAACCAGGGGGAAATGCCAGAAGCCGACATGGTTTCAGTTCAAGCTGGTGGACTACACAGGCAAGCCAGTGCCGAACCGCCGATACATACTGACGCTGCCCGATGGATCGACGAGCGAAGGCACGCTGGATAAGGAAGGGGTAGCCGGCGTTGAGGGCATCGATCCGGGGCAATGCACGGTGATCTTTCCGGGCTTTGCGGCGGACGAGGTACACAAGGTGAGCGGGGCAATGTCGATCAGCTAAACAAGCGAGCCGGGAATTCTTGTTTGAGCTACTTGGGGATCGACTTGGCGTGCGAAGTCCCGATCCCGGCCACTTCCCCCCACGGCTGAGGTTGGCGTCCCGCCGTATCCGCCACCCTAAAGGGTGGTGGCGGAATGGCGGATAGGCCATTCGCCGCATCCGCCAAAGGCCGGCGGCGGAATGGCGGATATCGTCTTTTCAAGTAGTTGCGGGGGTTGCCCAGATGTATCCGCCGAATCCGCCGGCGGATCGTCGAAAAAAAAGTTCGGCGGCGGATACTCTTACCTGGATCGAGCACCCTCAACTCCCGGCTGGGTCCCTGGCCGAATCGCCACGATCCGAATCGGTGCCGCACCAGAAGTGAAGCCGTTTGCGTCCATTCTTCTCAACTCTGATTGTGCGGTCGCTCTCACCCTTCTTCAGGAACTCGCGCGCTTTTACCCTTTTCAGCCCCAAATTGAGAGCCAGCTTCACAAACTCGTCCGTCAGGACTCCGGTGCTTTTCTTCAGTAGCTCGATCAAGCGGCCGTTTACATCATTGCCTGCGGGGCATTGCTCGATGCGGAGCATCTTGCCTGCCGCGTAATGGTAGTTGATGCTTCCGGAAAGTCCGTAGCGGCTTTTCTCGCTTTTCAGGGTGATGATGTCCAGCAGGCGCCCGCCTGCGCGGTCCCGGTTGACCACCAAGAATGCCTGGTCGCAGGCCGGCTTGAAGTCACTAGAACCGCGAGCTTCGCCATTGCGGTTGGTGTGGTGGACGATGATGACGGTTGCGCCTAGTCTGGTTATCACGCGGCACCGGTTGAACAGCGCTCGCATGTCCACAGCGGAATTCTCGTCGTCGTCCCGACTGAAGAAATTGACGAGCGCGTCCAGGACCACCAGCGGAGGCTTCCCGGTTTCCGCTATCATGCGCTTCACCCAATTGACGATCACAGGATCGTCTGGTTGTGGAGCTTCGGCCGTCTGTTCGCAGTCCCAAACGCGGAAGTGTTCTCCGTCCGAGTGGATGCCGAGCCGTTCGAGCCGGTCACAGACGCGGTCGCGTGGATTCTTGTCGCGATCCAGGATGAGGACTGCGTGTCCTTTTTGGAAAGTATCTCGTGCCCAGGCGCACGCCAGAGTGGTCTTGCCGCTCTCCGAGTCGCCGGTGAGGCAGACGATTGCCTTAGTCGGCAATTCCGGATTCACAAGGTACTCAGTTGGCGAGCGGTCGGCGAAGACGGATTCCAGGTCATCGACGCGGCGGATATCCCGCCCGTTCGTGGCGTAAACCTCCCTGAGTTTTTCAATGTTCGCCGCGTGATCCGCCAGTATTTGAGCCGGGTCCGCCGAACTCATCGAACATTCCTTCATGACGCTGTCCGATTCGATGATCGCAAGCCGAAGGGCACGGTGCCTGCGCAGGATGCCGATCCAACCTCTAAGGTGAGGAGCCCGCGGAACCCCCTCATCGAGCGACATCAAGAATCTCAGATCGTCCGGGCTCTGCCCATCCCGCCGCCGCAATTGATCAGCCACAGTAACGTAGTCGATCTCTTCGCCAGCCTCGTGCAAAACGCGCATCGCGCGGAAAACGCGTCTATGTCGTTCGAGCGAAAAGTCTTCCGGAGTGAGCGTGGCGACCTCGTTGAACCGGCCACAATCTAGTAGCACCGAGCCTAGAAGAAATCGCTCTGCAGCGGGATCGCTGGGCATTCCCTCTGGCAACAAGTCACCCGGATTCGTGATGGGCCGGACCTTAGTATTTTTGGATGTCCCGACGCGCGGCTCGCGCCGCGGCTGAGTTTCAATGCTCATTTGGGCCTCCGAACCGACGTGGCCGAGTTCTCTGGCGCGCCCGTGACTTGAGATTCCAGCAATATCCGTCGAGGGATTCCCGCATTCACCACAATGTGCCGGATGGTGCCGCTCTTCATTTCGTCGAGAAGTATCATCAGGCGAAGAACTTCGTTACCCACGACAAAATCTGCTAAGGCCAGTTCTGGCCGTGGTCCCTCGTCCGAGTCCAGCTTCAGGTCCGTCAGAATCAAAGGCGACGGATCGAATATTGGTTCCGAGTGCTCGACCGTGAGATTCTCGATGCTGCCCCAGTTGATGGTCTGGCACAGCCGCACCAATGCCTGGCGGGCGGACGAAAGTTCTGACAAACGTAAGGGTTTGGACACGAGACCTCCTGGGTAAATCGAAAAGGTGCTGGATTCGGGAACGGTCGTTCGGCGACCCGCCAAAGGAATTCCGGGATGCTGCCGATAATCATGAGGTATGCGTCGAACGCTCTATAGTCCTCTGATCGTTTTGGCTATTGTCGCTTTTCAAGCTCCGGCCGCGGACCGGATCTGTGGTTCACGGAGCGTTGCGAGATCGAAGGCGACCGTCACCCGGGCACGTTCCGTCGGCGGCCACACCAGGACCACTTCCTCGAAGTGCATGACGTGCGAACGAGTTGTCAACGGACGGATCGCCCGAAATCCAGCTGCACGGCGCGAGTTTCAAAGGCAGAATCCGTGCCCAACCACTGTGAGGATGACCGGCGCCTGCCACGGTTACATCGCTGACCATATCGTCCCGTTGAAGCGCGGCGGGTGCCGACGAACCCGCGAATATGCAGTGGCAGACGTATGCGGAAGCGAAGGGCTACAAGAATGAGTAGTACCTCTGGGCCTTCCCGGCGGGCCAGGACTCCGGATATAATCCAGCCAATGAGGCGCCAAAAGAGAACGATCACTATCCTGTGTTGCCTCCTGTTGGCCATCCCGGTTCTTGGGAGCCCCAGAAGCAGCAGCAACCGCCCGAGAAATAGCCGCGGGGGCAGTGTCGGGAGATCTCGCAGCACCGTAAGCCGCAGCAGTGTTAGCAGCCCCACTAGGTCGTATAGCAGAA
>Ga0302326_10033439_pt1 | contig 10218 bp, 10 predicted proteins | sample Palsa_T0_3_FD_202264 | JGI IMG/M metagenome (GOLD analysis project Ga0302326, IMG submission 202264) | Peat permafrost microbial communities from Stordalen Mire near Abisko, Sweden - Palsa_T0_3 | ecosystem: Environmental > Terrestrial > Soil > Palsa > Peat permafrost | place: Sweden: Abisko... | reverse complement strand
CATCCCCAAACAGGAAAACAGCGCCAGCGGGCAGAAGATGAACAGGCCTCGCGATGGACTCACCAGTTGCAAGCCGAACCGGCTTGCCAATGTGGCTTCCGGCCAGGCTCCTGGATCGACAAAATAAGGCTGAAAAAGCTGTCCGCGCGCTCTCAGGTTGTAGCTGAAAAAGATCGCTGCGAGCCCCGTTGCGAACACGGCGAACCGGACGAGCTGCGGGCGGTAATAGACCGCTACATATCCGGCGAATGACACCGCTGCGATCGCCATTGTCGGGCGCATCATAAACGCAATCGAAAGGGGGATCGAGGCATACCCGGCGCATTCCTCCCGCCGCCTCGCCAGAATCAGCAGATAGATGGCCACGCTCAACATCAACAGCGCTGGCGTATGGTTCCACATCGCCCGGCTCGCGGTCGACCAGACCGGCGTCGCGAACGCAAAGAGAAATGTCAGCGCGCTTGCAAGGGGCAAGGCCACGAATTCGAGCGCGGTTAGAAGCTGGATGCCGGCGGCGGCAGCCATGAGCGACGACGCGGCCAGTACCTCCACCAGCGTATAAGCGCCGGCCATGTCACCCGCGAAGAACTTCTGCAATGTCGGCGATGATGGATGCGGATGAAATAGATGCCCCAATACCCACGCTGAGCCCTCGATCGCCGCTACAATCGGCACTGCGATCACTGCCACCCAGACCGGGTAACGCGCGTAAGTACTCCCATTGGGCGCGATCTCCACTCCGCTCTCGCCTGGTGCGGCATCGATGGCGCTGGATCCCCGATGGATGATACTCAGCGCCGTGGGTACGGTCCAGCGCGAATCGCCCGAAGTCGCGACCGGACAGAGAAAATAGACTCCCGCTATCACCGCAACGTGCAGCGCCACGACGCCGGCACGATTCATATGACCCGTAGTTCCTTCGGAGTCCGCGTGAGCACCTCACACCCGGTCTCTGTCACTATCACCGTATCCTCAATCCGTATGCCGCCCCAGCCTTCCAGATAGATGCCCGGTTCGATCGTGATCGCCATCCCCGCCGCAAGTTTGACTTTCCCGGCCTTGCCAATGCGCGGATCCTCGTGAATCTCAAGGCCAAGCCCGTGCCCGGTCGAATGTACAAATGCTTCGCCGAAGCCAGCCGCCTTCAGTACGTCCCGCGCCGCCTTATCCACCTGCGCTCCGGTTCGGCCGGGGCGCACCGCCGCTACGGCAGCCAACTGCGCCTCTAGTACCCGATCGTGCGCGTCCCGCACCTTCTTCGGCGGTTTGCCGAAATGCGCCATGCGAGTCATGTCGCTGGCATAGCCGTTCAGCATGGATCCCATATCGATCAGAAGCAGCTGTTCCTTTTCGAGGCGCGCCGGCCCAGGCTTCGCGTGGGGTAGCGCAGACCGGATGCCGGAAGCCACGATCGTCTCAAACGCGGGGGCTTCCGCTCCCAATCTCCTCATCCGGTAATCGATTTCCGCCGCAAGTTCGTACTCCCGCATGCCTGGCCGCGCCTTCTTGAGGGCCTGTTCATAAGCCTCGGAGTTCAACGCCACCGACTTGCGGATTTTGGCGATTTCCTCCGGCGACTTGACCATCCGCAACCCTTCAATAACCCCCGCCGCGGCGCGTATTTCAAACTTCCCACGGAGCAGTTCCGCCTCCGCCAGCGTCATGGTGGTCTGCTCCACCGCCATGCGCTTCACCCGCTTCTTTCCGGCGAATGCGCTGGCCGCCGAGAACAGATTCCCCGTCGCGATCACTTTCTTCACGCTTACCTGCTCGTCGGCTTGCAGCCGGTATCGCGGATCCGAGAAGAAGACCATCTCATCCGGCATCGCGAGCAGAAGAGCATTGCTTCCGGTAAACCCGGTCAGATATCGGACGTTATGCAGATTGGAGATCAGGAACGCATCGACTGAATTGGCGGCGAGAAAGGGCGCAACCTTAAAGAGCGAAGACATGCGCCTCTGAGTGTATAACCGACAGCGCTACTTCGGACCGATCAAATCGCGAGCGAGCGCCAGCGCCCGGTGGGCCAGAATATCCCCCTGCCGCAAATCGTTCCGCGCGGCGGATTGCTCCGCCAGCCGCACAAATGAGTGGATTCTGGTGACGGTCGCCTGATTGGCTGCTGTCTGCGGATGCGCTGCCAGGTCTTTGAGAATCCGCTGCACTTCCGCCAATGTCGCGTTGACTTGGTCCTTTGAGATCGACGTCTGGTCGGCAGCGCTCAGCTTCGCCGGTGTGGCGCGAGGCTCTTCCACAGCTGGCTGAGGCGCCGTAACTTCCGTCGCCGCAACGTCCGCGGGCGGACGGCGCGCCGGACGGAGAGCTTTGGCGGGAGTCCGCACAGGCTTCTGATCCTGAGGCGCCTCCACCTCCACCTCAGCCTCCTTTACGGGAGGCTGGTATTCAACGGGCGGACGCGGAGGAATGGATTCCGGCGGAACCGGTTGTGGATCCGGAAGCTGCGCTACTGTTTGCGGGACAACGATTGGGGCGGGTTTCACTTCAGGAACAGGCGTCGCCGGAACAGCAGCCTTCTGCTGTAGTCCCGTCTCGCAAGAGGAACAGCAAAGCCCCAAACAGAGCAGCCACCAACTGGAATATCGGCGCATCAGCTTGCTACGACGGATATCGGAAGCCGAATCGTAAACGTAGTGCCCTTGCCGGTTTCCGTCGCGAACTCTATCGTACCATCGTGAAGTTGCACGATCTGGAACGTCATCGCGAGGCCGATTCCGCTTCCGCGCGCCTTTGTCGTGAAGTACAGGTTGTAAATCTTCTCCCGCAAATCCAGTGGCACGCCCGGTCCCGTATCGGCCACGCGAATCTCCGCGGAACTGCCTCTGACGTTGCTTTCGATTCGCAGCGACCGGCCGGCATTTGGCGCCGAACTCTCGCTCATCGCTTCGATGGCGTTCACTACGATGTTCAGCATCGCCTGTTTCAAAAGATCCGGGTCCACCATCACTGTGACCGGCTCATCATTCTGCAGTACGGTCAATACGATATCGGAGGCCTCCGCCTGCGGCCGCGCCAAATCGGCGATATCCTGCACCAAACTTTGCAGATTCGTTTCAGCGGCGTGCAATTCCACCGGCTTTGTGAAATCGAGGAACGTCTTGACCACGCGGTCGAGGCGCAGAATCTCGCTGGAGATCACTTCCATCTGCGGTTGCAAATCGTAATCGCCATGGTTCAGTTTCATCTTCGCCAGTTCGACGTGCATGAGGATCGCATTCAGCGGATTCTTCACCTCATGCGCCACTCCGCCGGTCAGCCGGCTGATGGCCGATAGCCGGTCCGCGGTCTGCAAATGCCGGCCGATCTGCCGCGTAGCCTCGGGGTCCTTGAGCCGAATCACAAGGCCGCCTCCGCTGGCTTCAAGAAACTCAACCGAGAGCACCGCCATGGAGATTCCTCCCTGCTGTTCACGCTGCAGCGGCACGCGCCGGTTGCGAATCGGCCGCGCCGTCTGGATGGATTGCGACAGCAGCAGTCCGAGCGTGGTCCCCGCGGGAAATATCTCGGTCACCGGGCGTCCCAGCAGATCCGCGCGCGGCTTGCTCAGGAATTTCTCGATCGTGCCGGCTGCCGCAATCAGCCTGCGATCCCGGCCAAAGATCAGCACAGCATCGTCCAACTCGTTCAGGATCTGTTCGACGTTCCCCTTCAGGTCCGAGATTTCCGATTGCCTCCCCTTCAGCACCTCACCCAGAATCTGAACCTTCGACGCCACCACTCCGAACTGATCGCTGCCCGGCTTGACCGGTTGCATCTCATACTCGCCGCGCGCCAGCAGATCCAGCATCTGCCCCAGCTTGCCCAACGGCCGGAATGCGGTTGCCGAAAGAATCAGCACCGCCACCAGCGCGCCTACGATCGACGCGACCGCTATTCGAAGATGACTCGTCAGAATGGGGATGATGCTTTCGTCGCCATGCCGCATCAGCGCCGGATCGAGCACGATGTGGATCTTCTGTTCCGGCTGGCCTTTGGCGTTCACCAGATCCTTGGTGATCTCGAAAGTCTTCTCGCCCTTAAGCAGGACCTGCAGCTTCTCCCACCACCGGCGGTTCTTGACGAAGGCCGCGAAATCTTCCGATCTCGGTAGCTTGTCGCCGATGTTGGCTTTGTCGCTGTCGTTCAAGATGTTGTCTTCTAGGTCCGTGACAGCGATCTCGGCGATGAACTGCCCTTCGGTCATCATCTGCGCCAGCTGTTCGGAGAGCAGGGGATCCTCGCGCACGCTGGCGGCCGAGGTGGCGCGCGGTGTCCGCTCCACGGCCCGTTCCACCGCGTGGACCGTGGAATCGAGCGGCAACGAATGTTTCAGAGCCAGGTCGAACTGGTTGTTGATCTCGCCAATCAGATCCAGCGCCGAGACCGATGCGACCACCATCGTCATAACGAGGATGGACCACAGCGTGAGACGGAGCTGGAGTTTCATTCTATGGAATCAGTAGGAGCTTGCCGGAAGTCGCGCGGCTTTCGAGAGCGCGATGAGCCAGAGCGGCGTCTTCGAGCGGGTAAGTTTTGTCGATGCGCACCTCAAGCTTTCCGGAGGCCGCCCAACTCAACACATCCCCTGCCCGCCAAAGCAATTCCTCGCGCTTCGCCACATGGTGTCCCAGGCTGGGGCGCGTCAAAAAGAGCGAACCCTTCGCGTTGAGGACCTGAGGGTCCAGGGGCGCCACCGGTCCGCTCGATTGCCCGAATAGCACCATCGTTCCGCGAGGCCGTAGAATGTCGAAGCCTTTCAAGAAGGTCGTGGCGCCTACCGAATCGTAGACCACGTCCACGGCGCCAACGAGCTTCTTCGTGGCGGCGACGAAATCCTCGCGCGTATATGGGATCACGTCATCACAGCCGGCCGCGCGCGCCAGGTCCGCCTTCGCGTCCGTCGAAACAGTGCCAAGCACGTGCGCGCCGAGGCTTTTCGCCATTTGGACGACCATCAAACCTGCTCCGCCTGCCGCAGCATGGACCAGCACTTTGTCGCCCACTTTGATGGGGAATGTAGAGTGCGTCAGGTAGTGCGCGGTCATCCCTTGGAGCATGGCGGCTGCCGCGGTCTGAGATGTCACCTCTTCGGGAACCTTCACCAGAAGCGAGACGGGAACCACGGCGTAACTCGCGTACGACCCGCGGGACATCGCGTAAGCCACTCGGTCGCCCGGCGCAAACTCCGTCACACCGTCTCCCACCGAGGTCACCTGACCCGCGGCCTCCATGCCGATCGTGATGGGCCGTTCCGCCGGATACTGGCCCGTCCGGAAGTAGACATCGATATAATTCACGCCCGATGCTTCGATGCGCACCAGAGCCTGACCTGGGCCGGGTTCCGGGAGATGCGTTTCGACGAGCTTCATGCTCTCCGGGCCACCCGGTTCGTTTACTTGTATTTGGATCATGATCCAATTTGCCTCATTGCGCGCATCGCGTGCACTTTTAACGCGTATAGAGACAGGTATAGCAAGCTCAAAGGAAGCAGCACGATACGTGCCAAAGTTCGCACAGCGCCGGAATCCTCGAATCCCAGGCGGGTTCTCGCATAGGCTGCCAGCCCCGATGCGTGCAGGCGGTCGAACCAGACGTAGTCCGCGTTTTCATTGATTAGAAACGCCCGCGCGCTCGCCTGGTAGACCAGCATCCATTTCCATTTGGTCATGATCTTTTCGGCGGAGCAGATGATGCCCAGTGCGTCGTAACCGTTGGCCTGCACTTCCCGGTAAAAAGCCTGCCGCGCCGACGGACTTCCAAATGCGGCTGTACGGTAAATCTTGCAGCTCGGGTCGAGAGCGGTGGGCGCTCCGGGGAAACAAGTACACAGGTCGAACTGAAGCTTTTCACCGTAGACCATACGCAGGTTCGGAATCAGCTTCTCCAGCAGGTGGCGCGAGCCGCTCTCCACCAGCAGAATTTTCCGGATCGGCGGCGCCTTGTGAGGACGCAGGAAGTAACGCAGACTCATTCCATCGATGCCCGGAAAGCAACAGACCTGACGCGCTTCGATGCCTTCTCCGCTTCCGCCAGCGTCGGCTCTTCACCCTCCGGCGCCGAACTCATGTACAGATCCAGGAAGTCCGACGCCCAACCGAAGAAGTGCCCCGATTGCTCCAGCGCCACGGCCGAGTAATAGTAAGGCGCAAGATCGTCCGGAACTTCCGCGCGAGCCTGTTCCAAAGTGGCCCGTAACTCTTCCCAGCAATGCGTTGCGACATCCACCTGCGCCAGCAGCTTCCAGGCTTCAGCCTGCCCTGGGTCCAGCGTTAGGGCTTCGTTGGCAAGGTCCCATGCGGCGCTCAAATCGCGCGTCATGTAGAAGTTGGCGAGCTTGACCTTGGGCTCGTAAGCAGCCGGGTCAGCCGCGATGGCCTTCTTGTAATAATCCTCCTCGGCAGCCGCGTCTTTACGCTCGTTCGCCAGCTTGGCTTGGGTCAGATAACCCCGCACCGGATTCAGTTTGGTGAGCAACTCCGCCGCGGCCTGGGCCTTCTGCTTATCCCCGCCCAGCATGGAAGGCGCGGCATAGTAGAACAGCGCCAGTCCGTAGAGTGCGCCTTCATTGTTCGGATCCAGCTCGAGCGCGGTATCGAGCTCCTTCTTGGCCCGGCGTCCATACTGGAGCTGCTTCAGCAGACCCGATGCCTGGGCGAGCCGCCCGCAGGCCGCCGCGGCCTGGGCGTGGTACCGGGCATTCTTCGGATCGAGTGCAATGGCCTGATCGGCCAACTTAAGCGCGGTATCCAGATTCCCCAGCGCGCCTTCCGCCTGCGATAGCCAATATGCGGACTTTGCGTCGGTAGGATCGGCTTTCACCAACGGCTCTACCAGGGCTTTGAGGCGCAGGTAATGCCCGGCGTCGGCAAGCTCCTCGGGTCCCGCTCCCGCGGCACAAGCCGCAAAAGCGAAAATGAATAGAACAACCTTCACACCTCAAGCTTACTTCTTTGTGAGAAATCTTATCCGCAGACCGTTCATTGTGTTCTCCGGCTTGCCGGGTAGCGGGAAATCGACACTTGCTCGAAGCCTCGCATCTTTGCTGAGCCTGCCGGTGATCGATAAGGACGACATCCTGGAACGCCTCTACTTCTACTTAGCCAGCACGTCCTTGAAGAAATCCACCGCTCTCTGATCCTTTGACTGCCCCAGCCAGAACATCGCCTGTTTCCGCACCTCGGGCGACCGGTTGCTCTTCGCCACTTCGATCAACTTTGGCACGCCCTCGTCCTTCGGGATTTGCGACAAGGCGAACACGGCCTTCTTCTTGACAGCTAGGTCCGGATCGTTGTCGATGGCTCCCACGATCGCCGCCGTCTCGCGCTGACCGGCTTTGTGGGCCAGCCAGAAGAGAGCTTGGCTGCGAACCTTTGTGCTCTTATCCTTCTTCGCCGCTTCAATCAAGGTGTTGACCGCGTCCGGCTCCTTGCTCACCGAAAGCGGGAACATGGCCTTCTCGCGAATCGCGTCGCTTGGATCTTGCAGCGCGATCCTCTTGAGGGTTTCGTAACCGCCCTTACGAGGGGTGTTGCCGAGCCAGAAGAGCGTCTTCTCTCGGATCTTGTCGGAATAGCCGCCCGATGCCGATGCCATCTTTTCCAGGGCCTGGTCGGCGGACGGATCGCCATGCATCGCGATGGCCGAGATCACCTGGTCGTTCTTCTCGGTGACCATCGTTTCGAGCATCGCGACGCTGTCAGACGGCTTCACGCCAGTCAACAGCACGAAAGGAAGGCCGCCGGCATCGAGTTCGCAATCGCCCGAGAATGAGCGAACCTTATCCACTGTGTGGTTCGCCACACGGTAAAGAATCACTAGTGTTGACGAGCCTTCGAGCAGCACCGGACCCGCCGTGACGGTCCCCATCATCCGGTTCTGCCCTTCGAGCGCGCAGCCCCGGTAGCCATCGTTCCAGCAACAGGAGTTGTGCTCACCCGGAATCGCCGGGACCGTGTACCCAACCCATGCGGGCGTGGACTGCACCGCGACCACTGACTGGATGGCCGACTTCAAATCCGCGCCATTCCGGTTCTCCATCTTGGCGTTCGAAACGCGAGGCAACTGCTGCGCTAACAGCGCGGGCCCCATCAACATCAGAAGAAAGGGTTTCATTTGGAGAGAAGCTCCATCATGTATTCGGTGGATTCCTTCTGGTGCATGATGGAAAGCTTCTGCACCAGATCCTGCTTCATGGCGGGGTTTGTCTCCTTCCGCGCGAGATCCACGAGCGCCTTGGCGTTGCTCTGGATGAAGAGCGCATTCACCACCTGCTTCTTCACCTCTTGATCCGTCTCCGAACTATAGAGATTCACCAGCAGATCGCCCGTGTCGGCGGACCGCACCATGCCCAGCTTCTGAATCGCGTCGCGGCGTAGTTCGGCGTTCTTGTCGGTTTTCGCGATCGTAATCAAGGGGTCATTCGGCCCGGTGAACTTCGACATGATGAAGTACCCGATGATCGCCCGCTTCACCGCCACATCGTTCGTCGCCGTATAGACCGAATAGAGTGTCGTCCGGTTCTCACTGCCGCCGGACGTCGCGATATACCGCAGCGCGCGAATCTGCATATCCGGGTTGAAGGCGCCCTTCGCCGCCTCGCCCAGCAATTGCTGCGCTTTGGGAGACCGGCTCTGGCTCAGCACAAACAGCGCCCGATCCTTCAGCTTCGGAGTATTGTTTCCGCGCAGCACCTTCTCCATCAGCGGCACAGCCTGCTCCGGATCCGTATTGAGCAGCGCATTCATCGCCAGCATCTTCAGGTCGTCGTTGGATTCGCCAGCGGGGCTTACCGGCTGTCCGGCTTGTTGATGGATCTCTACGTCGAGCGCCTTGGCGTCGTCCATCCAGCGGCTGCTCGCGTAGTCCCTTTGGAGTTCAGCTAGGGTCGCCAGAGCCGCGTCCCGCTGGCCCAGCTTGTTCTGCGAGTATGCTTTCCAGTAGAGAGCGCCATCGGCCCGCGGGCCCTTCTTCTCCGCTACCTTCGAGAAGATGTTCGCCGCTTCCTCCCAGTGCCCTGCGTCGAGCGCTCGGGAGCCCTGGTCATACTGGGGATCATCGGTTCGGGGGTTCTTAGGCGATCTCTGAAGCGCCATCATCGCCGGATGCTTAGGCGAATAGATTCCCTGCGCCGGCTGCGCCGGTTGCGGGGGCTGAGGCGGCTGTGGGGCTTCCTGCCCGAATAATGCCCCGCCCAATGTGAAAGCGCACAAAAACGTTTTCATAACTCGTTGTTTCCTTTGTGTTGAAGATTGTTTCCCACCACGCGAACTTTGAAGATCAACCCGCGGCTTTCAATCCGCTGTTGAATCTGTTCAAGTTCTGTAGATGAAAGATCGGACGGTCCATTCGCAACATCGGTTAGCACGCGTCCCAGTTCATCGAGCAGTGCGTTAAATTCCTCGTCTCCCACTTGCGCCGCAGTCTGCCGGTAGAGACGGTTCTCCGGCACCAATTCCTGCGCCCGCTGCTGCGACAAATGAATGCCGTCACGATCCTCGGGCCGCGCATTCACCAACTCCACGAGCACCATCTGCGAGCGTTCCAGGTGGTCGCCCAAAGCTACGAGCAGGATTCTTTGCCGGCCCGCGTCGGAGATCGAACTCGTGGCCATGAGCGGCAACGGCGCCCGGCGAGCGGTCGAGATCCGTCCTGCGAAAAATGCCCCTACTACCAGACCCGCGAGTAAGGGGGCCAGGACGAAGGGCCGCCTCCACCATGCGAGTTTCGCCGCCCGAATCTCGCCTGCCATCCGTTGCCACAGCAGCGCTTCATAACCCGGACCACGCTCCGGCGCTTCGTAGGCATGCAGCGCATCGAGCGTTGCCGCGAGGCGCTTCAGTTCCGCGCTACAAGCCGCGCAGGCGTTTAAGTGCTCACTAGCGTCCGTCTCCCCGTAGTAATGCAAAATCAGATGTTCTTCCGATAGATGTTTCATCGCACTCCTTCCATCAGCGGCTCCAGAGCGCGCCTCAGTTTCTGAACCGCCCGGAATACGCTGTGCTTGGCCGCGTTCGGCTGCACTTCGAGAATCCGGCCGATCTCCTCGATCCCCAGACCCTCGTAGTGCCGCATCACAAACGCGGTCCGTTCCATTACGCTCAATTGCTCCAGCGCCGGTTCCAGCATGCTGTTGATCTCCCGGCTATGCGTCAACTGTTCAGCCGAAGGGGCTTTCGAGGCCTGCTGCGCCAGAAGGTCCGTCTCGGAATCTTCCTGATCCCG
>Ga0302326_10033438_pt1 | contig 10218 bp, 4 predicted proteins | sample Palsa_T0_3_FD_202264 | JGI IMG/M metagenome (GOLD analysis project Ga0302326, IMG submission 202264) | Peat permafrost microbial communities from Stordalen Mire near Abisko, Sweden - Palsa_T0_3 | ecosystem: Environmental > Terrestrial > Soil > Palsa > Peat permafrost | place: Sweden: Abisko... | reverse complement strand
TGGCCGAGCCACGGCAACAACAAAAGCGCCGCGCAGCAAACCGCCAGAAAGGCGGGCACGAATGCCTTGCGCCACGCTACCAGCCGCGTCAGCATGCGCTCGTACGCGGCGCGAAGACTCTGGAAGCCCCTCTCGAAGCCCTGCTGGAAGCGCGCCAGAAAGTTGCGTGCCCGCGCGCCATGTTCCTTGATGGTGAGCAGATAGACGGCCAGCGTCGGCACCAGCGTGCGCGAGAGCACATAGGAGGCGATCATGGCGAAAATGACGGCCTCGGCGAGCGGAACGAACAGGTAGCGCGCTACTCCGGTGAGAAAGAACATGGGAAGAAACACGATGCAGATGCACAGCGTTGAGACGAACGCGGGAACGGCGATCTGCGCGGCGCCTTGCAGAATTGCTTCGCGCAATGGGTAGCCGACCTCAAGAAAGCGCTCGATGTTTTCGATGGTGACTGTGGCGTCGTCGACAAGAATTCCCACCGCAAGCGCCAGACCGCCCAGCGTCATGGTGTTGATGGTCTCACCAAGGAAGCTGAGCACGATGATCGAAGTCAGGATCGACAACGGAATGGAGATAGCGACGATCAGCGTGCTGCGCCAACTGCCCAGGAACAGAAGGATCATCAGTCCGGTGAGCGCCGCGGCCAGAATGGCCTCGCGCACCACGCCGTTGACTGCGCCGCTGACGAAGATGGATTGATCGGCCAGCGGAGTCATGCGCAGCTGCGACGGCACCATGGTGCCGATGCGCGGCAACATGCCGCGTATTCCCTTGACCACACTTACGGTGGAGGCAGTTCCGTTCTTGAGGATCGAAAGCAACACACCACGGTTGCCGTCACGGCGCACGATGTTGGTCTGCACCTGAAAGCCGTCGCTGACTGTGGCCACATCGCGCAGATACGTGGTAACGCCATTCTGCTGCTTGATGGGAATTCGGCTGAGCTCATCGAGCGTGCGCGGCGCGCCATTGGTGCGCACGTCATATTCTTTCGGGCCGATCTTGATGGTGCCCGACGGAGTGACAACATTCTGCAGGGCAAGTGCGTTTAACAGGTCGGCGGGCGCGATGTTTCTTGACTCCATCGCGGCCTGATCCAGGTTCACCGAGACCTGGCGCTGCTTGCCACCATAGGCCGAGGGAACCACAGCACCGGGAACCGTGATGAGTTGAGAGTGTATGGTGTTCTGCGCGTAGTCGTTCAACATCTGCTCGCTCATACCGTCGCCGGAGATGCCCAACTGCACAATAGGAACGCTGGAGGCGCTGTAGGTGACAATCTGCGGAGGCAGAACGCCGGGCGGAAGCTGACGGAGCAGAAACTCAGACGCGGCCGAGACCTGCGCGTTCGCGGAGGCGAGGTTGGCATTCGGCTGCAGGAAGACGCGGACGATTACCTGGCCGTTGTAGGTTGTCGACTCGATGTGTTCGACATTGTCGACAAACGTGGTCAGCGACTTCTCGAACGGTGTTGTCAGGCGCCCCTCAAGCTCTTCCGGATTCAGGCCCGTGTACTGCCATGCCAGCGAAATCACCGGGATATTGATGTTTGGAAACATATCCACGGGTGTCCGCATGATGACGATCGGGCTCAACAGCAGAATCAGCAGGGCCATCACAATGAACGTGTACGGCCGGTCCAGAGCTAGCTTGACAATCCACATCGAGACACCATTTCCTCATCTGCGAAATAGGCGCGGACTGGTGTAAAGCCGCCCGCCAGGGAGTGATTTCTGAGCGACTTTCAACACCCCAGGAGCGCTTGCCGGTCTGACTCTGCGCCCATTCGCTCTGCACACGACAATGAGATACCATTTCCGCCTGACGGAATTCTGACATCTTTGTGACAAAACTCCCGCAGACGGGTTGCGGAGCCGAAAGTGCGCTACATTCGAATGCAGCGGCGACTTTTCGCGGCGCGGCAGGCGATGCAGATATTGATTGTCGAGGACGAGAGCAAATTGGCCCACGCCATTCAACAGGGGTTGGAGGAGGAAGGCTACAGCGCGGCTGTGGCCTTGTCGGGTGAGGAGGCGCTGCGCTTGCTGGAGCGAGGCGCGCCCGATCTGGTTCTGCTGGACGTGATGCTGCCGAAACGCAACGGAATCAGCGTGTTGCGCGAACTGCGCCGCGATGGTTTCCACGTGCCCGTGCTTTTGCTCACAGCACTCGATACAGTTGAAGATCGCGTGCTTGGCCTGGATGCCGGTGGCGACGATTATCTGGTCAAACCGTTTGCGTTCCCTGAGTTGCTGGCCCGCGTGCGCGCGCTTCTGCGCCGCAATGCCGCCGCTCCGCAATCGGCTCTTGACTTTGCCGGTCTGCACATCAATCTGGCCGGCCGTATTGTTACCCGCGACGGAGTTGCACTCGAACTTACCGGCAGGGAATTCGATCTGCTCGAATACTTCATGCTCAACCGGGGCCGCGTCGTCTCGCGCGAAATGCTCACCCGCGACGTGTGGAAAGAGACCTCGCGCTACACTCCGCTGGACAATGTGATCGACGTGCAAGTGGCCCGCCTGCGCCGCAAGATCGACGACCCTTTTGACGCCAAGCTGCTGCACACCGTGCGTGGCATCGGGTTTGTTCTGCGGGAGGAGTGATGCGGCTTTCCTTTCGTTCCGGCAATCTCCGTCTGCGGCTGACTCTATGGTATGGGACGGCCTTTTCCGTTCTGCTGCTGCTGCATATTGGCGTCGCCACTTACGTGCATTATCGGCAACTGATCGCTCAGGCCTTCCGTGCCGCCAACGAAGAAACGGAGACTGTCGAGGGTCTTATGTACCAGACTCTTGACGGACGCATATCGATAAACGAGGATTATTTCAACCATCCCGAGGTCCGCTTTCGCCTTGATCGCCTGTTGGAGGTGCTGGTTCCGGATGGAACGATTCTCTATCGCAACAGAAAGCTGAATGGCGCGGATCTCGGCGGCCCGCCGCTTCCTGGTGAAGGAATTGACTCGTATAACGAACGCGCACTCAAGCTGAGCGACGGGCGTAACGTGCTGGTTGTCAGTCACTTTCACTTTCTCAACGGCCGTCCGATGATCTTGCGGCTGGCCATCGACGAAGCGCCGCTGCTGACAAGCGTAATGCGGTTCCTCAGCGTGCTGCTCTTGCTCGCGCCTTTCACCGTGATGGTTGCAGTGGCTCTCGTCTACAGGGTCACCAGCAACGCCCTTTCTCCATTAAGCACCATGGTCCGGCGCGCCGAGCGAATCACCGCCGAACGGCTCAACGAGCGCCTGCCCATCCACGATCCTTCCGACGATCTTGGCCACGCTGCGCGGGTCTTCAATCAGTTGCTCCAGCGGCTTGAAGACTCATTCTCCCAGCTCAGGCGCTTCACCTCCGACGCATCGCATGAACTGCGCACCCCCCTGGCTTCGCTGCGCAGCATCGGCGAAGTCAGCCTGCAAAACAATCACTCCGCCGACGAATATCGCGAGGTTGTGGCCAGCATGCTTGAAGAGGTCAGGCGTCTGACCCATCTTGTTGACAGTCTTCTGGTCATTGCGCGCGCGGATGGCGGGCAGATCTCACTCCACCTTTCAGTATTCTCCTGTCTCGATCCTATCCAGGAAGTTACTGACCTGGTCGGTATCCTGGCTGAAGAGAAGCAGCAGACCATCCGAATCTCGGGCAGCGGTGATTTGACAATCCGCGCGGATCGCGGCATCCTGCGCCAGGCCATTCTGAACCTGGTCGACAATGCCATCAAGTATTCACCGCGAGAAAGTGAAATCCTCATCGAGGTGCGGCGGTTCTCTCATGACCTGGCGGAGATTGCCATCACCGATCAGGGGCCGGGAATTCCGCCGGCAGAGCAGGCGCTCGTGTTCGACCGCTTCTATCGCACCGACGAGGGGCGTTCGCGCGAAAGCGGCGGGGCAGGCCTTGGTCTCTCCATCGCCAAGTGGGCTGTCGAGGTTCATGCGGGCTCGATTGGCGTGCTTCCCGTCAGCGCCGGCGGCAGCTGTTTTTATGTGCGCCTGCCAATCGAACATGGAACACGAAGTGTGGAGGGATGAAACTGGGATGCCAGGCGATTTTTCGTCAAGGTTACCCAGAAAAGGGGCTGGCATTGAAATGCGCCGGCAATGCGAGACTTCGAGTCAATGTAGTCAAAACTGTAGCGGTCAAAGCTTCCAAGAGGCACAAAGATCAATAACAACTGGAATGTGAGGGGTAAGCTATACCATCAAAAGCACTTATATTCACCAAACTTCACCAAGCTTCAACAAGTGATCTGATCTGGTTCGGGACCACGTTCTCTACCTCAAGTAAGCCATTTAGAATCAGCACTTTGAAAATATCGACTTGTTGAATCCTGTAGAACTTGGATGCTTTGGCTGCTACAGAATTGACTACATTGTCCCGGTGAATGCGGTTAGTTCTTCCCTATCAGCTTCTTACGGCAAGGCTTTCTCAGACTCAACCCCCTGGGTTTGCACCAGATGGTCGATTGTGCTGAATGCCCGGTTTTGACGCTGGTACCCGACCAGCAAGCCATTAATCTGACCAATGGTCTGACGTCAGACAGAGGCTGCCGCGCGGTCGATCTGTTGCCAGCGGCGGGAGATCTGTCCGGCCGTGGTGAGACTGCTGCGGCGCTGCTTCATCGAAACCCGACGCCGCACCCGGCCCATGGTCTGCTTTGTCAACGTGCGGTTAATAGACCGCATCATCTACTCCACCTTCCATGGATTCAACTGGAATGGAAGACCCGCGCGCCCGCGTTTTTCCACAAGTGGCCTCGCATTGCCCATCAAAATAGCCACTAATTTGTTGCCACGGTAAAATTCGCTCTGATAGCATCACCGGCATTCACCAATTTGATTTACGGTTGGAGGCGGAATGCAGAACCCCATCCAGTCGACTATCCTCGTCAAGAACGGGACGGGCACAATCCCGTACCAAGTGGGCAGCCTCCCACTCGCAACCGGCGATGCGAAGGTCATCTTCTACGCCGAGATAAACAGCAACGGGGCTATGGTCTCGGCCTCGATTGTGGCCACCTGGAACGACACCCAGGAAAACGCCTGGATGCTGCAGTTTGTCTATGCGGATTATTCCGACACGGGTGTAACGCCCGGAACGCCACCCAATCCCGCTGTGGTGGGCGCTTTGTTGGTTGCCGCGACGCAAACGGGCAGCGACGGTTCGGTGAGTTCGTGGTCCACGAACCCTCAGGCCATAGGCGATTTCATCGAATGGGAAGCGATTCCAACCGGATGGATCGGAGACTGGTCGGCCATGATATTCGCCGGCAATGTGCCGTCGACCGCCGATGGCGGACTGACGTTGATCATTTCAGTTTCGCAGCTCTCCTGGGATGTGGAGGCCCTCAATCAACTGAGTCAACCGCTTCCCACCCCGTTTTCGATTTTTTTGCAACTCGGCAGCGGGAACATCGAATTCTCAATTGTGAATCGCATCTCCGGGAACGGTCAATGCGCCGTGACTTTCATTGCGATGGGATACGGACTGACGTTTACGGGGTTCCCGATTTTCTCCTGGAAAGATTCGAGCACGGGCGACACGTGGGAATTCAATTTTGGCGCTCAAACCCTCTTCGCGCCGCCCGGTTCGCTGGAAATTCCTTGCCAGCTCACGGTCACTCAGTCCGACCAGAATGGCAACCAGATCGAGTACTGGAGCGGCGGAACGGCCTCAGTGGTCTTGTCCGCGATTCCCTACGGCTTGGTAGGGCAATGGAGTCTCCATGGATCCGGTTCCAATCTGCTTGGTTCAATGGGCGACTTGCTCACTCTCAGCTCTGCGATCGTTACGTTTCATGTGACAGCGGCAGAGGTTCTTCAAAATTAAAGGAGGATTTATGCCAACCACCAAACCACTCTGGCATTATTCCGACGCCATGATGCCTGGCACTACTGGCGCCTTCGGGGCTGGCCGCGTCTTCTATGCTTCGTCGTCCGATGACCTGCTGCACGCGCTCAGCTTTCACAACGGCAAGCACAACTGGGTAGCGCACGGCATTCCTCCGAGCCCCTTGCGTTCGCCCTTGTATACGATGGCAGGCGGCAGAGCCGGCTCATTATATATCTGCACGAATGAGGCGAAGATGTATTCGCTGGATCCGACAAGCGGGAGTCTCTTGTGGCGAGAACCGCTGGTGGTAACCCGGGACTACCAGCATGGCATCAGCGACTTGATAGCCGTGCCGGTTGCGGTTCCCGGCTCGCCACTTATGACCAACGCAATCTATATGGCAGACACCAGCCATATCTTCCGCATCCAGGATGGCGAGTTCCCGACATCCGAGGTGATCTACCGCAAAAAGAATTCGATCAATGCCACGGTTGCGCCGGTGTACGACAGCGCCAATGCTCAACTCCTTTTTCTCGAGGGCGCAGGCGAAATCAATGGCCGACCGGTCAATGGCACGACGGTGACTGCGTTCGACCCATTCAAGGGAATAGTGAACTGGCAACAGACGGCAGCGAATGGAGAGGTCTTCACGCCGCCAGTGATCGCGGGCGGGTCGGTGTATCTGATGACGACCTCGGGGTACCTCTACGTGATCGACTCGGCGCGCGGCACGATGATCCTCGAGTCGTCGCCCCTTCCGGAAGGATCGGGACAGGTGCAACTGGCTGTGGCAGTGGGCGTCACTCCAGGCGGCACTCGGGTGATGGCGCTGACGAACCAGAACTGGCTGTACGGCCTGGATGGCGTCAGCGGAACTCCGGTCTGGTGGGTGCAGCCAATGAACAACCCCGCTCAGCCCACATTCAATGCCGCGCCGGTGGTTTCAGAGAGCCTGGTATACGCAGCCGGCTCAGACGGCAACATCTACGGATTTGCTGTCGCGTCGAAGGGCACTCCCAAGGTTGCGGCGAAATACGTGACCGCGGATTCGATTGTGGGGTTCGCGGGTTTTTCCAACGGCAATGTTTATTTTGGGTTGGAGACAAACGGCATCCTTGGGGTGAATTTAGAGTCGATTGAGAACTGCTTCCAGGTGGAGTGCGATCTCATCCAGGATTTCGGCGTCACCTATTCAAACGGCAGCGGGCCGGGAACGGGAACCGTCAGCCAATTCCCCGCCTATCACTGCCATGTGACGCTGTACCGGTCGGACTCAAAGGGAAACTTGAGCACGCTGCCCAATCAGATCGTGCAGATCGAGTCCAGCGATCCCTTGCAGATCACGGCCAATTCCAACCAGGTTTACAGCATCGATTCCGATAAGCCGGCTAGTCTGACATCCGATGGAAACGGCAAACTGGTGATTGCGATTCAGGCAGGCACCGTCGGCTCCGCCACCAGTCCGGCCTGTCTTTCCTGTCCTTCGCTCACGCTGTGGGGCAACTTCATGGAGCAGGAGGAGCGCATCTTGATCTATCCCGATCAGCCCCTGCACAGCAAGCTGGCGGGCATCAAGGGACACACGTTGCAGCACGCCACAACGTTTCCCGACAATAGTTCGCCAACGACCCCTGGGCCGGCTATGGCGGGGAGCGCGTTGCAGGGCAAGAAGGGCGAGCGAAATGCCGCGCACCTGGCCCAGGCGATCAACAACACAATGGGAGCGCAGCAGCTGCACATTGAGCAACAGGGCCAGGGAAAGTACCTGGCGCCATCGCGGATCATCTCACCCGGTGTGCGCTTCAGTCCTAAGGCCAAGCCCGCCGGCCCGCGGCAGGCCACCCCTGGAGAGACCGCGCCAAACTACATTTACAGGCTGGACGCCGACAAGGAGGGAAACAGCGACTTCCAGGCGAGCACTTTTGAAGAGGTGACGAAGTACATCGAGAGGAAGCTGAAGAATAATCCCGAAGACAACATCTTCACCGACATCGCGGACTTCGTTGAGAACGTGGTCAACGACGTAGAAAACGTGGTGGAGATGGCGTTGGCGGTGGCCGAGGACGCGATCACGGCGTTCATTCAAACCACGGAGAACCTCTATCACCTGGTAGTGCAGAGCGTGGAAGATGCGGCGAACCTGGTGTTAGGCGTGCTGAAGAGCGTGGTTGCCGATGTGGAATCGGCAATCGAGTCGGTAATCCAAGCGTTGTCGTTCCTGTTCGACTTTTCAGACTTCATCGCCACGCATACCGCCATCGTCGGGTTCGCCAACCAGATCTTCGGACAGAGCGGCGACTTTACGAAAAAGGTCCGCGCGTGGAAGAAGGATTCGAGCGCGATTACGGGCTTCCTGAATGGATTGGGCCCCAAACTGGGTGGGGCTGTCGGACCCGGCAACCCCGTGTCGAAACACCTGGGCAGTCAAAGCCTGGGCCAGGCGCAGGGACCCAATTCCGATCCGTCGAGCGCCTACACCAAGGGCGGCGGCAGCAGTTGCGGCTGCACCTCGATGTCGCAAAAAGCCAACGACAACGCCCCCGGGGCGAGCATCTCCTCATCGAGCTCCGCACTGGACGGCATCGACTTCTTCTCGTTCGTCAGCAAGGCGGGAAGCGCGTTCGAAACCTTCCTGGGCTCCGTGGGACAGAGCCTGGGCTCCGATTTTGCCGACATGATTACGCAATTCATGAATGTGCTTTCGAGCCCCAGCAACATGCAATCGAACGGCGCGGGTTCGTTTGTCCAGATCCTCACCCAGGACATCGCCTCCGACATGGTGAACTTCCTGGTGTCGATCGTCGACGCGTTCATCGCTTTCCTCGACAGCATTCTCTCCGACTTCTATAGCGCGCTCACCACGCCGCTTTCGATCCCGGTAGTGTCGGATCTCTATCAATGGATTGTGGGCTCGCCGCTGACGCTGCTGGATCTTTTCGCCTTCCTGCTGGCGATTCCGACGACCATCATTTACAAGGCGCTCACCGGCAAGGCGCCTTCGTTCGGATCCGGCGACACGGCTGCCGACGGCAGCCCATGGGTGTTCTCTCAGATCATGTTCAGCGTTTGCATGTTGATATACACCATTCCGGATGTGGGAGGGGACTTGACCGAGGGAGATATGGGTCTCGTATGGGGAACTTTTGGCATCATCATGACGGGGCTCACGCTATTGGCCTTCTATCTTACGTTTGACCCAGCTCTCGTGGGCGTAGGGGACGAAGGTATTCACAACCAGGTCTTCTTCATGTTGTCGTTCCTGCCGATCGGGATTTCGATTTATGGACTCTACGGAATTGTCGAACCGAAGAGCAAGGGGAACATCCTGGAGGCGGCAAAGTTCAGCACATTTTATGGAGTGGGCTACCTGCTCGCATCGGTGGTTTACGCCATCGCTTGGCCGGATACTTGGCTTTATGGCGACGAGCCATCCGGTATGCCCTGGTCGCTGCTCTCTAACATCTGCGCCTCATTTTCCCCGATGTGCAAAGTACTCACGCTCGGCGCAGACAAAGCGGTCTTCGACATATTCGGCGACGTAGGATGCGCGGTCACGAATATCGGGAACTGGCAGACGACGAACGGGCTTACATAACCAGCGGCTGCGCAGTACTGCATTGCCAACCTAAAGGAATGTTTCAGGCGAGTGCCTCGCCGAAGTGACATCCGGAGCTCCCTGCTCTCTCTTTCTGTGTGAAAGGAGTGCCTTGTCCACGAACCTGTTGGAGGCGTTGAAATGGTTGATCTCTGGAGCTCGACAGCGCGGATATTTTGGCCGCTAGAATTTGGACTGTAGTCGAAATCGTAGCGGTCAAAGCACTCTGGAACCATTCAAAACCACAGCTTTCAACAACATCGCCGTAACGTATTCAATCGAAAGCAGTTAAATTCATTTGATTTCAACAGACTTCAATAAACGGCGAAAACTGGTTCGGGACCAGGGGGTCGGAGGTTCAAATCCTCTCTCCCCAACCAAGAAAACAAAAGAGATAAAGGTGATTTCGCACACGCGAAAATCGCTTTTTTGTGGCCGCTTCTGAGGGCGGGGCAGATTTCTGCTGCTCCCGCGCCGGTCGATTGCTCCAATCTACCACCAAACCGGTGCCATTTTCCGTCGTATATCAACTCGGCACGGGGAAGGCCGCAGGCGTCACCCGCCGATGAATTCCGTTATGACTACGGTGTTGATCTGCACAACGGTGAAGGCGAGTTTATCCGCGCAGAAGGATTCGAGCCGGGACAACTCCCGCTAGTGTGCGGCCTGGACGTGCCTGTCGAGGCCCTCAGCGCTCTTGAATGCGAGGAATGTCTTGATGGCGGCGGCGATGGTTGTGGGCGCGTCCTTGGGCTTCTCGCCAGGATCGCCGGTGAGGTGCTCCAG
>Ga0302326_10033437_pt1 | contig 10218 bp, 13 predicted proteins | sample Palsa_T0_3_FD_202264 | JGI IMG/M metagenome (GOLD analysis project Ga0302326, IMG submission 202264) | Peat permafrost microbial communities from Stordalen Mire near Abisko, Sweden - Palsa_T0_3 | ecosystem: Environmental > Terrestrial > Soil > Palsa > Peat permafrost | place: Sweden: Abisko... | reverse complement strand
CGCGCTTGCGCGTTGATGTGCTTGAACTGCTCGTTGCGATCGGGATGCTCCGTACCCTCGCGCGTCTTGCGCGTCCCTTGCAGGCTGTACTCCATGCCGTGCAGCAACTCGCTGACCTTCTGCGGACCTACTTGGTGTCCCATCGCGCGAAGCTCCTCGGCGAGCTTACGGACGCTCTTGCACGTCCAACGCAACGGCGATTCTGGATCGCCTCGGGTCAAAGGCTCTACGAGCGCATCCAAGTCCCCCACGATCGCCGGATCCTTCTCGATCAACAGCTTGCGACCCGCGCCCGGACGGCGCACCCGCTGCTGGCGCGGCGGATCCATCGGAGGGCGCAGTCCTATCTCCTTCAGGTCGCGCATGCCTGACCAAATGCGCTTGCCCAGAATGCCCGTCGCCTCGGTCACTGCCGCGATGCCACCTCGGCCCAGCGCCTTCGCCTCGCTCGCCGCCCACAGGCGCGTCACCCGCTCGTCCATCACTGCCGCGAGGCTCGCATACCGCGACCGAATCTCCTCGACACGGGTCTCGTCGATTAGCACTCCGCTCTACGTAACCCACCCCGCATTTCCATTCGGTTTCCATGCGCGACCCGTTCCATAATTTCCGGACGGCGCCTTAGCGGGACCCGAGACGGTCCAGGGTTCGCCCTTGTCAGCCGCGTGTCGGAGCTTGCTTTCGAGCATGGCCGAAGCGTTCGACCGCCCCGGAGGGCTCGAGCTCGATAAGTGCGGCTATCGAGTGCCGGGGTGGCTGGCTCCAGGGCCTCCGCCGAAAGCATCTACTAGCCTTCAGCCGCGTGACAACATCCAGCGCAGTTTCAGAGCTCCTTCGCCGGCCTAACAAGAAACTCGCTTCCAAGTACCCGAAACCAGTGACACCAGGAATCCACGCGCGCATCTTGGGATGCGGGACGTTTCGTGCGCAGCAGGTCGGCGGCCACGCCGGTGGGGAACCAATCTAGTCGGTTCGAACCGCGAAGCTCCCGCGCAGCTTTCCCTTCCCCTCGCGCACCAAACCTTCGCGCACCAAGCGTCGACAAACCATCAGAACGTCCCAAGGAACCGCCTCGATGGCCTCGGCAAGAACGCCGAACGGCACCGGTTGCTCGCTCAGCTTGGCTAGGAGAGCATCTCTGAGTGGCGCCTCAGACTCTCTCAACTCTGTCTCTTCCCAAGCGTATCGACCGAACAGCGAGATTTCATCGTGCCAGATGATGAAGTGGCTTTCGCAGCCGCTGTCCCGTGATACTGAGGGGTACAGGCTCGCCCCGCCGCGGCCGCGATATAGCCGCCACGCCGGACCAGCGCGTGGGTCGAGGTTGATAGGAAGGACCTCCCCACAACCACATGGGCAGCCCAGGACAAAGAGACGAGGACGACCACGTACCACCACCGCCGCATCGCCGGCCGCTCTGACGATCGCAGAAACCTCGGTCCGGCTTTCCACCACACCGCACCAGTTCAGGCGGCTCGCACTCGTCATTGCGGGGCCTCCGTAGTGTTGACCGGGCGTCCGCTGAAACATTGGGCAGCGGCCAACAGGAGCTGCTCGCCGTACACATACGCGAGGGCGCGCGTCGAACGCTCCGGGTCATCGACGCCGTCGTCTTTCCCCGCCTTGAAGAGGAGCGCAGCCGCGAGCGCAAGGGCGTACTGGCCCGCGGCCCGCTCCATGTGGAACGCGTGCATGCGTATCTGTCGTACACAAAGATGGAACCACGCCCATGGGTCCTGCGGCCGCGGGCTGGCCGGAACAACACGCAGGCCGATCTCGCGATAGAGAGGCTCGACCGATGCACGCCACGCAGAGAATCGTCCCTCCTGCTCTGCAGGATCTGCCTCAGCATCCTGGTCCCCACGGGGGTCGAGACTTCCAACGAACAAGCTTGCCTCGAGAGCAGCCGCATCGCGAATGAGCGGTCCTTCCCCGCATTGCAAGAAGTCGATGAGAATCGCTTCGGTGCCGCGAACGCGAACGTTCGAGGCATGCAGATCGCCGTGCGTCCGACCCCATAGGAACGGCGTCGGCACGCATCGATCCAGCACCGCCCGAAGGTCATCCACAGATCGCGAGGCCCCCAGCTCCCGCGCTCGCAGCCAGCGGCCGAGCCCCACCTCGGCAGGGAACGGAAGGGCCTTCGCCGGCACCTCGTGGCGGTGTTCGACGTGGCCGTGCCATCCGCGCAACGTGCGTTCAAACAGACACGCGATAGCCGGGCTGCCGCGACCGTCGCGCGCGCAGTCGAGCAAGCTCTCGGATTCCTCGACGAAATCCCCCACGAGCAATCCATCGTGCGCTCCGAGGCAGCACCGCGCGTAGTCTAGATTCGGCCCAAGGTGGAAAGGAACATACGCGTCCACGTGATCCTCGTACTTTCTATACTCTTCGAAGATCTCACCCCGCTCTCCCATCTTCACGAAGAACGGCATCGACCAGGTGCCTCGCACATCAGCGAAGGCTAGAAAGACTCTAGCGCCCGATTTCCCGCCCGGAAGCGGCGCAAGGTGAATCTCGCGGCAGTCGCGAAATGCCCGCCTCGCTAGCCGACAGAACCGCGCATCGGGCGGACCTGCGCCTCTAGCGGGCAGGATGCGCAGGTCCGCGAACGGCGGCGGTCCGGCCGGATGATCCATCTCGTCGTTGGCAACATCCCGCCATGGCACGGCTGGGAAGTAGAGGTGCAGATGAGGACGAGGCGGGTCCCCGGGAACCTTCTGCCAGGCTCCAATCTCCGCCCTCACGTCCGACACCTCGTCCTGCAGGCCCGCGATCGGCAGGCGCTCACGGTTTGCGACGTTGGCGATGGATCGCACATGGCCGCCAAGGGGCCTCACGATGACGTTGCAGCCCAGGTCCAATATGCGTGCACCGTAGCGCGCGAGATCCGACGCAACCTCCGTGGGGCGTTGCGCCTTCTGAACAAACACGACGGCGCTTGCTCCCGACAGGAGAACGTCATCAGCGAGCTCGGCCTCCTGCCAGCTCTGCACCACAAAGTTGCGCCCTACGAACGCCTTCGCGGCCTCGTCTTCAGGCGCCGAGCGGAACCAGGCGACGACTTTGCGGCGAGCGAGCTGGCCGTAGTCGATCGCCACGACTAGTCCTGCCGCGCAAAGAGGGGCCAGCTGTCTCCGCGCGAGAGCGACCCTTTCCGTGAGCAAATGAAGCACGAGGGATGCGGGACGGGGCGCACCGTCCGGATGGCGGGCGCCATTGCATTCAGAAGCAAGTGACGTCCTTTGCTCGGCACCCCAGCCGCGACTGAAAGAAACATGGTGACGGCCAGCGAGGAGACGGTTCCGTTGAGCGACATCACGGCGGGCGCGGGATCGTGGGCACCTTGGATGTACGGATCCGCCTGTCGCTCGAACGCCGACATCATGTCGCGCCGAACCTCATTGGAGTCCAGGAGACCTCCGCACGTGAAGCAGGCGTGCCCCGGCGCGAGCAGCTGAACACGACCGTAGATGTGCGAAACGGACCCCGCGGACACCACAATCGTGGTCCCCATGTCAATACAGGGGATCAGATACTGGTAGGCCAGTTGTTGAATAACCGCACGGCTTCCGTGGGAATCGGTGCACCCGAAGATCACGTCAGCATCGCAAAGACGCTTGGCCACCGAGGTCCTCATAATGTCGCCGAAGACCTTAGTGACGTGCGCAGACGGGCGAAGGCGCTCGATCGCGCGAGCTGCGACCTCGACCTTTGGCGAACCGACGTCATGTGGCGCGGCGCAGGCCACTCGATTGAGGTTCGACTCCTCAAGGGTGTCGGCATCGACGAGGATGAACGAGCGAACGCCCAGATGTGCCAGCTGCTGAGTCACTATGGACCCCGTTCCGCCCAGGCCAACGACGGCGATATTGAGCTCCTCGAGCGCGCGCTGACCCGCCACACCAAATGCTCTCACCTGACGGTCGAATACTGCGGCGGGACCGCTCGCGGTGGCTCGTGGATCCTGCAACACCAAGCGGGAACTCCCGAGCGCCACGATGCGCGCCGGCTCCTGGACTCCAAGCCGCCGTGCGTTCCATCCCCCTGCGCTTAGAACCATCGACGCGTGCACTCGACTCGGGTGCCTATGAAAGAGAAAGCCAGCCAGCGCGCGTTCACCCTCATCATCGACGACAGAGAAAGCTGGCGGAGACGTCCCCGGGTGACTGTGAGCAAAGACCATGGAGAGGCCTTCCATACGTGCACGCTTGGTCGTCCTCGCCACGAAGCCGGGGGTCAGTTCGGCCCCGAGCCGCCCCCGCTTCGCGTACTCGTTGGGTTGCGCAAACTCGACCTCCCGAACGAGTAATCGATCCTGACCGTTGCTTCGGCGATGGCTCCCGGCGAAGAGCACCGCGCAGCTCTCTGCTTCATCCTGCAGGAGGCGCGCGCTCAGAGCATCGGCGTCCTGCGCCGCGAGAACCAGTTCGATCATCGAGGCGGATACAAGCGCTGCGTGATCACGTTTAGATACGTAAGCAACGAGTCGTTGTTCGGGTTCCAGGTCTGCAGGTGCCAGGAAAACCAGGTAGTCGAGCGGCCGTTTACGCCGGGAATGGGGCTTGAATCGTTCGAGTTTTGCGGGGTGCCCCCGTTCGCAAGGCGAAGTCCCGCTTGGTCCACCCAGAAGCAGTCGGGCTGAGCCCCAGGGTATCCCGGGGGGGCCACAAACAGAATGGTCGCTTGCTTGCGGTTCCAACCGCTTGGCAATGGATACCCGTCGATCTCGACGAGATGCGACCCGCTGGATAGCGGGGTCAGCCTCGCCGAAGCGTAAAGCGTCTTCAGATCGGCAAACTGCAGCTCGACCGGCGTCATCACGCGCCGAAGGTCGCCGGGGGTACTGCGTAGAAGTGCTTGATCCTGCCCTCCAGGCTCACCGTCTCGCTGTCCGAGATCGGTTTGTCGGGCGTGTCGCCCTCCTCTTCGAGGTACAGCTGATAAGCGGCCGGGATCGTCGGAATGAAGGCCTTGATCTGCGCGCCGGTCCGGTGGGCGTCGGGCGTCTCGAACTCTTTCGCATCGAGGAAGAACTTGTACGGCTTCGGGTGCTCGCTCATGGAGGCCTCTTTCGGTTCGGTCTACCGTAGCGTACGCCGCTTCGCTCGAGCCACCGGGCCCGCGCGGCTTCATTGCTTTCTAGCGATCGGATTGCTAGAGTAGAATTGCACATGCGGAGACAAATTGCAAGAGTCGAATCGGCCGAGACGCCAAAGGCTGGTCGGTTCGATGCGGAGGCTTTCTACGCTGCCCTTGACTCGCAGCGCGTGGCCAAGCGCTTTAATTGGAGGCAAGTGGCCACGGAGGCCGGGGTTAGCGCGTCAACCCTGACTCGGATGTCTCAGGGTAAGCGCCCCGATGTCGACAGCCTTGCCGCGCTCGCCAGTTGGTCTGGCTTGGCCGTGGACGATTTTGTGGTCTCTGGCGGTTACGGTGCCAAGGGCTCCGTTCGTAAGCCGTCGGCGTTGGCGGCGTTTACGGCACACCTTCGGAGCGACCCGCACCTGACGTCCGAGTCGGCGGCCGCACTCGAAGCTATGGTTAAGGCGGCTTATGAGAGGTTGCGGAAGGAGTAGTGCGTGGGACTTCCTTACGGGTTCAGAAGCAAGGCGAACGCCTTTGCCCGGAAGGCTCGATCAGGCTTGGGGTTGCCGGCGACTGCGCCCCTTTCGCCGCTGCGCCTAGCGACCAACATGGGGATTGCGGTCGCGCCGCTTTCGTCATTCGCGTCGGAATGCGAATCCGCCGTCCGGCATCTGATGAAGGTCGACCATAGGGCGTTCTCAGCAGGGACCTTTCGTTTGGGTGGAAGAACCCTAATGGTCTTCAACGACGCAAACCACGAAGACAGGCAAACAAGCGATCTTGCTCACGAGCTAGCCCATGTGATCCTCGAGCACCCGATGCTTCCGATCCTCGACGATCGCGGCTGCCGTCACTTCGACAAGAACCTGGAGGAACAGGCCAATTGGCTCGGTCCGGCGCTGCTCATTTCCGAGGAAGCCGCCTTGCATATTGCGCGGCAGGGGTGGACCATCGAACAGGCCGCGGCGGAATATCAGGTTACCGCGGAGGTTGCGCGATTTCGCCTGAACGTTACGGCCGCGCACCGACGCGTGGCCTGAGACTTCTCCCGTGCGGTCACTGAGCCCGCCGTCGCTTGAGATCTACCTCTAAGCCGACGGCGTATGCGGCGGCACTAAGGGTGGTGAGCGTCGGATTGGCCGTGCCCCGCTCAATCTTCGTCGAGACATCTCCTTGGTCCACTTGCGCGCGTTTAGAGACCTGCGCTTGGGACAGCTTTTGGTTGAGCCGTGCTTGAGCGAGTTGGCGGCCAATGCGGAAACGATCGCGGAGTGCTTCGAGGTGCGCGACGCCTCAGGGCCTTCGGCGCGCGCCTCCTCCTCGATCCCCCGCGTGAACTCGGCAAACTTGGGTGCCACGATGACCTTCTAGGCAGCGCCTATGCTCTATCATCCGCCGCCGCGGACGGCGTGGCGACCGCTGCCACCTCAACGCGCGCGAGCACTGAATGATCTCGGCAAACGTGGGCTCCTGGGTCCCCGTGCACTACGCCGCTACCGGTCGTACCACTCGGGCAGCTCGACGTCCGTTTCGGCCGCGCCGAGATAATCGCGCTCGACGACGTGCAGGTTCGTGACGTACTTCGGGAGGTCGGACGCGCGAGCGTCGCCCGAGAAGTAGTCGACTGCGGCTCGGAAACGCGCCACGAGCCGTTCGTGAGGCACGAGCCCTTCTTTGACCATGGCATCGATGTCGCCGCGATCGGCCGCGTGGAAGCGCTTCAATTTGGCCACGACCACATCGACGACATCAAGGACCTCGAGATCGAAGTTGCGGAGCTCCGCGTTGAGGGCAGCCAGTGGATGGTAGAGCGCGACTTGGGGCAGGAACGGAATGCCGCTGGGGACAATCTGAATGTAGATTCGGTGTCTCTGATGGAGCGTGGTCCCCTCGCCCGCCAAATCGAGCATGCGCTTCTTGATGCCAACACTTAGGTCGCCAGTTTCCAAGACATCGCTGTCCGCAGTCCCTCGCTCGTAATCGGTCTGCAGCATCAAAGCCGACGAGCCAATGATTCGAAGGCGGATCTTCGCGGGCGGCGGCGTACCCCAACGAGCGTCGAGGTCTCGGAAGAGGTCATCGACTAGCGGCACGAGCGCCTCTCAGGGCTTCGACGAAGTCTTCGGGCTGCAGAGTCGTGACGATTCCCCAACGTCGGGAGATCGGCGACGCGGACGCCGTGACCGCCGCGAGCGTCTGTTTGCTTCGAATACTGGCGTCGAGCACGTCCGGCGCAGCTATCTCTTCATCCGACTCCACCTTGACGAAATCCAGAAACGACCCGAGCACGACCTGCGCACGACTGTACAGGCGCCGCCAAGGTGTCGGCGATACACCGGGCAGTTCGTGACGGATCGCCTCGAGCGTGTTTTCGACGAGCCAAGCCAGGCGTCGGCCAAGCCCCGCCTCGGTAAGTTGGAGATGAAGCTTTTTCAGGTTGACGCGGTCGATGTTGCCGACCAGGACTGGCGCTAGCGCCGTGACCAGCCGTGGAGACTCCGAGCCGACGATCGCTTCGCGAATGACGTCGCTAGCTCCGCTGAGCCGCTCGCTTGGAAGGACGTCGGAGCTCTCTTGGAGGTGGAGAGCGCCAAGCCGTGCGAGGGCGTTCTGGAGCTCGGAGTCTTGAGCTTGCGCCTCAGGAGCAAACTCGCTCGCGGTCACGTTGAAGAGTTTGAGGATGGTGAGAAACTGCTCTGCCGTGAAGGAGCCCGATCCTCGCTCGATTTCGCTGAGGCGGCTCTGGGAGAGGTGGAGCCGGCGAGAAAGCTCCGCCTGGGTCCAATGCCGGTCCTTTCGCAGTTCCTGGACTTTTAGGGCGACTTTCTCTCTCACTTTATCTATGTATAACGATGACTTATCTTCATTCATATCGGTATCACGGTACGGTTATCGAGATATCGATAATATGACGGCGCGCGCTTCAGTTGTCAACTCATGCCACCCGCTGAAAAGCCGCTCCACGGCGGGGCCGAGGCCTTTCGGACGCTCGCCAAGAACCGAGCGTCGCCCAGCCGTGAGCGGACGTGTAGGCTCACGGCGCCCACCGGGCCCGCGGCTGCCCCCCCGGCCCGGCTTGGCGGGCACTATTCCTTCCGTCGAGCGACAACCACCGCCGAGGGAGAGACGACGGCCCCGTCGTCGTCGAGGTCATGGACTCAGTTCACTGAGACGGGTCGAGCGTTGGCCGCGGCGCAGCACTTGGCGAGTTGCCCCGGCCAAGGCCACGCGCCATCGGCGCTCCCGCCATCGAGATGTTCCCTCCCCTTCGTGCGTTCATTCTGCGTGCCCCGCATAGGCGTCGCCGGTTCGTTCACGCACTATGACGGCTTCATACTTCGGAAGTCGCGACGGATGGCAACCAACGCGCGCGCCAGGGTGCGGCTTGCCCACGACTCGGTCGCTCCGGCGATCGCTCCGAGTTCCTTGAGCTTTCGCCCTGCGAAGTAGCCCTCGACGACGCTGCGCTCTCGGTCGGGTAGTCGCGCCATGATCGCGCGCAAAGCAGCGTGCATCTCCGCATTGGCAAGAAGTTCCTCGGGCGACGCCGAGAACTCACTGAAAGCCATAGGCCCTCCGTGAGCCTCACTGAGGGACATCTCCGCGACGACCGATCCGTCGCTATGGCGGGCCACCTCGTCGAAGGCGCCGGCGACGCCGCTCAGAGCGCGCGCCTCGCCATCGAAAAAGTCCGAAGCGGCCTCCCCGTCCTCGACGTTCTTCAATTCTTGCAAGACGCGCCGAGGCAGGACGCCCCAGCGACGGACGCCATCAATCATGGCCCTGCGGATACGCAAGGTCGCCCAATGAGAAAAGGGCGTCGCATGGCGCTCGTCGAATGACCGTGCAGCGTCGAGAAGCCCCTCGCGACCAAATCCACGCAGATCATCCGTCGTCACGAACCGCGTGCCGAGTCGTCGCGCGAACGTGCTCGCGTGGATCTCAACCAGCGCAAGTTCGCCGTGGAATCGGTCGAGAACCTCTGCGTCGTCCTTCCATCCCGCTCGCACAGTACCCGCCTCGCCATGCTCGGTGCCGAGCGCGCTTGCGGCATGGGTCGCCGCCTCATCATCCGGAACGAACGTGATCGCGTCATCGGTCTTGCAACACGCAAGCGCCGGGTCGCATCGCAGCCGCTTGGCGGCGTCTCGGTGCAAGCCGTCGATGTACGAGGTGATCGCATCGAGAGCGAGATTCCCGTCCACAATTCCAGCGCGCCAGTCCGAGATTGTGCAGGACACGACCGCTCGCAATTCCCCCGAGCGACCTACGACCCAGGTACCCGCTTGCTCGCTCCGCTCGAGTTCCACGAGCAACTTCGAAAGCCGATCGGCATGACGCAGTACCTTGCGAATTTCGCCGGGGTATTGTCGCCTCGGGGCGCCCATGGAAACTTCTCCCGCAGAGCCGCGGCACTATACCATCGCCACGACGGCGTAAACCGCGGTGGCCTTGAGAGAGCAAGCTCGACCGTCGTCGGGGTCCCGCTCCGTGGACGAAAGCGCAAGCGACGCGCATCGCCGGTAGTTCCAACAAGCCGAACACATCCGAGGCGACTCCGTGCAGCGCGGCTCGCGTTCGAGCATGCGACCCCCACGTCGGACGAGGGTCGGCGGTCGCTCGAGTACGACGGTCAGTCGTTGCGGCATGAGTAACCGCCCGGCGACCGAAGTTCGCATGAGAACTCGCTGGTGCAGGAATTCGTGCAGGATCCGCACGTGGCCTCCGCGGAAGGATCGCTTTCGCAGCCGTTGGCTTTGTTGCCATCGCAGTCGAGATAAAGGTATCCCGCGCTGTTCGCGACCGCGCACGTCGCGTACGTGCACCCGCCGCTCGTGGGCGTGCATACTGCTCCGACAACATTGGAGGGCGCGCAGGCTGTCCCGCAACTTCCACAATTCGACATGCTGAACGGTGTCTCGCAGCCGTTGGCTTTGTTGCCATCGCAGTCGAGATACCCGGGACGGCATGCGCTGTAGCCGCAATCGCCGCTGGTCGAGCAGACCGCTGCGACGACGTTGTCCGGGCTGCACTCAACCCCACAGCTACCGCAGTTGGGAAGGCTAAAGGCCGTCTCGCAGCCGTTATTCGGGTCCCCATCGCAGTCGAGATAACCAGGCTGGCACTCGG
>Ga0302326_10033436_pt1 | contig 10218 bp, 4 predicted proteins | sample Palsa_T0_3_FD_202264 | JGI IMG/M metagenome (GOLD analysis project Ga0302326, IMG submission 202264) | Peat permafrost microbial communities from Stordalen Mire near Abisko, Sweden - Palsa_T0_3 | ecosystem: Environmental > Terrestrial > Soil > Palsa > Peat permafrost | place: Sweden: Abisko... | reverse complement strand
GAGGGTTGCAATCGACCATCACGGCGAGCTGGAGCAAGAGCAAGCGTGGTTGATGACGAGGTAAAGATCGCTGAACTGCGGGCGATTGTGGAAAGCATTCGCGACCGCGTGCGCGCCCAATATCCGGGCACGTCCGCTTTGGCGGATTCGGATGGCGTGGAACCGATTCGCGTGCCGGTCTCCGACCTGATGCCCATTGTGCATGCCCGCGATGCGGCGCAGGCGAAGATGGCGTCGATCGGCTCAGTGAATCCGCGCGCGGGTGGCGTCTTCAACGCTGCTGTTCAGAAAGTGAAGCGGCTGATTGCGCGCAGTCTGAACTGGATGGTGCGAGATCAGATTGTGTTCAACCGCGGCGCGCTGGCCTGCGTAGAGGCGACGGTCGAGTCGCTGAACGATTTGAATCGCGCGATTCAGTCGCTCGCGTCGCAGATCGATGGGAGATTGCAGCAGGACCGGCATGCGATCGCAACGCGGGTCGCTCCGCTTGAAGCACGCACGCAAGAGTTAGCCGGCGCTGTGGGGCAGTTAGCGGCGCAGTGGAACCGGGCGCAGAGCGAACTTGCTCAACGCGATGCGGAGTTGCGGGCAAAAGCAGCCGCGCGCGACCGGGAGCGGGACCGCGAGCGCGATGTTGCAATAGCGCGTATCGCGGACGATTTGCGGCGCGCGGTGGACCAGTACGAAGCGCGTGCGCTGGCTCAGGAGAAGAGCTATGCCGATCTGGCCAATGCGCAGCATGGGGAATTCTCGCAAATGATGCGGGTGCAACACGGGGAGTTTGGGCACTCGCTTGACCTGGTTGGGCAGTCTTTGCAGACTCGGTTGGACCAGGATTTGCGGCGGATCAAGCTGGAGTTTGAAGGGCTGATTCATAACGAACTACGGGTGGTGCGGCAGCGCGGAGTTGCAGCCGTTTCAATCGCGCCACTGGCGCCGCAAGCGCCTATGGACTATCAGGCGTTCTCCGATCGGTTTCGCGGATCGGAAGAGCATGTCCGCGAGAATCAGCGCTTCTATGCGGGCCGTTTCCAGGGAAACGTGCTGGATCTCGGTTGCGGCCACGGCGAGTTCCTGGAAGTGATGCGCGATCGAGGCGTTCAGGCGCGCGGCATCGACCAAAGCGCTGAATCGGTCGCCTGTTGCCGCACTAAGGGTCTCGACGTGGAGCAGGCCGATCTGTTCGCCTACTTGGAAGGGTTGCCGGACAAGTCCCTCGATGGGATTTTTAGTTCGCAGGTAGTGGAGCATCTGGGCGTGAATCAGGTGCCCTTGATGATTCGGTTGTGCGCCGCGAAATTGCGTAGCGGCGGTTTGCTGGCGATTGAAACGCCAAACCCGGCCTGTCTCGCCATCTTCGCTACGCACTTCTATCTCGATCCGACGCATGTGCGTCCGGTGCCGTCGCCGTTGGTTGCTTTCTACATGGAGGAAAGCGGGCTGGGGGGAATTGAAGTGGTCGAGCGCTTTCCCGCGGTGGAATCTTTTCCGGAGTTGAAGGATCTGCCGGAGGGCGTGCGAGATAAGTTCTTCGGCGGGCTGGATTACGTAATCTTCGGGCGCAAATTGTAGTCTGGCAGCTTAATACTTCGGTTGCCGGATTGTCACGTGACTGTAACTTCGCGTTGCTAAGCTCACAGGACACCAATGAGAGTCTATCTACGAAGCTTTGCGTTTTTGGCGGTGACGTGCCTGCTGCAGGCACAGAACGGAGGGACGGTCGCCGGCAACGTTGTGGATCAGGCCGGCAAACCCTTGGAAGGCGCCGTGGTTACCGCGAAAGTGGAAGGTGGACTGGTGACCGGCACAGCAACAGCAGATTCCAAAGGCCACTTTTCAGTAACCAATCTGGCTCCGGGTACCTACTCCGTTGAAGTAACCTCTCCTGGGTTTGCCAAGAGCACGCGCCTCGGCGTGCCGGTTAGCGGTAGTGGGCCGGCGGACCTCTCGATCGTGATGAATGTGGATGCGGTTGCGCAATCGGTGACGGTCCAGGAAACGGTTGTACTTGCGGCGGAGACGGCTCCGCAGGGCAATACGCTCGATGCGACGTCCGCGAGAACGGAAATTACGCCGGTTGTTATCCAGAACTTCATGGCGCCTGTGGCTGATTTCGCCGAAGTGATTCAGCAGGCGCCGGGCACTTTCAGCACGAATCCGAACGGGATTGGGCTCGGACAGGGGAAGTCTTACTTTCGCGGTTTCTCGGATGGCCAGTACACGCTGACTTTCGACGGCATTCCGTTTGAAGACACCAACACTCCCACGCACCATTCCTGGGCCAGTTTTCCCTCGCAGTGGATCAGTTCGACGGACTTTGACAGGAGCCCCGGGCAAGCGTCGAATTTCGGTCCGACGAATTTCGGCGGATCGATTAATTTGAAATCTCCGATCCTCCAGGCCGATCCGGATATCCGCGGGACGTTTACGATTGCGTCCTTCAATACCAAGCTTTATTCGGTGGACGCGGAATCAGGTCTTCTGGGTCCGAAGAAAGAAGATGCGGTGTTATTGAACATCAACGCGATGACGTCGGACGGGTATCAGACCTATAACCACCAGCAGCGCGATGCCGGTTATGGCAAGTATCAGCACCGCTTCTCCGACAGCACCAGCTTGAGCCTGTATGGCGGAGTGGTTGACATCTGGAACAGCACGCCGAACACGACGAATCCGACCCGCGCGCAGGTGGCGCAGTACGGAGACAACTACCTGCTGGACGGGACTCCGCTGCTGCCCAGCGGACTGCCGGACCCTTACTACTACGGGTACAACACGTATCACGTACAGACAGACTTCGAATATGCCTCATTCACTTCCGACATGGGCAATGGATGGAAGTTCGACGGCAAGCTCTACACCACACGTTACTGGAACAAGCAGTTCTATCAGAACGGTGGGACCGTTACGCTGACCGCGGCCAAACCGAGCGGCGTCGACAAGTTGAACGGCTACAGGCACGCGGGCGAAACGGCGGTAGTGAGCAAGGAAATCAAATGGGGCGTGTTCCGCACGGGGGCCTGGTACGACTGGGCTTACACGGACCGCTATCAGGTTCCGAGCAACATTCTCACGCACGTCGATACGCCGCTCCCGAACTTTCACGAGCATTTCACCACGCAGTCATTCCAGCCGTTTGCCGAGTTCGAATGGAGAGCGACGCCGAGGCTCGTAGTAACAGCTGGAGTCAAGGCCGCCAATTACAACATGGCGCTAAACCAGTATCAGGATAACGGCAAGACCGTGGGTTGCCTGGGCGGTACGCTAGGAGCCTATCCTTCGACGGCGGGTATCTGGGCGGGAGCGCCGGAGTGCCTCGGCGGCGCACAGTTCGTGAGCCACAGCATCAACTACAACAACGTTCTGCCGACGCTGACGGCTCGCTATCGCATTTGGAAACAATGGTCGGCCTACGGACAATTCGCGGAAGGCAGCGTGATTCCGCCGAGCAGCGTGTTCGATGTTGCGGGAGGCAATGTTCTCTCGCCCCCGAAGCCGACCCTGGCGAAGACCTACCAAGGCGGATCGGTGCTGAAACTAAACCGGTTCACCCTCGATATGGACTATTACTATGTCCACTTCCAGAACGGCTATGACTCTTACACCGACCCCACTACGGGTGAGCCGGTGTTCGTAGCGACGGGTCCTTCCAACACGAAGGGCTTTGAAGCCGAGGGCAACTATGCGTTCGGCTATGGCTTCAGCATATACGCCAACTTCACAAAAGGATCGGCCAAGTATCAGACCGGCCCGAACTATCCGAACGGCGGCCAGTGGGTGGCGAACACGCCGAACAATGTGGAAGGCGTGAGCGCGCTTTGGCAACACCGGAATTACGATATGGGCATTATCTGGAAGCGCGTGGGACAGTATTACAGCGACAACGGCAGCCTGACTTACAAGATCAACGGCATTTCCGAAGCGTATCCTGTGGATCAGGCGGTTGCGATTCAGCCGTGGAACCTGGTGAACGTGTTCGTGAACTACACGATCAAGAACTCGTCGCACTTCCGAGGGACGAAGATTCAGTTAGCTGTAAACAACTTGGCCAATAGCCACAGTCTGGTGGGAATCACTCCTGGCGTGGCGGCCACGACGACGGTACCTTATGTGCAAAGCCCGTTGGACCAGTTGAATTTGCTGCCGGGGCGCAGCATCTCGCTGACGATCACGGGCGGGTACGCGCCGAAGCGGTGATCGGCGCTATTTCAGCCCGGGCTCTTCAATAAGTTCCAAAGCATCGACCGCGGCGTTGTTTGCACGGGGGACGAACTTCAGGCGGATGTACCCGTCGGCATTGGGTTTCAGTCCATGAAACTCCTTGACGGAGGGTTTGTGGCCAGCCTCGCGGAAGATGTCGAAATCGAGCAAAAGGGGCTGGCGTTCGGCGTAGACGTCGAACCGCCGGCTACCAACGCCCCCACCGCCGCTTAGGCCGGGGCCAAACCAACTCTCGCGAAAATAGAGCTTCGCGCGGTAGGCTCCCTTCGATACCGGAATGGCATAAGAGAAATTGCCGTAACGTTCACCGGCGAAGAGGTTACGGTCGAGGCCGCCGGAATCGATCTTCGTGCAGAGCTTCACGGTACCGCCGGTTGCGAATTCTTCGTCGGGGCTCCAGGTGTTTCCGTGTACGTCAGTCCAGGGCGAGGTCTTCGAGATCAGGCGGATCGGGAGGAGTGAACCGGCCCGGCCGGCGGAAAGTCCGATTGCGTTGATGTACGCCGTCTCGCGTCCGCTTCGAAACGACAGGTGCAGCATGTGGTCCGGACCCGGGCGTATGTTGCGAAAAACTTTCGTGATGTAGCGCTGAGATTGCGGTTCGCCGATATCGGGATCCTGCGCATTGATTAGGGAAGCGCCGTTTGCCCGTACATCGAAGCCGCGCGCGGCGGGACCCTGCTCTCCGTAGTGTCCGGTGCGCGTACCGAAATACAAGCGCAATTCCCACGGTATGTCGGCAAGCGGGATATCGTAATCGAAATCGCCTACGCGCTGTCCGGAGCGAGAGGTTTCAGGCACCAAGGGTAGCGCGGGCGCGGGATAAACGGCGCTGCCTCCTTTGAACCAGCGGTCGCCGTGAAGGATGAAGCCGGCGTCGGCAACGATCACTTGAGAAGTGGGAGCGCCTGCGAGCAGGAAGATCGGCTCCGGAACCGGGACGGGCCGGGAGGGCGTTCGGGACCAGATGACGAGAGCAAGGATGGCGGATATCGGAACCAGAAGCGCCCAACGAGATAGCCACCACGCTTGACGGACAGACGCCGCGACCGGTACCTCCGGGAGGATCTCGGCAGCTTCGACCGTAACCGGAAAAACGGACTCAAAGCGGGGCACGTACTTTCCGGGATCGATGATGAGTCTGAGGGTGTGATCCGCGCCTTCGGTCTTATAAAACGTCTCAATTTTCTTGCGTAGGCGGTGAACTTCGACGCGGACAATCGAGTCTCGCTTGGGGTCGAAATCGACGGGTTTGCCCAATGCATCGACAGCGATGTTGTATTCTTTTATGTCTTCGGAATCGCCTTCGAGGTAAGTGCGGGCGATATATTCAGCGATCCTCAGAACGCTGGGCGAACGAAGGAGCACCTTCGAACGCAGAACGGATTCCAGCTCGGCGCGCTCGGCCTCACTGGCAATTGGAATTCGTCTTACGACCATTGCGGGCCTACTATATCACTTCAGAGCAGCCTGTAACGTGATTGATTTTAAAAGTCTTAAGCCACCTGTAACCCCATCCGCGGCCATAGTAACGGTTGTAGCACTAGCGGCGGTCCGCTAGTTGAAACACACTAGGGGGACTTACAAGGAGTCTTTCCCAGCATGAAACGCATCCTCCCCGTCCTTACGTTTCTCTGTGCTCTCGCCGGTACTCTGTCCGCCCAGTCCATCTATGGCACGCTGACTGGAATTGTGTCCGACCCATCGGGCGCCGTGATTTCGGGCGCGACGCTGAAGTTGCGCGACATGGGGTCCGGTTCGCAAAGAGACACGGTCGCCAACTCGGCTGGTTACTATACATTCGTTTCCATTCCGCCGGGAACATATGAACTGAATGTCGAAGCCAAAGGGTTCGAGCAGTATAAGGAGACGGGAATCGGGATCGCCGGGGGCGACAAGGTCAATGTCAACGTTGGCCTGAAGGTGGGAAGCACGAGCAATACGGTTGAGGTGTCGATGAACGCGGATGTGCTGGTGCCGGTGGACTCGGGTGAAAAATCGAACCGGTTGACGAGCAAGGAGCTGGAAAATTTCGTACAGGTTGGCACGAACGCGGCCGAGTTTATCAAGATTATGCCGGGGTTCGGGATTTCGAATGGGACGTCGAACACGGCGAGCTATAACGGACAGACGATCGGCATCAACGGAAACGGCAACGGCGGCAACCAAAGCCCGCTAAACGGCGCGTATTCCTACAATGGATTGCCGAGCAACACGCTCGATATTACGGCTGACGGCGCCCACGTTTCGGACCCGGGCTGCAACTGCGCAACGCCGGTGAACCCGAATTCGAACATGATCTCAGAGCTGAAGGTGAATATGTCGAACTTCAGCGCTGAGAACCAGAAGGGTCCGGCGGTGATCAGCTCCGTGGCCAAGGCCGGCGGTAAGGATTTCCATGGCTCGGTTTACTTCGATGCACGCAATGCGGCGTTGAATGCGAATGACTGGCTTTCGAACTACAGCAACATCGCGAAACCGGCCAACAAGTATTACTACCCGGGTTTCACCATCGGCGGCCCGGTGCTGCTTCCCTTCACCAGGTTCAACCGGAACAAAGACAAACTGTTCTTCTTCACGGGCTTTCAATATTTCTACCAGGTGCTCGACACCGGGTTGCTTCGCTCAACCGTACCGACAGCCAACGAACGCAATGGGAACTTTTCAACAGCTGAGCTTGCGGCAGAGGGAACCATTACGGCTTCCGGATCGGCGGCTCAACCGATGAACGCGGCCGCGCTCGTAGCGTTTCCCGGCGGAATCATTCCGGCTTCACGGATCGATCCGAATATGCAGGCGCTGATGAAGCTGTATCCGCAACCCAATGCCAATCCGAATACCGATGGCGGCTACAACTGGGAAGACGATCTGAATTTCAACCAGAATAGCTGGCAGTGGATGACGCGCGTGGACTATAGCATTAACGACAACACGAAACTTTTTGTCCGTTACAACCTGCAGAAGGAAGTGCAGTTGTTCCCGATCGGCCTCTGGTCATCTTCGGTTACGCAGGCGATTCCTTATCCCACCCCGATTCAGGGCAAGAATGAGTCACAGTCCGTGACCGCTTCGTTGACTCATGTTTTCAGCCCGACGATGACGAATGAGTTCGTATTCGCCTACACCTATATCGCGTTTCCGAACGTATTCCAAGACCCCACCAAGGTGAACCGGAAGGACATCGGCTACAACTACCCCGGCTTGTTCAACAATGGTGTTGCGCAGTTCCCCAACCTGGCCAGCTCCGGCGAAGTTTCGGCGATCGGCACGGATGGCGGCTTCGAGGTTGGAGGGCCTACGCAGGGCCTGTATGCCGACAAGTGGTTGCCCAGCGTCAGCGATACGGTGGCTAAAGTGTGGCGCAGCCATACCATCAAGGCAGGCATATTCTGGGAACATATCCGGAACTCCCAACCGAACAGCGCCAACACCCAGGGCCAGCTGAGCTTCACCAGCGGCAATTCCAATACGCTCGGAAATCCGTATGCCGACATGCTGATCGGAAATCTCAACTCCTACAACGAGACGAATTTCAATCGTATCAACGACATTTCCTACAACACGTTTGAGGGCTTCGTACAGGATTCGTGGAAGGTGAATAAGAAGCTGACCCTGGAACTCGGCGTCCGCATCACGCACTTCACGCCCTGGAAAGACGACCTAGGGTTCGGCTTCTCGATCTTCGACTACTCCCAGTACAACTCGAGCTGCACTCCGACCCAATATTGCGGATTCCTGTGGAACAAGCGGGACCCTGCCGTGCCGCTTGGTGGATTCCCCACACCGTCGCCTTTCTGGCAACCACGCTTCGGCATGGCCTATGACTTATTCGGTACTGGCAAGACCGTTCTTCGCGGCGGCTGGGGACGTTACTACTACCACTCGGGCCAATTCACCACCGGTCTGAACGTGTCCGCCGGGACGGAAACAGTCACACTCAGCAACGTGCAAGGTACTGTGGGCGGCCCGTGCCCGACTGGCACCAAGACTGGTTGTTTGCTGGCAAGCGAAATCAGCACCTTGAGTATTCCGGCACAGGCACTCTCGATCGGCGGCGTCGACAAGAACGATAAGAACGATCCGAATACGGACAGCTATAGCTTCACGATCGCGCAGCGCGTCCCGGGTTCGGGTTTGCTTGAAGTGGCTTATGTCGGGAACCAGACCAGAAACATTCTGAACACTACGGGCGGAATTGGCAGTGACCAGAACCTGGTACCGGTTGGGTCGATGTTGTCGTCGAAGAATGGTGGCGTAGATCCCAATAGTCTGGTCGCGAACAACTTCCGGCCTCTGCAAGGGTTTGGCTCCGTAGTGCTCGCAACTAACAATCTTTGGGCGAATTACAACGCGCTGCAAATCACCTATCAACGGGTTAAGGGGCGTACGGTGATCAGCGCCAACTACACCTGGGCCAAGGCGCTTGGCATCTTGAGCCCGACGCTCGACTCGTTCAATCTGCAAAACGATTATGGCGTGCAGGCAACGAACCGTCCTCAGATTGCGAACGCAGCGATCTCTTATAACGCCGGGAACTTTACCAGGAATAAGTTCGTGGGCGGGTTTATTAACGGATGGCAGCTATCGGGAATCGTGCAGGCGCAAAGCGGCGCGAACCTGACGGGCCAGCGCGGCCAGACCTTTGGGTTGAACGCCAACGGGGCGAAGATTCCAGGGACGACGTTTAACATCAGCACTACTGCGCTGCTGGGCACGCCGAACATCACGATTTCGCCGGTGCTGACGTGCAACCCGACTGCGAACCTGAAGCCGCAAGAGTACTTCAACGCGGCCTGCTTCAGCCTGCCGACGCAGATCGGCCAGAACGGACCAACCACTCTTCCGGTGATCTACGGACCGGCCTACTTCAACGCCGATCTGGGCGTGTTCAAGAACTTCACGATCAAGGAACGCTACAAGATACAGATTCGCGCGAACGGCTTCAACTTCCTGAATCATCCGTTGTGGTCTTTCAATGGCGGCAGCGGGCTGAACTATACGACGAGTTCTGCCGGAGTGAACAACAATCCGTTCTTCGGGATCGTTACGACGAAACAGGGGCACCGCATCATTCAACTCTCGGCCAGATTTACGTTCTAATGGGTTCGTGACAGGGCTGAGATTTCTTGCGGTAGCGTTGCTGGCGGCTGGGGCTTTGTTGGATGCTCAGCCCGATGCCACGGAAGAAATACTGAAGCAGGCGATCTCGTTACATCAGGCTGGTGACATACAGGGCGCGATCGCCGGATACCAAAAGTATCTGGCGTCGCGCCCCGATTCATTTATGGCGCTTTCCAATCTGGGGGCCGCGTTTGCGCGCACGGCGCGGTATGAGGATGCGATTGCGCAGTATCGGCATGCGCTGAAGCTGCAGCCGGGGAATTCGCAAGTGGAGCTGAACCTGGCGCTGGCCTATTACAAGACCGGGCGTAAAGAGTTGGCGGCGGTGGAGGCTGAGAAAGTGAACCGGGCCGCGCCGGATCAATTGCAACCAGCGCTGCTGTTGGCAGATTGCTGGCTGGCGATGGGGAAGGATAAGAAGGTAGTGGAGTTGATGACGCCCTTTTCGGCGCGTAGGCCGGACGATCTGGCGATCACTTATCTGCTCGGGACGGCGCTAGTGCGCGATAACCAAGTGGAACGCGGGCAGGTGGTGATCGGACGCATTTTGAGGAACGGGGATTCGGCGGAATCGCATCTGCTGCTGGGGACTACGAAGCTCAATGCAAGAGATTTTCCTGCGGCGCTGGCGGATCTGCAGAAGGCTGCGGAACTGAATCCTAATCTGCCGGATGTTTATTCTTTCCTGGGGCTGGCTCAGCTGAGTTCGGGCGACCCAGCGGGCGCGGCGGAATCTTTTCGGAAGGAACTTGCGAGCAATCCGCAGGATTACATGTCGAACCTGCAGTTGGGAATCCTGATGAAGCAGGAGGAGAAGTTCGATCAGGCAGGCGTGTATTTGCATCGGGCGCTAGAGATGCGCCCCGGGGATGTGGG
>Ga0302326_10033435_pt1 | contig 10218 bp, 7 predicted proteins | sample Palsa_T0_3_FD_202264 | JGI IMG/M metagenome (GOLD analysis project Ga0302326, IMG submission 202264) | Peat permafrost microbial communities from Stordalen Mire near Abisko, Sweden - Palsa_T0_3 | ecosystem: Environmental > Terrestrial > Soil > Palsa > Peat permafrost | place: Sweden: Abisko... | reverse complement strand
AGCCATTCCCGATCCGGGGCAGGCGGACGAGGTCGCCCGCAGGGCGAACGACTATCTCGCCGAGCAGGTGAGCAAGCGGCCGGACCGCTTTCAGGGCCTCGCCGCGCTACCGATGCAGGACCCGGTACGCGCTACGCGCGAACTCGAACGCTGCGTGAAGGAACTGGGCTTTCGCGGCGCGCTGGTGAACGGCTTCTCGCAGGTCAACGATGCCGACACGGCCGTCTACTACGATCTGCCGCAATACCGGCCGTTCTGGGCGATGGCGGAGCGCCTCGACGTTCCCTTTTATCTGCATCCGCGCAACCCGTTGCCACGCGACACCAAAATCTATGATGGCCATCCATGGCTTCTTGGTCCGGTCTGGGCGTTCGCGCATGAGACGGCGGTGCACGCGTTGCGGCTGATGGGATCGGGTCTGTTCGACGCACATCCGCGTCTTCAGATCATTCTCGGCCATATGGGCGAGAACCTGCCCTTCGCGCTGTGGCGCGTCGACAACGCCAACGCCTGGATCCCGAACCGCCACTCTTATCCGGCCAAGAGGCACATCCGCGATTATTTCCGGGATAATTTCTACGTCACCACCTCGGGCAATTTCCACACGCCGGCGCTGCTTAACACCATGCTCGAAGTCGGCGCCGACCGGATCATGTTCTCGACCGATTGGCCGTTCGAGAACATCGATCACGCCGCCGACTGGTTCGATGCGTGCCCGATCAGCGAGAACGACCGGATGAAGATCGGCCGCACCAACGCGCGGCGGTTGTTCAAGCTGGGGAATAGTTGAGGCCGGCGGCAGCCGCACCCGCTCGTTCGTGATGGCCGGGCTCGTCCCGGCCATCAATGTTTCTTAGTTTGATCTGAGCCCAAAACGTGGATGCCCGGCACAAGCTTACGCGCTTGGGCCGGAGGGCCGGGTATCGCGGAATCAGCTCGCCTCGCGCAGCTTTACCGCACCCTCCAGATCCACGGAAACAAGTTCCGAGATCCCACGCTCTGCCATGGTGACGCCGTAGAGGCGGTTCATGCGCGCCATCGTGATCGGGTTATGGGTAATGATCACGAAGCGGGTGTCGGTCGAGCGCGTCATCTCGTCGAGCAGGTCGCAGAATCGCTCGACGTTGTAATCGTCAAGCGGCGCATCGACCTCGTCGAGCACGCAGATCGGCGCCGGGTTGGTGAGAAACACGGCGAAGATGAGCGCCAGAGCGGTCAGTGCCTGCTCCCCGCCGGAAAGAAGCGACAGCGTCACCGGCTTCTTACCGGGCGGTTTGGCCATGATCTCGAGGCCCGCCTCCAGCGGATCTTCGCTTTCGATCAATTGCAGCTCGGCGTTACCGCCGCCGAACAGTTCGGCAAACAGCTTCTGGAAATTGGCGTTCACGGTCGCGAAGGAAGCCAACAGGCGCTCGCGCGCTTCGCTGTTGAGGCTGTGGATGCCCTGGCGCAGCCGCCTGATGGCCTCGTTGAGGTCGTCGCGCTCGGCGACCAGCTTGTCGTGCTGCGTTTCGACCTCGCGAAGCTCCTGTTCCGCGAGGAGATTCACCGAGCCGAGACGCTCGCGCTCGCGGCGGATGCGGTCGAGCCTTTGTTCCACCTCGCCGATTTCCGGCAGTTCGGCGTCCGCTTTGATCTCGGCGATCTCCGCTGCACCGGCCGGCTCGACGTCGAGGAGATCACGGACTTCATGTTCGATGTCGGCCAGGCGCCGCCGGGCGCCGTCCCGGCGTTCCTCGGCGCGTGCCGCCTCGGCGCGGGCCTCGCCGACTGCTTCGAGCGCGGTGCGGGCGGCTTTGTCGGCCTCTGCAAGCCCCGTTTCCGCTTCAGCCAGCCGGTCGGCGGCCGCGCGGCGCGTGCCCGTGGCGGTTTCGATCTCGCTGATCAGGGCCTGACGCTGGCCGGCGAACTTCTGCGGCGCGTTGTCGAGTTCGGTCCGCTCGGTCCTTGCCTCTTCAGTGCGCTGGCCGATAGTGGCGATCTGCGCCGCCGCGTTGTTCCGGCGCTCGTCCCAGGCCGCGCGTTCGCCTCCAATCGCCTGCAGCCGGCGATCCGCAAGCTCGGCGTCGCGCGCGATCGCCTGCGCTTCGACACGCACCTCGGCAAGCGCCGCGCGGTATCGCGCAATGTCCTCGATGACTTTGGCAAGCTCGGTTTCCAGATCGGCGGCGGCGGGAAGCGTGGCGAGCGCGTTCTTCGCTTCGTCGCCCGCGGCGGCGGCCTCGTCACGACCGGCGCTGGTTCGCTGCCTCGCCTCCTTAAGCGCCGAGATACGCGCTGCGTTGCGGCTGATCTCGCGCTCGGCGGCGGCGTGCTCCTCGCGCGCGGCGTCGGTAAGGTGCTGCGCCTCGCGCCAACGCGCGCGGGCCTCGGTCTCCGACGCGGTTGCAGCGGCGAGTGCGGCCTCGGCCGCCTCGACGACGCGGCGCGCGGCGTCCACTTCGGCACGCGCAGCCTCAAGTTCACCCTCGATCGCTTGCAACCGGCCGCGTTCTGCGAGCCGGCGCGCCGCCCCGGTGGGAGCGTGCGCGGCGATGGCAAAGCCGTCCCAGCGCCAGAAATCGCCTTCACGGGTCACCAGCCGCTGGCCAGGCTTGAGCATGGCAGCAAGGCTTGGACCGTGGGCGCGGTCGACGACGCCGATCTGCGCCAAACGGCGCGCGAGTTCCGGCGGAGCCTTGACGAAACTCGAGAGTGCTTCCGCGCCTGCCGGCAACGCGGGATCAGCCGCGTCGACCGCCGCACCCGCCCAGCGCATCGGCGCCGAATCGTCAACCGGCGCGTCGAGATCGTCACCGAGGGCAGCGCCGAGCGCTTTCTCATAGCCCTCGGTCAGGGTGAGCGCATCCATCACCGGCGGCCAGAGATTTTTGTTCTCGACCGCCAGGAGTTTGCCGATGGTCTTCGCTTCGGTTTCCAGCCGTTGCACGCGACGCTCGGCCGTGGCGAGGGGGGCGCGCGCGGCATCGATTTCTTCTCGCGCAAGCGTGTGGGCGATCTCCGCCGCCCGCGCCGCGCTTTCCGCTTCCGTGAGGGCAGCCTGGGCGCTCGCGAGTCCGGCGCCCAAGGCCGCGAGATCGGGCTCGCCGCTGCCGGTTGCGGCGAGGCCGGCGTCGATGTTGGCCAGTTCGGCGTGGAGCCGTACCGCGCGTTGATCGTGATCGCGCAAAGCGGTCTGAAGTTGATTGCGGCGGGCCGCCAGATCGGCAAGCGCGCCGGTCAGCTCGCTAAAAGACCTTTCCGACACCGCAAGTGCGGTGTCCGCCTTGGCGACACGGTCATTGACGCCGCTGAGTTGCGCGGCGCTCGCTTGGGCTTCGGCTCGCAGCGTCTTCTCCTCGGCGTCGAGCCGGTCGAGCGCGGCCGCGGCGTCGGCCGCAAGCGTGCGTTCGCGTTCAAGGTCGGCCGCAAATTGCTCAAGCCGGCGATCGAGTTCGCCGAGCCGTTCCTTGGCGCGGGCTTCTTCACGTTCGAGCGCATCGCGTGCGATCACAAGGCGCTGCAACGCCGCTGCGGCCCCGGCCTCCGCTTCGCGCAACGCGGGAAGGCCCGACGCGACTTCTGCCTGCCGCGTCGTGGCCACGGTTTGCTCGCCGGTGCGTGCGGCGACGAGGCGGATGGCTTCGTCCTTGGTGCGCTCGGCGTCTGCGACTTCAGCGTTCGCCGCGATCCAGCGCAAATGGAACAGCAGGGCTTCCGTCCGGCGCACCTGTCCGGAAATGTTGCGGTAGCGCACCGCCTGCCGCGCCTGGGTCTTGAGCGAAGCCACCTGCGCGGCAAGTTGGCCGATAACGTCCTCGGCCCGCGCGAGGTTGTGCTCGGCGGCTCTGAGCCGTAGCTCCGCCTCGTGGCGGCGCGCATGCAGCCCGGAAATACCTGCCGCCTCTTCCAGCAGACGGCGGCGCTGGTCGGGTCGCGCCTGGATGATCTCGCCGATCCGGCCCTGGTGAACGAGGGCCGGCGACCGTGATCCGGTCGAGGCATCGGCGAACAGCACCGTGACGTCGCGCGCCCGCACCTCGCGGCCGTTGACACGGAACACCGAACCCTGCTCGCGCATGATGCGGCGTGAAACTTCGAGCGTCTCGGTATCGTTGAACGCGGCCGGGGCCGTGCGGTCGCTGTTGTCCACCATGACCGAGACTTCGGCGTGATTGCGCGCCGGCCGGTCGGTGTTGCCGGAGAAGATCACGTCGTCCATCTCCGACGCGCGCATGGCCTTGTAGGACGCTTCGCCCATGACCCAGCGCACGGCTTCGACCAGATTGGACTTGCCGCAGCCGTTCGGGCCGACCACGCCTGTCAGTCCGGGTTCGATATCAAAGTCGGTCGGTTCAACGAAGGACTTGAAGCCGATCAGGCGCAGCCGCGTGAGCTTCATTCTCTACTATTTCCATCTTGCATGCTGCGGCGGCGAGGAAATCGTCAGAGACTCAAGCCCGGAGTGCTTGAGTGAAGGTGCCGCATCGGCGCGGAGAATGAATCGTCACGCCTGTAAGCGCAACAGCGCTGCCGGGTTATCCAGATTTTCCGCCGGAGGGTCGATCCCGGCGGTTCCGGAATAGCTGCGCGGCCGGAATTGGCGAGACCGAAAAACCCTTATCCTTCCTTGAGATAGGTGTCGATTTCCTTGGCCATCGCCTCGATCGACTGGTCGCCGTTGAACTTTTTGCCATTGATGAAAAAGGTCGGCGTGGAATTGACCCCGAGCTTCTCGGAGGCGCGGTCGCGGACGTTCTGGATACCGTCGAGCACCTTCTGATTCGCCAGGCATTCATCGAACGACTGATGCGTAAAGCCGAATTGCTTGGCGATTTCCCGCAGCGGCTCAATCGGCTTTTCCACCATCCACTCGCGCTGCTTGGCGAACAATGTCTCGATGATCGGCATGAATTTATCCTTGCCGCCGCAACGCGCCAGCATGAAGCCGGCGGCGGCGAGCGCGTCGAGCGGGAACTCGCGGAAAATGAAGCGCACCTTGCCGGTATCGATGTAGCGCTTCTGCAGTTCGGGAAAGGTAGTTTCCGAAAAATGCGCGCAATGCGGACAGGTCATCGAAGCGTATTCGATGACGGTCACCGGCGCTTTCTCGGAGCCGAGGACGATGTCGCCGTCGGGGCCGGCTTTGGCCAATTCCGCCGGCTCAGGTTCGGCTGCCTCTGCTTTGGTCAGCCACGCGGGATTCAACAGAACAATTGCCGCAGCGCCTGCGAGGGAAAAGGTCGCGGTGGCCGTGAGCATATGGCGGCGAGTGAGCGTCAAGGTCTACTCATGAATCTTAAGGGGAAATCCTGCGGCACGAATGTGGCAGCAGCACGCCGTTTCGCCAAGGGCCCGCGCCGTTGCTGCGGTCACGGTCGTTTGAGCGCACGCGCCAAAGGTCAGCCGCGTTTCACCGCCGCGCCAAGTCGCGCCAGCGCCTGCTTTAATTCCTCGTCCCCGATCTCCGGCATGTTCGCGGCGATACGCGCGACGGCCGCGGGATCAGCCGCCGGGAGGGATGGGCGCGACGGCCGCCGCAACGGAGCTTGGCGCAGCGCGATCCGCGCGACCGCGCCCCAGCCGAGGAAGCGGTTGACGCGCTCGCAGATCACGTTGGCGAGGTGCTGAATCTCGATCGCCGCCGGGCCTTCGACGCGCAGAACCAGCGTGCCGGGCGGCCGGGCTCCGGCCTCATCGGCGCGCGGCCATTGGATCTTGACCGGCTCGCTATGCGCGGCAATCTCCGCGCCGACAATTGCGCTCCAGCGCGTCACCAATTCGGCCGACGCAAACCCTTGCCGCGTGAACGTGTCGCCGACGACCATGCCGACAAGGTCGCGCAGCGGCTTGGCAAAGGAGCGGGAGGGCTTGTTCACGATGGGGCGCTCTGTCATCGCTCGGGCAGCACGGAAGCAGGCATGACGGTAGCAGCGATGGCGTCGGGGCGACAGCGCGCGAAAGGCATGGCGGCAATTTCATTGCCACAGCCGGCCGCATTGCTCGCCTGGTACGACCGCCATCGCCGGACCCTGCCGTGGCGGGCACGGAATGGCGAGCGGCCCGATCCTTACCGCGTCTGGCTCTCCGAGATCATGTTGCAACAGACAACGGTCAGAGCTGTCGCCCCCTATTATGCCCGTTTCCTGGAACGCTGGAGCGACGTGTACGCGCTTGCCGCGGCGCCGCTCGAGGAGATCCTGAAAAGTTGGGCGGGATTGGGGTATTACGCCCGCGCCCGCAATCTGCACGCCTGCGCCCGCGCGGTGGTCGAGCGTCACGGCGGCGTGTTTCCGAAGAGCGAAGCGGCGTTGCGCGCGCTTCCCGGGATTGGGGATTATACCGCCGCCGCGGTCGCCGCGATCGCGTTCGATCTGCCCGCAAGCCCGGTGGACGGCAATATCGAGCGCGTGGTCGCGCGGTTTTTTGCCATTGCCGAACCGCTGCCCGCGGCCAAACCGGATCTGCGGCGGCTGGCGCGCCACCTCACCCCGCAACGGCGCGCCGGCGATTTCGCCCAGGCCATGATGGACCTCGGCGCCACCATCTGCACACCGAAAAGGCCGGCCTGCGCGCTGTGTCCGTGGAACGACGGCTGTGCCGCCCGCGCGCGCGGCGATGCGGAGACGTTTCCGCGGAAGATGCCGAAACGCGAAGGCGCGCTCCGTCGCGGCGCGGCTTTCGTCGCGCGGCGAGCGGACGACTGCTTGCTGGTGCGGACGCGGCCGGCAAGGGGCCTTCTCGGCGGCATGACCGAAGTGCCGATGACGGAGTGGTCGGTGGATTTCGACGAGAGCGACGCCCTCGGTGCAGCGCCGCGATTGTCTTCAACACGCCGCGGCGGGAAGAAGAAGATTTCGTGGCGCCGACTTCCGGGTGTCGTGCGCCACGTATTCACGCACTTCCCGCTCGAGCTCACTGTCTATTTGGCAGAGCTTCCGGCAACGACGCCGGCGCCGGCGGAGGCCCGTTGGATAGCGATTGCGGGGATCGCCGGAGAAGCGCTGCCGAGCGTCATGCGCAAGGTCGTGGCGCATGCGTTCGAAGGAGAGCGGATTACGCTGCGCCCATCTCTGCGCGCAGCTGCGCACGCAGTGCGTCGATGACGGTGAGGCCCTGCGGGGTCTCGACGTGCCAGAAGGTCCAGCCGTTACAGGCTTCGAGGCCTTGTGCGAGCGCACCGATGCGGTGTATCGAGCCGACCGCTTCGCCGAGCGCGATGGCGCCGTCAGCGCGAACCAAGGCGCGGTGCCGCTTTTTAGCGTCAACGAGCTTGACGCCGGGCACCACCAGGCCGCGCTCAAGCAGCGCCGAAAACGGCACCCGCGGCGCGTCGCGCGCGGTCATGAACTCGGCGAGCGCCGGCTGAGGCAGGGGCTCGGTGGCGGCGATCCGCGCTTCGGCGGCTTCGGCATACTCCGCGAGGCGTTCGACCCCGATGAAGCGCCGCCGCAACCGATGCGCGACCGCGCCGGTCGTGCCGGTGCCGCAGAACGGGTCGAGCACGAGGTCGTCCGGTCGCGATGCAGCGAGGATGACGCGCCCGAGCAGTGTTTCGGGCTTTTGTGTTGGATGCAGCTTCTTGCCGTCGCCGCCTTTAAGCCGCTCCTCGCCGGTGCATAGCGGGATCAGCCAATCGGAGCGCATCTGGATATCGTCGTTACCGGCTTTCAGCGCTTCGTAATTGAACGTATAATTCCTCTTCGCGGCGTCTCGCGCCGCCCAGATCAAGGTCTCATGCGCGTTGGTGAAACGGCGGCCGCGAAAATTCGGCATCGGGTTAGATTTGCGCCAGACGATGTCGTTCAATATCCAGAAGTCGAGGTCCTGAAGGATCGCGCCCACCCGGAAAATGTTGTGGTAGGAACCGATGACCCAGAGTGTGGCGCTCGGTTTCATCAGGCGGCGGCAGGCGGTCAGCCAGGCGCGCGTGAAGTCGTCGTAGGCGGAGAAACTGGAAAATTTGTCCCAATCGTCATCGACGGCATCGACGCGCGAATCGTCGGGACGCTTTAGATCGCCCTGGAGCTGCAAATTGTATGGCGGATCGGCGAAGACCAGATCGACGGAAGCGGCCGGCAACTTTGCCATCTCGGCAACGCAATCGCCAACAAGGATGCGCGCGGATGCGACGGACTGAAAACTCACGCGGGGCGTCCTGACGGACGCCCCGCGACGCGACACAACCATGACTCAAACTCTGACTCAGGCGACGCGATCGGCGACGCGGGACCTACAACCGACGGAGGCAATGATGCCGGTGCAAGGTAAAGATCGGCTTAATCGCACCGTCATCTCGCTAGGCAATAAATGCCGGGAAACACTTGGTTAATTGCGCGTTTCATGTCGTCGTTTGGCGAGCTTGAAACGAACCGGTCAAACTGGCGCGCGCAGCAAATTTGTGAAGGAGAATGACAGATGCGTACGGATGACTTCCGCCCCAGCGACAACGTCGAGGACGATCGCGAAGCGAGCGCTTCGCGTGGCGGTATACCGGGGGGAACCGGAGGCCTCGGCATCGGCACGATCATCGTCATCGGTTTGATCAGCTGGTACTTCGGTATCGATCCGAGCGTGCTTCTCAACGGCGCGCAAATTCTCACCGGTGGCGGAGCGACCTCGCAGCAAACCAGTCCGGCGCCTCCGGTGACCGCCGGCACGCCGAACGATCCGACCGGCAAGTTCGTCGCGCTCGTACTCGGCGACACCGAGGACCGCTGGAGCGAGATTTTCACCGCTGCTGGCAGAACCTATCACGCGCCGCGGCTGCGTTTGTTTTCGGGCTCCGAGCCGACGCCCTGCGCCTTCGCGCAGTCGGCCATGGGCCCGTTCTATTGCCCGCGCGATCAGCGCATCTATCTCGATATCTCGTTCTTCGACGATCTGCAGCATAAATTCGGCGGCTGTTCGAACGGCAACGCCTGCAAGTTCTCGGAAGCCTATGTGATCGCCCATGAAGTCGGTCATCATGTGCAGGACGAGCTCGGCATTCTTCCGCGCGTGATGCAGCAGCAGGCGTCGGCGAGCAAACCGGAGTCGAACCGCCTGCAAGTGCGCGTCGAGCTTCAGGCCGATTGCCTCGCCGGCGTTTGGGCGAACCGGGCGCAGCAAAAACACAGCTTCCTCGATCCCGGCGACGTCGATCAGGCGTTGCAGACGGCTTCCGCCATCGGCGACGACCGACTGCAAAAGCAATCGCAGGGCTACATCGTGCCCGACGCGTTCACCCATGGCACGTCCGAGCAGCGCAAGCGCTGGTTCTCGGCCGGTTTCAAAGAGGGCAAGGTCTCGGCCTGCGATACGCTGTCGGCCAGCGCACTTTAGTGTACTATGCCGCTCATTCCTGCTTAGGCGGGTTCCGGGAGGACCGCCGGGCCGCCGTCGCGAGGACGACGACAATGAGGTTGCGTAGTCAGGTGTATTCATGCCCGGCCTTGACGTGAACAAGGAGTTCGTGCCGCTCAAGATCGCGGTGCTCACCGTTTCCGACACGCGCGGTCTCAAGGACGACAAGTCGGGTGCGACGTTGGTTCAGCGCATCGCCGCCGCCGGCCATTTCATCGCCGAGCGCAGTATCGTGCCCGATGACATCGAGTCGATCCGGGCGCGCGTCAAAGCCTGGGTGGCCGACCCGGTGATCGACGTGATTATCACCACCGGCGGCACCGGCTTCACCGGCCGTGATGTCACCCCGGAAGCGATCGAACCGCTGTTCGACAAGAAGATGGACGCCTTCTCGGCCCTGTTCCTGGTGGTGAGCTTCCAAAAGATCGGCACTTCGGCCATCCAGTCGCGTGCGACCGCCGGAGTCGCCGGCACGACTTACATCTTCTGCCTGCCGGGCTCTCCGGGCGCCTGCAAGGACGCCTGGGACGAGATTTTGGTGCACCAGCTCGATTACCGCTACGGGCCGTGCAACTTCGTCGAGATCATGCCGCGGCTCGACGAGCATTTGCGCCGGCCCAAGGCGAAAGGCGGAACGGTGTAGGACCCGTCATGCCCGGATGGGCCCGGCCGTGCCCAAGCAGAGCAGGGTTACAACTCCAAATCCCAGTGCTCGCTGACCACCGGCCGGCCCCAGCTTCGGTGCTGCTCGGAGCGCGTGAGTTTGAAACCGGCTTTCTGATAAATGTGCCGCGCTACCGTAAGCACGCGATGGGTCCACAGCGTCATCTTTTTGTATCCGGCGCGCCGCGCGAAACCGATGCATTCGTCGGTGAGCCGCGCACCTAATCCGAG
>Ga0302326_10033432_pt1 | contig 10218 bp, 7 predicted proteins | sample Palsa_T0_3_FD_202264 | JGI IMG/M metagenome (GOLD analysis project Ga0302326, IMG submission 202264) | Peat permafrost microbial communities from Stordalen Mire near Abisko, Sweden - Palsa_T0_3 | ecosystem: Environmental > Terrestrial > Soil > Palsa > Peat permafrost | place: Sweden: Abisko... | reverse complement strand
CGAGATCTGATCGTTGGCGAGAATATCGGCTGTTACATCGCCATCGGTAACCTGGCCTTTGGCCAAGTTGGAGTTTTGCAGGCTTAGAACCGATTGCAAATTCGCGAGGGTAAGACCGTAGCTGGCCAATTGCGTGGGATTTGCGTCCACACGCACGGCTGGTAAGGCTCCGCCTCCGACGCTGACCTGCCCTACACCCTGAATCTGCGACAACTTCTGCTCGATAACAGTCGAGCCCTCGTCATACAGTTTATCGGGACCGTATTTATCCGATGTAAGGCCGAGAATCATAATCGGCGCATCGGCTGGATTGACCTTGCGATAGCTGGGATTGCCCGGCAGATTTGGAGGCAAATAGGTTCGCGCCGCATTGATCGCTGACTCCACATCGCGGGCCGCACCATCAATATCCCGGCTGAGATCGAATTGAATGTTGATGGATGTGCTGCCGAGTGTGCTTGAGGAGGTCATCTCCGTCACGCCGGCAATGTGACCGAACTGCCGCTCCAGCGGAGTGGCGACCGAGGAAGCCATGATATTGGCGCTGGCGCCCGACAAGCTTGCATTCACTGAAATCGTCGGAAAATCTACTTCCGGGAGCGGCGCTACGGGCAGCACTTCAAACGCAATCGTTCCCGCAAGGGCAATCGCCACCGTGAGAAGCGTGGTAGCCACCGGGCGGCGTATGAAAGGTGCGGAGATATTCATGCCGGCGCTGCCTCTTCTGCACCTCGGGCTCCCGGCTTCTTCGATTTGTGCGCGAAGCGCTGAGACAGATTGTCGAAGAAAATGTAGATGACGGGCGTGGTGTAGAGCGTGAGCGCCTGGCTTAGGAGCAGCCCGCCGACCATGGCGATACCGAGCGGCCTGCGCAACTCAGAACCGAAACCAGTCCCGAGCGCCAGCGGTAATCCGGCGAGCAGCGCGGCCATGGTGGTCATCATGATGGGGCGGAAGCGGAGCAGACAGGCTTCGTAAATTGCATCCGTGGCGCTTTTTCCGTGCTTTCGCTCGCCTTCGAGTGCGAAGTCAACCATCATGATGCCGTTCTTCTTCACGATGCCGATCAGCAGCACGATGCCTATGATTGCCACGACGCTTAAATCCTGGTGAAAGATAATCAGGGCCAGGAACGCGCCAACGCCCGCGGACGGTAGCGTGGAGAGAATCGTAATGGGGTGAATGAAGCTCTCGTACAAAACTCCAAGCACGATGTACACGGTGACCAAGGCGGCAAGAATGAGCAACGGCTCATTGGACAGCGAATTGGTGAATGATGCCGCGGTGCCTTGAAAGCCGGCCTGGAGTCCAGGAGGCAGGTTTAAGTTCTTCTCCACTTTGTTGATGGAGGTGATGGCTTCGCCGAGCGCGGCGTTCGCCGAAAGATTGAATGAAACGGTGATCGCGGGAAACTGGCCCTGGTGCGTAATTACGAGCGGCTCGGTGGTGGTTTCGAAGTGCGAAAACGCGCTCAACGGAACGGCGTTGGCCATAGTCGAACTAGTGGCGCCGGCGGAGGTTGCTCCCTTGCTGGAGGTCGAAGTGGCAGTGCTTGCTGAAAGCGCGTTCGTGGGAGGAGTCAGCGTAGCAGCCGACGGAGTGTACAGCGCTGAACCCGTTAGAGCGTTCGAGCCCGCGGACGATGATCCGGAGGCTGAGAAGGATGTGGAGGCACCGGCGCCGGTTGCACCGGCTGAGGCATTGGACTGAATGTACAGGCGTTTGAGTTTTTCCGGATCCTTCTGAAATTGCGGCTCACTCTCAAGAACCACGTGGTACTGATTCACCTGCGTATACATGACGTTGATTAGCCGCTGTCCGAAGGCGTCATACAGCGTGTTATCGATAGTCGTGGGCGCGATGCCCAATCGCGAGGCCGTGATCCGGTCAATCACCAGATTTACAGCCGGGCCTCCAGGTTGTTGATCGGTGGCGATGTCTTCCAATTCCGGAAGCTGCTTCAGCTTGTCAACGAAGCGGCTGGTCCAGAGATTTAGTTCCCCGGCATCTGGATCTTCGAGCGTGTACTGGTATTGCGTGCGGCTCACGCGGTCATCTACGGTAATGTTCTGCACAGGTTCCATGAAAAGTTGTATTCCCTGAACGTTTGCCAATTTCGGCGTGAGCCTGCGGATCAGATCTGACGCGCTGATCTTGCGCTGGTCCAGTGGCTTAAGATTGATAGACATTCGTCCGCTGTTGGTGGTCACGTTTGTTCCGTCTGCACCGATAAAGGACGACAAGCTTTCAACGGCCGGGTCCGCGAGAACAGCCTTGGCAAGCTCCTGCTGTTTTTCGGCCATGGCTTTTGAGCTAATCGTGGGCGCCGCCTGCGATATGCCCTGAATGACGCCCGTGTCCTGAACCGGGAAGAAACCTTTGGGGATGATGATGTAGAGGAAAATCGTGAGCAGAAGCGTAGCCACGGCGACAAGCAGCGTAATCGTCTGATATTCAAGTACGACTTTTAGCGTTCGGCCGTAGAACGCAATCATGCTTTCGAAAACGCGCTCCGAGGCTTTATAGACGCGTCCTTGCTGCTCTTTGGGCTGATGCCGCAGGATTCGCGCACTCATCATCGGCGTGAGCGTCAGCGAGACCACCGCCGAAACCACGATCGTGACGGCCAGCGTCACGGCGAATTCGCGAAACAGCCGGCCCACAACGTCGCCCATGAACAAGAGCGGAATGAGCACGGCGATCAACGAAACGGTCAGCGAGAGAATGGTGAAGCCAATTTGCTCCGCGCCTTTGAGCGCCGCTTCCATGGGCGGATCGCCTGCTTCGATGTATCGCGAAATGTTTTCGATCATCACGATGGCATCGTCCACGACGAAGCCGGTGGAAATGGTGAGCGCCATCAGCGACAAGTTATCCAGGCTGTAGCCCAGGCCGTACATCGCCGCAAATGTGCCAACCAGTGAAAGCGGCACAGCCACGCTGGGAATAATCGTGGCGTAGAGACTGCGCAAGAAGAGAAAGATAACGAGCACCACGAGACCGATCGTCAACAGCAATTCAAACTCGACGTCGGAGACCGATGCTTTGATGGCAGTGGTGAGATCGGTGAGCGTGGTCACTTGAATGCCGGCGGGCAGGTTGGCCTCGAGCTGCGGAATTAGCGCCTTAATGCTCTTGACCACATTGATGGTGTTGGCACCGGGCTGGCGCTGCACATTGAGAATCACTGCCGGCGTTTGGTTCATCCACGCGGCCTGGCTGTTGTTCTCCACGCCGTTCACGATACGAGCTACGTCGGTGAGCATCACCGGCGCGCCATTACGATATGCAACTACAACGCTGCGATAGTCGTCGCTGGTGACCAGCTGATCGTTGGCGTCAATTTGATAATTCTGGCGCGGCCCATCGAAGTTGCCCTTGGCGGCATTCACGCTGGCGTTTGTCAGGGCAGTGCGAAGGTCCTCGAGATTGATTCCGTAAGATGAGAGTGCCGTCGGATTGGCTTGAATGCGCACGGCGGGTTTCTGGCCGCCGCTGATGGTTACGAGGCCGACACCGCTGAGCTGCGAAATTTTGGGCGCCAGGCGCGTATCCACAAGGTCTTCGACTTGAGAAAGCGGCATAGAACTTGAGGTAATGCCCAGGGTGAGCACGGGCGCATCAGCGGGATTCGTCTTGCTGTAAACAGGCGGCGAGGGAAGATTCGATGGCAGCAAACTTTGCGACGCGTTTATGGCGGACTGCACCTCTTCCTCGGCGATGTCAATATTCAGCGTGAGATTAAACTGCAGGACGATTACGGAAGTGGCGCCAGAGCTGCTCGAGGTCATCTGGCTCAAGCCCTGCATTTCGCCGAATTGGCGCTCAAGCGGCGCGGTTACCGTGGTCGCCACCACGTTTGGGCTTGCGCCGGGATAAAACGTGAGCACCTGAATGGTCGGATAATCCACTTCCGGCAATGCGGAAACCGGAAGTTGCGTATAGCCGACGAGACCCACCAAGAGAATGGCAGCCATGAGCAACGAGGTCGCAACTGGCCGGAGAATAAACGGGCGAGACGGGCTCACGGGGCGCTGCTCCCGCTAGTGCTTGCGCCCGTGCTCGCCGGGGCGTTGCTTCCACTCGTGCTTCCTGAGGCAGGCTTGTTCGAAACGACGACCTTGGAATTGTCCTGCAACTTGTCGAAGCCGCTGTTGGCGACAACGTCTCCAGGATTGATGCCATCAACCTGAGTGTTGCCGGAGTCGGTGACTCCCGGCTTTATGCTGCGCTGGTGCGCGACATTGTCCTGGATCACGTATACGAACGATGCCTGGCCATTTTGCTGTATGGCTGACGCGGGAATCAGCGTCACTCCTTTCAAGGTGTCTACCAGCAACCGCGTGTTTACAAACTGATTCGGGAAGAGCGCATTATTCTTGTTGTCGAAAACTGCGCGGCCTTTTACGGTTCCGGTCGTCGTGTCAATTTGATTGTCGAGCGTCAAGAGCTTGCCGCTGGCGATCTTCTTCTGCGCGGTGCGATCGAACGCATCGGTGCTGAGGCCGGCTTTTTTGCGCATGCCGGCCTGGACCGAGCCAAGGCTGTCTTCCGGAATCGTGAAAATCACGGTGATGGGCTGCATTTGCGTGATCACCGCGAGGGTTACAGTTCCTGAGGATTGCACCACGTTGCCAGGATCCACCAGGCGCAGACCCATACGGCCGGAGATTGGAGCGGTGATATGGCAGAAGTCGAGCTGGACTTGGTCGTATTGTACGGTTCCTTCATCGTTCTTTACCGTGCCGCGCTCCTGGAGCACGAGCTTTTCCTGGTCATCGAGTATTTGCTTGGCGATTGCTTTGCTGGCCCAGGCGTCGCGGTAGCGTTGAGCGTCCATCTCAGCTTGCGCGAGCACATTCTGGTCACGCTCAAGCGCGCCCTGCGCTTGCAAAAGAGTGGCGCGGAACGGGCGCGGATCGATGTCAATCAGCGGGTCGCCCTTCTTTACCATTTGGCCTTCGTTAAAGTGCACGGCAATGACTAGTCCGGTCACCTGACTGGTAATCGAATCGGTGTAGACCGGAGTGACGGTGCCGATGGCTTCGAGATAGACACCGATGTCGCCTTTTTGAGCCGTCGCGGTGCTAATGGTGATTCCCGCCGCCTTGGCGCGCGCTGCGGCTGCGGCCGCCGCGGCTTTCTTTGCATTCTCGTGATGGTGCCAGACCAGCACGATGACCACGACAAGGATGAGCAGCGACACACTCCACACAACTATTCGCGCAACGTTGCGACGCCGGGGAGGTTCCGGAGCCGGATCACGATCGGGGATTTGATAGTCGGGGCTGAGAGATGACGTCTCGTTTATGTCAGCGATCGGAATCTCCTTTTCCTGGTCCGAATGGCATGAATGGTACTCCTCACTAGCGATTCCCCAAGGCAAAAAATCTATGGTTAGATAGTTTTAGGCCATGGAAGGAGTCGGCGGTTCCTAACCGAAACACAATTCATTTAATATCGCAAAGCTTCAAGGTTCCACGAGCGGTATCGAGCGCAACGATCGAGGTCCATTGGCAAAGACGAGCGGCAATCGCCGGCGGTTACCGCGAACGATGCGTTAACGTTAACCATCGAAGGGGAAAATTCTATCCAATGAGTTGGACGAGAAGTAGAGAAACGCTGGAGGATACCTAGGGGGAATTTGCATGAAAGCCATTGCGATTATTCCGGGCACGGCAGGCTCACGCATCGTGGAGCGGCCGCCAGATGCGATTAAGGAAGTCGTCGAGTGGGGATGAAGAGAACGATCGAGCTTCGCACCACCCAGGTAGATTTGTAGTCGAAGGAAGATTCTACTGCGACGTAAGAAGGATTTGACCGTTCGGACTCACGGAACCATCTTCCGGGCTTCCGGCGCGCGCCGCCTCGGTTGATCGTCGTCCAATCTTCAATCGTCGCAGCGCTCGAGTGAATGTCGCCGCGCTCGATTGCGCGATGGCTTGGGAGAGCCGCTTGTCGGCGCCGGACTTCACGACGCCGTAATGTTTGTCGGGAAGCGGTGGCAGCGGTTCGAAATGATCCGGAACATAAACTCCCGAAAGAATCTGCGTGTTTGCATCCGGGAGCACCGGCTTCGGTGTCGTCTTCGTTCCGTCGTTGTCGGGGAGGTTCAGGAGATGGGCGCCATTTCCCGCAGGTCGAGCGATCGGCGCTCCTGACGCCGGAACGATCGGAGAGAACGCGTCAAAGGGTGCAGGCGCGGGAATGTTCTCGGCGTACTTGACCGCCTCTTGCCGCGACGCCACCGCTGCGCCTGCCTTAGGAGGCAGCGCTTGCATTTGGAAGAGAATCACTGCAGCCGCGAGAATCATAACTCGTCACCTCTCATATCGAGAGCGTACGAGATGCGATGAACCCGTGAAAGAGGCCATCCGTGCCAAACAAACAGTACCATCGTATGTCTGAGAACAGGTACTTACAGGCCAGAACTCAGATTGTCGATCCCGCGTGGGTTTGGTAGCCCAAACCCTAACCAATTGGAACCAAATCCATCTTTGCCTCGGACCTACTGCGTAAAACTGGCGGCTTCATGCTCTCGGATACGTCACAAAACACTTCACAGACCGGCCCAAATGCACGAAGAGCACATTCCTAAAGAGCATGGAACCATGCACACAGCGCGTCCGGAAGATCGAATTGTGGCACACGCGGGGAATCGAGCCAGTGTCTTGGGTCAATGTTCGATTTGGTCTTAAGGATTGAAGTCCCTTCCCTAGACAGTGAAGAGATTTAGGGATAGGTGGACCCCATCTCAGATTAACCGCGACTTGAGGGCACGGATTTTCCGCGCTCCCGGGCACATGAGCGTAGTAACTGGATTTAAATGACTCGAAAAGTTGTGCCACGATTTCGAATTGTTCCAGTCGCGGAATTGATCCTCGATGAAAAGAACGCCAATAAAGGTACGAAGCGTGGACGCGAACTACTGGAGGAATCGCTCGGGAAGTATGGCGCCGGTCGCTCGATCGTTGTGGATCGACACTATCGCGTGATCGGGGGGAACAAGACCGTAGAAGCTGCCGTCGCTGCTGGCACGAAATCCATAGCCGTGATCGAAACGGATGGCTCGTCCCTTGTGGCTGTCCAGCGTGGCGACCTCGACCATGACATCGGACTCGCTTGCGACACCGATTCGCGAACAGCGCTAAGCTTGGGCGCGCTGCTTCGGCCTCTCCTCGATCGATAGACCTACCCACGTAAATTAGCACTGAAGTGACTATTGTGAAAACGCATCTGCCGGTACTTCTCGACCCTTATGACTCTGGGTGATAGCGTTTTATTAACGGGCGAATTCCCTCGCATAGGACGAGTCGGGTCCTTGTCTGTGCCTGTGCAGTTGTTGAAACGGAGTCAATCGACGAGTGGTGTGAGAGTCTTGGAATGGGGCGAGCATGGAATTTGGCGCGCGCAGCGAGGTAGGCCGCATTCGTAAGAACAACGAGGACAGTTTTGCCGTGTCACGCGAGTTGAATCTGTTCGTCGTCTCCGATGGCATGGGCGGCCAGGCATCGGGCGAAATCGCAAGCCGCCTTGCCGTGGAGACTGTCCTAGCGCATTGTTTCGAGAGCGGCTCAAATTCGACCTCCCCGTTCGTCGGCGAACGCATTGCGGGTATTTCCGGGACTTCCAATCGCTTGGCCAGCGGGATCCGATCGGCCAATCAAGTGATCCAGCGGGCAGCGCGCGAAAGTGCGGCGCAGCGAGGAATGGGCGCAACAATTGTGGCGGTTCGCTGCGAAGGTGAACGAATGAGCGTCGCGCACGTTGGAGACAGCCGCGCCTATCGTCTCCGCGACAAAGAACTCGAGCAACTCACGCGGGATCATTCATTGGTCGCGGAGCAAGTGCGGCATGGAGAATTGACCGAAGAGGAAGGAAGCGCGAGTGAACTTCAGAATGTTCTGCTTCGCGGTTTGGGCATCGATTCCGAGGTTGAAGTGGACGTAACCGACGAGCTTTTGGTCGAAGGCGACGTAATTCTCTTGTGCACCGACGGGCTCACGCGCGAAGTGCCCGACACTCAAATTGCATCGATCCTGCGAGACGCCTCCGACCCGCAACAAGCCGCCGATCAATTGGTGAATGCTGCGAACCAAGCCGGCGGCCGCGACAACATTACCGCGATTGTTCTTCGACCATTCTCGCAGCGGACCGGAACTTTCTCCCGTACAGGGCGTCTCGGGAAATGGCTCCGAAGTCTTGGAGATCAGTCATAAGAGGTAACGCTATGCCGAAACTAGTGCTGAAATTTGGAGACTCGGTCTTGAAGGAAATGCAGCTAGGCCGAACGGAAGTGAGCATCGGCCGGTCGCCGAATAATGGCCTCGTGATTGATAATCCGGCGGTATCGAATCGTCACGCCAGAGTTTTCAGTCAAGACGAACACCTGATGCTCGAAGATTTCGGCAGTCTGAACGGCACTTTCGTGAATGGGCAGCGAGTGAAGTCCACGTCGCTGAACCCGGGCGATGCCGTAACAATTGGAAAGCACACGATTCTTGTGGAAGACACGCACGAGCTGGATGGCTTTGTTGTATGGGCTCCCAGGACGAGGCCGCTTCCTGTCGCTCCGCAGATCAATGAAACGATCATGCTCGACACGAAGGAGAGGCGTGAGTTCGTGCAAAAGCTTGCCGCGGAGGGCGAGCGATCTCAGTTGGCCCCGGGACGCCTGAGACTCGCGACGCTCGTGGTGATCAAGGGCAAGACAGACCAAAGCGAATACACCCTGTCCAACAAGCTTACGGTAATAGGAAAATCCGCAATGGCTACGGTGAAATTGCAGGGCTGGTTTGCGCCAAAGGCCGCTGCACAAGTCAATCGGCGTGATGACAATGCATATTACATCGGCGCAGCCGGAAGGCTCCCCAAGGTCAACGGCAAGCCGGTCAAGCGGCCAGTGAAACTCGAAACCGGCGACGTGATCGAAGTCGCCGGTATCAAGCTTGAATTTCACTATCGCGATTGAGATTCAGCCAAACGCTATCGGCGCTTACTTCACCGGGTGCGACTTGAAGCCATGTGCCGCAAGATTTTGCTGAGCGGCTTCGAGCTCCTTGGGATCCGCATAGGGCCCCACCTCAACGTGGTAAGCCTGAACCCACAAGTGCCCTTTGTGCTGGGAAACGGCATGGAATCCCAACTCGGAGAGCTTTTCCACAGCGCTGTCTGCCCAAGCTGAATCCTTGGACGATCCAACCTCCAGGTAAGTAAGGGTCGATCCGGGCGCACCGACAACAAAGTTACCGCTATCCGCCGGCTTGGCTGTTGGAGTCGCCGCTACTGGAGCGACCAGCGCCGTATCGAGCTTGACGTCCGCTGTCTGAATTTCGTCGGCAGTTGCGGTCGCAGTGCTTGAGGCCTGAACGCGAGCCGGCTGCTTTGCGTTGGACGACCGCGATCGCGAGTTTTTGCTTTGAGCCGAATTCGTTCGAGACATTGATCGGCTTAACGGCGATGTATTGACTGACCGCGAATCTGAGCCACTATTCAGGTCCACCGGATGTGTAGGTGGCGCTGCAGCTCCATCCGTTACATCTGCCATTGCCTGTGCCGACTCTGTACCTTGCCCGGTAACGGGACTCTGGACTGTCGCGAGAGTGGATGAATGAGAGGACACCGATTTGTTGTTCCCGCTGCGGCCCAGGCCAAAAGCAATCGCACACCCAACGAGAACCACCATGCCAAGCCCGGCGAGCGCTTGCTGAAAGCGGACCGCCGTGACCGCTCCCCAATTACGCTCCTGCACGAAAATTTTAATACTCCGGGCGGCTTCGAGTGCAATTCGCTTGTTTCCGATGGCTGCTTGCCGAAACTTCGATGCGCACCACGGAAACGCGGGCTTAACCCGTTCTACGCCGTGGCTTAGAATTTCCTGAACGGCGAACCCTGCCTCCTGAAGTTTAGGAACGATCGAAGCCCATCTGTCGGCAACGGGACTCGTTTTCTCCTCCATTCTCAGAGCCGATTCGAGTTCATCCACCGACTGGAAACGCCTCTCAGGTTCTTTTTGCAAGCACTTCAAGATGACGGCTTCAACATCGGCCGTGAGTGCTGGCATGATTTCGCGAGGGCGCTTCGGAAGTTCGCGAAGCTGCATCACCGCCGTCGCAATCGGATTCTCGCCGGAGAACGCCGGGGTGCCTGTAACCATTTCGTAGAGCAGGAGGCCGACGGCATAGATATCGGTGCGCGCGTCCACATGCTGAAGCCCGA
>Ga0302326_10033431_pt1 | contig 10218 bp, 8 predicted proteins | sample Palsa_T0_3_FD_202264 | JGI IMG/M metagenome (GOLD analysis project Ga0302326, IMG submission 202264) | Peat permafrost microbial communities from Stordalen Mire near Abisko, Sweden - Palsa_T0_3 | ecosystem: Environmental > Terrestrial > Soil > Palsa > Peat permafrost | place: Sweden: Abisko... | reverse complement strand
GAGGAAAGAAGGGGTTCCTTGCGGAATTGCATTCGCCAGTTCCTGCAAAATGCCTCGCAGTTCCCGGATATCTACCTCGTTGCGATGGCGAGTTGCATCCATGACGATGAGCGGCTCGAGGGCCTTGCGGACCGCGATCGCGTCTGCGACGGCGCTAGGCTGACCCGAAATGGTGAGCAATGTGCGGCCGATCCGAACAACTGGGTCGCCGTCGGCCGCGACATAGACGCCACCGCCTCGACCCGGCCGAACTTCGGCTACGCCTCGATCGCTCAGCAACCGGATGGCCTCGGCAATCGTCGACCGCGCGTAGCCGCTCTGCTGTTTCAGCTCGTCCATTGTGCCGATCATTTCACCCGGTCCGAATTCTCCGTTTGCGATTCGACCTTCGAGCTGGGTGGCTAACAACTCAGCTCGCGTTTTCACGTGTATCGGGTTCATCGTCACTGTTTACTCTTCTGCGTATGTGAAAGGGCGGTTTAGAACCAATATAACATTATGACAGTTAACTCGCACTTTAGCCCCTCGCCTGGCTCGCGCCGGCAAGCCACGCTGTTGCCGACGGCGCCGCGTCACTCCACGCAATCGATCTGACCTGCGGTAAGGGCCCGTGGCGCTCTGCTTGGTAGTTGTGATGGCCCGCAACCACCTTCGATCTTCGCCCGCCTCGCAACCGGTGTTCGGCTCGAAGTCACGCCCGGTTCAGGGGAGTGTTGGGCGCCCGAGTTGTCTTCGACAACTTGCTTAACTCAGGTTCGACACTGTATTAAAACATCATGACGTTATGATGGTTTACTCGTTCGGTGTCGTCGAATGCCTGTTTGAGCCCGGAGGCGACGCGCGGGACCTGCGTTAGCAGCTGGCTTGTCCGGTTTATCGAGGAGGACAGCATGTCGTCGAGCACGCTGAAAGATGATCCGCCTGAAGCTGTCCCGGACCGGGTGGTCGCTGCGATCATCGACGGACCCGGCGCATCGCCGCATCTCGGTAGGGTTGGGCTGCCCTCGCTGACCCCGGGCCATTCGGTGTTGCGTGTCCTTGCGGCGCCACTTAACCCACTCGACCTTCTCATCGCTTCGGGAACCTTTCACTCCGCACGGCATGAGCAGCCTTACGTTCCGGGCAGCGAGTGTGTCGGTGTTGTCGTGCGGTCGCAACTGCACGCCGCGGGTACCAAGGTCTACGCCCAGTGTCAGGCCGGTCCGGACAGACCCGGGTCGCTCGCCACGCACCTCGTAGTGCAAGACGACGAGATAGTCGCGCTACCTCCCGGCCTGGATGCGGTAGCTGGTGCCGCGGTGGGCAATTCGGGAGTCGCTGCCTACATGCCTTTGGTCGAAACCGCCGGTCTTCAAGCGGGCGAAACGGTTCTCATCCTCGGAGCAACGGGTGCGGTCGGCCAATTGGCCGTCCAGATTGCCCGGAGCCATGGGGCTGCGAAAGTGGTGGGCGTCGGTCGCAACCAATCGGCACTTGACCGGTTGCTCCGGCTAGGGGCAGATGCCGTCGTAGCGCTGCAACCAGGAGAATCAGAAAGCGAACTGGCCGCGCGACTTTGCGATGCCGCCGGTCCTGTCGACGTTCTCCTTGACGGACTATTCGGAGTGCCCCTCCAGGCGGCCCTGCAGTGTTGTGGGCCCCACGGCCGTGTCGTCAATATCGGTAACCCATCCGGCCCGACTGCTGTGCTCTCAGCCGGACTACTCCGCTCTAAGCAACTTACGCTTAGCGGTTTCGCCGGCCTCCACATGTCGATGACGGCAAAGCAAACGGCGCTTAGCTGGCTGTGGCGCCAAATTATCGACGCCGCAATCGAGGTCGACGTCCGCACTTCCGAGTTGCGAGACATCGCGGCTACTTGGTCGATGCAGCAATCTTCGCCGCACGCCAAATGCGTCGTTGTTCCCACTTAGCCTCCGGCGAGGCGATCTAAGCCGAATTTTGAAGGAGCAGAGATGACCCAACCGACCACCGAAGCCAAGGTGGCAGCCGACGCACCCGTCGCCGATAGTCCCTACGACGAGGGATCCTCGGATGGCGCGGCGGCCCTCCGCGGTTTGCTCGTGCTCGATTTGTCGCGGGCGCTTGCGGGCCCGCACGCCGCGATGATGCTCGGCGATCTGGGCGCGCGAGTAGTCAAGTTGGAACATCCTGCGGGCGGCGATGATTCGCGTGGCTGGGGGCCACCGTTTCTGTACCCCAACGGAGCGGAGCGCGAGTCGACATACTTCATGGCGGCCAACCGAAACAAGGAATCCATCGCGATTGACCTTAAGTCTGCATCCGGTCAGGCAATGCTCGCTGGGCTTGTCCGTCACGCCGACGTGTTGGTCGAAAATTTTCGCACCGGCGTGCTTGACCGCCTCGGCTTTTCGGTCGAGCGCCTTCTCGAATTGAACCCGCGTCTGATTGTGCTGTCGGTGACTGGGTTCGGCCACGACGGCCCAGAGGGGGGTCGCTCAGGCTATGACCAAATCGCTCAAGGAGAGGCAGGGTTGATGTCGGTAACCGGCCCAACTCCCGACGACATGCAGCGCGTCGGTGTCCCGATCGCTGACTTACTAGCAGGGATTTACGGCGCCTACGGTGTGCTTGCTGCCCTCTATGAGCGCCGGCACACCGGCCGCGGTCAGGTCGTAAGAACCTCGCTGCTCGCTGCGGTCGTCGGGGCGCACGGATATCAGGGAACCGCTTGCACAGTGGCCGGGCACGTGGGGCACGCACAAGGCAATCACCACCCGTCGATCTCGCCGTACGGGCTGTTTCGCTGCCGAGACGGAGCCGTGCAGATCGCATGCGGCAACGAAGCAATGTGGCAGCGGCTGTGCGCGGAATTCGCCTTGGAAGCCGCCGCGGACGGTATGGGCAGCAACACTGAACGAGTCGCACATCTGGATCTAGTTCGCACAACCCTCGAAGGCGCCTTCGTCAACCAAACACCAGCGGCACTGCTCGCCCGCCTGATGAAGGCGGGTGTGCCCGCGGGAAGGGTACGCACAATCGATGAGGTTTATGCCTGGAAGCAGACTGAAAGTCAGGGGCTCCTCATCGAGGTTGAGCATCTCAGCCTCGGAAGGATGACCTTGCCTGGGCCACCCCTTAGATTCTTCGACAACACGGGCGCTGAGCGTGCGCGACGTGAGCATCGAGCACCTCCAACGCTTGACCAGCACGGCGACTCACTTCGCCACGAGTTCGGTTGCCAACTTGATCGCGAATAGTGTGCCCGCCCGCCACCCTAACTCTCCCGAAGGGGCAGCAACGAGTGCGATCTAGCGGTAAACTACCGTAACTGTTACGATATTAAAGTCGATTCGCCGGGGAACTTCTATGAAGTCGGTCCTCCGGTGGAAGGCTTTACAGCCAAGGAGATTGTTGCGATGAGCGGCGTTCACGTCACGCGTTCGGGCGAGGCACAGCCCTACGCACCACCGCAACATTCCGGCGTGACCGCTCGGCGTCATCAGGGACGGCAAGCAGGGGGTGGCTCGCCCGCTTTTGTCTCTACGTCCACCTTCACGCCCTTAGCCAGCGCCGATTCGACGCCGACGACTTACGACACCATCTACCTGATACTGGAAGGTCACTTGGAGTTGTCGGTCGACGATCGTACCGAGACGCTTGGCAAGGGGGACTCGGTCTTCCTGCCCGCGGGTACGGTTCGTAGCCTGCGCAATCACGCCGAAACCGATGCCCGGCTCGTCGTGGTCGCGGTACCGCCAGCCGAAGCCGCGAACTGATTAAGCGCCAGTCAGAAGTCGTCAGCGGCGCAGGTAAATGGCACACCACCGGCGTGAGGCCAAACCACCTTACTGTTTTAATGGTTTGCAGTAATTCCGGGGCAGAAGGGGCGCAGACGTGCGGATAGTTGGCGTACAAAGATCAGCCAGTGAAGTTGATACTGCGCAACTGTCCGAGGACGGCACGACGCTCAGCGTGATAACCGACGTTGCAAGCTTCTGGTCCGCACCGCAGGAATGGATTGCTGGCCCACCCTCGGGGGAAGTCCTTCTCGCCGATAACGCAACGATCGTTCCACCATTGAGGCCGGACGCTCAGGTGCTCTGCGTCGGCCTCAACTACAAAGATCATGCGTTAGAGGGGTCTTACCGGGACCAGCCGCTTCCACCATTCCCCACAATTTTCGGTCGATGGGCTCGTTCGCTATCCGTAGATGGGACCGAGATCCCAGTCCCGGCCGGCGAAGATGGATTGGACTGGGAAGGCGAAGTCGTCGCCTGGGTTGGCCGGCCCCTCGTGGAGGCCACCACCGAGGAGGCGCTCACTGCCGTCTTCGGATACTCCGCCTTCAATGACATCACCGCCCGCCGCGCACAGAAACTCACCTCCCAGTGGAGCCTGGGCAAGAACGCGGACAGGTCCGGCGCAATCGGTCCGATCGTGCCTGCCTCCGAGGTCGGCGACATCAGCGACGGCTTGAGAATACGAACTTTGGTGAACGGCGAGACGGTACAAGACGGATCGACGCGGCAGATGATTTACTCCGTCGGCGACGTCCTTGCACACGTATCGCAAACGATAACGCTTCTGCCTGGGGATCTTTTGGCAACGGGCACGCCTGCCGGCGTCGGGTACGGACGCACTCCTCCATGGCTGCTAGTACCCGGCGACATTGTCGAGGTCGAAGTAGAGCGGCTGGGCAAGGTACGCAACAGCATCGTCTCTTCAGACTCGCGCGGGCTGGGCCCACGGACATCAACGGTAGTGACTCGCGCGCGCGATGGTCACTCGGAGACCTCGGCGACGCGTGTATCCCAGACAACGAAAGTTGACGCTGTGCTCGATTCGCACCCGATGCCAGTGGCGCCACGACATATCGGATAATCAAATACTCTGGCGGTCAACCGGTTTCAGGGCAGGCGCCAGGCAACGTATGCAAGAAAAGTTGGTGAGATCATGGTAGCTGTCAAGTCTCAAGCGCCAAACTCGTTAGACATGATCCTGGAACAGGTCCGATCGCTGGGCCCGGGTATTCGTGAGCGCGCCGTCGAAGCCGAACGCGCTGGTCGCGTCTCCGACGAGACGATCGCCGAGTTGGGTGCGGCCGGTGCGTTCAAGATCGGCACGCCCCGGGAATATGGCGGTTTCGAGCTTCCAGTCGCCCAACAGCTTGAGGTCATCACCGAGGTGGCGAAGTGGGACGGTTCGACCGCCTGGGTTGTCTGGGTGGGGGCAACACAGAACTGGATCGGCGTCGGTTGTGGACCGAAAGTTGCCGAAGAGGTATTCGCAACAACGTGGCCGGGACCGTACCTCGGTGCTGTTGGTCATCTTCCCGCGACCAAAGGGCGCGCTCGGCGCGTGCACGACGGCTGGATCGTCAGTGGGGGCCCGTGGCCTTTCGCCAGCAATGCCCTGTGGGCCCCATGGAGCAACGTGGGCGTCCTGGTCGAAGGTGAGGGCGAAACCTATTTGGCCGGCGCGCAAGTTCCCCGCGATGAGCTCAAAACGCTGGATGACTGGCATGTCGCGGGCATGTGCGGCTCTGGCAGCAACTCCGTCGCCCTTATCCGCGATGAGATTTTCGTGCCCACCCACCGCTGCGTGCCGATGAGCGAGATTGCTTCTGCCGGAAGGGGGATCGAACTCGAGGGCAGCCTATGGAAGGCGCCCACGCTCGGGTGGGGTTTCAGCACTATGGCGGGCATGTCAATTGGTCTCGCGGAGGGGGTTCTGGAGCGATTTCTGGAAAGAGCTGCCGGTCGCCCAATCCGTGCTACCAGCTATAAGAATCAGCTGGAGGCCCCGCCGACCCATTTGATGCTGGCTGAAGTGCATGTCAAGCTGCGCGCGGCCAAGCTCATGACACGGGCGAATGCCGAAACGACGGATCATATGGGCCATCGTGCGGCTGCAATGTCCCCGGCGGAGCCCGAGGAGCTGCAGGAGTTTCACGCTCGAGTGTTGCTGGAGACCGCGGAAGCGGCGAAGTTGTGTGCGGAAGCGATCGAGCTCATGCAGCGTAATTCGGGTTCTTCTGCAATCCAGCGAGCGGAGCCGATCCAGCGTGCGTGGCGTGATGCCCGCGTAGTGACGTTGCACGGTGCGCTGAACTGGGAGGCCAAGGCCGAAAACTACGGCCGCCTGATGGCAGGACTGCAGCCCCATACCTGGGGCGGTATCGCCTGAGTCGACCGCGGAGTAGTAGAGACGCACGATGATGCGGGCACCGACAGCGAATGGACTGGTGGCGATCAGTTTTTCACCCCTCGTACGCAGCAGCGGGTCCTGAAGATGCCAGTTGTTGAGCCTCGCGGGGACCGCAATCGACGACACCGCATAGATGCACCAGAGTGCCCCGCGGGTGTCGACTTTCCTTATAGACCAGGTGTGTTCAGCAACAGACGTCGTAGTAAGAGGAGGAAGCGAACATGTCCGATAGTTTTCGGAACCACCTGTTGCCACTGGATGCCCCCAAGATCACGGGCAGGCGCGAGCTCGACGCTTACGAATACGTTGAACGTCATCGTCAGTGGGCGCCATATGCGCAGGCGTTCGCCGACTGGACCGAGCGGTTTCAGACCGGCCCGGCTTTTCGGGGAGTCACAAGTAACGGCCAGGTCCAAACTGGCCTTTACGGTCTGCGGTCCGAAGCAGCCCCCACTGTCGCGATGGTGGACACCGCCCGGGCTTTACTGTGCACGCTCAACGAAGCACAGTGCCAGACCGTGAAACATCCACTGAACAGCAGAATCTGGCGGGCGTGGATGAACCCGGAGCACTATCTGAACCGCTTCGGCCTGCGCCTTGATGAGGTCGATGAGCCCGTCCGCGATGCAGCGCTGGCCCTGCTGCGGGCAAGTTTGAGCGAAAAGGGTTTCACCAAAATTCGACATGCCATGTGGACGAATGCTTTCCTTGGCGATCTCACCGACAAACCCCGAGTCTTCGGCGAATTTAGCTACAACATCAACCTCTTTGGCGAACCGAGTCTGACAACGCCGTGGGGTTGGAGCCTCTATGGGCACCATGTCGCGGTGAACATCCTTGTCGTCGGTGAGCAGATGGTCGTTAGTCCCGTGTTCCTTGGCGCGGAGCCGAACCTTATCGACGAGGGACCTCACCGCGGCGTGCATTTATTCCAGGCGCAGGACCGGCTCGCGCTGGAGTTGCTTCGCGGTCTGCCGGCCAGGGTGCGGAACGACGTTGTGCTCTTTGCCGACAAGCTCGACCCCGCGATCCCCGAGGGACGGGTGGTGTTTGGCGACGAGTGCCATCTCGCAGGTGTGTTTCAGGACAACCGGATCATTCCGTACGAGGGTGCACCCGTCATCAACTTTCCCGGCCGTAGCCGGGCACAACTCATGGAGCTCGCTGCGGAGTTCGTTGATCACCTTCCCGACGGGCCGTTGCACGCCCAGCTCGACCGAATCCGCACCTATCTGGATGAAACCTGGTTCTGCTGGATCGGGGGCGCCGGGGACGATGACCCCTTTTACTTTCGCATCCAAAGTCCGGTGTTCCTCGCCGAATACGAGCACCATGCCGGAATAGTGCTGACCAATCAGCGACCGGCGAAGTTTCACACGCACACGATCGTGCGAACGCCTAACGGAAACGACTACGGCGCCGCCTTGATTGCGCTGGCAACACACGTGACTCCCACCCTCGACGAGGACGACGTAGTATCCACCGTTAGCCTGTGAGGCCGGATTGTGCCGAGTCGCAGCCGGAACGCTACGATTCGCTGCCATCTTCGGCCAGCCGGTGCACGCGGAACAGTTTCGTCTGACCTGCAACACCTTTGAGCTGTCGCGATTCAGCAAACGACCACACAAAACCGTGCGCGTCACTGACTTCGTCCCGCGCAGATCCCGCCACCAAAACCGCGCCCGGACTGGCGACTTCGGTGATGCGACTCGCGACATTGACCGGGCTGCCGAACCAGTCCCTGGCGCGGCTCACAGCCCAACCCGACGCGATACCGATCCGAAGTTGAGGCAGGCTCTCGTCGCGTTCGGCCGCAACGGCTAGGGCCAGCATGGCGCCAATCAACTTGGCGGGATCCGGGCAGACAAGCATCACCGCGTCTCCAATCGTTTTTACCAACCGGACCGGCGGCTCCACGATTTCACGTGCCAGATCGGCCAGACGCTCAACCAATCTCACCAGGTCCTCCGGCGGTACAGCCTCGCCCAGGCGAGTGAACCCGACCATGTCAGCGAATGCGACGGTTAGTTGTCGAGCACCGGGAAGCGCGGTGCCCGAAGCTCTTTCGCTGGCATTGAGCTGCTCGCCCTCCACCGCCCGGCGAAGGTGGACGAACATGATGTCGGAGACCAGCGGACCAAGCAACGGCGCGACTCGGCGCGCTACCGCCTCATACGTCGTCGCAACCTGAAGTTCGGTGATTCCCGGGCGCAAAACAGCGGACATCATGGCATACCGCATTGCCGGCACCGCGCGCGACAGGCCTTCGGCGAGTCGGCGAACCATCAGGACCACGCGATCGGCATCCAGACCGATCTCGACGAGCTGCTGCTGTCGCGCCGCCGCCTCGGCATCGGCGCGCAGCTGAACGGCAGAATCTGGATCATCCACCCGCGACAACCCCAACGCGCGCTCAATGCGCTGCAGCAGTTCTACATCGAGGCCATGAGTTTCGCTCATTTCGCGTGCCGACACGTAACTGCCGTCATCTCCCAACGCTCGGCGCGCCGGCAGCAGCGTAGGGGCGGACTCACGACGGATCTCTTCGACGCTGAAGCCGTGCTCTAGAAGCCACGCGATCAGCTCGGCGCGCTCCGCGCGGTTACCGGCATCCAGGCCTTCCAAAAGACCTGTCTTCGCTATTGCTTCAATCTCAACCACCGCATCATTATCGGCGATTGTCATCAACCACAGTAACCATTACGATGTTTAAATGGACACACTGGCCCTGGCACGAGCTCGTGGCATGCGCGGATTCCATAGTTCCTGCATCGCGTTCGTCGAATCAAGGTGATGAGTGTTGTGACAGCAACTGATCAGAGGTCCGCGGCCTGTGTCGTCGACCTGTTGTCGGGTCCCACCGCACCGGGAAGCATCGATGATTTTGAACTTCAGCACGCGCGTCGAGTGTTGGCCCAACTTAAGGCTGCCATTGGGCGCGAGGGCTTGTTGGAGTTGCTGGGCCCCGACATCAAGTCGGGTGTCGACTTTCTGCGGGACATGGCCGAGCGGTCAAAGGGAGAGCTGAGACCCGCAACAACGATGTTGGCGGTCAAAGGGCTCAAGGCAACCCCGTTCTTGCATTGGCTCGATGGCCAGTTCGACACGGAAGCGGTGATGCTGGCCGCTGAACCAGACCACTTCGTCATCGCTCCGCATCCAAACGCGAGGGTCACCATCGTCGAGACCCTCGGCGAGTATGTGTGCCAAATTCACCTGCCGCCCTACGACGGCGCTGCTACCTGGGATGCGGCGGTGGTTGCCGAACTTCTGCCGGAATCCGAGTACCAATTCCGGCGGATCGCACGAGTCACGTTGTCGGACGGCACATTGGTGGGTCGCATGCTCACCCAATTCGGCGACACCCCCGAGGGGTTCAACGCAAGCCTGACGGCCTACTTCCCGGCCGCGTGCCCCGAAGAAGTCTTCGAGCATCACCGTCAACACCTGGCCGTTGAATTTCGAAACTGGATCGTTGCCGCTGCATCCGAAGTGCGGGATTGAGATCGGCTCGACGCGAGGCGGGGCTGGTGGTGTGCCAGCGTCCCGGCATCCACCTACGCGTAACCGCCTGCAAGATAATCGATTACAAGCCGAGAGGCGCCGCCGGTGACCAGAAGCGCATTTCCGCTGACCTCCTGTTGTGCCTCTCGTGTCGGAGGTGCGACCGTGCACGCTAGGCGTGCGTGCGAGTGAAAACCGCGTATTGACCGCGCACGAAATCCTCGAACGTCGTCGGGCGGCGCTGCAGCAGCCAGGTCAATACATTCGGGTTGCCGATGAAGTCATGACTGCTGTAGCGGGTCATGATCGCGCGCAGGACTTGGGATTCGTAGCGAAATTGCGCAGGGTCGGCGTCGCCGAACCGGCCTCTGAGGAAGGCGTCGGGGGCGATGTGACGCACCTCGATGGGACGTCCTAGCACGCCGGCGATGATCGCACCCAGTTCATGAGCCGTGTAGCGCCCGGGTCCAACCAACTCGTAGGTGGCTCCGGCATGCTGTTCGCTGTCGGTCAGCACGATGCGGACGACGTCGGTCACGTCAC
>Ga0302326_10033429_pt1 | contig 10218 bp, 7 predicted proteins | sample Palsa_T0_3_FD_202264 | JGI IMG/M metagenome (GOLD analysis project Ga0302326, IMG submission 202264) | Peat permafrost microbial communities from Stordalen Mire near Abisko, Sweden - Palsa_T0_3 | ecosystem: Environmental > Terrestrial > Soil > Palsa > Peat permafrost | place: Sweden: Abisko... | reverse complement strand
GCCCTGGGCAGCCGCGCCGCCATGCGTAAGAGCCTGGAGTGACACGCATGCTCGGTTCACTGCTGCGCGTTCTGGCCCTCACCCGCAAAGAGTTGCTCGCGGTGCTGAAGGACAAGCGCAGCCGGCTCAGCCTGTTGATTCCGCCGGTGGTGCAGGCCCTGATATTCGGGTACGCCGCCACCTACGATCTCAATCATGTCACCTACGCGGCTCTGGACCAGGACCACAGCGCGGCTTCGCGGCAATTGCTGGCCGGCCTTGACGGCTCGGGGGTCTTTGAACGCGTCGCGGATCTGCAGCGTGCGAGCGATGTCGCCGCCTACATCGACGCCCGCCGCGCCCTGCTGGTCGTGCAGATCAATCAGAACTTCGAACGCCAGCTGCTCTCCGGCCGCGGCGCCGACCTGCAGCTGATCGCCGATGGGCGCAACTCCAATACCGCGGGCACCGCCGCGGGCTACGTCAGCAGCATTGTCGATCAGTTCAACGCCGATTGGGGCGGCCAACACGGCTGGGCGGCGGCGCCGGTGGGAATCGTCAGTCGCGCCTGGTACAACCCCAATCTCGAGACCCGCTGGTACATGATTCCCGGCATGATCGGTACGCTGACGCTGATCCAGACCATGATGTTGACCGCGATGTCGGTGGCGCGCGAACGCGAGCAGGGCACTTTCGATCAATTGCTGGTGACGCCGTTCCGGCCGTACGAGATCATGGCCGGCAAGGCTCTGCCATCGATGCTGGTCGGAACGATCCAGGCCAGTGGTGTGCTGCTGGTCGGGCAACTATGGTTTCGCATTCCGTTTGCCGGCTCGTACCTGACTCTGTATTGCGGCTTGATGCTGTTTCTGCTGGCGGCGGTAGGTATCGGTCTGCTGCTGTCCGCGGTCGCGGCGACGATGCAGCAGGCGATGCTCTATTCGATGCTGCTGATCATGCCGTTTTCGCTGCTCTCGGGCCTGACCACACCGATCAGCAGCATGCCGAACTGGCTGCAGACTCTGACCGCCATCAATCCGCTGCGATACGCGATCGATATAACGCGGCGCGTGTATCTGGAGGGGACGGGACTTGATCTGCTGCTGCCGGATCTGTGGCCCCTGGGCCTGATCGCGGCGCTGACTCTGTCGGGGGCCTCATGGATGTTCAGTCATCGTATGCAATGATCGCCAGATCGCGCAGCCGCCACGGCGTGGTCGTGCCATGCCGGCGATGCGTCGCCGCGCTGTCGGTGCTGATTGCCGGCTGCGCCGTCGGCCCAAACTTCGTACCGCCCACGCCGCAGACGCCGGCCCACTGGTCGGCGCGCGCGACTGCGGCACCCGCCGCCGCGCTGCCCCCTGCGGTCGACTCGTCGCCGCCACCGCTGAGCGCCGTCACCGAGCAATCCGCGCCGCAGCCGGATTGGTGGGCCGGTTTCAATGATCCGCTGCTGAGCTCGCTGCTCGAGCGCGGCCAGAGCTCGAATCTGGATCTGCGCGCCGCGGTGCTGCGCATCGAAGAGGCGCGCGCTCAGCGTGATGTCACGGCGGCGGGTTATTGGCCCACGCTGTCTGCCGAGGCTTCCTACAGCCGGCAGCGGATCAGTGAGACCACGCCCACCGGCTCGTTACTAAATTCGGTCGGCAACATCCGCCTGCCCGGCGGCGGCGGCATCAGCATCCCCAACCCCTACAGTCAATACCAGCTCAGTGCCGATGCCTCGTGGGAGATCGATCTGTTCGGGCGCATGCGGCGTGCGGTGGAAGCGGCCGATGCCAGTGTCCAGGTTTCGGTCGAGGACCGGCGGGCGGTGCTGGTATCGGTGCTCGCCGACGTGGCGCAGAACTACATCGAGCTTCGCGGCGCACAGTCACGCCTGCTGGTCGCCAGGGAGAATCTCGCCACCATCGATGAGCTGCTGGAACTGACGCGCCAGCGCCGCGCTGCCGGCCTGACCACGCACATCGACGTCAGCAATTCAATCGCGCAGGCGAGCGTGACGCGCGCCGAACTGCCGGCCTTCGAGCTGCAGATCACGCAGAGCATCAATCAACTCAGCCAACTGCTGGGTCGGGAGCCCGAGGCGCTGCGCGGCGAATTGGACAGTGCCGCCCCGGTGCCGCCGGTGCCGCCGGAGGTGCCGATCGGCCTGCCCGCCGATCTGGCGCGGCGCCGGCCCGATGTCCGCGAAGCCGAGGCCAATCTGCACGCGGCCACCGCGCAGAGCGGCGTGGCCGTCGCGGATCTGTTCCCGCGCCTCACGCTCTCGGCCATGGGCGGCTTTCAGTCCGAGAGCAGCAGCAGCCTGATCGAATGGGCGAGCCGGTTCGGTTCGATTGGACCTACGCTGGATCTGCCGATCTTCGATCGTGGCCGCTGGAAGACGGTGCACCTGTACGATGTGCGGGCGCAGCAGGCGAGCCTCGGTTATCAACACGCGGTGCTCAACGCCCTGCACGAAGTCGAGAACGCGTTGGCCGCGTACGGCGCCGATCAGGAGCGGCGCGCGTGGCTGGATGGTACCGTGACGCAAAACCGCGAGACGCTGTCGTTGACGCGCCAGCGCTATGAGAGCGGGATGGCGAATTTCATCGAGGTGCTGGACGCCGAGCGCACCTTGCAGCAAAACCAGTCATCGCTGGTGGACAGTACTACTGCCGTTGCCACCGATCTGGTGCGCCTCTACCGCGCGCTCGGCGGCGGCTGGCAGACGGGCGAACACGCACCCTCCGGGGCTCATCCGTAGACGTTCTGCGAGCCAATGCTTTCAACGAGCTGCGATCATCCGTGACCTGCGTCCGTTTCCTTGCCGGGGCCATTCCTATAGAATGTTAAGTCGTTCTGCTACCGTCTAGATCATTGAGCTGACAGGTTTTTTTCGAAGCTTCCCAGGTTACCCCATGCCCCCATCCTTGCCCGAGCTGCTCGCGAGCACTCCGCTGTCGGGTGCGAACGCCACCTACGTCGAGGCGCTGTACGAGCGCTATCTGCACGATCCCGAGAGCATCGATCCAGGCTGGCGCGGCTATTTCGATGCCCTGCCGCCGGCGGCGAGGCCCGAGCACGCGCACAGCCCGGTGATTGCCGCAGTCGCGGCACGCACCCAGGCGAGCCCACGCGCCACCGCGACGCCCGCGCCCGTGGCTGCAGCCAGCGAGAAACAAGCCGCCGTCTCGCGATTGATGCAGATCTACAGCAATCGCGGCCATCTGATCGCGCACATCGATCCGCTGGGTCTGCTGCAGCGCCCGCGCCCGCGCGTGCTCGACCTGGACTTCGCCGGCCTGAGCGAAGCGGATCTGGATACCGAGTTCTACACCGCGAGCCGCAACGACTGGATACCCAGGCGCGCGACCCTGCGCGAAATCATCGCACGCCTCGAGCATGTCTATTGCGGGCACATTGGCGCCGAGTTCGCCCACGTGTCGAATAGCGACGAGCGGCTGTGGCTGCAGGATGAATTTCAGCTCGGTCGCATGCAGCACCGCTTCAGCGTCGAGGAACGGCGCAACCTGCTCGGCCAGCTGACCGCCGCCGAGGGGCTCGAGCGTTACCTGCACACCAAGTACGTCGGGCAGAAGCGCTTTTCACTCGAAGGTGCCGACGCCTTGATCGCCTCGCTCAACGAACTCATCCAGGTCGGCGGTCAATCGGGCGTCGAGGAGTGCGTGCTCGGCATGGCGCACCGCGGCCGCCTCAACGTACTGGTCAACGTGCTGGGTAAATCCCCGGGGCAACTGTTCTCGGAGTTCGAAGGCAAGTACGACGACGATCACGCGCACGGATCCGGCGACGTCAAGTATCACAAGGGATTCTCCGCCGACGTACGTACGCCGGGCGGCAACGTGCACGTCGCGCTGGCCTTCAACCCCTCGCATCTGGAGATCGTCGACCCGGTGGTCGAGGGCTCGGTGCGCGCGCGCCAGGAGCGCCGCGACGATGCCCAGGGCGACAAGGTCGTGCCGGTGCTGATGCATGGTGATGCCGCCTTCGCCGGGCAGGGCGTCGTCATGGAAACGCTGCAACTGTCCCAGGCGCGCGGCTACCGCACCGGCGGCACGGTTCATATCATCATCAACAATCAGATCGGCTTCACCACCTCCGATGCGCGCGATGCGCGCTCGACCACGTATTGCAGCGACGTCGCGAAGATCGTGGAAGCGCCGATCTTTCACGTCAACGCCGACGATCCCGAAGACGTGCTGTTCGTCACGCGTCTGGCGCTGCGCTACCGCCAGCGCTTCCACAAGGACGTCGTCATCGATCTGGTCTGCTACCGGCGGCTGGGGCATAACGAAGCCGATGAGCCCGCGGCGACACAGCCGATGATGTATCGGGTCATTCGCCAGCACCCGACGGTGCGCCAGCTGTATGCCGGGCGGCTGGTGGCCGAGGGTGTCGTGTCGGCCGCGGATGTCGAGCAGCTGGTCGGCCAGTATCGCCAGGCGCTCGACGCCGGCCGTCTGGAGATGCACCAGGCGTTGGGCCTTATCGGCAACAAATACACCATTGACTGGACCCGCTACGGTCCGGCCGATTGGTCCGAGCGCATCGCCACGGGTGTCGCGTCGGAACGGCTGGCGGCGCTGGGCCAGCGCCTGGTGCGTTTACCGCACGAGCTGGTGCTGCAGCCGCGGGTCGCGCAGGTGATCAGCAACCGCGCCAGGATGGTGGCCGGTGAGATGCCCCTGGACTGGGGCGCGGCCGAGTCCCTGGCGTACGCCTCGCTGCTCGATGAGGGCGTTGCGGTGCGTATTTCCGGCCAGGACAGTGGGCGCGGTACGTTCTTCCACCGGCACGCAGTGCTGCACGATCAGAATACCGGCCGTCGTTTCATTCCGTTACAGCACGTGAAGGATGGCCAGCCCCGCTTCACCGTAATCGACTCGATATTGTCCGAAGAAGCAGTGGTCGGATTCGAATACGGCTATGCAACCACGAGCCCGGATTGCCTGGTGATCTGGGAAGCGCAATTCGGCGATTTCGTCAACGGTGCGCAGGTGGTGATCGACCAGTTCATCTCCTCCGGTGAGGCCAAGTGGGGCCGGCTGTGCGGACTGACCCTGTTTCTGCCGCACGGCTATGAGGGCCAGGGTCCGGAGCATTCCTCGGCGCGCCTCGAGCGTTTCCTGCAGCTGTGCGCCGAAGACAACATGCAGGTGGTGGTGCCATCGACGCCGGCGCAGATGTTTCACCTGCTGCGTCGCCAGGTGCTGCAACCATTTCGCCGGCCGCTGATCGTGTTCACGCCCAAGAGTCTGCTGCGTCACGAGTTGTCGGTGTCCTCGCTGGCCGACCTGAGCAATAGCAGCTTCGCCAATGTCATCGGCGAGCTCGACGACATCCCGCCAGCGCAGGTCGAACGTGTCGTATTCTGCAGCGGCAAGGTGTACTTCGATCTGCTCAAGGCACGCCGCAGCAGTGCGTCGCGCAGCGTCGCGCTGGTGCGCATCGAGCAGCTCTACCCGTTTCCGGTCGAGCAATATCAGGTGGTGCTGACACGCTACGCCAACGCGACCGATCTGGTGTGGTGCCAGGAGGAGCCGCAGAATCAGGGCGCCTGGTATCAGATCCGTCATCGGCTGCAGGATCTTGCCGGGCCGCGCACGGTGTACTACGCCGGCCGCGCCGCCGCGGCCGCGCCCGCCACCGGCCTGAGCCGGAATCATGAACTGGAGCAACGGCGTCTGGTCGACACCGCGCTCAATGCGGTTTCGATTGAACAGACCATGCGCAACACGCCGCGGCTGACCTTGACGCCCGGCGGCGTCGCGGCGCCCACGACGGAGCGCGGCCCGGCGCCCGCAAGCACAGCGAAAAGGAAGAGTTCATGAGCGTCGAGATCCGCGTCCCGCAATTGCCTGAATCCGTGTCCGATGCCACACTCGTGGCGTGGCGCAAACAGCCAGGTCAGCCCGTCAGTCGCGATGAGAATCTCGCCGACCTGGAAACCGACAAGGTAGTGCTGGAGGTACCGGCGCCGGTCAGCGGCGTGCTGCGTGAGCTCAAGGTACCGAACGGCACCTCGGTCAAGAGCGGCGAGCTGCTGGCGCTGATCGATGAAGGCGCCACCGCGAGCGCGACCACCGCAAGCGCAACGAGCGCGCCCCCGCCGGCCGGCGGGCCAGCGGCCGGCAATGGCACGGCGGCCGCGCCCAGCGCCTCGGGCGCCCCGACCCCGCCCAAGGCCGGCGCAGCGCCGCCGAGGACCGGCCCGGCCGCACGCCGCGTGATCGAGGAGAACAATCTTAGCCCCGACTCGATCGCGGCGTCCGGCCCTGGTGGCCGGATCACGAAGAATGACGCACGTCTGGCTGCGGCTGCGGCGCCGTCACCGGCCGTGGCGGCCGCGACGTTGTCGGCGGCAACCATGGCCGTGGCCGCGGTGCCGGCTGCCGCGCTCGCGCGTGGTAGCCGGACCGAGCAGCGCGTGCCAATGACGCGACTGCGGGCGCGCATCGCCGAACGGCTGATACAGGCGCAATCGACCCAGGCTTTGCTCACGACCTTTAACGAAGTGGACCTGACGGCGGTGCAGGAGCTGCGTGCGCGCTACAAGGACAGCTTCGAGAAGAAGCACGGCGTGAAGCTCGGTTTCATGTCGTTCTTCGTCAAGGCTTCGATCGAGGCCTTGAAGCGCTTTCCAGTGGTCAATGCCTCGGTGGACAGCAGCGATATCGTCTACCACGAATTCTTCGACATCGGCGTCGCAGTGTCGACCGAGCGCGGCCTGATGGTGCCGGTGCTGCGCGATGCCGACGCCATGAGCTTCGCCGATGTGGAGTCCGGCATCGCGAACTTCGCCGCGCGCGCCCGCACCGGATCGATCACCATCGAGGACCTTACCGGCGGCACCTTCAGCATCACCAACGGCGGCATCTTCGGTTCCCTGATGTCCACGCCGATCGTCAACGCGCCGCAAAGCGCCATCCTCGGCATGCACAAGATACAGCCGCGACCGATCGCGGTGGACGGCCAGATCGTGATCCGGCCGATGATGTATCTCGCGGTGACCTACGACCATCGCATCATCGACGGACGCGAAGCAGTGCAATTTCTCGTCACGATCAAGGATTGTCTGGAGGACCCGGGCCGTCTATTGCTCGGCGTCTGACGATCATGGCTGAGGCTGCCGAGACAATCGATGTCGTCGTTATCGGCGCGGGTCCGGCCGGTTATCCGGCGGCGATCCGCGCCGCGCAGAACGGCCTCAAGGTGGTATGTGTCGACGGTTGGATGAACCGCGATGGCGGCACCGCGCTCGGCGGCACTTGCCTCAATGCCGGTTGTATACCTTCCAAGGCCCTGCTTGAGTCATCTGAGCTGCTGTATCGCGCGCGCACTGAATTCGCCGCGCACGGCATCCTGGCTGCCGGTGTCGCGCTCGACCTCGGCGTCATGCAAAAGCGCCGCGCTGGCATCGTGCGCAACATGACCCGCGGCATCGCATCGCTGTTCAAGGCCGCGGGCGTGGCCGCGATTTACGGACGCGGCCGGCTGCTGCCGGGCCGCCGGGTCGAAGTGACCCGGCACGACGGCTCCAAGAGTGAGATCGGCGCGCGTCACATCGTGCTCGCCAGTGGCTCGGTCCCGACCGAGCTCAAATCGGTGCCGTTCGATCACGAGCACGTCGTCGATTCCTGGGACGCGCTCGAATTGGCCGCGGTACCGGCGAAGCTGTGCGTCATCGGCGCCGGCGTCATCGGTCTGGAACTCGGCAGTGTCTGGCGCCGGCTCGGCGCCGAGGTGGTCATGCTGGAAGCGCTCGAGAGCTTCCTGGCCATCGCCGATCAGCAACTCGCCGCCGAGGCCGCGCGGTACTTCAAGAAACTGGGACTCGATATCCGCCTCGGTGCCAAGGTGACCGGAGCCGTGGTCGCGAAGGACGGGGTCACCGTCAACTACAGCGACAAGACCGGAGCGCACGCGCTCGGTTGCGACAAGGTCATCGTCGCGGTCGGCCGCCGGCCGTATACCGCGAATCTGCTGGCGCCGGATACCGGCGTCGAGCTCGATGAGCGTGGATTCATTCGAGTCGATGCGCTATGCCGGACCGCAGCCGAGAACGTCTGGGCCGTGGGTGACTGTGTGCGCGGGCCGATGCTGGCGCACAAGGGCAAGGAAGAGGGCCTCGCCGTCGCCGACCGGATCGCCGGCCGCTATGCGCACGTGAACTACGAGGTGATTCCCTCGGTGATCTATACCGCGCCCGAGATCGCATGGGTCGGTCAGACCGAGGAGCAGCTCAGGAGCGCCGGCACCGACTTCAAGATCGGGCTATTCCCGTTCGTGGCCAGCGGGCGCGCCCGCGCCATGGAGGCGGCGAGCGGCTTCGTGAAGATCCTCGCTTCGCGCGCGACCGACACCATTCTGGGAGTGCACATCATCGGGCCGATGGCCGGCGAACTCATCGCCGAGGCGACACTGGCGATGGAATTCCAGGCCAGTGCCGAGGATCTGCAGCGCACGATTCACGCGCATCCGACGCTCGCCGAAGCGCTGCACGAAGCGGCGCTGGCGGTGGACAAGCGCGCGATCGACAACATAAACCGCTGAACTCCCAGATTGCGTTGGCCGATTGACCGGCCGGTGCGAAGGCCCGGCGCCTGTGCGCGCGCGCTTGCGGGCAGCGACGACAATTGCGCCGGCAACCGCCGATATCCCAACGAGTAAAGCAGTCGCGCCGCGAGATGCGGAATGGCACGTGGCATTTTTTTCAAAGCCGCGGCGACCGGCAAAAAGCGTGTTGCAGGAGTCGATAAAGCGCCGGCGAGCGCGTATGAGAGCTATGTCAACAACCTATGGTCTCTCCAGTCGATACTCGACGGCCGCTCGACCGCTCGGTAGTGCTCACTACCGGTCGCTGCGATCAATGGTCCAAACCGGCCACTGAACCAGCGGCACACGGTTGTGCGCGACGGCCGCGAGTCCAGCAGGCATGCGGGCTTTCATTACAGCGCCTCGCGGCGCGCGCCGAAGAGTAGCCGTGGCGCGGTACCGCGCAGCGCTGCTGCTCGTCTGCTGCGCTGGCCTGCAGGCCGCACCGGCGCAGGCCGACGTGACTGCCGGCGACCTGCAGATCATGGGACGCGCACTGGGTTTCCTCGACAAACCCATGAGTGGCGAGGTGACCGTAGGCATTGTGTATGCCTCCGACAACGCGCAATCGGCACAAGAAGCCGAAGAGCTGCAGCGCATGCTTGCCGGCGGCCTGCGCGTGGGCAGCGTGTTGCTCAAACCCGTACCGGTAGCCCTGGAACACCTGCCGCAGGCGCGCGTGGATGTCCTGTTCCTGACGGGCGGCCTCGGCGCACAGGCCAAGTCGGTCGGGATTGCCAGCAGCACCAGGCAACTGCCTTGCATCACCGCTGATCTCTCACAGGTGCGGAGCGGCCGCTGCGCCGTTGGCGTGAGCGCGCAACCGACCGTCGAGATCCTGGTCAATCGCGCAGCGGCGCTGGCCAGCGGCACAGCTTTCTCCACGTTGTTCCGCATGATGATCAACGAGATCTAGGACTCGCGACATGCAAATACGAATCAAGTGGTCATGCGTGTTCGCGTGCGCGTGTTTACTCAGCGCCGGTGCGCTCAGTGTCAATGCCCAATCGATGAACTACGCCGCGCTCGAGGAACTCTTCGGCGAGCCGGTAACTACCAGCGCGACAGGTTCGCCGCAGCGCGCGAGCCAGGTGCCGGCGGCCATGGAGATCATCACCGCCGATGACATTCGCCGCTCCGGCGCCCGCGATATTCCCGGTGTATTGCGCCACGTCCTCGGCATTGACGTTCAACAGTGGGGCAATGACAACGCCGACGTTGCGGTACGGGGCTACAACCAGGCGCTATCGCCGCGGCTGTTGGTGCTGATCGACGGCCGCGAGGTCTACCTGCACTCTCTCGGCTATACGGCATGGTCGGCATTGCCGGTCGAACTGAACGGTATCCGCCAGATCGAGGTGGTCAAAGGCCCCAACACCGCACTGTTCGGTTTCAACGCCGTCGGCGGCGTGATCAATATCATTACCTACCATCCCATTTATGATTCCGTGAACGCGGCTTCGATCACCGGTGGCACGCAGTCCCTGATCCAGGGCTCGTTGACGGGGGGCGTGAAGGCGGGTACGAGCGCGGGCGCCCGCGTACTCGCAGGAGGATATTCAGACCATGATTTTTCGACGCCGCAGGCACCGCAGGACCTGGGTTCGCGCAACGGCAACATCCGCGACGCGGTGAATC
>Ga0302326_10033427_pt1 | contig 10219 bp, 11 predicted proteins | sample Palsa_T0_3_FD_202264 | JGI IMG/M metagenome (GOLD analysis project Ga0302326, IMG submission 202264) | Peat permafrost microbial communities from Stordalen Mire near Abisko, Sweden - Palsa_T0_3 | ecosystem: Environmental > Terrestrial > Soil > Palsa > Peat permafrost | place: Sweden: Abisko... | reverse complement strand
ATTGCCGTTGAGGTTCGCCTGATAACGATTTTCCCCCAAGGTGCTGGCCGACACGCTGGTGCTGACGAAGGAGATCTCGGGATACTTGTCGGTTTCGAGCACGCTCTTGTTCATCATGCTCTCCATCTCCTGGCGATCCTTGCTCTTGATATCGTCCATCACTTCGAGCGAGTCCGCGCGCGCCTGAATCTTCAGCGAGCTTGCGCCGATGGCGTCGGGCGAGAATTCCAGCTCTCCTTCGAAATTGCGAATCGCAAGCGTCGGGTTGTGCCCAAAAGAGGAGAGCATCCCGGTTGCGAAGGCGCGCACGGTGAAACTGCTGGAGCTCTTGTCGATCGCGTAATGCACGGTGACGGCCGTCGTCACATAGACCTGAGTTTCAAATATTTTTCGAAATCGGGCATGGCTGCGCCGATCAGGTTACCGATTCCAACTCCGCCCAGCGCCTTGCGGACCATGGGCGTCGACAGGATCAATCCCGCGCCGAATACGACGAAAGCGGCGCCGCCGAGCAGAAACAGGGTGTCTCTGGTTTCGTTCGCGTCTTGATTATTTCCGTTCAAATGTTCCAATTCCATAGCCATTATGATTCTCCTTGTAGAATGCTTTGTTGCACAGGCTCGCCGTCCAGGGCTTTGGAGACGAGTGATTCGATTAATTTGATGGCCTCGTCCACGGCTGCTTCGACGGGCTCGCTTAAGCCGAGTTGGCCGTCGTTTTCCGATCCGAGCTCGGCTGGTTCACATCCGACGATGAGGACGCGGCCTGGCGTTCCTCCCAGGCTCTTTACCATGCGGAGAACGTTCATCGGATTCATGCCGTGAGGTTCGATCGCGGGCAAACCGGGCTGGCTTTCATCGATGGGATCGGGCTCCAGTACAAAAACCGTTCCAGGCGCGAAGCCGCGGGCGCAGGCGTCCACTAAAATGGTGAGCTCGTAAAAATCCATCAGCGCGTACGCCAAGTCGAATCCGCGAATACCGAAATCCTTAACCGTTACGTCGGGGGGCATGGTCTTAGAGGCTAGCCGGCGGGCGACTTCCACGCCAAAGCCGTCGTCGCCCAGAAAGATATTTCCGACGCACGCGATGAGGATTCGAGAACGATTCATGCCGGCTCGATCTCCTCAAGGCGAAAGAAGAAACGGTGTCCAGGCTGGCGAAGGAATCCCAGATCCTTGCCGGGATCGTCTTCGAGCACGACGGCAATCTGAATCTGACCCTCATAATCCTGCTCGATCGATTCGACGATGGCGATTTTGCCGGCCAGAGCCAGGTCCATCATGTCCGCACCGGCTTTCGGGTGCAGCCGGACCAGATCCCTCAGTTTGATCTCGACTCCGTTGACGACTACCGATTCGAGCGACGGCTTGTCTTCGAGCAGCTGCCACTCCCACTCGTTCATTGAACCTCCTCGGGAGATGGCCCGCGCAGCACGCGCATGGCTCCATGGAGTTTCTGAAAGTGCTCCGGCGGCAGCATTTCGGTCCTTTCCAGAATGCGGCGTGCGCGTTCATCGCCGCCTCGCACTTCCTGTTTTTCCTCGTCGGTTAACGTCAGGATTCGCAGGGCGAGAATCTCATCGATTTCGCAGCCGTCGAACAGGTCGCCGGAGCTTTCGGGCGCTATTTGCGGATAATCGTACAGAATGATCGGGGAGGCGAGCATCATGTCGGTTTGCCCTTCTTCACCCACCAGCACCGGCCAGCAGCCGATATTCTTGCAGCCCTCCGCCGCCTCACGAAGTTCCTGCGGCGGATCCAGAAGAGAAATAAAGTTTCCGCAGGTCACCTGCAAAATGCTGTGCACGGAGACTAAAGATCGCAGCAGAACCTCTTCGCGGCCCGGCACCTCGTCAAATCTTGCTTTGTTTCGAGTCCGTAAAGTGACCCGGAAGAGACCGTCCTCTATTTTCGATGCGCTCAGCTCCAGTTCGCCGTCCAAAGGGTCAGCCCGGTAATCGTCGGCTGCTACGCCGGGAAACACGATCCTCTGCCACAACGATTGCGCTTCCAGCGAGCTCAACCCGCAGGCCGGTGTCGAGACGGCGCGTTCGATTCCTTCCTGCCGGCCATTCCGCTCAACCATGTGCAGGAAGCGAGTCTTGATCTCGATGGTGGTGGCGGCGCTGCCGCGGACCAGGCATTCTGTCTGCATCTCCCAGGCGTCCGAACCCGGATTCTGTTCGCAATGCTGGCGCGGGTAGAGCACTCCAAAATTGAAGCGCAGCTGATTCTTCACGGCGGAGGAGCGATAGGGATAGAGTAAATACCCTTCGTAGAGGACGGCGTTCGCGATTTGCTCGACCCGGTCCGCGTTCATAACTTTACCGTGTCCTCGGCCTCGGCCAGAACTTTCTCGATGGTCTGCTCCCAACTCGGAATGCCGTGGCGCACTTTGTATTCGTGCAGCAGCTCGAAAACATCGCGGCGCAAGCTCAGCCACGCGATATTCGGATAGAAAATATCCATCATGTCCTGCCAGACCTTGAGCGGCAAGCGGAACCTGGTTTCTTTATCCCATGAAATCGGCGCGATACGCAGCGATCCTTCGCTGTCCTGATAAAAAACCGTGCCGCTGAACATCAGGCATAGAGGGATGTCGCCATCCCCCAAGCCGTTGAAATATTTTGTCGCCGCAACGTTGAAGTCAAACGTGCAGGGCACCTGCATACTGACGGTCGTGCTGCCGGTGAATTGCGGCACCACCACGCTCGCATGGGTCCACAGGAGGCTCCTCAGCGTCTGACCCCAGCGTTCCGGCTCTCCAAACAGATCGCGAAGTTTTTCCTGATCCGCTGGGGTGTATTTCCTGCGCGCGACCTCGATCTGGATCTGGCAGCGCACGACTACCGTATGGATAGTTTCGTTGGGATCCGCATTCTTGACGTTCAGCTCGAACGCGATGGAAGGGGTAGCCGCGAATCGGACCGCTTCCACACTCGCGACAGTGATAGTAAGGTCAGGCATTCGCATTCCCGGCCGCGTGCTGTGAAACCGAATCCGGGGATTTGGCCTTCAAGTGCGCGAAGAACTCCGCAATCTGCCGCCATACCTCGGTGCCGCCGGCCAATCCGGACCAATGGCTTCTGATCAAGCCGACCAGCTTATAACATTCGTCGATCGGAACAATGTAATGCTCCGGATCCGTAAACCCGCGGGAGTGGCCGATCCGGTTGACGAGCAGAGCCTCGACGTCCGCTTCCATTTCCTCCAGCACCGGATTGTTCGCCGCGATGTCGTCCCAGGTGTCGAGCGTCAATAAGGATTCGGTGGCTCCCGCCGGACTCGGATACATGGCGATCACCCGTCCTTCATGCGGCGTGCTCTTGTAAAAGAACGCCATGTTGATCGGCATCATCAGGCCGTTCCATTGGCTTTCCGTCAACTGGAAATCCGGAAGAAACCGGATGCGCCGAGGCACCCGTCTGTACTTGAGGTCGCCTTGCGCGTAGAACAAAATCGCGCAGGCATCGCAGGCGCAGACAATCTTTCGGTTGACCGGCTCCAACAGATGCTGGTGTTCCGGAGCCAGCGGAGTGCTGCACATCTCGCAGCGTTCCACAGGCGAACGTCGCCGCGCGAATTGGCGAAGAAACTCAAATGCGGCGGTGCTGGGCTGAGTTTTTTCGATCATGATGTCGAGTTCACCAGTTGCTTACCGAGAAGCATCTCAAGCGGCACGAAACCCTGCTTCTCCTCCGCTCCATCAATAATCAACGACGTGATATCGGGAGCGGCTTGATAGACGGCGGCCTCCACTACTTCCTTGAGCGCCGGCCCGTGCCCGTTGGCTTTCAGATGCAGCCGGACCAGGCCATCCTCGATGCCCATCAGTTCCACGCTTCCGTCGCGAGACCGCATTTGTCGATTCGCTTTCTCGATCGCCTGATGAATGCGCTCTTCCAAGCTCAAGGGATGAAGACCGTACAGCACCAGCAGGCTAGAAACCATGTCATCGCGTCCCAGGCTGCCCAGCATATTTTGACCCGCCTCGCCGTTCGAGCGCAGGATCTCCATAATTCGTTCGAGGCCGGTCCCATGCAGTTCCATCACGAGCTGCACCAGTTCCCGCGCGGCGGTCCGCACGTTGGGATCCCCGGTCGCCTCGATTTGCCGGATCACTTCCTCGATCGATTCAAGCCGTCGTTGAAATTCGGGTGTCCCTGTCATAGGTCTCCTAAAGTTTTCCTAAAAAAAGCTCGCTCCCCATGGTCGCAGCTCGTTGAAGCCACGGCCACAGGGAGCGAGCAGCAAGTAGTCCCCTACGAATCGAGCCCGAACATCGGTGAATGGCGCGTCTCCAGAATCTTGCCGCTGCCATCGTACATATGCACGCCGCACGGCAGACAAGGGTCGAAACTGCGCACCGCGCGCATGATATCGATGCCCTTGAACTTGTCGCGGCCGTTCTCCTCGAAGATCGGCGTGTTCTGCACCGCATCCTCATAAGGACCCGGCGTGCCGTAAGAATCGCGCGGGTTGGCGTTCCAGGGAGTCGGCGGATAAGGATGATAATTGGCGATCTTACCGCCCTTGATCACGACGTGATGCGACAGTACGCCGCGCACCGCTTCGTGGAATCCGCAGCCGATGGCCTCGTCCGGAACTTTGAAATCGGTCCAGGTCTTGGTGCGGCCGGCATGCAATTCCTTGAGCGCCTGCTCCGCGAAATGCAACGCGGCGCAAGCTGCGTAAACCTGGAAGTAAGTCCGGGCGCGATCCCGCTCGATGGCGTTGCTCCACTTCGGAATCTTCCATTCGAACTCGACTTCAGGCTTCGACGCCGTCTTCGGCAGATACATTTTCACGCTATGCCCGGTCGACTTGATATAGCCGATGTCGACCAATCCTGCCAGCGCCGTCGCCCACAAGCGCGCGATCGGTCCGCCACCGGTATCGAGCGCCAGATGGTCTCCGGTGCGCTTGTCGAACCAGCGCGGAGACATAACCCAGGTGTACTTGTCGTCGAAGTTGCGGCTCTGCGGACGCGGTATCGTCGTCTGATTCCAGGGATGCCGCTGATCCACAGGATTGCCCAGAGGATCGTGCGTTACGAACGTCTGGCTCTGTTGCCAGTCGTCGTAATAAGAGCTGCCCAGCAGAATGCGAATGTTCAGATTGATGTCGACCAGGTCGGTAGTGACCAGCTCGCCATCGACCACCACGCCGGGAGTCACGAACATTCCGCGGCCCCACTTGGTCATGTTCTTGTAAGTGTAGTCGCACACATCCGGATTGTTGAAGGAGCCCCAGCATCCCAGCAGAATGCGCCGGCGGCCCACTTCTTCATACCCCGGAAGAGCCTCGTACATGAAATCGAAAAGATCGTCGTGGAAAGGCAGGACCTTCTTCATGAACTCGACATATTTCATCAGGCGGACGATGTAGTCGGTGAACAGTTGCACCGTAGGAACCGTCCCGACGCCGCCCGGATAAAGCGTCGACGGATGCACGTGCCGGCCTTCCATCAGGCAGAACATTTCGCGCGTCATGCGGCTCATTTGCAGAGCCTCCAGGTAGAACGCGCCCGTGAACGGATTCAGCGACGTCATGATGTCGGCGATGGTCTTATAGCCATGCTGCGCGGCATGCGGCGCCGGCGAGTTCTGGGCTTTCGCCCAAACCCCCGGGTTGGTTTCCTTCACCATCTGTTCGCAGAAATCGACGCCCACCAGGTTGTCCTGGAAGATGTTGTGGTCGAACATGTACTCAGCGGCCTCGCCCAGGTTGACGATCCATTCCGCCATCGGCGGAGGCTTCACGCCGAACGCCATGTTCTGCGCGTAAGTTGCGCAGGTAGCGTGATTGTCGCCGCAAATTCCGCAGATGCGGCTGGTGATGAAGTGGGCGTCGCGAGGATCTTTCCCCTTCATGAAAATGCTGTACCCGCGGAAAATCGACGAAGTACTGTGGCACTCCGCGACCACCCGGTTTTCAAAATCGATCTTGGTGAAAATGCCCAGGCTGCCGACGATCCTGGTGATCGGATCCCAGTTCATCTCGACCAGGTTGCCCTTCTTGCTGGGCGTCTTTACGTTGGGTGCGGTAATGGTGCTCATGGCTCAAGAATTCCTTTCGACTTAGAAAGTGCTCGGGCGATATCCGGTGGTCAATTCAGCGCGCGGATGCCGCCACTTTGGTTCCTTGTTCACCGTGTCGTTGGTGAACGAGCGCAACGCGCGAATCGCGCGGCCGTATACCGCGACCGCGCTGGAGGAAAGTTTCCCACCCGGCGGCTCGTCCATGAACGGCATGAATTTATCCGGGAAACCCGGCATGGTGCAGCCGATGCAGATCCCGCCGACGTTTGGACATCCTCCGATGCCCGCCATCCAACCTCGCTTCGGAACATTGCAATTCACCACCGGACCCCAGCATCCGAGCTTCACGATACACTTCGGGGAGCCATAGGTCTCCGCGAAATCGCCCTGCTCGTAGTATCCGGCGCGGTCGCATCCTTCGTGCACCGTCTTTCCGAATAGCCACAGCGGCCGCAATTGATCGTCCAAAGGAATCATGGGAGCGAGCCCGGCTACCTGGTAGAGCAAGTAGAGGATCGTCTCCATGAAGTTATCCGGCTGCACTGGACATCCCGGGACATTGACGATCGGCAGGCCCGCCTTCGATTTCCAATCCCACCCGAGATAGTCCGCCACACCCATGCAGCCCGTCGGATTACCTTCCATCGCGTGGATCCCGCCGTAAGCGGAGCAGGTGCCCGCGGTAACGATCGCGATTGCCTTGGGCGCCAGACGGTCCAGCCACTCGCACGTCGTGATCGGCTGCTTGGTGTGAGGGTCCGTTCCCAGCGCCGCCCAGTAACCTTCCTTCTTGATTTTCTCGTTGGGAATCGACCCTTCCACTACCAGGACGAAGGGATCGAGCTTGCCTTCCGCCGCCATGTACCAATATTTCAGGAACTCGTCGCCGTTTTCATACGCGATGACGGGATTGTGGATATAAACTTTGGGAAGGCCGGGAATGGCGCCCAGAATCACGTCTTCAATACTGGGCTGCGTTGCTGCGGTAATCGACACAGAATCGCCGTCGCATCCGAGTCCCGCGGTCATCCAGACGACGTGAACTTCGGCTACCGGTGAAGGCTTTTGGGTTTTCCGGCCATAAGGCACCGTTTCGGTGGGCATCGCTCAAATCTCCTTCCGTCGAACGTGGTCCGTTGGTTGATTGAGTCTTCTATTTCGGTTTCGTTTCGCGGACTTTCGCCGCGAACGCACCTTAATTAAACGCGCAACCGCAGCCTTTCTCAAGCGGGGGCGCACCTGTATGTTCTACCAGGAAAAACCTGACGAAACAAAGGCGTCGAGTCGAGCTAAATGGCTTACTGCGCCTTATTCCCGACATTCCATTGAATGGCTCTCTGCACCAATTCGCGGCCATTCTTGAGCAATAACTTATCTTTGATGTGAGCTTGATAAGATTCCACGGTCTTAATGCTGATGTGCAGCTCGTCAGCGATCTGACGCGTTCCGTGCCCCTCGCCGATCAAGCGGAAAACCTCGAGTTCCCGATCCGTTAAATCGGCGACGGGCGAGCTCTGCGCCACCGGCGATCCGCCGACAAACAAGTGAAGCATTTTATTCGCGATTCGTTCACTCACGTAAACTTCGCCGCCCAGGATTCGCCGGATGGCCACCAATACCTGCTCCGTCGCCTGCTGCTTCATGATGTAGCCGTTGGCTCCCGCGCGCAGCCCGCGCTCGGCGTACAACAGCTCGTCCATCATCGAAAGAATCAGCACCGGCAAGTGCGGATCGCGCGCACGAATATTCTTCAGGAGGTCCAGCCCGTCGGGCCCATTCAGCGAAATGTCCACCACCACCAGATCGGGTTTCAACTCTTCAATTTGACGCAGCGCGGAAGCCGCTTCCTCCGCGTCTCCGCAAACGGCCAGATCCGGCTCACGATTGATGAGCAACGCCAATCCCTGCCGCACGATCGGATGATCGTCCACCAGAAGGATCCGGCGTTTTTGCACGCGGGCCGAAAAATTACTCGCCATTGAGCACCTCCAATAGCGGGAAAGAGCACCGCACCACGGTTCCGCCGTTCACGGAGGATTGAATGCTCAGCATTCCGCCGATCATTTTCGCCCTATAGTTCATGATTCGCATTCCTAAGCCGGATTTACTCTTGGGAACCACATCGAATCCGCAGCCATCGTCGCGGATCGTCAGCACGCCGCCTCCGCTCACGACGGCGAGCCCGATGGTAATGCTTTTGGGGTCCCCATGCTTAATCGCGTTCGTGACCGCCTCCTGCGCCAGGCGATGCAAATGGTCCGCCAGCGCCCCTTCATGAATCAAAACGGGGCCGCTGCACTCCAGCCGGCAGGAGACGCGAAATAGTTCGCTGACTTCGCTCGCATAATTTTCCAGCGCCGACATCAGCCCGTGCGACTCTGAAACCACCGGCAATAGCCCCCGAGCCAGCTCGCGCGTCATCTTGATCGACTCGTTAACCAATTCTACGATCTTCGCGGCCTCCGCGGCGTCGGCAGGCGAGGTTTCCGCCAGGCGATCTTCGAGAACCTTCCCCATGAACGCGACACCTGTCAGATGCTGCCCCAGGCCGTCGTGCAAGTCCTGCCCAATCCGGTGCCGCTCCTTCTCGCTGATTTCGAGAATCGTTTTCTCCAGGCGCTTGCGCTCGCTGATGTCGCGAATCGCGCTCGAAATCAACACTCCTTCTTCGGTATCCAGCGGACTCAAGGAAATTTCAACCGGAAATTCATGCCCGTCTTTATGCAGCCCGTAAAGCTCCACCCCCGCTCCCATGGGCCGCACACGCGGGGCGGAGATGAAGTCCATCCGATGAGCCGGATGTTTGGCGCGCAGACGCTCCGGCACCAGCTTTTCGATCTCCTCCCCCAGAATCTCCTGCCTGCGGTACCCGAACAGTTTCTCGACCTGCGCATTCACCACCACAATCTTGCCGCTCTCGTTCACCACCACCATGGCGTCAGGCGCGCCCTCCAGCAGACCGCGGAATTTCGCGTCTGCCCGCCTTTGTTCCGTCACGTCGATCCCGGAGGCGATGATATACGTAGGTGTTTGCTTGGTGCCGGGCAGCACCGCTGCCGACCACGCAATGATTCTCTGTCTCCCTTCCCGGTTGACCCATTTACTTTCATATTCGGTGCGCGACTGATTGTCGCGAATTTCGAGAAATAATTTCCTGAACTCCCCCGCTTCCTCAGGAACGACAAATAAATCCCATACCAGCTTCGTCTCGGATTCTTCGATCGAATAGCCCGTCATCAGTTCGCAGGCCCGGTTGAAACGCACGATCCTGCCTTCCCGGTCCAGCACAACGATCAGCGCGCCTACGGTATTAAAAATCGCCGAGACGACGTTGCGCTCCTCCTGCAACGCCTCCTGCACCTGCTTAAGCTCCGTGATGTCGAAGCCAACCCCGTGAATGAACCACGGCTCGCCATTGTCCCGGCGAACCAGCCGAGCCTCGCAATGAAACCAGATCACCCGGCCGTCGCGTGCCATCACCCGATACGCCGAGCGCAGCGCTGTTCCTGAAAAGAACATCTCCGCGGCTTCCGTGCTCCAACGATCCTTGTCGTCGGGATGGATCTGCCGATACCACAGCACCGGATCTTCCAGCCACTCCGCTTGAGTAAATCCGAGCGCGGCCTCAATCTGCGGGCTCACATAAGCTTCGCCGATTCCTTGATCCAGATAGGCCATGAATACCACCGCGGGAATCTGATCCAGCAGGACGCGGTAACGCGCCTCGAGAGTCGGTTCGGCAGTAGGTTCAGATTCCGTCCGATGCGGGGCGGATTGAAAAAATACGCCGGCCAGACTAGCTAAAATTTCTTCGGCCTCACCGGCGCCAAGCGATTCGAGAGCCAGTGTTTCGAAAGTTGAATGCAAGCCCACGTCGTTCCTCTTTTATTCAACCACCCTCGCGCCCTCGCCAGCTTGGCTCTTTATTTAAGGATGCCTGCGTAAACCGCCGCAGCGCGTGAATCGCCCGCCCATACGTCATCACTGCTTTAGACGAGAGCAGCGACCCCGGAGGCTGATTCATGAACGGCATAAATTTATCCGGAAATCCCGGCATCGTGCACCCTATGCAGATACCGCCAACGTTGGGGCATCCTCCGATGCCGCGCATCCAGCCGCGCTTGGTCACATTGCAGTCGACCACCGGTCCCCAGCATCCTAGCTTCACCAGGCACTT
>Ga0302326_10033424_pt1 | contig 10220 bp, 9 predicted proteins | sample Palsa_T0_3_FD_202264 | JGI IMG/M metagenome (GOLD analysis project Ga0302326, IMG submission 202264) | Peat permafrost microbial communities from Stordalen Mire near Abisko, Sweden - Palsa_T0_3 | ecosystem: Environmental > Terrestrial > Soil > Palsa > Peat permafrost | place: Sweden: Abisko... | reverse complement strand
GGGCTGCGAGGCGTCGAGTTCGTGGCGTGCAACACCGACGCCCAGGCGCTCGCGATGTGCGACGCCGACATCAAGCTCAACATCGGCCATCAGCTGACCAAGGGACTCGGCGCCGGGGCGAACCCCGATGTCGGACACGGCGCGGCCGCGGAGTCACGTGACGAGATCAAGGAGGCGCTGAAGGGCGCCGACATGGTGTTCGTGACCGCCGGCGAGGGCGGCGGCACCGGTACCGGTGCGGCGCCGGTGATCGCGGAGATCGCCAAGAACGAGATCGGCGCGCTGACCGTCGGTGTCGTCACCCGCCCGTTCGCGTTCGAGGGGAGCCGGCGCGCGAGCTCCGCCCAGGATGGGATCCAGCGCCTGCGTGAGAACGTCGACACGCTGATCGTGATCCCGAACGAGAAGCTGCTGGCGATCGTCGAGCGGCGGACCTCGATCCTCGAGGCGTTCCGCGAGGCCGACAACGTGCTGCGCCAAGGCGTGCAGGGCATCACCGACCTGATCACGATTCCCGGCCTGATCAACCTCGACTTCGCCGACGTCCGGACGATCATGTTCGAGGCCGGCTCGGCGCTGATGGGGATCGGCACCGCCGCCGGCGAGAACCGCGCCGCCGAGGCAGCGAAGATGGCGATCTCGTCGCCGCTGCTCGAGGAATCGGTCGACGGCGCCACCGGGATCCTGCTGAACATCACCGGTGGTCACGAGCTCGGCCTGTTCGAGGTCTCGGAGGCCGCCGACATCGTCCACGCCGCCGCCGACACGAATTCGAACATCATCTTCGGCGCCGTGATCGACGACAACCTCGGCGACGAGGTCCGCGTCACCGTGATCGCGACCGGCTTTGACCGCAGCCGTTCGAACCCGTCCAGCGCTCGCGAGGTCACGCGCCAAGAACGTCGCGACCGCGACGTCACGATGGACGATCGCCAGCGCAACTCGCTGGAGATCTCCGACGACGACATCGACATCCCGTCGTTCCTGAAGGACCGCTGAGCACCGGGCCCGCTCGGGGGCGGGTGGGTCCGTCTCAGGTGTAATAGCCTGGGCAGACGTGGCCGAGGTTGCGCAGAACTTACGCCGCGGCCCGCTGCACGATTGTCACGTCGCCGCCGGTGCGAAGCTGGTCGGATTCGCCGGCTGGGAGATGCCGGTCCAATACGAGGGCATTCGTACGGAGCACCTCGCCGTGCGCGAGCGCGCGGGGGTGTTCGACGTCTCGCACATGGGGCAGATCAAGACCTGCGGCCCGCAGGCGAGCGACCTGCTGCAGCGGCTGCTGTCAAATGATCTGCGAAAACTGCCGAAGGGTGGCGCGCAGTACAGCGTGATCTGCCGTGAGGACGGCGGCGTGCTCGACGACGTCATCACCTACCGGCTGGCCGAGTGCGAATACCTGACCGTCTCGAACGCCGCCAACCACGAGCGGGACCTGGCGTGGTTCTCGTCGCACGCGCGCGATTACGACGCCGACGTGATCGACCTGATCGATCAGTTCGCGATGCTCGCGGTCCAGGGCCCCGAGGCCCCCGCGATCGTGCGCCGGCTCGCCGATGGGGCGCTGCCCGCCAAGCGACGGGTCTGCGAGCGATCGGTGAGCAGCCGGGCGGCGACCATCTGCGGCACCGGCTACACGGGCGAGGACGGTGTCGAGTTGCTGCTCGACCCCGCCGACGCGCCGACCGTCTGGGACGCGCTGATCGCCGCCGGCGCCGTACCCGCCGGGCTCGGTGCGCGGGACACGCTGCGGCTTGAGGCCTGCTTGCCGCTGTACGGCAACGAACTGACCGAGGAGCGGGGGCCGATCGAGGCCGGTCTGGGGTGGTGCTGCGCCGAGGCGACCGGCTTCGTCGGATCGGACGCCGTCGCCCGAGCGCGGAACCCGGACCCCGCGCAGCCCACAGAGCGGCTGGCGGCGTTCGTGCTCGACGGGCCGGGGATCGCGCGGGCGGGCAACCCGATCAGCCAGGGCGGGATCGTGACCAGCGGGACGCTGTCACCGAGCCTCGAGCGCGGGATCGGGATGGCGTATGTCCCGGCCGAGCGGGTGACGCCCGGGACGCGTCTTACCATCGACGTACGCGGCACCGAACGAGCGGCGACCGTACACCGCAAGCCGATCTACTCCAGGGAGGCCTGATCAGCACAATGGCCGATGCCAGCTATCCGGATGATCTGCACTACCACGCAGAGCACGACTGGGCTCGAATCGACGGCGACCAGGCGACGCTCGGGATCACTTGGTATGCCCAGGACTCGCTGGGCGAGATCGTGTTCTTCGATCCGCCGAAGCTGGGGACGACCGTGACCAAGGACAGCCCGTACACCGAGGTCGAGTCGGTCAAGGCCGTGTCCGACGTGACGGCGCCGCTGTCGGGAGAGATCATCGAGATCAATGAGACGCTCGCCGACAGCCCCGAGAAGATCAACGAGGACCCCTACGGCGAGGGCTGGCTGGTCAAGATCAGCCTGTCGGACCCGTCTGAGACCGAGGCGCTGATGGACGCCGCCGCGTACGAGGCGACGCTTGACTGAGTACACGTCCGTTACCGATGCCGACCGCCGCGAGATGCTGGAGGCGATCGGCGTCGGCTCGATCGAGGATCTGTTCGCCGATATCCCGCAGGCGCTGCGGCTGACGCACGGGCTGGAGCTCGACGCGGGGCGCTCCGAGCAGGAGGTCTACGCCGAGTTGCGCGAGCTGGCGGCTCGCAACGTCAGCACCGAGGACGAGCTGTCGTTCGTCGGCGCCGGCATGTACGACAACTATGTGCCGGCGCTGATCGATGCGCTGACGACGCGCGCGGAGTTCCTGACGCCGTACACGCCGTATCAGCCTGAGGTCTCCCAGGGTGGGCTGCAGGCGATGTTCGAGTATCAGACCGCGATCTGCGAGCTGACCGGGCTGCCGGTCTCCAACGCCTCGGTGTATGAGGGCCCGAGCGCGGTGGCTGCCGCCGGATACGTCGCCAAGCACTACACCGGCGGGCGCCGGTTCATCGTCTCCCGCGGGGTGCATCCGCACGCGATCGAGACGCTGCGGACGCTGAGCCACGGCTGGGAGATGGACGTGGTCGAAGCCGATCTGCGCCACGGCGTGACCGAGCTGCCCGGGCTGCTCGACGACGTCGCGGCCGTGATCGTCGCGCAGCCGAACTTCCTCGGCGCCGTCGAGGACCTCGCCGCGATCGCCGCCGCCGCGCACGCTGCCGGCGCGCTCTGCATCGCCTCCTGTGACCCGATCGCGCTGTCGCTGCTGCGCTCGCCGGGGGACTGCGGCGTCGACATCGCTGTCGGCGAGGGGCAGACGCTCGGCAACCGCCTGGACTTCGGCGGGCCGTCGTTCGGCTTCTTCGCGGTCACCGAGCCGCTGGTCCGTCGGATCCCGGGCCGGATCGCCGGCGAGACCGTCGATCTCGACGGCCGTCGGGGGTTCGCGTTGACGCTGCAGACCCGCGAGCAGCACATCCGCCGCGAGAGGGCGACCTCCAACATCTGCACCGCGCAGGCGCTGAACGCGCTGGCGGGCGTGATCTACCTGAGCTGGCTCGGGCGCGACGGCTTCGCTGAGTTGGGCGAGCTGCTGGTCCAGCGCACCGCCTACGCGCGTGAGCGGCTCACAGCGCTGCCCGGCGTCGAGCCGCTGCACGACCAGCCGGTGTTCCGCGAGTTCGCGGTGACGCTCGACGCGCCGGTCGAAGCCGTGATCGAGCGCTGTCTGCGTCAGGGCGTCAACCCCGGCTATCCGCTCGCGGCCCACTATCCCGAGCACGAGCGCGGGTTGCTGGTCGCGATCACCGAGCTGCGTTCAGCGGCCGACATCGATCGGCTCGCGACCGTGCTCGGCGACGCGGTCGCCGCCGAGCGCAGCGGCTCGCTGCAGGAGGCCCACCGATGACCGGCGCGGCTCCCGTGACGAACGCCCGTGACGCCCAGCTGACGATCTTCGAGCGTTCGCGGCCCGGCCGGCGGGCGTTCGCGCCGCCGCAGCTTGACGTCCCGCGCCGGCCGCTGGACGAGCTGCTGCCGGCGCACCTGCGTCGCGCGCATCCGGCCCGGCTGCCCGAGGTCTCAGAGCCCGAGATCGTGCGTCACTACACGCGCCTGTCGAAGCGCAACTTCGATCTGGACTCCGGCTTTTACCCGCTCGGCTCGTGCACGATGAAGCACAATCCGCGTCTGCACGAGCGGGTTGCGGCGCTTCCGGGTCACGCCCGGCTGCACCCGCTGCAGCGGCCCGAGCGGGCGCAGGGGGCGCTTGAGCTGATGTGGCGCCTGCAGTCGGCGTTGGGCGAGATCTCCGGGTTGCCGCACGTGTCGCTGCAGCCCTCGGCCGGATCGCACGGCGAGCTCGCCGGGGTGCTGTTGACTCGCGCCTACCACGAGGACCGCGGTGAGCGCCGGACCAAGGTGCTGACGCCTGACACCGCGCACGGGACCAACCCGGCGACGGTCACGATGGCCGGTTATGAGGTCGTCAAGGTCGGCACCGACCGTGACGGCAACGTCGACCTTGACGACCTCCGCGCCAAGGCGACCGAGGACGTCGCGTGCCTGATGCTGACCAACCCGTCGACCCTCGGTCTGTTCGAGCCGGCGGTCTCAGAGATCGCCGAGATCGTCCACGGCGTCGGCGCGACGCTCTACTACGACGGCGCCAACCTGAACGCGATCATGGGCATCTGCCGGCCGGGCGACATGGGGTTCGACATCGTGCACTTCAACCTGCACAAGACGTTCACCCAGCCACACGGCGGCGGCGGTCCGGGCGCCGGTCCGATCGCGGTTTCGGAGCGGATCGAACCGTTTTTGCCGCGGCCGCAGGTCGTGCGCCGCGACGGTCACAACGGCGACGGCCCGTTTTACGACTTGGAGTTCGACAGGCCCAAGTCGATTGGCCGTCTGCGGGGTTTTCAGGGCAACTACGGGGTGTTCGTACGCACCTATGCCTACATTCGGTCGCTCGGCGCCGCCGGCCTACGAGACGTCTCGGAGACTGCGGTGCTGAACGCCAACTACCTGCTTGCCCGACTGCGGTCGCTCGGGGTGCTGGAGCAGTTGCCGGTCGCCTACGACCGGCTCTGCATGCACGAGTTCACGCTGTCGGGCGCCCCGATGAAGCGCGATCTGCGGATCCGCACGCTTGATCTCGCCAAGCGGCTGCTGGACTTCGGCGTGCACCCCCCGACGGTGTACTTCCCGCTGCTGGTCGACGAAGCGCTGCTGATCGAACCGACCGAGACCGAGACCCGCGAGACGCTCGACGGGTTCGCCGACATCGTCGCGGAGATCCTGCGTGAGGCGGCCGCGGACCCGGAGATCGCCCGCGGCGCGCCGTACACGGCCCCCGTCCGCCGGCTTGACGAGGCCCGGGCGGCCCGCCACCCCGTGCTCAGACAGGAGCTGTAGAGAATGGGACACGTGCTCGACCCGGCGATCGCCATCGAGGCCGCCGAGATCGCCGCCAGGGCCGAATCGGAGCTTGCCGCGCTGGTCGACGTGTCCTCACCATCGGGCGACGTGCCCGGTGCCGAGGCCGCGATCGCCGTCTGCATCGACCTGCTGCCCGGCGGCGCCGAGATCGAGCGTCCGCCGTGCTCGACGGAGGGTTCGGCACCCGACCTGATCGCAACCGTTCGTGGCACCGGCGAGCGGCGGATCATGCTGCTCGGCCACGTCGACACGGTGATCGGTCACGAGGCCCATCAGCCGCTGCGCCCCGACGGCGGGCGGCTGTACGGAACCGGCACGGTCGACATGAAGGGCGGCGATGTGCTCGCGTTCGGGGTCGCTCGCGCGCTCGCGCGCAGGCCCGATCGCTTCGCCGAGCTGGCCGTGCTGATGGTCTGTGACGAGGAGTGGCGGACCGCGCCGTTCGGCCACGTCGAGCGGTTCACCGGCTACGACGCCTGCCTCTGCTTCGAGGCCGGTCATCTGACCGCCGACGGACGCGAGGGCGTGGTCGTCAAGCGCAAGGCCGCGGGGACGCTCGTCGTCGACGCGACCGGCCGGGCCGCGCACTCGGGCGCGGCGCCTGACCAGGGCCGCAACGCGCTGCTGGCGCTGGCCCGGATTGCCGAGCGGGTCGCGGCGTTTCACGACCTGTCGGGCCCTGAGCAGCTGTCGGTCGTGCCGACGGTGATGCGCTCGGGCAACGCGTTCAACATCGTGCCGGCCGCGGGCGAGCTGATCTGCGACATGCGCGCACGGACGCTGGAGGCATTCGAGCCGGTGCTGGCGAGCGTTCCTCCGGAGCTCGATGAGGTCGGGCTACACGCGCGGATGGGTCGCAAGTGGCCCGGGATGGACTCGATCGCGGCGACCGCGCCGGTGCTGGAGGGCGCCGCGCGCCGCCTCGGCAAGCCGATCGTCGGCGTACCCCGGGGCGGTGCCTCCGACGCCAGCCACTTCGCGGCCTCGATCCCGCTGACGATCGACGGTCTCGGCCCGCGCGGCGGCGGTGCCCACACACCCGGCGAGTTCGCACTGCGCGAGGCGCTGGAGTTGCGAGCCGAGGTGGCGCTCGCGATCGGCTACGAGCTGATCGACGGCGCCGGGTCGTTCTAAAGCCGGCTTGTTCTAACAGTCAGGTAAGAACGGGCGTGCATCGCCCCCGCCGCGTGCCATGCTGTGCGGCGAGATGCGCAGCAATATCCCGCAGAAACGACGCCAGGCGATCGAGGGGCTCGGCCTGCTCGTCGGGATCACCGCGTTCATGTGGCTGATCGAGGGGATCAACTCGCTCGACAGCCAACGACTTGACAGCTGGGGTGGGATCCACGCCCGGAACATCAGCGACCTGTGGTCGGTGTTGACCTCGTGGTTCCTGCACGCCAACTTCTCGCCGCACCTGGTCGACAACACGATTCCGTTCCTGTTCATGGGCGCGTTTATCGCGCTGCACGGCGCCCGCAGGCTCGCGGCCGTGACCGTGATCGTGATCCTCGTCGGCGGAGTCGGGACCTGGCTGGTGTCGCCGTCGAACGTCTACACGGTCGGCGCCAGCGGGGTTGTGTTCGGATACGCCACCTACCTGTTCGCGCGTGGACTGTTCGATCGCAACATCGCCGAGCTGCTCGTCGGTGTGGTCGTCGGGTTCGTCTGGGGCGCGGCGTTGGTCTCGAGCGTCGTCCCGCACCAGGGCGTCTCCTGGCAGGCCCACGTCTGCGGTGCGGTCGGAGGGGTCGTGGCCGCCTACGTGCTGGCCTCACGGTCGCGTCGGCAGCTTGACAAGAGCGGCCCAGGCGGATCGGCGGTGCCCGACTCGGACCCGCTCAAGGCTCATCACGACGCGTTGGACCGGGTCCTGTCCCACTAAATGGCGGCGCCGGCGGCGCCCAGACGTCACCGATCGCCGAGCTGTTCGAGGGTGGGCGGGTACCGATACCCTGATCGCGGTGCGGATCTTCTCGGGTATCCAGCCCACTGGGCGCAAGCATCTGGGCAACTACATCGGCGCGATCACCCAGTACGTCGCCGGCCAGGATCGCGGCGAGGGGATCTACTGCGTCGTCGACCTGCACGCGCTGACGGTTCCCTACGAGCCGGAGGGCCTCCGGAAGTCGGTCTACGACACGACCGCGACGCTGCTGGCGGCGGGGCTCGATCCGGACCGCTGCATCTTCTTCCGGCAGTCCGACGTGGTCGAGCATCCCGAGCTGACGTGGCTGCTGATGAGCGTCACGTCCTACGGCGACCTGACGCGGATGACGCAGTTCAAGGACAAGGCCGGCAAGCAGCGCGAGCGCTCGACCGCAGGGTTGTTCAACTACCCGGTGCTGATGGCCGCTGACGTGCTCGCCTACCGGGCCAACGAGGTACCCGTTGGCGACGACCAGCGCCAGCACGTGGAGCTGATGCGCGACATTGCCGCGCAGTTCAATGCCCGGTTCGGCGAGACGCTCGTCGTCCCCGAGGCGAGGATCCCCGAGGTGGGGGCGCGGATCATGGATCTGAAGTCCCCCGATCACAAGATGTCGACGACGTCCGGCACCCCCGCCGGGCTGGTGTACGTCACCGACGAGCCCGACGCAATCGCGAAGAAGTTTCGTTCGGCCGTGACCGACACCGGCTCCGAGGTCCGCCGCGCGCCCGACAAACCCGGGATCACGAACCTGATCGAGATCCTCGCCTCCGTCCGCGGGGTGGCGCCGGAGGCGATCGAGCGCGAGTTCGAGGGCTCGCAGTACGGCCCGTTCAAGCAGGCGGTCGCCGATGCGGTGATCGACTACCTGACGCCCGTCCGCGAGCGCTACCAGGAGCTTCGCGACGACGAGCAGCGGCTCGAGCGCACGCTCGCGAGCGGAGCCGAGAAGGCCAGGGCGATCGCGACGCGGACGCTCGCCGACGTCCGCGAGGCGATGGGCGTGGGTCCCGTCCGCGTGCGCGTCTAGCGTTTCCGACGTGAGCCTCGATTACCTCGAGTTGGACTTGGACGTCTTCGCCGGGCCGTTCGACCTGCTGCTGACGCTGATCCTGCGCGAGGAGGTGGACCTGTTGGAGGTCGACCTCGCCGACATCGTGATCGCCTACATCGATCACCTCGAGCGTCGTGGCGAGCTCGATCTGGAGGCCACGACCGAGTTCCTGGTGCTGATCGTGTCGCTGCTGGAGCTCAAGAGCCGGCTGCTGCTGCCCGGCGAGGAGATCGAGGAGCTCGAGCTCGACCCCGGCGAGGCCGCGGAGGAGCTGCTGGAGCGGCTCGTCGCGGCCCAGCGCTACCGGGCCGCGGCCCAGTATCTGGAGGGTCGCCTGCGCTCACAGGAGGGCTACCGGTTCCGCTCGGCTCCGCTGCCACCGTCCCTGCGACGGGCGCCGTTACACGACGCGGCGGCCGTATATGACCCCGGGCGGCTGTCAGCTGCGATCGGCGATCTGCTGCTGGTCCCGCCGCCGGTCGATGTCCGTCACATCACGGTCCCGCGCGTGACCGTCGCCGAGCGCCTGACGCTCCTGCGCCGGCTCCTTGCCCGCGGCCGGTTTCAGTTCTCCGAGGCGGTCGCGAACGCGGACCGAGTGACGGTCGCGGTGACGCTGTACGCACTACTCGAGCTCTACAAGCAGGGCGAGGCCTCCTGGATTCAGGACGAGCCGTTCGCCGAGATCACGGTCACGGCCCCGGCGCGGGTCGCGGAGCGGCCTCGGCTGAGCGCGGTGCCGGAGCGAGGGGCGGCATGAGTTCGGAACTTGCGCGGATCCTCGAGTCGCTGCTGTTCCTCAGCGCCGATCCGGTGTCGGTGGCGGCGCTGGCCGACGCGGTCGAGGCCGACCCGGCCGAGGTGCTCGACGCGCTGGAGCGGCTCGGCGAGGCGTATGAGTCAGACCAGCGCGGGCTCGTGCTGCGCCGGCTCGCGGGCGGTTACGCGCTCTCCAGCCACCCCGACGCCGAGCTCGCCGCCCGGCGACTGCTGGCCCGTCCACGAACGCCGCCGCTGACCTCGGCACAGGCAGAGACGATGGCGATCGTCGCCTACCTGCAGCCGGTTTCACGGCCCGAGATCGCCCGGATCCGCGGCGTCAGCGCCGAATCGGCCGCGGCCACGCTGCTCGAGCGGGGGTTGATCGAGGAGGCCGGCCGCTCGCAGTTCGGGGCGGCCCTGTACCGCACGACGGAGCTGTTCCTGAAGTTGTTCGGGCTCGGCGAGCTGGCCGAGTTGCCAGAGATCGCGGGCTTCGATCCGTCCCCTGAGTTCGAGCAGCAGCTCCGCGAGCGGCTGCTGCAGGCCGGCGAGGGACGCGCCGGGGCGATGGCGACCTCCGCCGGCCCGCAACCGCTCGGCGCGGCTGAGCTCGCCGAGAGCTAGTGACCGCAAGGCGACCGCGAGGCGCCCGCCGGCGGCGGGTAGGCGCCGGGTAGGCGCCGCAGGCGTTCCGAGAGCAGCTGGCTGACCCGACGACGGCTCCCTGTCAGCGCTCTCGATCGGACCCCGTCTCGTCGTCGAGGTCGATCACGACCGCGGTCTTCGTCTCCTCAAAGAACAGACGGATGCAGTCCTCGCCGTACTCGACTCGGTCAGGCGTCGGGAGCCCTTCGGATTCCAGCAGCCCCCGCATCCTTCGCTCAGCCTCGATCTTCCTTGCCAATGTCGCCATGTCAAAAGCATGCGGCAAAGCCCTGTCACGAAACAAGACCGAAACGTTCCAACTGTGTGCCAATCGGTCGGGCCGCAGCGAGCCGTATTCGCGGATCTGAACCGTCCGCGCCGACCCTTGCGAGA
>Ga0302326_10033423_pt1 | contig 10220 bp, 10 predicted proteins | sample Palsa_T0_3_FD_202264 | JGI IMG/M metagenome (GOLD analysis project Ga0302326, IMG submission 202264) | Peat permafrost microbial communities from Stordalen Mire near Abisko, Sweden - Palsa_T0_3 | ecosystem: Environmental > Terrestrial > Soil > Palsa > Peat permafrost | place: Sweden: Abisko... | reverse complement strand
CCTCCGCGAAGCCGAAATCAATGTCGGCGCGCAGGGTGTGAAGCGGGACGCGGCCTTCGTGGTACCACTCCATCCGGGCGATCTCGGCGCCGCCGAGCCGTCCGGATACGCGGATCTTGACGCCCTTGGCCCCTAGTCGGATGGCCGACTGCATCGAGCGTTTCATCGCCCGGCGGAAAGCGATCCGGCGCTCCAGTTGTTGGGCGATGTTCTCGGCCACCAGTTGCGCGTCGGTCTCGGGTTTGCGGATTTCGACGATGTTGAGATGGACATCGCCCTCGGTCATCTCGGAGAGCTCCTTGCGGAGCTTTTCGATGTCCGCGCCCTTCTTGCCGATGATTACGCCCGGTCGCGCGGCGTAGATCGTCACCCGGCACTTCTTGTGCGGCCGCTCGATGATGATGCGGGAAACACCCGCCTGGTTGAGGCGCTTCTTGAGTTCGCGGCGAACCTCGAGATCGTCATGGAGAAGACGCGAGTAATCCTTGCCACTGGCGAACCAGCGGCTGTCCCAGGTGCGGTTGATGCCCAGGCGCAGACCAACGGGATTGACTTTCTGACCCATGGTTTCAGACGGCCTCGCTCAGTTCGCGAACCACAATGGTGATCTCCGAAAATGGTTTCTCGATGCGCGAGGCGCGGCCGCGAGCGCGGGCGGAGAAACGCTTCATAACCAGGTTCTTGCCGACGTAGGCCTCGGCGACGACCAGACTGTCTATATCGAGGCTGTGATTGTTCTCTGCGTTCGAGATTGCCGAATAGAGCGCTTTGCGCACGTCCTTGGCGATCCGCTTTGGACTGAAGTCCAGCTCGCTGAGCGCCTTTTGGACCCTCAGGCCGCGGATCGACTGCGCCACGAGATTGAGCTTGCGCGGACTGGTGCGCAGGGTCGCCAGCTTGCTCATGGCCTCGACAGATCCGAGGCGGCGCGGCTTTGCTTTCTTGCTCATGCCTTCCTCTTCGCCTTCTTGTCGGCGGCGTGGCCGGCGAAAAATCGGGTCGGTGCGAACTCGCCGAACTTCATGCCGACCATGTCCTCGCCCACGAGCACCGGCACATGCTTCTGGCCGTTGTGGACTCCGAAGGTCAGGCCGACGAATTGGGGCATGATCGTCGAGCGCCGCGACCATGTCTTGATCACGTCCTTGCGGCCGGAGGCCTGGGCGACCTCGGCCTTCTTCATCAGATAGCCGTCGACGAACGGACCTTTCCAGACAGAACGGGTCATCGCTTAGCGAGCTTTCCTCTGGTGGCGGCTTCGGATGATGAACTTGTCGGTCGACTGGTTAGAGCGGGTCTTGCGGCCCTTGGTCGGTTTGCCCCACGGCGTCACCGGATGGCGTCCGCCGCTGGTGCGTCCCTCGCCGCCGCCGTGGGGGTGGTCGATGGGATTCATCGCGACCCCGCGGACGTGCGGGCGGCGGCCCTTGTGGCGGACGCGGCCGGCTTTGCCCAGCACCTCGTTCATGTGGTCCGGATTCGAGACCGCGCCGACCGTCGCCATGCACCCGTCCGGCACCATCCGCAGCTCGCCAGAGCCCAGGCGGATCTGCGCGTAGCCGGCGTCGCGGCCGACCAGCTGAGCGTAGGCCCCGGCCGACCGGGCCATCTGGCCACCCTTCATCGGCTTGAGTTCGATATTGTGGATGATAGAGCCGATCGGCAGGCTGCGAAGGGGCGAAGCGTTTCCGACCTTCACGTCGACCTTCTCCGCCGCGATCACCTCGTCGCCGACCTTGAGCCTCTGGGGCGCCAGGATGTAGGCCAACTCGCCGTCGGCATATTGGACGAGGGCGATAAAGGCGGTGCGGTTGGGATCGTATTCCAGCCTCTGGACGGTCGCCGCCACGCCCCACTTGCGACGCTTGAAGTCGACCTTGCGGTAGAGGCGCTTGGCGCCGCCGCCACGGAAACGGACGGCGATCCTACCGCCCCCTCCCCGGCCGCCCTTTTTGTGGAGGCCTTCGACCAGGGTCTTTTCCGGGCCGCCCTTATGGAGCTCGCTGCGATCGACGAGCACGAGGGCGCGGCGCGATGGCGAGGTTGGGTTGTATTGTTTGAGAGCCATTCCCCTTCCCTCACAGCCCCGTGGTTATATCGATGGACTGGCCCTCCTGGAGGGTCACGATGGCCTTCTTGACGTCGGAGCGACGCCCCGGTCGGCCACGGAAGCGCTTGGTCTTGCCCTTCTGAACCAGGGTGTTGACCTTCACGACCCTCACCTTGAAGAGTTCCTCCACCGCCGAGGCGATCTCGAGCTTGGTCGCTTCCTTGGCGACCCTGAAGACGACCTTGTTCTGCTCGGAAAGCAGCGTCGCCTTTTCCGTAATGAGCGGGGCCCGAATGATCTCGAAGTGGCGTGGATTGATGGTCATGGTCAGCCCGCCTCCGCGCCCTGAAAGCGCGCCGAGATCGCCTCGACCGCCTCGCGGGTGAGGACCAGAGTGCGCCGGCGAAGGACGTCATAGACGTTGAGCCCGGCGTTGGGCAGCACATCGATCCCCGGGATATTGCGGGCGGCGAGGCGGAAATTGGCCTCGATCTCGGCGCCGGCGATGATGAGGGCGCTGGTCAGCCCCAGACCGTCGAGGCGGGCTCGCAGGCTCGAGGTTTTCGGATCCCCAATGCTGGCCGCATCCAGGACGATAAGGGCGCCGTCCTTGACCTTCGAGGAGAGGGCGTGGCGCAGGGCCAGGGCGCGCACCTTCTTGGGAAGCCCGATCTCGTGGCTTCGAACGACCGGGCCGAACGCTCTGGCGCCGCCGACGAACTGGGCGGCGCGCCGAGAGCCGTGCCTGGCGCCGCCGGTTCCTTTCTGGCGGTACATCTTCTTGCCCGTCCGCGAGACCTCGTTGCGGACCTGGATCTTATGCGTGCCGGCCCGACGCTTGGCGAGCTGCCAGGTGACACAGCGCTGGAGGAGGTCGGCGCGAATGTCGCTGATGCCGAAGATGTCTTCCGGCAGTTCGACCTGGCCGTCGTTGCTTCCCTCGAGACTGATGACCTCGACCTTCATTGGCCGTCCGCTCCCTCGATTGGCGGCGCCGCGACGGCCTCGGCGACCTCGGTCGGGGCTTTATCGGCACCGAACCCAGCCGGCTTCTTCACCGCCCCGGGCCTTGGAACATCGGCGGGCGCGGCGCTCTTGATGGCGTCGCGAATCCTGACGAAGGTCCCTTCCGTCCCGGGGACCGCCCCTTTGATGAGGACGAGACCGCGGTCGACGTCGACCCGAAACACCGTCAGATTGAGCGTGGTCACATTGTCCTGGCCCATGTGGCCAGCCATTTTCTTGCCTTTGAAGACCTTCCCGGGGTCCTGGCGCTGACCAGTCGAGCCGTGGGCTCGGTGGGAAACCGAAACCCCGTGGGTCGCGCGCATTCCACCGAAGTTCCAGCGCTTTATCGCCCCGGCGAAGCCTTTGCCTACAGTGAGGCCCGAAACGTCCACCTTCTGTCCGGCGAGGAAGTGGTCGGCGGTGAACTCGGCCCCGACATCGATCAGATTGTCTTCGGTGACCCGGAACTCGGCGACAAATCTCTTCGGTTCGACCAGGCCCTTGGCGAAATGGCCGCGCAAGCCCTTGGAAGTATTCTTGGCCTTCCTGGCCCCAACGCCGAGTTGGAGGGCGACATAGCCGTCCTTCTCCGCCGTTCGGTGCGCGGTGACCTGGCAGCCATCGAGGCTGAGCACGGTCACCGGCACATGGGCGCCGGTCTCGTCGAACAGGCGGGTCATGCCCAGCTTCCTCGCGATTACGCCGGTTCGCATCGCTGGGCCCTCTCCTAGAGCCTGATCTCGACGTCCACGCCGGCGGACAGTTCGAGCTTCATCAGGGCGTCGACGGTCTGGGGCGTGGGATCGACAATGTCGAGCACCCGCTTGTGGGTCCGGATCTCGAATTGCTCGCGCGACTTCTTGTCGATGTGCGGCGATCTGTTGACCGTGAACTTCTCGATCAGGGTGGGTAGTGGAATTGGGCCGCGCACGGTCGCGCCAGTGCGCTTGGCAGTATTGACGATTTCGCGCGTCGAATGGTCCAGCACCCGATGGTCGAACGCCCGAAGGCGGATGCGGATGTTCTGACGATCCATATCGCTCGCAACTTCCCTTGGGGTCTTGCGGACCACGTGGCGCCAGACCGTTTCAAAGACCAGCCCGGGCGACCGCAAGGCCGCACGGACGCGCAAGTCCGCAAAAACGAACGGCCCGCTCGAAGAAATCCAGCGGGCCTAAGACCCGGCGCGGGTTTATCGCCGCCCCCGCCAGGTTCGCTTCGCGAGCCGCGTCTGCCTTATTGGGGTCACCCCAGCGAGGCACAGCCGGTTCAACGAAAGAGGGCGGTCTCTAGACGCCGCCACCCTTGTCGTCAAGAGCGCGGGCGTCGACACTGGTCGCTCCGTGGGTGGGGCGGTTCGGTCCGGCAGGGTCGGCTGCTGAGTCCAAAAGGGGTTCCCGTCAGAGCGTGGCCAGATCGCGGAACACCCGTCGAGACGCCGGCGCGCTGGCCTTGTCGGCGACCTTGCACCTCCTCGTCATTGGCATGGTGTTGAACACCACCAGCCATCCCTATGATCTGCCGGAACCGCAGCCGCCGCCGATGGAGGCGGAGATCGTCCCCATGCAGGCCGTGGAGATCCCCCCTCCCCCGCCGGTCGTCGTTCCGCCGCCCAAGCCGAAGCCACCGCAAGAGCCGCAGCCACAGCCCCAACCGCCGCCGAAGCCCGCGCCCTCGCCGCCCCAGCTCCCCAAGGCGCAGCCGGCGCCACTAGCGCCGACCTTGCCGCCCAAGCCCACGCCGCCACAGCCGGTGGCGCCGGCGCCGGCAAAGCTCGCTCCGGCGCCCGTGGCGCCCACTCCCAAGCCGTCTCCCGCCCCTACGCCGAACATCACGGTCGCGCCGGCGACCCCGACGCCGACCGTGGCCCCGAAACCCGAACCCGCCGCGCCGACGGCGGCGGCGGCCCTGCCCAGTCACCTCAACCTGCACAAGCCCGCCAAGAAGACGCCGGAGGGCGTTCCGACGCTGCCCCTTGCGCCTTCGCCGGGACCATCGGGCCCGAGCGCGCCCTCCGCGGCCGGCGCGCCCCAACCGCCCGGCTCCCGGCTCAACGGCCTTTCCCCTTACCCCTATGGCGCAATGCCCAGCGGCGGGTCGGGATTGCGTGGCACCCTCGTAGGATGCGCCAACGCTGACGCCGTAGGCCTCAGCCGCGAAGAGCGCGCCCACTGCGAGGAACGATTCGGAATGAGCGCCGGCGATGCCCCGGTCCTCGATCCGATCCCCGCGGCCAAACGCCAGAACTTCGATGCGATCGCCGCAAAGCAGGAAGCCGATCGCAAATATCGCGAGGCCGTGCCTATCGGGACAGCGCCCGGCAGGCCCGGTTTCGGTTACGGCTTGACCCCGGTCCAGCCCTGAAGCCATCGGAGCAGACCTCATGCCAAGCCCAGCGCCACCGATATTCATCCTGGTCCTTGCCGGCGCCTCGGCGGCCGCGGCGGCGCCGGACACAATTAAACCCGGCTACTGGGAGTCCGTGAACAAGGTGATCTATCCTCTGCCCAAGACCAGCATCGATCGACGGTGCATCACGCCCAAGGACGTCGCCAAGTTCCTGATGGGCCCAAGCAATCATATCTATGCCTGCAGTTATCCAACGCAGTCGGCTGGTCACGGCGAGGTCAGCTTCGCCGGCGTGTGCGTCGACAAGAAGGGTCACAAGGTCAAGATTTCGGGTCACGGCGCCTATACCGAGACGAGCCTGCAGATGACGGCCGACGTCACCTTCAGCCTCGCCGGTATCCCGATTTCAGCGGAAGCAACGACCGACGCCCACCGGATCGGAGACGTTTGTCCCGATCCGGCGACCAAGTAGGGCGTCGCCCGTGAGCGTGGCTAGACGGGGACCTTCTCCGACTCGGCCTCGGCGGCGATCTCCGCCGGCAGGGCTTCCAGGGGCGGCGCCGGCTCCCGGCTTGCCGCGAGCGCCTCGTCGCGTTTGGCGGCGATCCGTTGCAGACCGCGGAGGTACGAGCCCGTTCCAGCGGGAATCAGACGCCCGACGATGACGTTCTCCTTCAGCCCCTCGAGAGTGTCGCGCTTTCCGTGGACGGCCGCATCGGTGAGCACACGGGTGGTCTCCTGGAAAGAAGCCGCGGAGATAAAGCTGCGGGTCTGCAAGGACGCCTTGGTGATTCCGAGCAGCACCGGCTGAGTAAGCGCGGGACGGCCCTTGCGGGCCTCGGCCTTGGCGTTCTCCTCGTCGACCTCGGGCTTGTCCAGGTGATCGCCTTTGAGAAGCCCGGTGTCTCCAGGCTCGAGGATCTCCACCTTCTGCAGCATCTGGCGCACGATCGTCTCGATGTGCTTGTCGTTGATCGGCACGCCCTGAAGCCGATAGACTTCCTGGATCTCGTTGACCAGGAAGTCGGCAAGCGCCTCGATCCCTTGAATCCGCAGGATGTCGTGCGGGTCTGGATTTCCATCGATGATGTACTCGCCCTTGCGGATCGTGTCCCCGTCGTGGACGGCGATGTGCTTGGCTTTTGGGATCAGGAACTCGACGCTCTCGCCCTCTTCCGGCGTGATCTTGATCCGCCGCTTGTTCTTGTAGTCACGGCCGAACTCGACCCGGCCGTCCATTTCCGCGATTACCGCGCAGTCCTTGGGACGACGGGCCTCGAACAACTCGGCGACCCGGGGCAGACCTCCGGTGATATCGCGCGACTTGGCGCTCTCGGTCGGGAGTCGGGCGAGAACATCGCCTGGCCTGGCGTCGTCCCCATCGCCAACCGACAGGATTGCCCCCACCGGCAGCGGATAGCGGGCCTCGCCGCCGCTGGCGAGGCGCTTGTAGGCCCCTTCGGCATCGAGAACGGCCACGCTCGGTCGAAGGTCTCCGCCCTTGCTCGAAGCGCGCCAATCGATCACGACCCGATTGGAGATACCGGTCGCCTCGTCGGCCTCCTCGCGCACCGACACGCCCTCGATCAGGTCCTCGAACCGCACCTTGCCCTCGACCTCGGTGATGATCGGGGTCGTGTAGGGATCCCACTCGGCGAACCTGGCGCCGCGCTTGACCTTTTCGCCGGCCTTCACCTTCAGGCGGGCGCCGTAGGGCGGCTTGTAGTTTTCGCGATCGACGCCATCGACCTGGACCGAGACCTGAAGATTGCGGCTCATGACGATGACATCGCCATCTGGAGCAACGACGGTGTTGCCGGGCGAAATCTGCAGAACGCCATCATTGGCCGCTTCGAAGAACGACTGCTCGGCGACCTGGACCGCGCCTCCGATGTGGAAGGTGCGCATTGTGAGCTGCGTGCCGGGCTCGCCGATCGACTGAGCGGCGATCACTCCCACCGCTTCGCCGATATTCACCCGCGTGCCACGGGCGAGATCGCGGCCGTAGCACGCGCCGCAGACGCCGGTTTCGGCTTCGCAGGTTAGAACCGAGCGGACCTTGGCGGACTGGACGCCGGCCTTTTCCAGCACTTCGACCATATCTTCGTCGAGATAGGTGTCGGCGGGTATGATCGCCTCCTCCGATCCGGGGGCCCTGATGACCTCGGCGCAGAAGCGGCCAAGAACTCTCTGGGCCAGTGAGACCTGGACTTCGCCCGCCTCGGCGACCGCCCGCAAGGTGATCCCGCGCGTGGTCCCGCAATCCTCCTCGGTGATGATGCAATCCTGGGCGACATCGACCAGCCGCCGCGTCAGATAGCCGGAGTTGGCGGTCTTGAGCGCCGTGTCCGCCAAACCCTTCCGAGCCCCGTGGGTGGAGTTGAAATACTCCTGGACGGTCAAACCCTCCTTGAAGTTGGAGATGATCGGCGTCTCGATGATCTCGCCCGATGGCTTGGCCATCAGTCCGCGCATGCCGCCAAGCTGTTTCATCTGCGCCTGGGAACCCCGGGCCCCTGAATTCGCCATCATCCACACCGAGTTCATCTCCAACTGCCGCCCGGACTTCTTGTCCTTCTGGCTAGTGGAGATTTCGGCCATCATCTCGTCCGAAACACGGTCCGTGGCCTTGGACCAGGCGTCGACGACCTTGTTGTATTTCTCGCCCTTGGTGATTAACCCGTCGGCGTACTGCTGCTCGTACTCCTCGACACGCTTGCGCGCGTCGGCGACGATGGCGGACTTGCGCTCCGGGATGACGATGTCGTCCTTGCCGAACGAGATGCCGGCCTTGGCCGCCTCGCGAAAGCCCAGACCCATGATCTGGTCGGCGAAGATCACCGTCGCCTTCTGACCGCAATGCCGATAGACCACGTCGATGAGGTTGGCGATCTCCTTCTTCGTCAGGCTGCGGTCAATCAGGCGGTGGCCGATCTGCCGATGGTGGGGTAGGATGTCGGCGATCTTCATCCGCCCGGGCGTGGTCTCGATGACCCGCCGCACTAGTTTGCCATCGGCGTCCATTTCGGTGAACCGCGCCATGATGGGAGTGTGCAAGGTGACCACCCCAGCGTCGAGCGCCGCCTCGATCTCACCAATGTTATTGAACTTCTTTAGCTTTATCTTGCGCTGAGTTTCTTCTTCTTCGGAAAGCTTTTCTTTGGGCCCGCTCTCATCGGTCTGGGAGAGGTAGTAGAGGCCCAGCACGATATCCTGTGACGGCACGATGATCGGCTTGCCGTTGGCCGGCGAGAGGATGTTGTTCGTGCTCATCATCAAGACCCGAGCCTCCAGCTGAGCCTCGAGCGACAGCGGCACGTGCACGGCCATCTGGTCACCGTCGAAGTCAGCGTTGAAGGCAGTACAGACCAGCGGATGAAGCTGGATGGCCTTGCCTTCGATGAGCTTGGGTTCGAACGCCTGGATACCCAGCCGGTGGAGCGTGGGAGCGCGGTTCAGGAGCACCGGGTGTTCGCGGATCACCTCTTCGAGGATGTCCCAAACCTGCGGCTGTTCGCGCTCCACCATGCGCTTGGACTGCTTGACCGTGCCCGACAGTCCCTTGGCGTCGAGCCGGGCGTAGATGAAGGGCTTGAAGAGTTCGAGCGCCATCTTCTTGGGAAGGCCGCACTCGTGAAGCTTCAGTTCGGGGCCAACCACGATCACCGAGCGGCCCGAGTAGTCCACCCGCTTGCCAAGCAGGTTCTGCCGGAAACGGCCCTGCTTGCCCTTCAACATGTCGGCCAGGGACTTCAGAGGCCGCTTGTTGGCGCCGGTGATCACCCGGCCCCGGCGGCCGTTGTCGAACAGTGCGTCGACCGCCTCCTGTAGCATCCGCTTCTCGTTGCGGATGATGATGTCAGGCGCACGTAGCTCGATGAGGCGCTTGAGCCGGTTGTTGCGGTTGATCACCCGGCGGTAGAGGTCATTGAGGTCGGAAGTGGCGAACCGGCCTCCGTCCAGCGGCACAAGGGGTCGTAGTTCGGGCGGGATGACCGGGATCACGGTCATGATCATCCAGTCGGCCTTGTTGCCGCTCTCGATAAACGCCTCGATTATCTTCAGCCGCTTCGAGGTCTTCTTGAGCTTGATCTCCGACGTGGTGGTGACCAGTTCCTCGCGCAGCCGGTCGGCTTCCGCGGCCAAATCGATGCCTCTCAACAAGCCTTGGATCGCTTCCGCGCCGATCTCTGCGGTGAAACTGTCGTCGCCGAACTCATCCTGGAAACGAATGTATTCGTCCTCGGAGAGCAATTGGTGCTGCTTGAGAGTCGTCAGGCCGGGCTCGGTGACGATGTAATATTCGAAGTACAGGACCCGCTCGATGTCCTTGAGCGGCATGTCGAGCATCATCGCTATGCGGCTGGGCAGCGACTTCAGGAACCAGATGTGGGCGACGGGCGAGGCCAGTTCGATATGGCCCATGCGCTCGCGACGGACCCGGGCGAGCGTGACCTCGACGCCGCACTTTTCGCAGATGATGCCCTTGTACTTCATCCGCTTGTACTTGCCGCACAGACACTCGTAGTCCTTTGTCGGCCCGAAGATCCTAGCGCAAAAGAGGCCATCGCGCTCAGGCTTGAACGTGCGATAGTTTATCGTCTCCGGTTTTTTGATCTCGCCGAACGACCACGAGCGGATCTTCTCCGGGCTCGATAGCGAGATCCGGATCTGATCGAAGGTCGGGGCGACGACCACCGGGTTGAAGATATTCAGGACTTCCTGGTTCATTGGCTATCCATGTGTGCAAAAACAATTGGCGGGGGAAGGCGCCATCGGCCCCTTGCCCGCCTCTCACGGCGCTGACGTAGTT
>Ga0302326_10033422_pt1 | contig 10220 bp, 9 predicted proteins | sample Palsa_T0_3_FD_202264 | JGI IMG/M metagenome (GOLD analysis project Ga0302326, IMG submission 202264) | Peat permafrost microbial communities from Stordalen Mire near Abisko, Sweden - Palsa_T0_3 | ecosystem: Environmental > Terrestrial > Soil > Palsa > Peat permafrost | place: Sweden: Abisko... | reverse complement strand
CGAGGCGACGCCCACCTGCGGGCGCTCCAGGTCGGCCTCGCTGAGCCCGACGGCGCGCAGCATCGCGCGGGCGGGCGCGCGGGATGCGCCGGTGGTAAGCGGGCCGGAACGCGGCCGTGGCAGCTTGCTGGTCATCGGGAAAGCCTCCGGTTAGATCGGCTGGGCAGGCAGGGCAAAGATCGGGATGAACGGATTACTCGCGGCTAGGCAGGTGCGCCGGACGCTGTGAGCTCGGGGCTGGCCAGCGGCGCCGCGCCCGCGCGCAGCAGCCCGTACGCTATCCCGTCGGCCAGGGCCTCCCACGACGCGGTGACGATGTCGTCCGAGACGCCCACCGTCGTCCACTCGCCGCCGGCGTCGGCCGAGGTGAGCATGACGCGGGTGACCGCGCTGGTGGCGGCCCGGCCGTCCAGGATGCGGACCTTGTAGTCGACCAGGTGGATGCCGGCCAGCGCCGGGTACACCTCGGCCAGGCCGCGGCGCAGTGCCTGGTCAAGCGCGTGCACAGGCCCCACGCCCTCGCCGACGGCGACCACCCGCTGCTCGCCGAGCAGCAGCCGGACGATCGCCTCGCTGCGGTCGTCGGCGGCGCCGCGCTCGATCACCACGCGGTAGCCCTCCAGCTCGAACCAGGCGGGCAGCAGGCCGGCGGTCTTGCGCACCAGCAGCTCGAAGGACGCGTCGGCGGCCTCGAACGCGTAGCCCCGGTGCTCGGCCTCCTTGATCTGGTCCAGGATGGTGCTGGCCAGCGCCGGGTCGCCGCTCAGGTCGAGGCCGAGTTCCGCGGCCTTGGCCAGCACGTTGCTGCGGCCCGCCAGCTCGCTGACCAGCACCTGCGCGTGGTTGCCCACCGAGGCCGGGTCGATGTGCGAGTAGGCGTCCGGCCGCCGCGCGATCGCCGAGGCGTGCAGCCCGGCCTTGGTGGCAAACGCCGACGACCCGACGTACGGCTGCCGCGACTCGAACGGCAGGTTGGCGAGCTCGGCGATCGTCCGGGCGGTGGATGCCAGCGCCGCGAGGCGGCCGGCCGGCAGCAGCTCGTGCCCGCGCTTGAGCTCGAGGCTGGCGATGACGGAGAACAGGTCGGCGTTCCCGCACCGCTCGCCGTAGCCGTTGGCCGCGCCCTGCACGTGCAAGGCGCCCCCGGCCACCGCGACCACCGAGTTGGCGACCGCGCAGGCGGAGTCGTTGTGGAAATGCACGCCGAGCCGGGTGCCGGTGACGGCGGCGACCTCGCCGAGGATGCGGACTGCCTCGTCGGGCAGGGTGCCGCCGTTGGTGTCGCAGAGCGCGAGCGTGTCGGCGCCCGCCTCGGCGGCGGCCGCCAGCACCTCAAGGGCGTAGCCGCGGTCCGCGCGGTAGCCGTCGAAGAAATGCTCGGCGTCGAAGATGACCCGGCGCCCCTCGGCGGCCATGAAGCGCACCGACTCGGCCACCATCGCGAGGTTCTCCTCGCGGGTGGTGCGCAGCGCCTCGTCGACGTGCAGCGTCCAGGCCTTGCCCACCAGGGTCACGATCGGGGTGCCGGCCGCGAGCAGTGCGAGGAGGTTCGGGTCGTCCTCGGCGGTCCGCCGCGGCGGCCTGGTGGAGCCGAACGCCGCGAGCTTGGCGTGCGCCCACGGCAGGTCGGCGGCGCGGGCGAAGAACTCGGCATCCTTCGGGTTCGATCCGGGCCAGCCGCCCTCGACGACGTCCACGCCGAGCGCGTCCAGCGCGACCGCGACGCGCAGCTTGTCGGCCACGGTCAGGTCCAGCCCGACCTGCTGGGACCCGTCGCGCAGGGTCGTGTCGTAGACCTCTACCTTTTCGGTGCCCGGGTCCCCCGCGGCGCCGGCCAGGCCGGCCAGCCCGGGAAGGCCGGACGGTCCGGCGGTACCCGGCTGCCCGGCGGTACCCGGCTGCCCGTCCGCGGCGCCCGCCTCCCCGGCGAGACCGGGCTCCCTGGCGCTCATCGGGCCGCCGCCTTCGCGGACAGCGCGGCGTCCAGCGCTTCGTCCCAGCCGAACGTGGTGTCCGGCGACCCGGCCTCCAGGACGGCCGACACCGCGTCGTCCAGGTCCTGCCCGGCGGCCGTCTCGCCCAGGTGATCGAGCATCAGCGCGGCGGACAGCACCGCGCCGGCCGGGTTCGCCCGGCCCGTCCCGGCGATGTCCGGCGCCGAGCCGTGCACCGGCTCGAACACCGAGGGGCCGGTGCGGGCCGGGTTGAGGTTCCCGCTGGGTGCGAACCCCAGCCCGCCGGTCAGCGCCGCGCCCAGGTCGCTGAGGATGTCGCCGAAGAGGTTGTCGGTGACGATCACGTCGAACCGCGCCGGGTTGTCCACCAGGTACAGGCAGGCCGCGTCGACATGCGCGTAGTCCAGCGCGACGCCGGTCGCGGCGGCCACATCCTCGGCGGTGCGCCGCCACAGGTCGCCCGCGTGGGTGAGCACGTTGGTCTTGTGCACCAGGGTGAGCCGGCCCCGCCGGCGGCCCGCGAGCTCCGCCGCGTACCTGACGCAGCGCTCGACGCCGCCCCGGGTGTTCAGCGATTCCTCGGTTGCCGTCTCCATCGCCGTGCCGCGGTGCACGGTTCCCCCGGCGCCTGCGTACAGACCCTCGGTGTTCTCCCGGACGATGACGAGATCCAGGTCCTGCGGCCGGTGCCGGGCGACGGCACCGCCGACGCCGGGCCGGAGCCTGGACGGGCGCAGGTTCACGTAGAGGTCGAGCTCGGCCCGCAGCCGCAGCAGCAGCCCGCGCTCCAGCACGCCGGGCGGCACCGCCGGGTCGCCGACGGCGCCGAGCAGGATCGCGTCGGCGGTGCGCAGCTCGGCGAGCACCCCGTCCGGCAGCACCTCGCCGGTGGACAGCCAGTGCCGCGCGCCGAGCGGGTACGGCCGCCACTCGATCATGAAGCCGCGGCGGGCGGCGGCCGCGTCGACGCAGCGCCGTGCGACCGCCGTCACCTCCGGGCCGACGCCATCGCCGGGTATGGCGGCGATGGCGTAACGTACGTCGTCTCCCATGCTCAGGCGTCCTCTCCGTCGACCGGGGGGTTCAGCCAGCTCATCATCTGGCGCAGCGGGCGGCCCACCCGCTCGATCTGGCTGTCGGCCGCGGCGGCGCGCAGCCGCTCGAAGTTGGGCCGGCCGCGGTCGTCCTCCTCGACCCACTCGCGGGCAAACTCACCGGACTGGATGTCGGCCAGCAGCTTCGCCATCGCCGCCCTGGTGGGCTCGCCGATGACGCGCGGGCCGCGGGTCAGGTCGCCGTACTCGGCGGTGTCGCTGACCGAGTAGCGCATCCCGCTCATGCCGCCCTCGTACATCAGGTCGACGATCAGCTTGAGCTCGTGCAGGCACTCGAAGTAGGCGACCTCCGGCTGGTAGCCGGCGTTCACGAGCGTCTCGAAGCCGGCGTTCACCAGCTCCGTGACGCCGCCGCAGAGGACTGCCTGCTCGCCGAACAGGTCGCTCTCCGTCTCCTCCTTGAACGTGGTGACCAGGGCGCCCGCCTTGGTGCCGCCGATCGCGGCGGCGTAGGACTTGGCCAGCTCCCAGGCCTTGCCGCTGGCGTCCTGGGCGACGGCCACCAGCACCGGGGTGCCCTGGCCGGCCTCGTACTGGCGGCGCACCAGGTGCCCGGGCGCCTTCGGGGCCACCATCGCGACGTCCACGTCGGCCGGCGCGGTGATGTAGCCGAAGTGGATGTTGAACCCGTGCGCGAAGAACAGCGCGTCGCCGGGCTGCAGGTTCGGCGCGATCGCGGTCGCGTACAGGCCGCGCTGCGTGGTGTCCGGGGTGAGCACCATGATCACGTCGGCCCAGGCGCAGGCTTCGGCGGGCTCGCTGACGGTCAGCCCGGCCGCCTCGGCGCGCTTGCGGGACCTGGACTGCGCGGGCAGCCCGACCTGGACCTCGCAGCCGGAGTCGCGCAGGCTGAGCGCGTGCGCGTGGCCCTGCGAGCCGTAGCCGAGCACGGCGATCTTGCGGGCCTGGATGAGGCTGAGGTCGGCGTCGGTGTCGTAGTAAACGGTGGCCATCGGGAATTGTGTCCTTTCAGCGGTGTTCAGGAGGCTCGGCGGTGTTCAGGAGGCTCAGTAGGTTCAGGAGGCTCGGCGGGTTCAGGATGCCTGGCTGGCAGGGACCGCGGACAGGCCGCTGTCGGTCATCGAGCCCGCGCCGCGGGCCAGCCCGACCCGGCCCGTGCGGACCAGTTCCCGCACCCTGAAGGGCTCGAGCATGGCCAGCAGCGAGTCGAGCTTGGCGGGGCTGCCGGTCGCCTCGAGGACCAGGGTAGTGGGGCTCATGTCGACGATCTCGGCGTGGTAGACCGAGGCCACCTCCAGCACCTGCGAGCGCAGCGCCGGCTCGGCGCTGACCTTGACCAGGGCCAGCTCGCGCTCGACCGCTGCGTCGGACTGCAGCTCGGTGACCTTGAGCACGCGCACGAGCTTCTCGAGCTGCTTGGTGACCTGCTCGACCGGCGTCGACTGGCCGTCGACCACGATCGTCATGCGGCTGACCCGGTCGTCCTCGGTGGGGCCGACGGCCAGTGAGGTGATGTTGAACGCGCGCCGCGAGAAGAGCCCGGCGACGTGTGCGAGCACGCCCGGCTTGTTCTCCACGAGCACGGACAGCGTGTGGGTACTCATGACCCGAAAACCTCCCTGCGGGTAGCGGCCTGCTGCTCGTCTGCGCTGAACTCGGGGCCGAGGACGATCTCGTCGTTGGGGCGGCCGGCCGGGACCATCGGGAAGACGCCCTCGCGGTCGTGCACGCGGAAGTCGACCACGGTCGGCACGTCGGTCACCGCCAGCGCCTTGTCGAGCACCGCGTCCACGTCGTCGGCCCGGTCGCAGCGCAGCCCGACGCAGCCGTAGGCCTCGGCGAGCTTGACGTAGTCGGGGATGGCGGTGCCGAGCTCGACGTAGGAGTAGCGCTCGTCGTAGAAGAGCTCCTGCCACTGGCGCACCATGCCGAGGAAGCCGTTGTTCATGATCAGCACCTTGATCGGCAGCTTCTCGATCGCGCAGGTGGCCAGCTCCTGCGCGGTCATCTGGAAGCAGCCGTCGCCGTCGATGGCGACCACGAGCTCGCCGGGCCGGCCGACCTGCGCGCCCATCGCGGCGGGGACGGCGAAGCCCATCGTGCCGAGCCCGCCGGAGTTGATCCAGGTCCGCGGCTTGGTGAAGGAGTAGTGCTGGGCGGCGTGCATCTGATGCTGCCCGACGCCGGACACCACGATCGCGTCACCGCCGGTCAGTGCCGACAGGCGCTCGATCACGTGCTGCGGCTTGAGCGGGCCGTCGGCGTCCTGGGTGTAGCGCAGCGGGAACTGCCGCTTCCACTGGTCCACCGCCGCGGTCCAGCCGGCCGTGTCCGGCGCTCCGCCATCGCTGACCAGCTCCGCCAGGCTGGCCGTGATTCCGGCGATCGCGGCCCGGACGTCGCCGGTGATCGGCACGTCCGGCGTGCGGTTCTTGCCGATCTCGGCCGGGTCGATGTCGGCATGCACGATCTTGGCGTTCGGGGCGAAGTCGGCCAGGCGGCCGGTCACCCGGTCGTCGAACCGCGCCCCCAGCGCGACCACCAGGTCGGCCTCCTGCAGAGCGGCGACCGCGGTGTAGCAGCCGTGCATGCCGGGCATGCCGAGCGCGAGCGGGTGCGCGTCGGGGAACGCGCCGCGGGCCATCAGCGTCGTCGTGACCGGCGCCCTGGCCAGCTCGGCGAGCTGCCGGAGCTCGGCGTGCGCGTTGGCCTTGATCACCCCGCCGCCGACGTAGAGCACCGGGCGGCGGGCCTTGTGCAGCAGCTCGGCGGCAGCGCGCATCTGCCGCGGGTCGGGCGGCCCCGGCAGCTGGTAGCCGGGAAGCTGCAGGGCCGGCGGCCAGTCGCCCCAGCTCATCGGCGCCTGCAGGATGTCCTTGGGGATGTCGACGAGCACCGGGCCCGGCCGGCCCGTCGAGGCAACGTGGAACGCCTCGGCGATCGCCGCCGGGATGCGCTCGGCATCGGTCACCAGCTCGTTGTGCTTGGTGACCGGCAGCGTGATCCCGGTGATGTCGGCCTCCTGGAACGCGTCGGTGCCGATCAGCGCGCTCGGCACCTGGCCGGTGATGGCCACCATCGGCACCGAGTCCATGTAGGCGTCGGCCAGCGCGGTCACCAGGTTGGTCGCGCCGGGGCCGCTGGTGGCGATGCAGACGCCAACCCGCCCGGTCGCCCACGCGTAGCCCTCCGCGGCGTGCCCGGCGCCCTGCTCGTGCCGGACGAGGATGTGCCGCAGCGATGACGACAGCAGCGGGTCATAGGCGGGCAGGATCGCGCCGCCTGGCAGCCCGAAGACCACGTCGACGCCCTGGTGCTCAAGGCTGCGGACGAGGGCCTGGGCTCCGGTCAACTGCACGGGATGCTCCTTCGATGAGATGATCTGCCAGCTTCGCTTGGATGAGTGCCAACAAAAAACCTCCTCGCCGTCCGGCGTAGGAGGTGGTAGCGCGAGCTCTGCGTGCGGGCTCGCGCTACGTGATGAGGAGTACCTGGTGGTGTTTGATGCGGGTAACTATTCCAGCAACTAGCCGGTCAGGCAAATCCGGCGCCCGGGAACTCAGCGGTCCAGCGCCCTGGACAGCCCGGCCCGCGCATGAGTCGGCCGCCAGGGACCTCAGCGTGGTGCCGCCTGGGCCGGTGACTGGGCGGGCAGCCAGGACGGCCTGCCCGCCTCGAACGCAGTGATTGCGTCGGCGTGCCGGAGCGTGAGCGCGACGTCGTCGAGCCCCTCCAGCAGCCGCCAGCGGGCAAAGTCGGGCAGCGCGAACGGCTCTTCCAGCCCGGCCGACGGGATGGCCACCGTCCGTGCGGCCACGTCGACGACGACCTCGGCATCCTCATCCGCGGCGAGCGCGGCGAACAGCCTCGCCACGGCGGCAGCCTGCACCTGGGCCGGCACCAGGCCGGAGCTGACCGCGTTGCCGCGGAAGATGTCGGCGAAGCCCGGCGAGACGACGGCGGCGAAGCCGAAGTCCTGCAGCGCCCACACCGCGTGCTCGCGGGACGATCCGCAGCCGAAGTTGTCACCGGCGACGAGGATCTTCGCGCCCGCCGCGCCTGGCCGGTTCAGCACGAACGCGGGGTCGTCGCGCCAGGCCCCGAACAGGCCGGGCGCGAAGCCGGTGCGCTCGACCCGCTTGAGCCACGCCGCGGGAATGATCTGGTCGGTATCGACGTCGTCGCGCTGCAGCGCGACGGCCCGTCCGGCGATGCGCTGTACCCCGGTCATGACAGGTCTCCTGGCAGCGTGAAGCGCCCGGCCACGGCTGTCGCCGCCGCCACCGCGGGCGATACGAGGTGGGTGCGGCCGCCGGGTCCCTGGCGGCCCTCGAAGTTCCGGTTGCTCGTCGATGCGGACCGCTGGCCGGGTGCCAGGATGTCGCCGTTCATGCCCAGGCACATGGAGCAGCCAGCCGAGCGCCACTCGAATCCGGCGTCGGTGAACAGCTTGTCCAGGCCCTCGGCCTCAGCTTCGGCCTTGACCCGTGCCGAGCCGGGCACCACGAGCGCCCGCACGCCGGCGTGGACCCGCCGGCCGCGGATCACGTCGGCCGCGACCTGCAGGTCCCGCAGGCGGCCGTTGGTGCAGGAGCCGATGAAGACGACGTCGACGGGGATGTCCCTGATCGCCGTGCCGGGCTCCAGGCCCATGTAGGTGAGCGCGCGCTGCGCGGCCTGCTGCTGCGCCGGGCTGGCGAACGAGCTGGGGTCCGGAACCTTGTCGTCGATCGTGACCGACTGGGCGGGCGTGGTCCCCCAGGTGACGGCCGGGCGCAGCGACGCGGCGTCGATCCGGATGTCGTGGTCGAACTCGGCGCCCTCGTCGGTGACCAGGCTGCGCCAGTCGTCGAGCGCCGTCTCCCAGTCCTTGCCGCGGGGGCTGTGCCTGCGGCCCTCCAGGTACGCGAAGGTGGTGTCGTCCGGGGCGATCATGCCGGCCCGCGCGCCGCCCTCGATGGACATGTTGCAGACCGTCATCCGGCCCGCCATCGACAGCGCGCGGATGGCCTCGCCGCGGTACTCGATGACGGACCCGACGCCGCCGCCGGGACCGAGCGCCCGGACGATGCCGAGCACGAGGTCCTTGGCGCTGACCTCCTCGCCGAGCTGGCCCTCCACGGTCACGGACATCGCGGCCGGCTTGACCTGCCGCAGCGTCTGGGTCGCGAGCACGTGCTCCACCTCGGTGGTGCCGATCCCGAAGGCCAGCGCGCCGAACGCGCCGTGGGTGGAGGTGTGGCTGTCGCCGCAGACGACCGTCATGCCCGGCTGGGTAAGGCCGAGCTGCGGCCCGATCACGTGCACGATGCCCTGGTCGATGCTGCCCAGGGCGTGCAGCGTGATGCCGTGCGCCGCGCAGTTGGCGCGCAGCCGGGAGATCTGCGCGGCGGCGAGCGGGTCGGCGATGGGCTTGTCCAGGCCGGCCGTCGGCACGTCGTGGTCCATGGTGGCCAGCGTCAGGTCCGGCCGGCGCACGGCCCTGCCCGCCAGCTCCAGGCCCTCGAAGGCCTGCGGGGAGGTGACCTCGTGCACCAGGTGCAGGTCGATGTAGAGCAGGGGCGGCTCCCCCTCGGGGCTGACCACGAGGTGACGGTCCCATACCTTGTCGAACAGGCGTCCGCTCACGCGTCTCTCTAATCTCGTCGTGGGTCGCGTTGACCTCGTCGCGGGTCGCATTCCGGGTTGTCTCAAATAATGAGATACAGTGTCCGCGATATGGAAACTCTGCCACAGCTCCCGGCGGACGGCAAGCGGATCACCGCGGTCGGCGTGCTGGACCGCTCGGTGGCGCTGCTCGAGCTGCTCGGCGACGGCCCGCGGTCGCTGCGGTACCTGGCCGAGGCCAGCGGGCTGCCGCGGCCGACGGCGCACCGGCTGCTGGTCGCGCTCGAGTCGCACGGCCTGCTCGCGCGGGGCGCCGACGGGGCGTTCCGGCTCGGCCCGCGGCTGATCGAGCTCGCCGCGCGGGCCGGCCGGGGACTGGAACTCGGCACCCTCGCCGGGCCTGCGCTCAGCAGGCTGCACGAGCACACCGGCGAGAGCGTTCAACTGTACGTCCGATCCGGGGACCGGAGGCTGTGCGTGGCGGCGCGGGACGCGGGCGAGGGGCTGCGGGACAGCGTGCCGGTGGGAGCGCTGCTGCCGCTGGACGCCGGGTCCGGCGGCAAGGTGCTGCTGGCCTGGTCGGACGACGGCGAGCGCTTCCCCGCCGTGCCGGCCGCCGAGCTCGCCGCGATCAGGCGGCGCGGCTGGGCGGCGAGCGTCGCCGAGCGGGAGGCGGGCGTGGCGAGCATCAGCGCCCCCGTCCTGTCCGGCGGCCGGCTGCTCGGCGCGCTGTGCGTCTCCGGGCCTGCCAGCCGACTCGGCCCGGCGGACTGCCGGCGGCTCGCGCCGGCGATCGCCGCCGCCGCCGCCGACCTGGCCGCCGCCGCCGGCTGACTCAGCCGCCAGCTCCTGCCAGCCCAGGCCCTGCCACCCAGCCCTGCCACCCAGGCCGCCGCCTCAGTCGCGAACGAGCTTCAGCGCCAGCCTGGGCATGAGAAAGGATGCGAGAAAGATCGGCAAGAGCCTCTTTCCGGTGCATCGGAAGGCGACGATTTCTTCCTCGGCGGCGTCGAAGGTCTGAGCGCTGCTCGAGTTTCGTCCATTGCGAATTTGCAGGGTGTGACGTCCAGGCTCGACTGGTATCTCGGTCGTATGGTTCATTTCGACCGACCCGACTAGCTCACCGTCGACCGCGACATCGTACGGGCCACGACGTACTTCCACTCCGATTGACTTATGCGTCAACTTCAGCGTCGCCGGCATGTGCTGGTCTCCTCTAGCAGATCGGGTGGATCCAGCCGTAGGGGTCAGGCCGGCGGCCGTAATGGATGTCGAGCAGCTCGTCCCTGAGCCGCATGGTGACCGGGCCCGGCTTGCCGTCGCCGATCATCCACTGCTGGCCGACGCCCTTGACAGCGCCGACCGGCGTGATCACCGCGGCCGTGCCGCACGCGAACACCTCGGTGATGTCGCCGGACGCGCAGCCCGACCGCCACTGGTCGACGGACATGGTGCCTTCCTCGGCGGGAATGCCGAGATCGGGACCTAGCTTCAGCAGCGAGTCCCTGGTGATCCCCTGCAGCAGGGTGCCGGTGGGCGCGGGCGTCATGATCCGGGCCTCGGCGCCGGAGCCGCGGACGAA